>BFBZ01000018.1_pt60 | contig 55430 bp, 51 predicted proteins | sample 1888401 | NCBI WGS metagenome assembly BFBZ01 (sample SAMD00112614, study PRJDB3348) | symbiont metagenome | host: Chara braunii
GTTCGATGCTCTTGAACAAGAACGGCATGTTGACGACGTTGACCTCATCGACGATCGGCCCCAATGCGCCGGCGCTGACGCGCAGCATCTGAATTGCGCCGATCTGGGTCTGTTCGATGGTCTCCTTCTCGCCGCCGAGTTGTGCGGAGGGGTACATCTGAAGTGTCAGCCGGCCATTGGTGGCGGCTGCGAGCTTCTTGCCGAGATTYTCGGTAGCSGCAACCGTCGGATAGCCGGGKGGCTGAACGTCGGAGGCCTTGAACACCRCCTTCGACTGGGCGTGCGCGGCCGAGAATGGCRGAAGCGCGACTGTCCCGGCGAGACCGGCTGTTAGTTTTACGAAATYGCGTCTTTTCATGGCGTCCTCCCACRGACTTTGGCYTGATCGCTAAGCCGCAGTTGGATGYCGCGGCATGTGGCTATGTCGGCTGATCGAAATAATCTGGATTSAGRTTCTGAATTTCAGARATGTCGTCGAGCAGTCGTTCCAAATGACTKGCCATGGCGGCGCGGGCTCGTTCCGGATCGCGCCGCTCGATCCCCTCCAGAATCGGYTCATGTTCGGCGATGACCTCCGCCATCCGTCCGAKCTGAGGCAGGGTCAGGCGTCGATACCGATCGACATGAACCTTCACTTGCAGGATCAGCTTCCATATTCCAGGATAGCCCGCAACCTCAGCGATCCCCGCATGAAACATCTCGTCCGCTTGATGAAAGGCTTCTCGRTCCTTCGCAGCGCAGGCCTCGCGCTGGCGTTCGAGCGTCGCGTGCAGGTTCAGGAGCTGGCTGGAGGTCGCGTGCTCGGCGGCCATCCGGGCCGTGGTTTCCTCRAGGGACTTGCGGATGATGATGGTCTCGGGAAGCGYCGCGACAGGAATGCGCGAAACGAAAATGCCCGACTGGGGAAATATCTCCACCAGCCCCTCATCCGAGAGCTTCAGGATGGCTTCACGCACCGGCGTTCGGCTGACGCCGTAGGCGGTCGCGATCTGCGCCTCCGAGATCGGCTCACCTGGTCGACGGACCAGCGACACGAGCTCGGCCCTCAGATCGGCATAGATGCGCGAAGCGGCTGTTGCGCCCCGCGGCCGACCATTGCGGCGCATGCGGGCGACGACTGGACGTGGCGCGGGAGCCAATTTCCTTGGAGCACGACTTGGCATCTACGTTTCCTCAACTGATATATTAGTATATGAATCTGCTTTGGCAACAGCAAATGCCGGTTGCCCGAAGCATCGTTATGGTGCGATGCGGGGCTGGCGGAATCCCCTCGCTTCTGTCGATCCGATAATCAYGGCACTCCACGGACCGTGACCGAGTTCCGGCGACGCCCGCGGTCGAACGGCTGCGTTCGTCGATCAATCGGACGAACTCACCCGGTTCCTTCCTCTCCAGAATTCGRATGCCTTGATTTTGTTGTTGAGAATGCGTCGCKAACGCTCTCGGCGGTCGGCTCGTTTGATGTTACGAGTCGAGGATGAACCAGCAGACACGCATCGATATCCGCCACTCCACATGTCCGCACGATTGTCCGTCAGCCTGTGCGCTTGACGTCGAGGTCATCGACGGCAGAACCATCGGACGCGTTCGTGGTTCAAAACGGCAGACCTACACGGCCGGCGTGGTTTGCGCGAAGGTCGCACGATATGCCGAGCGCATTCATCATCCGGATCGTCTGCTTCACCCGATGCGACGGGTTGGACCGAAAGGCGCTGGCAAGTTCGCCCGCATTGGCTGGGACGAGGCACTCGGCGAGATCGCCGAGAAGTTTCTGCAGGCCGAGCGCGAATTCGGCTCGCAGTCGGTCTGGCCCTATTATTACGCGGGTACGATGGGTCTCGTGATGCGCGACGGCCTCAACCGTCTCACGCATGTGAAAAAGTACTCGAGGTTCTACTCGACGATCTGCGCCAATGTGGCCCGCGTCGGTTTCGCAAWCGGCACCGGCAAGATTGCCGGCGTCGATCCCCGCGAGATGGCTCTTTCGGATCTCATCGTGATCTGGGGAACGAATCCCGTCAACACCCAGGTCAATGTCATGACTCACGCCGCGCGCGCCCGAAAGGAGCGGGGCGCCAAGATTGCCGCGGTCGACATCTACGACAACGAGACGATGAAGCAGGCTGACGTCAAGATCATCCTGCGTCCCGGCACTGATGGTGCGTTCGCCTGCGGCGTGATGCATGTGCTGTTTCGTGATGGGCATGCCGATCGCGCCTATATGGCGAAATACACCGATTGTCCGGACGAGCTCGAGGCGCATCTGAAGGCGCGGACGCCGGAATGGGCATCGCAAATCTGCGGTGTTCCGGTGGCCGAGATCGAGGCCTTCGCGAAGCTTGTCGGTGAAACCAAGCGGACCTTCTTTCGGCTTGGCTATGGCTTCACCCGCAGCAGGAACGGTGCAACGCAGATGCATGCGGCCTCCTGCATTCCGGCCGTGACGGGCGCCTGGCAATATGAAGGAGGCGGAGCTTTCTTCAACAATGCTGCGCTGTGGCGCTTCGACGAGTCGATCATCGAGGGTCATGACGCCATCGATCACGCCACCCGGCTTCTCGACCAATCGCAGATCGGGCGCATCCTGGTCGGAGACCGGGAGGCATTAGGTGATGGCCCGCCTGTCAAGGCGATGCTGATTCAGAATACCAATCCCATGACGGTTGCTCCGGAACAGGACTTGGTTCGTCAGGGTTTTGCGCGCGCGGATCTGTTTGTCGCGGTGCATGAGCAGTTCATGACTGAAACGGCGCAGATGGCCGACATCGTGCTGCCCGCAACGATGTTCATGGAGCATGACGATCTGTATTATGGCGGAGGCCACCAGCATATTTCGGTCGGACCGAAGCTGATTGATCCGCCCGGCGAATGTCGCTCCAATCACGAAGTGCTGCAGGCCTTGGCGCGTCGATTGGGGGCGATTCATCCCGGCTTCGAGATGACGCCGCGCGAATTGATCGATGCCACGTTGAAGAAGAGTGGCCACGGCGACATCGCCGCTCTCGAGGCTGATATCTGGCGCGACCTGCAGCCTGACTTCCGCACGTCGCATTATCTCGACGGATTTGCGCACAAGGACGGCAAATTCCACTTCAAGGCCGATTGGGTCCATCCGCCGTTCGGGCGCGTMATGGGCAATCCTGAACGCATGCCTTCGCTGCCGGATCATTGGGCGGTCACCGAGGACGTGGATCAGCAACATCCGTTCCGACTCGCAACGAGTCCCGCGCGCTCGTTCCTCAACACCTCCTTCAACGAGACGCCCTCCTCGCAAGCGAGGGAAGGGGCGCCGTCGGTGATGATCCATCCGCTCGATGCCGCCCCGATTGGCATTGCGGATGGCGATCTCGTCACACTCGGAAATGACCGCGGGCAGACGTCGCTGATCGCCCGGCTGTTCGAAGGCGTTCGGCGCGGGGTGCTCATCGCCGAATCCATTCATCCCAATCGGGCCCATCCCGGTGGTCGTGGCATAAACTCGCTCACGGGAGCAGACACCGTCGCGCCGATCGGCGGTGCAGCCTTCCATGACAACAAGGTCTGGATGCGAAAATCGATTGGGTGAACGCGGTCGCCCCAAGAAATCTCAGAATAATATTATAAGTCAGAGGCTTAGGAGTCGGCCCGGCGGGCGGGCGCGGCTGCCGAGAACATCTTCTTTACCAAATTGTCCTGTCCTGCAAGATYTTCTTGAGCGTCGCTCATAAATCCGCTATGGTTTGAGCGTCGCTCAAACTTGGAGGTCATTCCATGCAGGTGCTCAGCTATGGCGGTCCGCGACTTTTTTCCGTTCCATCTCAGGCTCTGCTGMACGGTTTGGCCCGAGCCGCGTCTCACCTCGTAGCGTCTCGCGTCGAACGCATCGCCAATGYCTGCGACGTCGCCGGTCTGCTGGCGGCGCGACGAGCGCGGCGACTGGCGGGTTATCAGCTCTTTCGTGCCGCCGGGCGCGGACGGGGYTGGCTTCGCCGCGGCGGCCTGTTCGGCTRCTTCGACTACCTGAGCGAACTGAGCTGATCACAGCTCAAATCTGCTGCYCATACGCAACGAAGCGGTCACCATGTCCTTACGTCCGGTTTCCTCSGTGCAGCTGACCTTCATCCGGATAAGCTTTTTGCACATGACCTTCGCGATATCGTTTGTGTTGGTCGGCGGCGGCATCGTTGCGTTGCCGCTCGATTGGCAGCTGCGCGGGGGCTTMGCAGCAGGGCTTGTGGCGCTCTTGTGGTCGTCCTTCACGCTGGCCGACACGATGGCGCTGCTGTCGCGAGGCTCGGTGCGTTGCGRTCGRCGACGCAGACCGGAAAGGCGGCGCGCGTGAGGCGGCACGCGTTCCGGACGAGCCTCTATTTCAGCACCAAGATTCAACAGTTTTCGCGATCCTTGCGGCAAAGCGTCCGCAGCACACAGGAAACGACCATGATCAAGCAGCTAATGTCGTCGCGCCGGTTTGCTCCGCTGTTCTGGGCGCAGTTCGCCTCGGCGCTGAACGACAACGTCCTGAAGAACGCGCTGGTCATCATGCTGCTCTACGGCGCGGTCGCAGCGCATGGGGATGCGCTGGTGACGGTGGCTGGAGCGGTCTTCATCTTYCCCTTCTTCATCCTGTCCGGGCTCGGTGGCCAGTTGGCCGACAGATACGTCAAGGGAGTCGTGGCGCGCAGGTTGAAGTTCGCAGAGATCTTCGCCGCCGGGTTTGCCGCGCTTGGCTTCTTCCTGCATTCGATCCCGCTGCTGTTTGTCGCGCTGGGCATGTTCGGCGTCATCGCGGCACTGTTCGGACCGGTGAAATACGCCATGCTGCCTGACCAGCTGACGGTCGGCGAGCTCGCCACCGGCAATGCGTTGGTCGAAGGCGCGACCTTCATGGCCATTCTGATCGGCACGATCGCTGGCGGCCAGCTGGTCTCTGGCTCCTCCCACATGGGGTGGGTCGCTCTCGCGGTCATTGGTCTTGCCGTGATCTCCTGGGCGTCGGCCTCGCGCATTCCGCACACCGCGCCGTCGGCSCCGGATCTCCGGATCACCGCCAATCCCTGGACCTCGACGTCGCACCTCTTGAAGTCGCTCTATGCCGCGCCGCGGCTGTGGGACGGCATGGTGATCGTGTCGTGGTTCTGGCTGGTCGGCGCCGTCGTGCTGTCGCTGCTGCCRGCGCTGGTCAAGGATGTCGTCGGCGGGACCGAGGGGGTTGTCACCTTGTGCCTCGCCATCTTCGCGATCGGTATCGCGATCGGCTCGCTATTCGCTGCCCATCTCAGCCATGTCAGGCCGAACCTCGCACTGGTGCCGATCGGCGCCATCCTCATGGGCGTGCTCGGACTGGATCTCTCCTGGGCCATCGCCACGACAGAGACCGCGAAAGGCCTCACCCCGCTTGGCTTCATCGGCTCCTGGGCTGGCGCGCGCATGCTGATCGATTTTGCCTTGTTCGCCTTCGGCGGCGGCCTGTTCGTTGTTCCGGCCTTCGCAGCCGTGCAGGCTTGGTCGGAACCGGATGAGAGAGCYCGTATCATCGCCGCCGGCAATGTCCTGCAGGCTGCCTTCATGGTGGTCGGTTCGCTGGGTGTGGCCGGCTTGCAGGCCGCAGGCGTCTCGATCGCCTGGATCTTCTTCGGACTCGCGCTGGCGAGCTTCGGGRCGGTCTGGTTCGTGCTCAACAAGTGGGGCAAGGAAGGCGTGCGGGACTTCGGCGCCATGCTGTTCCGCGCGCTGTTCCGCACCGAAGTGCGCGGCCTGGAAAACCTGCCGCCGGCCGGCACCCGCATGCTGATCGCGCCGAACCATGTCAGCCTGATCGATGGCCCGCTGCTGCATGCGGTGCTGCCGATCGACGCGACCTTCGCCGTCGACACCGGCATCTCCAAGGCCTGGTGGGCGAAGGTCTTCCTCAAGCTGGTCCGCCACATCACGATCGATCCGACCAAGCCGCTCGGTGCGCGCGACCTCATCAAGCTGGTCGCCAGCCAGGAGCCGGTGGTGATCTTCCCGGAAGGCCGCATCACGGTGTCCGGCTCGCTGATGAAGGTGTATGACGGCACCGCGATGATCGCCGACAAGGCGGATGCCGTGGTCGTGCCCGTCCGCATCGAGGGCGCGCAGCGCTCGCATCTCAGCTACCTCAAGGACGGTCAGATCAAACGCTCGTGGTTCCCCAAGGTGACGGTGACCATCCTGCCGCCGGTCAAGCTCACCATTGACGCGGCGCTCAAAGGCAAGACCCGCCGCAACGCGGCTGGAGCGGCGTTGCAGGACGTCATGATCGAGGCGATGGTCAAGAACGCCATGCTCGACCGCACGCTGTTCGAGGCGCTGGCCCATGCCCATCGCGACCACGACACCGGCAAGGTGATGATCGAGGATCCGCTCGGGACCAGGCTGACCTATCGCAAGCTGCTGCTCGGCGCGCAGGTGCTSAGCCGCAAGCTCGAGCATGGCACCATGGTCGGCGACAATATCGGCGTGCTGCTGCCGAACTCGGCCGGCGTYGCCGTCGTCTTCATGGCGCTGCAGTCGATCGGCCGCGTGCCCGCGATGCTGAACTTCTCCGCCGGCCCGGTGAACGTGCTGGCAGCGATGAAGGCGGCGCAGGTCACGACGGTGCTGACCTCACGGGCCTTCATCGAGAAGGGCAAGCTCGACAAGCTGATTGCCGCGATCGAGGGGCAGGTGCGCTTGGTCTATCTCGAGGACGTCAAGGCCTCGGTCGGCCTCGCCGACAAGATCAAGGGCATCATGGCTGGCACCAAGCCCCGCGTGCCCCGCAACGCCGATCACCCGGCCGTGATCCTGTTCACCTCCGGTTCGGAGGGCACGCCCAAGGGCGTCGTGCTGTCCCACCGCAACATCCTGGCCAACGCCGCTCAGGCGCTGGCCCGGGTMGACGCCAATGCCAACGATCTCGTGTTCAACGTTCTGCCGGTGTTTCACTCCTTCGGCCTTACCGGCGGCATGATGATGCCCATGTTGGCGGGTATTCCGATYTATATGTACCCGTCGCCGCTGCACTACCGGATCGTGCCGGAGTTGATCTACCAGACCGGCGCTACCATTTTGTTCGGCACTGACACCTTCCTCACCGGCTACGCGCGTTCGGCCCATGCCTATGATTTCCGCACGCTTCGACTGGTCATCGCCGGCGCCGAGCCGGTCAAGGACCGGACACGGCAGGTCTACATGGAGCGCTATGGCATCCGCGTGCTCGAAGGCTATGGCGTCACCGAGACCGCGCCGGTTCTGGCGATGAACACGCCGATGGCCAACCGTGTCGGTACCGTCGGCCGCCTGTCGCCGCTGATGGAGTATCGGCTCGACAAGGTGCCGGGCATCGAGGAGGGCGGCCGGCTCTCCGTCCGCGGGCCCAACGTCATGCTCGGCTATGTCAGGGCCGAGAATCCCGGCGTGCTCGAGGCGCTGCCGGAGGGCTGGCACGACACGGGCGATATTGTCACGATCGACCCGCAGGGCTTCATCACGATCAAGGGGCGCGCCAAGCGCTTCGCCAAGATCGCCGGCGAGATGGTCTCGCTGACGGTGGTCGAGCAGATCGCCACGACGTTGTGGCCGCAGGCCGCGTCCGTCGCGGTGTCGATCCCCGATCAGCGCAAGGGCGAGCGGATCGTGCTGATCACGACGCAGAAGGATGCCGAGCGCGCGGCGATGCAGCGYCAGGCCAAGGCGCAGGGCGCGCCGGAACTCGCGGTRCCGGCAGTCGTGATGGTGGTCGACAAGATCCCGYTGCTCGGTTCCGGCAAGACGGATTATGTCGGTGCCAAGGYGATTGCCGAGGARGCTGCCAAGGAGACTGCTCAGGCCGCTCCGGAGCGCGAGGCGGAGGAGCGGGAAGTGGCGTGATGGCATCGCTGCGCCGATCTCGCCAACAGCATGGCCCCCGCGACGCGGGGGTCGTCCTGCTGCATGGCATCGCCGGCCGCTCATTGATGCTGCGCCCGCTGGAGCGGCGGCTGCAGCGCGCGGGATTTGCCACGCTGAACCTCGACTATGAGAGCCGCAAGAAGCCGCTCGAGCGTCTCGCCGAGGATATCCATCCGGCCATTGCCGCCTTTGCGACAGGAATCGACGGCCCGATCCACTTCGTGACCCATTCGATGGGKGGGCTGCTGGCGCGGGTTATGATCGCGCATCATCGGCCGTCGCGGCTTGGCCGCGTCGTCATGCTGGGCACGCCCAATGGCGGCAGCGAGCTCGCGGACTGGCTACAGAATGTCGGGCTCTATCGCGCTTATTTCGGTCCCGCCGGCCTGCAACTGGTGACCACCAAGCACATCACGCTCACATCGCTGCCGCCGCCCGATTACGAGATCGGCGTCATCGCCGGGAACCGCTTTCTCGACCCGATCGCGGCGCTGTTCGTGCTGCCATGGCCCAATGACGGCCGCGTGTCGGTCGAGAGCTGCAAGCTTGCYGAGATGACGGACTACACGACGGTGAAGGCCTCGCATATGGGCCTCTTGGTGCATCCGACATCGATCCGGCAGACGATYGCGTTCCTRCGCAATGGCCAGTTCGAGCCGGCGCGTCCGCTSYTGCGYGGYGTCATCGCCGAGATCGGCCGCCGCGCGGCCTCTTGACGCAAGTTTTCCTTGCCCCTCCCAGCTATCCCGCGACAATCTCGCATCCGACAGCAAGCGACAGGCAAGGCGATGACCGACGATAGCGTGATTCTCGACAAGCGCGGCCAGGCCCTCTGGATCACCATCAACCGGCCCGAGAAGCGCAACGCCCTCAATGGCGACGTCATCGCGGGCATCTCGCGCGGCTACCGCCAGGCGCATGACGATCCGGACGTGCGCGTGATCGTGCTGACGGGGGCAGGGGACAAGGCGTTCTGCGCCGGCGCCGACCTGCAGAACTCCGGTGCGGCCTTTGCGATGGATTTCTCGCGGCCCAATGTCGACTATGCCGATCTGCTCAGGTTGTCGCAGAACGCCACCAAGCCGGCGATCGCGCGGGTCGGCGGCGTCTGCATGGCCGGTGGCATGGGGYTSTTGTGCATGACCGACATGGCGGTCGCRGCCGACCAYGTGATCTTCGGCCTGCCGGAGGTGAAGGTTGGTGTGTTCCCGATGCAGGTGCTGAGCCTGTTGCAGAGCATCGCGCCGCCCCGGCTCGTCAATGAATGGGCTMTGACGGGCGAGCCGTTCGACGCCAAAGCGGCGCAGGCGGCAGGGCTGCTCAACCACGTCGTTCCGGCCGCCGAGCTCGATGCCAAGATCGATTGGCTGATCGGCCGTCTCGTCGACAAATCACCGACCGCCATCCGACGCGGCAAATACGCGATGCGCGCGATCGCGTCGATGTCGTTCGACGAATCCATCGCCTATCTCGAAAGCCAAATCGCGCTGCTCGCGATGACCGAGGATGCCAAGGAAGGCTTGAAGGCGTTCGCCGAGAAGCGCAAGCCGGTGTGGCCGGGCAAGTAGCCCGCCGCCGTTGGACGTTTGACGGCTGCTCGGTTGTTGGCGCTGTCATGCTCCGCGAAGGCGGAGCATCCATGATGCGCAAACGCGTTCGTGGATTTGGGATGGACGTATGAGGGCTTCCCACACCCGTGCAACCGATGGTCTCACCATCCGGCCGATGCATGCCGATGAGATTCCGCTGGCCGTCGACTGGGCGGCGGCCGAGGGCTGGAATCCTGGTTTGTCGGATGCGGCCTGTTTCGCGGTGGTCGATCCCGATGGCTTTYTCGTGGCCGAGYGCGACGGCGTGCCGGTCGCGACGGTGTCCTGCGTCAACTATGACGATCGCTTCGCCTTTCTCGGTTTCTACATCGTCCGCCCCGAGCTGCGCGGGCGCGGCTACGGCTTGCGGCTCTGGCAGGCGGCGATGGCGCATGCGGGATCGCGTGTTGTTGGGCTCGACGGCGTGGTGGYGCAGCAGGACAACTACCGGAMATCCGGCTTCAGCTATGCGCATGCCAATATCCGCTATGGTGGGCGACCTGYCGCCCTGCCGCCACCAGGGGGCTCATCACGGATCGTCGCCCTGAGCGATGTGCCGTTGACCGACATCGAAGCGTCAGATGCGACCGTGTTTCCCGCCCCACGCCGTGCATTCCTGCGGGCCTGGATCGACGCGCCCGGTCATGTCGGCCGGGCGCTGATCCGCGATGGCGCGCTGGCCGCTTGGGGCGTGATCCGTCCATGTCGCGCCGGYTCCAAGATCGGTCCGCTGGTGGCCGAGAGGCGCGAGGATGCCGAGACCATGGTCGCAGCGCTGCTGAGCGCAGCCGGCGACTCCGAGGTGTTCCTCGACGTGCCGGCGATCAATCCGGCGGCTTTGGCGCTCGCCGAGAGCCTCGGCCTCAAGCCGGTGTTCGAAACCGCGCGCATGTACRCCGGGCCGATCCCGCCGCTACGGATCGAGCGCGTATTCGGCATCACCACATTCGAGCTCGGCTAGCTCAGCGCCCGAGCGGCCGCGCGAAGCTCAGCTCATGGCCGTCGGGATCGGTGAGGTGGAAGTAGCGYTCGCCCCATTCGGCGTCACGCGGGGTGGTCGATGGCGCAAAACCAGCGGCCAGCGCCTTCGCGTAAACGACGTCGACATCCGCGACGTGGAAGATGAYGCGGCCCCACCAGCTCCATTGTTTGTCCTCAGGCATGGCGATCAGGTTGAGATAGCCCGTACCGACGCGGAAGGTCGTGAACGGGGCGTCGCCGCCGCCATACGGAATGTCGTCGAATCCGAGCGCCCGATAGAAGGCGACCGCGCGGGCCATGTCGTGGGTGGCGATGGTGATCGCGCTAATGCTCTCGATGGTCATGGAGGCGCTCCGGACCTGTATTGGAAGTCGCAGTGCAGAGAAGCGCATCTCGCTGKCGTGGTGCAAGAGCGGCCTCGCGGCCTGCGGCCTAGCGCCACCGCCGGCTCATCGTCGCCCCCAAGGCAAAGAAGATCGCGGCCCCGATGGCGACGGTCGCCGCGCGTGCCACGTCGCCCGGGATGAGCATGGCCTGCTGCGCTGCGCCCTGGCTGAACGAGCCACGCGTGYGATGCAGGCGCGTCACGGGTTGGTCGAGGTTATCGGGGCGGTCGGGCACCAGCGGGACATCGGTCTGCTGCCCGGCGATCGCCTTGGCGGCAAGATAGCGGTCGAGCAGTGCCGGCGCGACGGCGTTGCCGAGGATCGTGAGCAGTGTCGGCCAGCCGATCCAATATTCGCGGAAGYCGCCGTCGGCGACGCGGTGGACGGCGTCCGCGATCACCTCCGGTTCCACGGGCCGGCCCATCGGCCGCGGCGTATGTGCGAGGTGGGCGCGGGCCCAGTCGAATTGCGGCGTGTTCACTGCAGGCAGATCGACCATGCAGAGCGTGATGCGCGACCGCTCATGCATCAGTTCGGCGCGCAGCGAGTCGGTGAAGCCGCGGATCGCTTGCTTGGCGCCGCAATAGGCCGCCTGCAGCGGAATTCCGCGATAGGCGAGCGCCGAGCCGATCTGGATGATCCGGCCTTCGCCGCGCCGGCGCATCGACCGCAGCGCCGCCATGGTGCCGTGCACGAAGCCGAGATAGGTCACCTCGGTGACGCGGTGGAACTCCTCCGGCGTGATGTCGGCCACCGTCGAGAACACGGTCTCCATGGCGTCGTTGATCCAGATGTCGACCGGACCGAGACGCTGCTCGAGCCGCTCGGCGGCCTCGAACAGCGCCGGCGCGTCGGCGACATCGACGGCCTCGTATTCGGCATGCGCAAAGCGCCCCTGCAGCTCGCGCTGAACGCCGCGAAGCGCCTCCTCGTCGCGTGCGAKCAGACCGACGCGGTCGCCMGCCTCGCCGAAGCGCTTGGCGATGGCGCGGCCGRCACCGGCGGAGGCGCCGGTGATGATGATSGTGCGAGCTCGTCTGCGAGGCATGTCCGGGTTCTCCACGCGCCCCGTTGTACAAACGTGCGGCCGCCGGCAATGTTTCGGGCGGGGAGAACCGCGCTGATGAATCCTTGGTAAGCTCCTGCGCCRCGGTCAGCCCGGCCGCATGYGGTGGCGCCTGTCGTCGRGAACTACAACGGTGTCGAAGTCTCGCGCGAGCTCGGCCAGTGCGCCTATCGGCGTCATGGTCTTGGCGAGCGCCGATGCCGGCAGCGGAATCTGGGACATGTGGCCTCCTCGGTGAGATCACCAAGGAAGCCGCGATCGCCGGAAAGGTTGCCAAGAGGACGARGAGGCTCAGCCCGCATTCGGCTTGAGGCCGGCGGCCTCGATGCCGGCGATGGCGCAGATCTCGTCATTGTCGCTGGTGTCGCCGGAGACGCCGACCGCGCCGAGCAAAGTGGTGCCGTCCATGATCAGCACGCCGCCGGGTACCGGCACCATACGGCCCTGCGCCAGCGTGTTCACGGCATCGATGAAATAGGCCTGCTCCTGGGCACGCTGGAACAGCGCGCGCGAACCGAGACCGAGCGCCAGCGCGCCATAGGCCTTGCCATGTGCGACCTCGGCCCGCATCAGGCTGGTGCCATCCTGCGCTGCGGCGGCCTTCAGGCAGCCGCGCGCGTCCAGCACGATTACGGCGAGCGGCTTCAGCTTCTTCTCGATCCCCTTGGCCAGCGTCGCGTCGAGGATCTTGCGGGCAGTGTCGAGCGTGAGATCGGCCATGTCGGTGTCCTTTGTGATTTGTGATGAATAGTCGGCTTTATCATCCGTCATTGCGAGCGAAGCAAAGCAATCCTGGGCGAAAGAAAAGATCTGGATTGCTTCCGCCGTCACCCTCCGGGCTATGGCGGACAAGTCGTCGTTTCGCTCCTCGCAATGACGACAGTGAGATCATGCTCCGCGGCTTCCAGTCTCGGGAGCTACTGAGRTGCCTGCGTACGCTCCAGGCTCATCGCCAGGAGCTGCGCAGCGTGCACGGCGCCGCGGGCMGCGCCGTCCTGAATCTGGTGACGGCAGGAGGTGCCGTCGGCAACGATGAAGGTCGTGCTATCAGCTTTGCGAACAGCCGGCAGCAATGAGGCTTCCGCCATCTGCAGCGACRCTTCGTAGGTSTCCGCGCCATAGCCGAACGCGCCGGCCATGCCGCAGCAGGAGGATTCGATCGTCTCGACCTCGAGCTCGGGGATCAGCCGCAGMACCTGTTCGACCGGTTTGAAAGCGGCGAAGGATTTCTGGTGGCAATGGCCATGCAGCAGCGCTTTGCCGGGCAGGGGACCGAGCGGCARTGCCAGCCGGCCGCTCTCCGCCTCGCGCGCCAGAAACTCCTCCAGCAGCAGCGCATGCGCGCTGATCGTCCGGGCKTTGGCGTCGYTGCGCAGCGACAGCAGCTCGTCGCGCAGCGTGAGAAGACAGCTCGGCTCCAGGCCGATGATCGGCACGCCGCGGGCGGCGAACGGCGCGTAGGTCTCGACCAGCCGCTGCARCTCGGACTTGGCTTCATCGACGAGCCCGGCGGAGAGGAAGGTGCGGCCGCAGCACAGCGCGCGGCCGCCATCGACCGGCCTCGGCACATAGACGCGGTACCCCCCGGCGATCAGCACGCGCAGCGCGGCGTCGAGATTCTCGCGCTCATAGATGCGGTTGAAGGTGTCGCCGAACAGCACGACTTCGCGGCCGTTCTCGGGGCCGAACGCCTCGGCGTCGACGCGGAACGTGTCGCTGCGGAACGCCGGCAGCTTGCGTTTGGCGCTGATGCCGGCGACGCGCTCCATCAGCGCGCGCAGCGGYGCGCTGTGATTGCGCAGGTTCGCGAGCGGTGCGAAGCGTGCAGCGAGATCAGCATAGCGCGGAAGATAAGCGACGATCCGGTCACGCAAGRTGAKGCCATGGCTGGTCGCCCGTGCCGCCAGCACCTCGATCTTCATCTTGGCCATGTCGACGCCGGTCGGGCACTCGCGGCGGCAGGCCTTGCAGGAGACGCAGAGCTTCAGCGTCTCCATCATCTCGTCCGACGACAGCGCGCCTGGACCGAGCTGGCCGGAGATCGCGAGCCGCAGCGTGTTGGCGCGGCCGCGCGTGACATCCTTCTCGTTGCGGGTGGCGCGATAGGACGGGCACATCACGCCGCCGTCGAGCTTGCGGCAGGCGCCGTTGTTGTTGCACATCTCGACCGCGCCCTGGAAGCCGCCGGCAGCGCCGGGATAGGCCGACCAGTCGAGCACGGTCTTGATGTCGTCGATGCGATAATCCGGCGGATAGCGGAACAGCGAGCGATCGTCCATTCTGGGCGGATCGACGATGCGGCCGGGGTTGAGCACGTTCGCCGGGTCGAAGCGCTGCTTCACTTCCTYGAAGTCGGCGACRATACGACTGCCGAACATCTGTTCGTGGAATTCCGAGCGCACGATGCCGTCGCCATGCTCGCCGGAATGCGAGCCCTTGTACTCGCGCACCATGGCGAAGGCTTCCTCGGCGATGGCGCGCATCGCCTTGACGTCCTTCTCCAGCTTCAAATTCAGGACGGGGCGGACGTGCAGGCAGCCTTCGGAGGCGTGCGCATACATCGTGCCGCGRGTGCCGTGTCTGGCGAAGACCTCATTGAGGCGCGCGGTGTAGTCGGCRAGATGCGGCAGCGGCACCGCGCAGTCCTCGACGAAGGACACCGGCTTTCCGGCCTCCTTCATCGACATCATCACGTTGAGGCCGGCGGCGCGGAAGTCGGCGACGGCCGTCTGCAGGGCAGGCTCCGATATCTCGACCACGCCGCCCCATTTGCGCGGTTCGTTGGTCCAGGAGAAGCCGAGATCGCCCATCAGCTCGGAGAGCAGCTTCAGCTTGGCGAGGTTCGCGTCGACAGTCTCCTCGGCGAACTCCACCACCAGGATCGCATCGGGATCGCCGCGCACGGCCGCCGCAATCACCGGCYGGAACATTGCGATGTCGCGGCCGAGCCCGATCATGGTGCGGTCGACCAGCTCGACCGCGATCGGCTTCAGCTTGACCAGATGCTGGGYSGCGTCCATCGCCTCATAGAAGCTGCCGAAATGGCAGACGCCGAGCACCTTGTTTCGGATGAGCGGCCACAGCTTCAGCTCGATCCGGGTGGAGAAGGCCAACGTGCCTTCGGAGCCGACAAGGAGATGGGCGAGATTGTTGGCGGCGTTGCGCGGCGTCAGCGCGTCGAGATTGTAGCCGCCGACGCGGCGCTGCACCTTGGGAAATCTGTCGCCGATCTCGGCCGCCTCACGCTCGCCGAGCGCCAGCATGTGACGAAACAGGGCGCGGGCCTTGTCCGGCGCGTTCACGTCGGCKAGGTCGCGCGGCACCTCGGCGAAACGCGCCTGCGTGCCGTCGGCCAGCGCGGCGTCGATGGCGATGGTGTTGTCGCGCATCGTGCCGTAGCGCAGCGAGCGGCCGCCGCAGGAATTGTTGCCGGCCATGCCGCCGATCGTGGCGCGCGATGCCGTGGAGACGTCCACGGGAAACCACAGGCCATGCGTCTTCAGCTGGCGATTGAGGTCATCGAGCACGATGCCCGGCTCGACCACGCAGGTCCGCCCGGCGACGTCAAGCGAGACGATGCGGTTGAGGTGCTTGGAAAAGTCGACGACGATTCCCTCGTTGACCGTCTGGCCGCATTGCGAGGTGCCGCCGCCGCGCGGGGTGACGATGCGGCCGTCATCGCGGGCGATGGCCAGCGCCCGTAAAGCCTCGTCCATCGTGCGTGGCACGACCACGCCGGCCGGGATGACCTGATAAAATGAGGCGTCCGTGGCGTAGCGGCCACGATTGAAGCGATCGAAAAAGACGTCGCCGGWGATCTCGGCGCGGAGCTTCTGTTCCAGCCTGGACGGACCGGCTTTGGCGTTCGGCATGATGGTCCCTGGTCGGCCCTGGTCTGGTCGCGGTTCCCCACGCCTCGGCCCGGTGTCAATCATTTGCAGCGTACCGTCAACCAGATTGCATGCAATTTGAGAAGGCCATTCTCAACCTTAGTCTACTCCAACCGGCTTTCCGCCGGGTGGGGCGGCGACGGCCTGCCCCTCGGCAAAGTAGGCGATCGCGGCCGCCCCCTTGTTGCGCAAATGCTGGAAGAGGATGTCAGACAGCTCGCTGCCGGCTCGGCGGCGCAACGCGTCGAGGATCTGCTCATGCTCGCGCATGGCCTCGCTCCAGCGTTCGCGCTTGCGGGCGAAATTGGCTGAAAAGCGGACCCGACGGATGCGTCCGGCGAGGCTCTCATARGTCGCGTGAAGGGTCGCATTGGCGGCGGCATCGACGATCGCGCGATGGATGAGCTGGTTCACATGAAAGTAACCATGCATGTCCTGCCGAATGTAGAAGCCGTACATATCGTGATGAAGTTGCTCGATATTTTTGATGTCTTCATCCGACATTTTCTCGCAGGCGAGGCGTCCGGCAAGACCCTCCAGGCCGCCCATCAGGTCGAACAATTCGCGAATGTCTGCGGCGCTCAGGGGGCGCACCCGCGCGCCGCGATTGGGCAGCAGCTCGACCAGCCCTTCCGCCGCGAGCACCTTCAGGGCTTCACGCAAGGGCGTGCGGGACACCCCCAACATCTCGCAGAGCTGCCGCTCGGACAACCGCCCGCCGTCGGGGACATGGCCCTCGACGATGTAGTCGCGCAGCCTGGCCAGGATCTCGTCATGCAACGAGGTCTCGTCCCGCGCTGATGTCGTGCGGCTGCCTGGCTCGGCAGAGGGGGGCATTTCGATGTCRGGAATCATGGAGCTCATGCCRCAGCATTGTAGCGGTGATTACAGATTGGGTCGATCTCATATATGAATTCGTTATRTGCCTTGCGMAGTCAAAAATTGCATGCAATCATAGGTGCTGCAATGCCGCTGTCGTCTGGAGTTTTCCTTTGACCCGTCACCAAGGCCGCCATTTYCTGCACATTCCGGGACCGAGTCCGGTGCCCGAGCGGGTGCTGCGGGCGATGGAYATGCCGGTGATCGACCACCGCAGCGCCGAATTCGGCGAACTCGGCAAGGCCGTCCTCAGCGGSTCGCAGAAGATCTTCARGACCGCGAGCCCGGTGATCATCTACCCGTCCTCCGGCACCGGCGCCTGGGAGGCTGCGATCGTCAACACGCTGTCACCCGGCGACAAGGTGCTGATGGTCGAGACCGGCCATTTCGCCACGCTGTGGCGGCAGATGGCGGCGCGCTGGGGGGTAGAGGTCGACTTCATTCCGGGCGACTGGCGGCGCGGTGTCGACCCCGCAATGATCGAAGAGAAGCTCGCGGCCGACACGGCGCATCAGATCAAGGCCGTGATGGTCGTGCACAATGAGACCTCGACCGGCGCGACCAGCCGGATCGGCGAGGTCAGGGCAGCGATGGATCGCGCCAAGCATCCGGCGCTGCTGATGGTCGATACCATCTCGGGCCTCGCCTCGGCCGACTTCCGCTTCGACGAGTGGAAGGTCGATGTCGCTGTGTCCTGCTCGCAGAAGGGTTTCATGCTGCCGCCGGGGCTCGGCTTCAATGCGGTTTCGGACAGGGCKCGGGCGGTTGCCAAGACCAACAAGATGCCGCGCTCGTTCTGGGATTGGGAAGACATGCTGAAGCTGAACGCGAATGGCTTCTTCCCCTATACGCCTGCGACGAACCTGCTTTACGGCTTGCGTGAGGCGATCGCGATGTTGCTCGAGGAAGGCCTCGACGAGGTATTCGCGCGCCATCAACGGCTGGCAGMGGCCACCCGTGCCGCGGTCCAGCATTGGGGGCTGGAGGTGCTCTGCCAGGAGCCGAGGGACTATTCGCCGGTCCTGACCGCCGTGCTGATGCCGCCGGGCCATGATGCAGATCAGTTCCGGCAGGTCGTACTGGACAATTACAACATGTCGCTCGGCTCGGGCCTCTCCAAAGTGGCCGGCAAGGTGTTCCGTATCGGCCATCTCGGCGAGTGCAACGAGTTGACCCTGATGGCCGCGTTGAGCGGTGTCGAGATGGGGCTGCGTGTCGCCGGCGTGCCGCATCGTGCCGGCGGCGTCGATGCTGCGATGGCGCTTCTGGAGCAGCCCATGCCCGGCAATGCGCCGCGGCACCTCGCAGTTGTGAATTGAGGCGAAATCGCGTGCGGTTGCGGGTCAAATCCGCCCGTGCCGCGCTGCACAGCAGAAGGAAGCCCGTGTGCATCTGAGGGATGTCAGCCCGAAGCGATCGGTGCTTGCGTCTTCTGTGTTGACGCCAGCGGTCTGGCGGGAGAAAAGCGCGGCGAGCGCGTGGCATGCCACGTCCGCGCACCAACCAAACGACCGGGGATGGACGCCAATGACTGTGCACACAGGACGGCATTTTCTTCARATTCCGGGGCCGACCAACGTGCCCGACCGCGTGCTGCGCGCGATGGACATGCCGACGATGGATCATCGCGGTCCCGAGTTCGCCGAGCTCGGTTTTGCYGTGCTGGCGGCCAGCCAGCGGATCTTCCGCACCAAGCAGCCGGTGATCATCTATCCGTCGTCCGGCACCGGCGCCTGGGAAGCGGCGATCGTCAACACGCTCGCGCCCGGCGACAAGGTGCTGATGGCCGAGACCGGCCAGTTCGCGGTGCTGTGGCGTGGCATCGCCGACAAGTTCAAGCTCGACGTCGACTTCATCTCCGGCGACTGGCGTCATGGCGCCGACATCGCGGCCATCGAGCAGCGCCTCGTCGAGGACAAGGCGCACAAGATCAAGGCCGTCTGCATCGTGCACAACGAAACGTCGACCGGCTGCCTCACGCCGCCGCTCGAGGTGCGCAAGGCGCTCGATCGCGCCGGCCATCCGGCGCTGCTGATGGTCGACACCATCTCCGGCCTCGGCTCGATGGAGTACGAGCATGACGCCTGGGGCATCGACGTCTCCGTCGCGGGCTCGCAGAAGGGCCTGATGCTGCCGCCGGGMCTCGGCTTCAATGCTGTCTCGGAGAAGGCGCTCGCCGCCGCCAAGGCCAATCCGGGCATGCGCTCGTATTGGGATTGGCAGGAGATCATCAATTTCAACAAGCTCGGCACCTTCCCCTACACGCCAGCCTGCAATCTCTTGATGGGCCTCAACGAGGCGCTGAAGATGCTGGAGGAGGAGGGCCACGAGAACGTGTTCGCCCGCCATCGCCGCCACAGCCTCGCCACCCGCGCCGCCGTGAAGGCCTGGGGTCTCGATACGCAGTGTCAGGATCCGCAGGCGCATTCTCCGGCGCTGACCGGTGTCGTSATGCCCGAGGGCCATGATGCCGACCAGTTCCGCAAGCTCGTGCTCGAGMACTTCGACATGTCGCTCGGCACCGGCCTGAACAAGATCAAGGGCAAGGTCTTCCGCATCGGYCATATCGGTCACTTCAACGACCTGATGCTGATGGGCACGCTCGCCGGCGTCGAGATGGGCCTYGCGCTYGCCAATGTGCCGCATCGSGCCGGTGGCGTGCTCGCGGCGATGGACGTCCTGAAGGCGCGCGAGGCCGCGCCGATTTCGAAGGTGGCCTGATGAACGCACCTGCGACCGGATCCGACGATCTCATCTATGCCGTCGACGACGGCATYGCCAAGATCACCTTCAACCGGCCGCAGGCGCGCAACGCGATGACMTTCGCGATGTACGACCAGATGGCCTCGATCTGCGAGGCCATCAATGCCGACCGGTCGATCAAGGCGCTGATCCTGACCGGCGCCGGCGACAAGGCGTTCGCCTCCGGCACCGACATCTCCCAGTTCCGTGCCTTCAAGACCGCGCAGGACGCKCTCGACTATGAGGCGCGGATCGATCGCGTGCTCGGCACGCTCGAGCTCTGCCGCGTGCCGGTGATTGCGGCGATCGCCGGCGCCTGCACCGGCGGCGGCGCCGGCATCGCCGCCTGCTGCGACATCCGGATCGGCACCGAGACCACCCGCATCGGCTTTCCGATCGCACGCACGCTCGGCAACTGCCTRTCGATGTCGAACATCTCGCGCGTGGTCTCCCTGATCGGACCGGCGCGGACCAAGGACCTGATCTTCAAGGCGCGGCTGGYCGAGGCGCCGGAGGCGCTTGCGCTCGGCCTGCTGAACGAGATCGTTCCCGACGTCGAAACCCTGCAGACGCGCGCGCTTGAGACGGCGAAGCTCGTCGCGTCGCATGCGCCGATCACGCTCGAAGTGACCAAGGAGGCGGTCCGCCGCATCCGCCGCACGTTGACGCGCGACGAGGGCGAGGACCTGATCCTGCGGGCCTATATGAGCGAGGATTTCCGCGAGGGCATGGACGCGTTCCTCAACAAGCGGACACCGAACTGGAAGGGCAAGTAGCGCATGCCGCGGCTGCGACCTTATGCGGACATCGCGATGCGGCATTTTCCTTGTCATCTTGAACTCATCACAATAAGCCAGCAGTATCCTGGTAGGATGCAAGCAGGCGCTTCGAACGGGGAAGAAAACACGTGCGYAACCTGATCAAAATCGCGGCCGCAACGGCGGTTCTTTTCGGAAGTGCGCCGGCCTTTGCCGGCTGGGAACCGACCAAGCCGGTCGAAATCGTCGTGGCTGCGGGCGCCGGTGGCGCATCCGACCAGATGGCCCGCATGATGCAGGCTGCGATCCAGAAGAACAATCTGCTGAAGCAACCGGTCGTCGTGTCGCTGAAGGGCGGGGCGTCCGGAGCCGAGGCGCTGATGTACATGAAGTCCAGCGATGGTGACGCCAACAAGGTCCTGATCGCCTATTCGTTGATCTATATGCTGCCGCTGTCGGCCAAGCTGCCGTTCGACTGGCATGAGCTGTCGCCGGTCGCGGTGATCGCGCTCGACCAGTTCGTGTTGTGGGACAATGTCAATGGTCCGAAGACGGTGAAGGAGTTCATCGAAGCCGCCAAGGCATCGAGCTCGCCGTTCAAGCTGGGCGGCACCGGCTCGAAGCGCGAGGATCACGTGCTCACCGTGTTCCTGGAGAAGAAGACCGGCGCGAAATTCTCCTATCTGCCTTACAAGTCGGGCGGCGAGGCTGCGACGCAACTGGTCGGCGGCCATACSGAGGCGAACGTCAACAATCCCTCCGAGAACCTGGAGGTCTGGCGCGCCGGCCAGGTGCGTCCGCTCTGCGTGTTCGACAAGGAGCGCATCTCCTACACCGCCAAGGTCACGGAGACGCAGTCCTGGAATGACATTCCGACCTGCAAGGAGCAGGGCCTGGACGTGCAGTACCTGATGCTGCGCGCGATGTTCTTGCCAGGCAAGGTGACCCAGGAGCAGCAGGAGTTCTACGTCGACCTGTTCAGCAAGCTGGTGCAGACGCCGGAATACAAGGACTACATGGAGAAGCAGGCGCTCAAGCCGATCTTCCTTACSGGCAAGGACATGGTGCAGTTCCTSGAAGAGGACGGCTCGCTGAACAAGCARCTGATGACGGAAGCCGGCTTCGTCGCCAAGTGAGGCCGGGCGAGGCGAGGGGATGAGGAGGATCGATGTCCAACGCTGAGCTCGAGATCGCGGTCGACGATCCKACCGCGCCTGAGGAGGATTCTCCTTCCGTCACCTCCAACCGGACCGTCGACGTCGCTGTGTCGCTGCTGCTGCTCGCGCTCGCCGTCGTGCTCGCCTGGGACAATTGGCGGACCGGGGCGTCCTGGGACTCCACCGGTCCGGAGCCCGGCTACTTCCCGTTCTATCTGTCGGTGATCCTCGGCGGCGCCAGCCTTTACGGCATCGGCGCGGCCTTCCTGTCGCGCAAGGAGGCGGTCGAGACCTTCGTCACGCGGGCGCAGTTGCGCCGCGTGATGGCGGTGTTTGTGCCGACGCTTCTGTTCTGCATCGCCATGCAGTTTCTCGGCATCTATGTCGCGAGCTTCCTGCTGATCGCCGGCTTCATGCGTATCGTCGGCAGAATCGCGATCTGGAAATCTCTGCTCACGGCGTTCCTGTTCAGCGCCGTGATGTTCGTGACCTTCGATATCGTCTTCGACGTGCTGATGCCCAAAGGACCGCTCGAAGCGGCGTTCGGGTACTGACACTGCTATCTCTCCCTGTCATTGCGAGGAGCGAAGCGACGAAGCAATCCAGGGCTTCACACGCGACTCTGGATTGCTGCGCTCGTAATGACGGAAACCGAGCTGGAATGAAATCATGGAAGCCTTGGGTCTGCTGCTGCATGGGTTCGCGGTCCTCCTGACGTGGAAGACGCTGGCGCTGATGATGGTCGGGCTGGTGCTCGGCGTGTTCGTCGGCGTGCTGCCGGGACTTGGCGGCCCCAACGGCGTCGCGATCCTGCTGCCGTTGACCTTCTCGATGGATCCGACCTCGGCCATCGTGATGCTGTCCTGTATCTATTGGGGCGCGCTGTTCGGCGGCGCCATCACCTCGATCCTGTTCAACATCCCCGGCGAGGCCTGGTCGGTGGCGACCACCTTCGACGGCTATCCAATGGCGCAGCAGGGCAAGGCGGCCGAGGCGCTGACGGCGGCTTTCACCTCGTCCTTCATCGGKTCCCTGGTCGCCGTGCTGCTGATCACCTTCCTGGCGCCGTGGATCTCGTCCTTCGCGCTGAAGTTCGGCCCGCCCGAGTTCTTCGCCGTCTATCTGCTCACCTTCTGCTCCTTCGTCGGTCTCGGACGTGAGGACAAGCACAAGACCGTCATTGCGATGGCGCTCGGGCTGCTGCTTGCCGGTGTCGGCATGGACACGGTCTCGGGCCAGCTGCGCATGACCTTCGGCTCGACGGATCTGCTCCGCGGCATCAACTTCCTGGTCGCCGTCATCGGCCTGTTCGGCATCAGCGAGATCCTGCTGACGATGGAGGAGCGCCTCGCGCTGCGCGGTCACGCGGCTTCGATCTCGCTGCGCACGGTGCTTGCGGTGTGGAAGGACCTGCCGAAATACTGGATGACCCTGCTGCGCTCCTCGGTGATCGGCTGCTGGCTCGGCATCACGCCGGGCGGCGCGATCGCCGCGTCCTTCATGGGCTACAATCTCGCCAAGCGCTTCTCCAAGGACCCGGACAGTTTTGGCAAGGGCCGCATTGAGGGCGTGTTCGCGCCTGAGACCGCCGCGCACGCCTCGGGCACCGCGGCGCTTTTGCCGATGCTGGCGCTCGGCATTCCYGGCTCCGGCACCGCGGCGATCCTGCTCGGCGGTCTGATGGTGTGGGGCCTCAATCCTGGACCGCTGCTGTTCGTCGAGCACAAGGATTTCGTCTGGGGCCTGATCGCCTCGATGTATCTCGGCAACGTYGTYGGCCTCGTGCTTGTGCTCTCGACCGTGCCKATCTTCGCCTCGATCCTGCGGGTGCCGTTTGCGGCGGTCGCGCCGATGATCGTGGTGTCCTGCGCCATCGGCGCCTATGCGATCCAGAACGCGATGTTCGACGTCTGGCTGATGCTCGGCTTCGGCGTCGTCGGCTACGTCTTCAAGAAGATCAAGATTCCGCTGGCGCCGTTCACCTTGGCGCTGGTGCTCGGCAGCCGYGCCGAGGAYGCGTTCCGCCAGTCGATGATCATCTCCGGCGGCAACATGAAGGTATTCTGGGCGAACGGTCTCGTCGGCACCATCACGACGCTCGCGATCCTGCTGTTGTTCTGGCCGCTGATCGATCGGCTGGTCGCGAGCATCAGCAAGTCGAGCGCGCCGGCTGCGAAGGCCGAGGCGTAGGCGGCGGACCGCAGGCCGCGACGTTCGGGGCCTCATGGTTCGAGACGCTCCGCGCGCAATGGTTGGTGGAGTCCACTACCTTTTGAGGCGCGGCGCTCCTCACCATGAAAGGTGAGATCGTGCTGCGCATTCAGAYCTGGTCCGGAGGAGCCCGCCGCAGGCGGGCGTCTCGAAGGACGGCCRCAGGCAAGATGAGCCGCGCCGACCACGCGTTCKGCGCTGGGGCGGAGGCGCCGCCGCTGGAATGGCAGGACGCCACAACAAACACGCAAGAATTCGCGTGAGATTGCGACCACTGGCTCGATTGGGCCTTGGCGTGGATCGAACTGGACCGTGGCACCGTTGCCACATCAGGGAGGAGGCTGGCTTCGCGGCGACGGACCGTTGTTCAAATCCTTTCCGCGCTTCTCCAGAGGTTGTGTCTTTGCGATGACAGCTTTTTAGGCAGGGCGGTGGTAGGCTTCATTCATGGGCAGACKTTGTGCTGCTCACGCGCGGTGCCTGATCTCTGGTCATCGCGTCCTGATGTTTCCTCCCGAGACGATCCCTTGCCCGGCGCTTGCGTCGGGCTTTTTTTGCGTTCGGCGTGTTCTGACAAGGATGCCTGTTCGCTCCTTGCCTCATTCTGCGGTCCCGAATGAAAAAGCCTCCGTCCGGATTGTCCGAACGAAGGCCTCGGGACGCGTTGATATCAGACGAGAGCGTTGAACTCAGGCAGCTCAGCCTCAGTTCACCTTCTCTGCGACGGGCATGTGGTACCAGTCGGACTCGTTATCGAGCATCGTCTCGTCGAACAACAGAGCACCAGGAGCAGTCACAGCGGCCGCGTTGACGTCGCGTACGATGTCCATCGCCGTCAGGAATTCATTCAACTCGGTCGCGCTCATGGTCCGCTACTCCTCACGCGCGCGGGCCCCATGAGGTCCGCGATCAACTGATGCGAAGAGRTTAACGCGGTCTTGCCTTGGCCTCAATCCGGCCAAGTTGGAAGTTCCAACGTGGTGACATCTTGGCCACAGCGGCGGGATGCCGCAGCTTGGTCATATTGCACCTGCTCACACGACGCGATGCAGGCGWAGATCAGCGATTTCGCCGTCGGTGAAGCCGAATTCGGAGAGGATCTCCTCGGTCTGCTCGCCGAAYTCCGGCGGCCGYGCCGCCATGCGRCTCGGCGTGCGCGACAATGTGAAGGGCTGCGCCACCAGCGTGATGTCGCGGCCGTCGTCGCTGGCGACCTGCTGCGCCATGCCGAGRTGCTTGACCTGCGGGTCCTCGAACATCTSATCGATGGCGTAGATCGGSCCGCAGGGCACGCCGGCGGCGTTGAGCTCGGCGACCCATTGCTCGCTCGTCTTCGCCACCGTKCGCTGGTTGATCTCGGCGTTCAACGCGTCGCGGTTCTTGGAGCGTGCCGGCGCSGTCGCGTAGTCGGGATTATCGATCCATTCCGGTGCGCCCAGCGTCTGGCATAGCCGCTCCCAGATCCGGCCGCCGGTCGCCGCGATGTTGATGTAGCCGTCGGAGGTCTTGAACACGCCGGTCGGGATGCTGGTCGGATGGTTGTTGCCGGCCTGCGGTGCGACGTCCTTCTCCATCAGCCAGCGCGCGGCCTGGAAGTCGAGCATGAAGATCTGCGCCTGCAACAGCGAGGTCTGCACCCACTGGCCTTCACCGGACACCTCGCGCTCGAGCAGCGCCGTGAGAATGCCCATCGCGCAGGACAGGCCTGCGGAGAGATCGGCGATCGGGATSCCCGCGCGCATCGGCCCTTCGCCGGGCGCGCCGGTGATCGACATCAGCCCGCCCATGCCCTGCGCAATCTGATCGAAGCCCGGCCGCTTGGCATAGGGGCCGTCCTGGCCGAAGCCGGAGATGCTGCCATAGACGATGCGCGGATTGACCTTGCGAACGGCCTCGTAATCGATACCGAGCTTGGTCTTCACATCCGGCCGGTAGTTCTCGATCACGACGTCCGCCTGCTTGGCCAGCCGCATGAACACGTCGACGCCCTTGGGGTCTTTCAGATTGAGTSTCATCGCACGCTTGTTGCGATGCAGGTTCTGGAAGTCGGCACCACGGCGCGGGCCGCCGAGCGCCTCGCCGCCATCCTCCATCATGGCATCGATCTTGATAACGTTGGCGCCCCAATCGGCAAACTGCCGCGCGCAGGTCGGGCCGGCGCGCACGCGCGTCAGATCGAGCACGGTGAAGCGGGACAGGGCTTTGGACGCGCGCGGGAAGGCCATGCGGACGAACTCCGAGAGAGCGTGACATGGCTGTATAGGAGAGGGCGCGGGAGGCGACAATTGCGCATGGGCCGTGCGCACCTCGCCGCTCATGCCGCTGCTGCAGGGCTACGCTTCGAGCTGGAACCTGGCTCAGCGCTCGTCTGCGATCACCTTGCCGTCGTTGGGCAGCGTTCCCGGCGCGACCAGCTCGACCTGGCCGCCGAGCTTGGTGACGCTGCGCAGGCTGGTGGCGAGCGCGTCCTGCAGGCCATCAGATGGCGCGGCGCATTCGGCCTTCAACGTCATCGCGTCGGTTTCCCCGGCGCGGGTGACGACCAGCCGCAGCCGGCCGAGCTCCGGATGGCGCTTGCCGATCTCGGCGATCTGCTCGGGTCGCACGAACATGCCCTTGATCTTGGTGGTCTGGTCGGCGCGGCCCATCCAGCCCTTGATGCGCATGTTGGTGCGGCCGCAGCGGCTGACGCCGGGCAGGGCGGCGGTGAGATCGCCGAGTGCGAGGCGAATCCAGGGATGGGCAGGATCGAGCGAGCTGACGACGATCTCGCCGACGTCGCCCTCGGCCACGGGATCACCCGTGCCGGGGCGGACGATCTCGAAAATGAGATCCTCGTTGACCACCATGCCCTCGCGYGCCGAGGTCTCATAGGCGATGATGCCGAGATCGGCGGTGCCAAAGGCCTGGTAGGCATCGATCCCGCGCGCCTTGATCTCGGCCTGCAAGGWCGGCGGAAAGGCCGCGCCCGACACCAGTGCACGCTTGATCGAGGAGACGTCGCGGCCGGCGCTCGCCGCGCCATCGAGCAGGATCTTGAGGAAGTCGGGCGTGCCGCTGTAGCCGATCGGGCGATAGGCCTCGATCAGCTCGAACTGTGCCTCGGTGTTCCCCGGTCCGGCCGGGATCACCGCGCAGCCGAGCGCGCGCGCCGAGGCATCGAAGATGAAGCCGCCGGGCGTCAGATGATAGCTGAAGGTGTTGAGCACGACGTCACTGCTGCGGAAGCCGGCCGCGAACAGCGCGCGCGCGCCGCGCCAGGGATCGGTGTGGGCCGCCTCTGGCTCGAAGATCGGGCCGGGCGAGGTGAACAGACGGGAGAACGCGCCAGGCGCCTGCGCGACGAAGCCGCCGAACGGGGGAGCGGCCTTGTGCAGGGCCGGCAGCTSCGACTTGCGCAGCACGGGCAATTGCGCCAGCGCGGTGCGGCTCGTGATGTCCCGGGGATCGATGCCCTGCAGCAGCGCGGCATAGGCGGGCGCCTTGATCGCTGCATGCAGCACGTCGGGCAGGCGGCCGAACAGATCCTGCTCGCGTTCGGCGGGATCACGGGTCTCGAGGGCGTCGTAGTGGGTATTCATGCCCAGTCCTTCGGTCTTGCACCGTCATGCCCGGGCTTGTCCCGGGCATCCACGTCGTTCGTCGTTCCGGCTCGCGCGTGGATGGCCGGGTCAAGCCCGGCCATGACGAGCAGATAGTTCGCTACAGCCACCGCTTCCGCCGCTTGAAACTCTTCAGGTTCTTGAAGCTCTTGCGCTGGTCGCCGGCGCCGCCGAGGTAGAATTCCTTGACGTCCTCGTTKTCGCGCAAACTGTCCGCGGTGCCGTCGAGCACGACTTTGCCCTGCTCCATGATGTAGCCGTGGCTGGCGACCGACAGCGCCGCGCGCGCGTTCTGCTCGACCAGGAGGATGGTGACGCCGAGATCACGGTTGATCTCCTTGATGATCGCGAACACCTCCTTCACCAGCAGCGGCGACAGGCCCATCGAGGGCTCGTCCATCAGGATCATCTTCGGCCGCGCCATCAGCGCGCGTCCGATCGCCAGCATCTGCTGCTCGCCGCCGGAGAGATAGCCGGCGAGGCCCGTCCGCTCCTTCAGCCGCGGGAAATAGTTGAACACCATCTCGATGTCGCTGTTGACCTCACGGTCGCTGCGGGTGAACGCGCCGAGCTTGAGGTTTTCGAGCGAGGTCATGTCGGCCACGATGCGCCGGCCCTCCATGACCTGGAAGATGCCGCGGCGGACGATCTTCTCCGGATCGATGCCGTCGATGCGCGCGCCGTCGAACATGATCTCGCCGCGCGTCACCTCGCCATCCTCGGTCTTGAGCAGGCCGGAGATCGCCTTCAACGTCGTCGATTTGCCGGCGCCATTGGCGCCGAGCAGCGCGACGATGGCGCCCTTCGGCACATCGAGGCTGAGCCCGCGCAGCACCAGGATGACGTCGTCATAGACGACCTCGATGTTGCGAACGGAGAGCAGGGGGGCGGCTAAGGCRCTGCCTGCGCCGGCTCGCGGAGTGTCGAGTGTCTCGGTCATTGTGGTTGTCCACCGCTGTCGTCCCCCGCGAAGGCGGGGGACCCRGTATTCCAGACACGCCGATGCTTCACCGAGAAGCCGCGGCGTCCTGGATCCCCGCTTTCGCGGGGATGACGATCGTGCGTGGAGTTGCTGCCGARYTCATTCGGCATCAGCTCAGCAACTTACCAACCCGCCCATTCGGCCTTGCGCGGCAGCTCGATGGTCTTGACCTTCTCGAGCTTGATSACGCCCTTGGCCATCAAGTCGTTGAGGTCRCCATCGGTCGGTCCCGTCACGCGCGCGCGATAAAGGTCGACCTTCATCGTGCCGCGGTGGTCCTTCTCGGTCCAGGTCGAGGGGCTGCAGACGCCTTCCATGCCGGCCGGCACCCAGTCCTTCTTCTGGTGGAAGCCCTTGGCGACGTTCTCGCCGGTCGGGCCGCCATTTTTCACCGCCCACTCGATTGCTTCCTTCATGTAGAGCGAGGAGCAGACCGCGGCGACGTAGTGCACCGGCCGATAGACCTTGCCGGTGGGATCGGACATCTTGGCGATCTCCTGCACCGTCTTCATGCCCGGTGCATCGCCGCCCCAGCCGACCGAGGTGCGCAGCGGGAAGATCACGCCATCGGCGGCATCGCCCGCGGTCTTGGCGGCGTTCTCATCCATGCCCCAGACGTTGGACAGGAACTGCACATCGACGCCGGCGTTCTTGCAGGCCTTCATCACCGAGATGTTGGAGGCCGCGGTGTTGCCGAGATAGGCGTAGTTGGCGCCGGAGCTCTTCAGGCTCAGGCATTGCGCGCTGTAGTCGCCGGGCGCCAGCGCGAACACCAGCGGCGGCAGCACCTCGAAGCCGAGCTCGGTGGCGAGCGCTTCGCCCGCGGCCTTCGGCGCGTTGGGGTAGGGATGGTTGGCGCCCATGTGCACGAATTTGGGCTTGCCGGGCTTGCCCTTGGCCTTCCAGTCCTCGGCCGCCCAGGTCAGCTCGGCGCGCAGCGCGTCCGAGTAGCTCGGTCCGTAGAAGAAGTTGTACGGCGCCGGCTTCGCCTTGCCGCTGGTGCCTTCCGGATCGGTCAGCGCGGCGGCATAGGAGCCGGACATGTCCGGGATCTTGTCATTGGCGAGGAAGCCGGTSAGCGCCTCGGTGTCSGCCGTGCCCCAGCCCATGATCGCGGCGACCTTGTTGTCCGGCGCCGACCAYTTCTTGTACAGCGCGATCGCGCGCGGYACCTGGTAGCCATAGTCGTTGCTGTCGACCGCGAGYTGCTTGCCGCCGATGCCRCCGTTCTTGTTGACCCAGGCGAAGGTGTCGACGACGCCCTGGCCATAGGGCGTGCCGACGTCGGACGTGCCGCCCGACAGATCCTGCAGATGGCCGATCGCGATCTGCTGCGCGTTCGCCGATGCGGCGAAGGTGCCTGCGAGCAGCGCCAGCGCCGCCGAGCCGAGCCATGATTTGATCGTCATAGTGCTTCCTCCTGTGGTGCATCCGGGCCGGATTGTCGCCGGTCCCTGTTRGTTGGAATCAATGTGAGAACGGGTAGAGCTTCCAGTATGTCTTGATCTGTCGCCAGCGAYGCGCGAGCCCGTCCGGCTCGAACATCAGGAAGGCGATGATGATCAGGCCGATCGCGATCTCGCGCAGGAAGGTGATGTTGTTGTTGAGCGCRAGCGCCTTGTCGATSGMGCYGCCCTTCAGATTGTGGCTGAGCCACTCCATCGACTCCGGCAGCAGCACGACAAAGGCAGTTCCCATCAGGGTGCCCATGATCGATCCGGTGCCGCCGATGATGATCATGGCCAGGAACAGGATCGAGCGCTCGATGCCGAAGCCYTCCTGTGAGATCACCAGYTGGTAGTGCGCATAGAGCGCGCCGGCGATGCCGGCGAAGAACGCGGCCAGGCCGAACGACAGCGTGCGGTACTTGGTCAGGTTGATGCCCATGATCTCGGCCGAGAGATAGTGGTCGCGGATCGCGATCAGTGCGCGGCCGTCGCGGGTGCGCATCAAATTGGTGACGAGCAAATAGCAGACCAGCACATAGGCCAGCACGACGTAGAAATATTGCCGGTCGCCGCGCAGCGTATAGCCGAAGATCGAGAACGGATTGGCSGASGCMGGCACCGAGCCGCCGGAGAACCATTCGGCGCGGGAGAAGAAGTCGAGCAGGATATATTGCGCGGCGAGCGTGGCGATGACGAGATAGAGGCCCTTYAGCCGCGCCGCGGGAAGGCCGAACACCAGCCCGACCAGCGCCGTGATCACGCCGGCCAGCGGGATCGCGAAGAACACCGGAATGGCATAGGTGTTGTTGATATAGGCCGAKGTGAAGGCGCCGAGCAGGAAGAAGCCGGCCTGGCCGATCGAGATCTGCCCGGTGAAGCCGACCAGRATGTTCAGCCCGAGCGCCGCGATTGCGAAGATGCCGATCTGGATCGAGACCGACAGCCAGTATTCGGAGAACACAAGCGGCGCGAAGCACAGCAGGATCACGCCGGCGATCGCGAAATTGCGGCTGGTCTTGGTCGGGAAGATCGTGGTGTCGGCCGCATAGGAGGTGCGGAAGTCACCGGCGGGGATGGTGGARCGTGCRACCATGGCGGSCCTATCTCGCCTGRAKCTTGAGTTGCGTCATGGGCTCGCCCTTCGCTTTGGYTTGAGCATGATCGTTACCGAAAACCGGTCTCCACTTTTCGGCGATCATGCTCATATCCGCTCGATGTCTTTGGTGCCGAACAGGCCGTAGGGCTTGATCATCAGGATGAGGATCAGCACGTAGAACGGCGCGATCTCGTAGAGATTGCCCCAGTGCAGGTATTGGCTGTCGACATATTGCGCGATGTTTTCGAGCAGGCCGATGATGATGCCGCCGAGYACGGCGCCGCCGACCGAGTCGAGGCCGCCGAGGATCGCCGCGGGAAACACCTTGATGCCATAGGCGGACAGTCCCGACGACACGCCGTTGACGACGGCGACGACGACGCCGGCCACGGCGGAGACGGTTGCCGAGATCGCCCAGGCCATCGCGAACACGTTCTTGACGGAGATGCCGAGCGATTGCGCGACCTGCTGGTTGAAGGCGGTGGCGCGCATCGCGAGGCCGTATTTCGAGRCTTTGAAGAACCAGGCCATRCCGAGCATCATCGCGACCGAGACCRCGAGGCTCATGACATAGACGGTCTGGATCTGTAGCCCGAACAGATCGACTGCCTTGCTCGCGAACACCGGCGGGAACGGCTGCGGATTGACGCCGAACATCCATTTCAGCGCCGCCTGGAACACCGTCGACAGGCCGATCGTCACCATGATGACGGAAATGATGGGCTCGCCGATCATGGGACGGAGGATCACGACCTGCACGGCGATGCCGAACGCGAACATGAAGACGAGCGTCAGCGGCATGCCGACCCAGAACGGGACTTGATATTTCGTCAGCAGCAGCCAGCACACCCAGGCGCCGATCAAAAGCAGCTCGCCTTGGGCAAAATTGACGACCTGCGTCGCCTTGTAGATCAGCACGAACGACATCGCGACCACGCCATAGAGCGTGCCGACCACGAGGCCGTTGACGAGGAGCTGGATAAGGAAGGAGGTRTTCATGATCGTTCTCACGCGTCACCGCCGGGCTYGACCCGGCGATCCATCGCGAAGGAGGTTTTCGGAAGAGGATGGATGCGCGGCTCAAGCCCGCGCATGACTGTCTCTTGTGACGGAAGGCGCATCACTCCGCCGCCTCCGCCATGGGTCCGTGGCCTCCGAGATCCACCACCCTCAACGTCGTGCGGATGCGCTGGGTGGTGCCGTCCTGGAARCGGATGACGGTGTCGACGGGGATAGCCGGCTTGCCGCCATAGATGCCGTCGATAATGTCGGCGTATTTCTCGTTGATGACGCTGCGGCGGACTTTGCGGGTGCGGGTCAGTTCGCCGTCGTCGGCGTCGAGCTCCTTGTAGAGCAGCAGGAAGCGGGCGATACGCTGCGCAGCCGGCAGATGCGCGTTGACGGTCTCGACCTCCTTCTGCAGCAGCGCATAGACCTCGTTGCGCGAGGCGAGATCGGAATAGGTGGTGAACGCGATGCGGTTCTTCTCCGCCCATTTCGAGATGATGGAGTAGCGGATGCAGATCATCGCCGCGAGATGCTCGCGGCCGGCGCCGAGTACGACCGCTTCGGCGATATAGGGCGAGAACTTCAGCTTGTTCTCGATATATTGCGGCGAGAAGCGCTCGCCGCGCGCGGTCTCGGCAAGATCCTTGATGCGGTCGATGACGACCARCTGSTTGTGGTCGTTGAAATAGCCGGCATCGCCGGAATGCATCCAGCCGTCYTTGACGTCGGCGGCCGAGGCTTCAGGGGCCTTGTAGTAGCCTAAGAACATGTTGGGATGGCGCACCAGGATCTCGCCGATGCCCTGGCTGTCGGGCTGGTCGATCCTGATCTCGATGTCCTCCGACATCGGTACGCCGGTCGTGTCGGGATCGACCTTGTCGGCAGGRTGCAGCGTGTAGGCCCCCAGCAGTTCGGTCTGGCCGTAGAGCGTGCGCAGCGGCACGCCCATGGCGCGGAAGAACTTGAAGGTGTCAGGCCCGAGCGCGGCGCCGCCGGTCGCGGCCGAGCGCAGCCGGGTGAAGCCGAGACGGTCGCGCAGCGCGCGGAACAGCAGCATATTGGCGAAGCTCGAATGCTGGCCTTTCTCCAGCGCCGCGAGACCGGTCGACATGCCCAGATGATACAGCCGCTGCTTCAGCGGCGAGGCGTCCATGACGGCGGCGCGGACGTCGGCCGCGATCTGCTCCCAGACCCTTGGCGCGAACAGCACGAAGGTCGGCGCGATCTCGCGGAAGTCGTTCATCATCGTATCCGGCTCTTCGACGAAGTTGACCTTCATCCGGCAGAGCAGACCTTTGCCGAGCACATAGACCTGTTCCATGATCCAGGGCAGCGGCAGCACCGAGACATATTCGTCTTCGGGCCCCTTGGGGTCGAAGGCGAGATAGGTGGCGCAATGCTTGAGCACGCGCGCGGCTGAGAGCATCGCGAGCTTCGGATGCGAGGTCGTGCCCGACGTGGTGCAGAGGATCGCGACGTCGTCGCCCTGGGTGGCATCGACCATGCGGTCATAAAGATCCGGCTCGCGGGCGGCCCGGTTGCGGCCGAGCTCGGCGAGCTTGTCGGCCGGCATCAGCCTGGGATCGTCATATTTCCGCATGCCCCGCGGATCGGAATACACGATGTGCTTCAGCGCCGGCACGCGATCGGCGAGATTCAAGAGCTTGTCGACCTGCTCCTCGTCCTCGGCGAATACCAGCCGCGCTTCGCCATAATTCAGGAGATAGGCGGCCTCGTCGTCGAGCACGTCGCGATAGAGGCCGAGGCTGAACGCCCTGATCGCATGGGTGGCGATTTCGGCTGCGACCCAGTCCGGCCGGTTGTCGCCGATGATGCCAATGACGTCGTCCTTGCCGAGCCCGAGCGCGACCATGCCGAGCGCGAAATCACGGACGCGGGCCTGGTAGTCGGCCCAGGTGAAGGTGCGCCAGAGGCCGAGATCCTTCTYGCGCAGCGCGATCTCCTGGCCGTGCTCCCTGGCATTCAGCCGCAGCAGCTTCGGATAGGTGTCGGCCTGTCTGACGCGMCCCGCATAGTCCATCATGCCGCGTCCTCCGCAATGGAGGGCGCCTCGTCGGGATCGACCAGCAGTTCGTCCTCCTCGCCGAGATAGGCGCGCTTGACGTGGGGATCGGCGAGCACGGCGGCCGGATCGCCCTCTGCGATCTTGCGGCCGAAATCGAGCACCATGACGCGGTGGGAGATGTCCATGACGACGCCCATGTCGTGCTCGATCATCACGACGGTCATGCCGTAYTCCTCGTTGAGGTCGACGATGTAGCGCGCCATGTCCTCCTTCTCCTCGAAGTTCATGCCGGCCATCGGCTCGTCGAGGAGGATGAGATGCGGCTCGAGCGCCATKGCGCGGGCGAGCTCGACGCGCTTGCGCAGGCCGTAGGAGAGGGTGCCCGCCGGCGCCTTGCGCACCGACTGCAGGTCGAGGAAGTCGATGATCTCTTCGACCTTCTCGCGGTGCTTCAGCTCCTCGCGCCGCGCGCCGGTGAGCCAATAGAGCGAGCCGGTGAGGAAGTTGTTCTTCAACAAGTGATGSCGCCCGACCATGATGTTGTCGAGCACGCTCATGTGGTGGAACAAAGCGAGGTTCTGGAAKGTGCGGCCGATGCCGATCTTGGCGCGCGCATTCGGCGGCAGRCCGGTGATGTCGTGGCCGCGATGGAACAGGCGGCCTTCGGTCGGCTTATAGCGCCCGGAGATGCAGTTGACGATCGAGGTCTTGCCGGCGCCGTTCGGGCCGATGATCGAGAACAGCTCGCCCTCGCGCACGCCGAAGCTGACGTCGGTCAGGGCTTTCACCCCACCGAAACGCAGCGACACCCCGCGCGCTTCCAACGTATAGTCCAAGTCGTCCTCCCGAAGTCCTTGCCGGCGCTTGTTGCGCTCTTCAAGCCTGGTGTCGCGACGTAGGCTCGCCGCTGTCGTCGAACTCTATCCCGCCCGCCTGTTCCGCGCCATCCGACGAATGACGGGCGGTTACGGCAGGCGCATTTTGCCGCATGCCGGTCTTTCGCGTCATCCGGGCTGGGGATGAACCCGAGAGGCCCGAGTCGAATGCGGTGGTCCTGGATAAGGGAAAGCGCTATTAGGAACTGTCTTGCGCCTGACAATTCCCGGGCAAAATTCAAGACGTGATTGTTGCGATGCAATACGGTCGCGGGATTCGAAGTAACGAGACGACGGCTTGATCTCCTCCGACACCCTGCTGCGCATCGCGCCCTGGTCGCGCCATCTCAAGCCCGAGGAGATCGACGYTGCCTCGGCCGGCATCGTCGAGCGCTCCTTTGCGGCCAACGAGCACATCTTTTTGCGTGGCGATCAGTTCGATTATTGGRCCGGCATCGTCTCGGGTCTGGCCCGCATGAGCACGGTATCGCGGGGCGGCAAGGCGACGACGTTTGCGGGCATGTCGGCCGGCGCCTGGTTCGGCGAGGGCAGCGTGCTCAAGAACGAGCCGCGCCGCTACGACGTGGTCGCGCTGCGCGATACCCGTGCGGCGCTGATGGAGCGGCAGACCTTCATGTGGCTGTTCGAGAACAGCGTCGGCTTCAACCGCTTTCTGGTCACTCAGCTCAACGAGCGGCTCGGCCAGTTCATTGGCCTCGTCGAGGTCGGCCGCACGCTGGATGCGACGGCGCGGCTGGCCCGCAGCATTGCCGCGCTCTTCAACCCGATCCTCTACCCCAACACGACCCGTCACCTCGAAATCACCCAGGAGGAGATCGGGGCACTCTCCGGCCTGTCGCGGCAGAACGCCAATCAATGCCTCAAGACCTTGGAGCGCGACGGCCTGTTGCGGGTGGAATATGGCGGGGTGACCGTGCTCGATCTCGACCGCCTGCGCTGCTACGGGGATTAGACCYACCTTTGCATCCTATTTCTACGCCATTGATCTGACATATGTTTTCCATTGAGCTTGACCGGCGGCGGCGGCTATGGACTGCTCGTGGGGAACGCGGCCTGCAGGGGCGGTGGCGATGTTGGAGTGGTGATGGCGGGCAAGGATTGCAGCGGCCGGGTGGCGCTGATCACCGGCGTGACCGGGCAGGACGGCGCTTACCTCGCCGAGTACCTGCTCGGGCTCGGCTATACCGTGCATGGCATCAAGCGACGATCGTCGTCGTTCAACACCGGACGGGTCGATCACCTCTACCAGGACCCGCACGAAGGCAATGTGCCGTTTCTGCTGCATCATGGCGACATGACCGACTCGACCAATTTGATCCGGCTGGTGCAGCAGATCCGTCCCGACGAGATCTATAATCTCGCCGCGCAGAGCCATGTCGGCGTCAGCTTCGAGAGCCCGGAATACACTGCCAATGCCGACGCGCTCGGTGTTCTTCGCCTGTTGGAAGCCATTCGCATTCTCGGCATGGAGAAACAGACCCGGTTCTATCAGGCATCGACGTCCGAGCTTTACGGGCTGGTCCAGGAGATCCCGCAGCGGGAGACGACGCCATTCTATCCGCGCTCCCCTTACGGCTGTGCCAAGCTCTACGGCTACTGGATCACCGTGAATTACCGCGAGGCCTACGGGATGTTCGCCTGCAACGGYATCTTGTTCAACCATGAGAGCCCGATCCGCGGCGAGACCTTCGTGACGCGCAAGATCACCCGCGGCGTCGCCCGCATCGAGGCCGGTCTGGAGGAGGCCATCTATCTCGGCAATCTCGAGGCCAAGCGTGACTGGGGCCATGCCCGCGACTATGTCGAGGGCATGCACCGGATCCTGCAGGCGGATGTGCCGGATGACTTCGTGCTGGCGACCGGCGAGACGCATTCGGTGCGCGARCTGGTCGAGCTTGCYTTCGCCGAGGTCGATCGCCGGATCGAATGGCGCGGTGAGGGGGTCGAGGAGACGGGYATCGACTGCCGGTCCGGCAAGGCGGTGGTSCGCATCGATCCCAATTATTTCCGGCCSACCGAGGTCGATCTCCTGATCGGCGATTGCAGCAAGGCGCGTGACAAGCTCGGCTGGACGCCGAAGACCAGCTTTGCACAACTGGTCAAGGAAATGGTTGCGAGCGACCTCGTCGCGGCGCGGCGGGAGGCGGCTCGTGGCAGCAACACGCTTTGAGCTCGCGGGAAAACGCGTCTTCGTCGCCGGCCATCGCGGCATGGTCGGCAGCGCGCTGGTGCGGCGTCTGGTGCGCGAGAACGTCGCGCTCATGACGGTGCCGCGCAGCGAGGTCGATCTGCGCGACCAGGCCGCCGTGTTCGCATGGTTTGCCCGCGCCAAGCCGCAAGTGGTGTTCCTGGCTGCGGCAAAGGTCGGCGGCATCGTCGCCAACAACACGCTGCGGGCCGAGTTCATCTATGACAATCTCGCGATTGCGACCAATGTCATTCACGCCGCGCATGTGAACGGCGTCGAGAAGCTGATGTTTCTCGGCTCTTCCTGCATTTAYCCGAAGCTCGCCGCGCAGCCCTTGCGCGAGGACGCGATGCTCACCGGCGCATTGGAGCCGACCAACGAGCCCTATGCGATCGCCAAGATCGCCGGCATCAAGATGGTCGAGGCCTATCGCAGCCAATATGGCGCCGACTTCATCAATGTGATGCCGACCAATCTCTACGGTCCGGGCGACAATTATCATCCCGAATACAGCCATGTCGTCGCGGCGCTGATCCGGCGCTTCCATGAGGCGAAGCGAAGCGACGCCGCCGAGGTCGTGGTRTGGGGCACCGGCACGCCGCGGCGCGAATTTCTCTATGTCGACGACATGGCCGATGCCTGCCTGCATCTGATGAAGACCTTTTCGGCGCCCGAACTGGTCAATATCGGCACCGGCGAGGACATCACCATCGCCGATTTCGCCCGTGTGGYCGCGGCCGCGGTGGGCTATCGGGGCCGCATCAGCTTCGATCCGTCAMGGCCGGATGGCACGCCGCGCAAGCTGCTCGACGTCTCGCGCCTCGCCGCGCTCGGCTGGCGCGCGACGACGCCCCTGGAGGAGGGGATCAGGCTCGCCTACCAGGCGTTCCTGCGCGAGACGGGKCAGGGCTAGTTCTCCGTCATTGTCATTGCGGGGCGAGATTGCGCCGACGCAATGACGCCTCCAACTGCGGGATCAGGTCCGCTGCGCCTTCACACCCAGCGCCGTCGCCATCGCCGAGATCAGCGGCTTCATGAAATAGGCCTCTCCCGCCGGCACGATCGATGGCGCAAGCCCGTGCGCGGCGAGCTCCTCCGTCACCACGGGCCCCACGGACGCAATCTGCGTGCGCGCCAGACCCTGTCGCAGCCGGTCCTCGACGCCATGCGCCTTGGCGACGTCGAACAGCCGACGCGGCTGGCCGGAGCTGGTCAGYGCGATCGCATCGACCTTGCCGGCGGTCATCTCGTCGATCGCGGTCAGGATGTTCGCGTCCGCCGCCTTGGCATCATAGACATAGGGCAGCACCGGGTCGACGTCGGCCCCTTCCGCCTGGATGGCGCCGATCAGCGCCGAATGATCCTTGTCGGGATAGAGCTGCAAGCCAAGGCGATGGCCTTTCAGATCGTATCGCGCCAGCAGTTCGGCGACGCCTTCCGACGTCGGTTTCTCGGTCGTCACCTGGGACTCGAGCCCGAGCTCGCGTAAGGCGCGCCCCGGCTTCGGCCCGCGGGTGAATTTGCGGGCCTTGCCCAGCGCCGCGATGAATGCGGGCTCGACGCCGATTCGGCGCACCACCGTCATCAGCCGCCGCAACCCCTCGCCGGTCATCAACACCAGATCGTCAAGCGGCCGTTCGATGCAGCGATGGATCCAGGCCTCGACCGGAGCCGGGTCCGGCGCGTCCTGGATCGTGAACATCGGACATTGCAGCACGTCGGCGCCTTGCTCGGCGAGCAGCCGGGAGAACTGCGCCTCCTCGCGGGTTTCCAGGATCAGGATGCGGTTGCCGGTCAGCCGGTCTGCCATGGCCATGCTCGAAGCTTGAGGAGTGATCTTTTGTTCATCCTGCCCCCGCGCCGAGCGTTGGCGCAAGCGTGCAGAGGGTGGTAGAGCAGGGCCCGAACGGGCGCCAAGCTCGGCTCCTCATTCATCTTCAGCTCATCCGTCCGGTGACGTCATCGCCATGTCCGACCACCAATATGTCCTGACCCTGTCCTGCCCGGATCGTCCCGGGATCGTCTCGGCCGTTTCGACCTTCCTTGCCCATAACGGTCAGAACATTCTCGACGCCCAGCAGTTCGGCGACTTCGAGACGGATCACTTCTTCATGCGGGTGGTGTTCACGGCCGCCGATCTCGCYGTCAACCTGCCGGCGCTGCAGACCGGATTCGCGGCGATCGCCGAGCGCTTTTCGATGGACTGGCAGATGCGCGACCGCGCCGCGCAGCGCCGGGTGATGCTGCTGGTCTCGAAGTTCGACCATTGCCTGGTCGATATCCTGTATCGCTGGCGKACCCGCGACCTGTCGATGATCCCGACCGCGATCGTCTCCAACCATCCGCGCGAGACCTATGCCGGGCTCGATTTCGGCGACATTCCGTTTCATCACATGCCGGTCACCAAGGAGACCAAGCGCGACCAGGAGCAGGCGATCCTGAAGCTGGTCGAGGAGACCAAGACCGATCTCGTCGTGCTCGCCCGCTACATGCAGATTCTCTCCGATGAGATGTCGGCAAGCCTGTCGGGCCGCTGCATCAACATCCACCATTCGTTCCTGCCGGGCTTCAAGGGCGCCAAGCCYTACCACCAGGCCTATGAGCGCGGTGTCAAACTGATCGGCGCGACGGCCCATTACGTGACCCGCGATCTCGACGAAGGCCCGATCATCGACCAGGATGTCGAGCGCATCAGCCATCGCGATACGCCTGATGATCTCGTCCGCAAGGGGCGCGACATCGAGCGTCGGGTGCTGGCGCGGGCGATCCGCTACCACCTTGAGGACCGCGTCATTCTCAACGGCCGCAAGACCGTCGTGTTCATGGATTGACGCAGCCGTCAGCGGCCGGAGCCGGTCGCCTGGGCGTTGGCATCGGGCTGCGTCCCCTTGTCGCGCTCGGCGGCCGGCAGCTGCCGTTGCCGCTCGCGCTCCTGCATGAAGCGGTCGTATTCTGCGGTGCCGGGGCGGGGTGGGGCGCCAGCCGGCAGGCCGCCCGCCCATTGCGGCATCAGGTCGCCCATGCCGGCGCCGACCGTCGCGTTGATGGACGAGCAGCCGGATAACGCCGGGACGAGGGTGGTCAGCACCATCATGGCCRTAGSCATTCTTATTGCGGATCGGCGGCTGGCCGGCATCGACGGATGACCTCTCATGCTGCGGGCACCCCGCGGCCCCGACCCTAACGGCTTGCCATCAAATGGTAAAATTTGGCCGATCCATGGTGAGAGTATCATTATACCTCGTATAGCTCCGCTGGTCGGTTTCAGAAACCGATCGTCCACGAAGCCTCCCATGATCGCCATTGACAAGAACGTGCCGAGTCCGCAGCGATGCGCGCGCGATATCGTGAACGAGATCGCACAGGTGAGACAACAATGGCCGGGGGCTGCGGTCCTGATCCGACCAGGGAGGTAGTTTCAATGTTCGTGCGAAACAAGACACTGACGCTCGCYAGTGCGGCATTGGCCGCGGCTGCGCTCGCGTCCGGTGCGGCGCGGGCCGAGGACGTGTTCAAAATYGGCCTGATCGTGCCGATGACCGGCGGCCAGGCGTCGACCGGCAAGCAGATCGACAACGCGATCAAGCTTTACATGCAGCAGAACGGCGACACCGTCGCCGGCAAGAAGATCCAGGTCATCCTCAAGGACGACGCTGCGCTGCCCGACAATACCAAGCGGCTGGCRCAGGAGCTGATCGTCAACGACAAGGTCAACGTCATTGCCGGCTTCGGCGTGACCCCGGCGGCGTTCGCTGCCGCGCCGCTCGCCACCCAGGGCAAGATCCCGGAGGTCGTGATGGCCGCGGGGACTTCGATCATCACCGAGAAGTCGCCTTACATCGTCCGCACCAGCTTCACGTTGCCSCAGTCCTCCACCATCATCGGCGACTGGGCGGTCAAGAACGGCATCAAGAAGGTCGCGACCCTGACCTCGGACTATGCGCCGGGCAATGACGCGCTGGCCTCGTTCAAGGAGCGCTTCACSGCCGGTGGCGGCGAGATCGTCGAGGAAGTCAAGGTTCCGCTCCAGAACCCGGACTTTGCGCCGTTCCTGCAGCGCATGAAGGACGCCAAGCCGGATGCGATGTTCGTGTTCGTGCCGGCCGGGCAGGGCGGCAACTTCATGAAGCAATATGCCGAGCGCGGTCTCGACAAGAGCGGCATCAAGGTGATCGGGCCGGGCGAYGTCACCGACGACGACCTGCTCAACGACATGGGCGACGCYGTGCTTGGCGCGGTGACGGCGCACATCTATTCGGCGGCGCATCCGTCGGCGAAGAACAAGGAGTTCGTCGCGGCTTACAAGAAGGCCTACAACAGCCGTCCGGGTTTCATGGCGGTTGGCGGCTATGACGGCATTCACCTGATCTATGAGGCCCTGAAGAAGAGCGGCGGCAAGACCGATGGCGACTCCCTGCTCGCGGCGATGAAGGGCATGGCCTGGGAGAGCCCGCGCGGCCCGATCTCGATCGATCCGGAAACGCGGGACATCGTCCAGAACGTCTATATCCGCAAGGTCGAGAAGGTCGACGGCGAGCTCTACAATGTCGAGTTCCAGACCTTCGAAGCCGTCAAGGATCCGGGCAAGGCGAAGAAGTGACGCTGCGCTCGTAGCGTCGGGCGCACGGGCGGCGCTCCCTCCCCCCGCTTGCGGGGGGAGGGCTGGGGTGGGGGCGCTACACGGCACATGGGTCGTGTGGAGAGACTTCCCCCACCCGTATCGCATCTGTCGATGCGATCCGACCTCTCCCGCACGCGGGGGAGGCGCAGACCGAGCAAGCGTTGTAGGCGTTCCCTTCGTAGCAAGGGATGAGACCGGGGACTGAACCAGACTCCATGACCGCCATCCTCACCAATCTGTTCGACGGCGTCGCCTATGGYATGCTGCTGTTCGTGCTGGCCTGCGGGCTGGCCGTGACGCTCGGCCTGATGAACTTCGTCAATCTGGCGCATGGCGCCTTCGCCATGGCCGGCGGCTATGTCTGTGCCGTGCTKGTCAACCGGGTCGGCTGGCCGTTCTTCGCCGCGCTGCCGCTGGCTTTCGTCGCGAGCGCCGTGATCGGGGCGCTGCTGGAGCGGACCCTTTATCAGCATCTCTATGCGCGCAGCCATCTCGATCAGGTCTTGTTCTCGATCGGGCTGGTGTTCATGACGGTCGCCACGGTCGACTACATCATGGGCTCGTCGCGCATCTTCATCAAACTGCCCGAGATTCTGCAGGGCCAGTTCGACATCTTCGGCGTCGGCATCGGCCGCTATCGGCTGATGATCATCGTGATCTGCGGCCTGCTCACGGTGGGGCTGCAACTCGTGCTGTCCAAGACCCGGTTCGGCAGCCGGCTGCGCGCCGCGGTCGATGATCCGCGCGCCGCCAGCGGCCTCGGCATCAATGTGCCGCAGGTCTTTGCCTTCACTTTCGCCTTCGGCTGCGGGCTCGCCGGCCTCGGCGGCGCACTCAGCGCGGAAATCCTCGGCCTCGATCCATATTTCCCGCTGAAGTTCATGATCTACTTCCTGATYGTGGTCACTGTCGGCGGCTCGTCCTCGATCACCGGGCCGTTCCTGGCTTCGCTGCTGCTTGGCGTCGCMGACGTCGCCGGGAAATATTACGTGCCGAAGCTCGGCCCATTCGTCATCTACACCATCATGATCGTGATCCTGATCTGGCGCCCGAACGGCCTGTTCGGTCGCACGGCGACGCGGTGAGGATCGCATGACCACGAACGCACAAACCGAGGTCGGTTTTCATGCCAGGCAGCACGGCCGCTGGCACTGGAGCGAGTTCGCCTTCTGGATCGTCGTGCTGGCGGTCGGACTGGCATTCCCGTCGCGCTATCTGATCATGACCGAGATCCTGCGGCTGGCGCTGTTCGCGCTGTCGCTCGACCTGATCCTCGGCTATGCCGGCATTGTCTCGCTGGGCCACGCCGCCTTCTTCGGCGTCGGCGCCTATTGCGCCGGCCTGCTGTCGGTGCACGGCCTCATCAATGAGCCGGTGCTGGCGTTGATCGTGGCCGGCCTGGCCGCCACGGTGCTCGGCTTCGCCACCAGCTTCCTTGTGATCCGCGGCGCCGACCTGACGCGGCTGATGGTCACGCTCGGCATCGCACTGCTGATGGAAGCGCTGGCGGAGCGCTTCTCCAACATCACCGGCGGCACCGACGGCCTGCAAGGGATCGACATCCAACCGATCTTCGGCGTGTTCGCCTTCGACATGTTCGGCAAGACCGGCTTCTTCTATGCGCTCGCAGTGCTGTTCGTGCTGTTCCTGCTGGCGCGGATGATCGTGCATTCACCGTTCGGCCTGTCGCTGCGCGCGATCAAGAACAATCCGTTGCGGGCGGCTGCGATCGGCATTCCCGTCAACAAGCGCCTGATCGCGATCTACACCGTCGCGGCGTTCTATGCCGGCATCGCCGGCGCGCTGTTCACCCAGACCACGGCGCTCGCCTCGCTCGACGTGTTCTCCTTCGAGCGGTCCGCCGATCTGGTGCTGATGCTGGTCATCGGCGGCTCCGGCTATCTCTATGGCGGGCTGATCGGTGCTGCGGTGTTCCGGATGCTGCAGGAGCTGTTCCAGTGGATCACGCCGCAATACTGGATGTTCTGGATCGGCCTGGTGCTCGTCGTCATCGTGCTCGTCGGCCGCCATCGCATTCACGCTTATGCGCTATGGTTGCCCAATCTCGTCCTCCGGCAGATCGCCGGCCGCAAGGCCGCGGTGGCTCTCACCGATAACGAGGCGCCATGACCTACGCCTTGGAAACGCGCGGCCTCGACAAGCATTTCGGCGGCCTCCACGTCACCCGCGATCTGTCGCTCAAGATTGCGCCCGGCGCGCGGCACGCGCTGATCGGCCCGAACGGCGCGGGCAAGACCACCGTGATCAATCAGCTGACCGGGGTGCTGGAGCCGAGTGCAGGGCGTATCCTGCTGGAAGGGCAGGACATCACCGATCTGCCGGTGCACAAGCGGGTGCTGCGCGGCCTGTCGCGCACCTTCCAGATCAACCAGCTCTACYCTGACCTGACTCCGTTGGAGACGATCGGGCTCGCTGTCTCCGAGCGGCTTGGCGGCGGCGGCAATTGGTGGCGGCGCATGGGGACGCGCGACGACATCAATGCCGAGATCGCTGAGACCCTGGAGCGCTTCCGGCTGCTCGACGTGATGAATGACCGCACCTCGACCTTGCCCTATGGCAAGCAGCGCCTGCTGGAGATCGCAGTCGCGATCGCGGCCAAGCCACGCGTGCTGCTGCTCGATGAGCCCGCCGCAGGCGTGCCCGAGGGCGAGCGCAAGGACATTCTCGCTGCCGTCGCCGCGCTGCCGCGTGACGTGACGGTGCTCTTGATCGAGCACGACATGGACCTCGTCTTCTCCTTCGCCGACCGCATCTCGGTTCTCGTCTCCGGTGCGCTGCTGGTCGAGGGCGCGCCCGATGAGGTCGCGCGYGACCCGCAGGTCAAGGCCGTCTATCTCGGCGAGGCCGCRTGATGACCGATCTGCTCGCCATCGAGAACCTGCGTGCCGGCTACGGCCAGGCGGTCGTGCTGCCGAACATGTCGCTGAGGCTCCCGGAAGGCCARGTGCTGGCGCTRCTCGGCCGCAACGGCACCGGCAAGACCACGCTGATCAACTCCATCGTCGGCGTGACCCGGCGCTTTTCCGGCAAGATCGCGCTTGCCGGCACCGACATCTCCGGTCTGCGCGCCGACCAGCGCGCCCGCGCCGGCATCGGCTGGGTGCCGCAGGAGCGCAACATCTTCCGCTCGCTCACCGTGGAGGAGAACATGACCGCGGTGGCGCAGCCGGGACCATGGACGGTGGAGCGCGTCTACGCGATGTTCCCAAGGCTCAAAGAGCGCCGCAACAATTTCGGCAACCAGCTCTCGGGCGGCGAGCAGCAGATGTTGGCGATCGGCCGCGCGCTCACCCTGAACCCGAAGGTGCTGCTGTTGGACGAGCCGACCGAGGGGTTGGCGCCGATCATTGTCGAGGAACTGCTGACGGCGATCGGCACCATCAGCCGCGCCGGCGGGCTGTGCTCGATCATCGTCGAGCAGCATGCGCAGAAGCTGCTCACGCTGGCCGATCGCGTCGTGATCCTGGAGCGCGGCACCATCGTTCACGACGCGCCCTCCAGTGCGCTGAAGGCAGATCCCGCGCCGCTGGAGCGGCATCTGGGGGTTGCGAGCGCGGCGGCGCACTGACGCTCAGGCGCCTCGGGTGGTCCACCGGACACCGGGGCAGGACCATCGCAGCGAGAGGCGAGGGGTATTCTGTATACCGGAACGGRGGCCCAGATGATCGCCGGGTACGCGCGTCCTGGCAGCGGAATTACGGAATGAGGCGTAGGGYCAGGATCCGAGCCGCTGTCCTGTGCGGAACGACCGCAGCGTGCMCAATCCTGATCGGAACGGAATTGTATACTGAYCGGATACGCGGTAGGGCTGCCCGTGGCCTTGAGGACGCGCAGGCACCGGCCAGGAGCAGCTCGTCTAGGTAGATGATTTAACCGATCCAACAACCACATCCAAGACGTCGACACTTCCAAGGAGTGAAGAGATGCAACGCACCAAGCCCCCGTTCCGCGCCGATGAAGTCGGCAGCCTGCTGCGCCCGCAGAAGATCAAAGAGGCCCGCGCCAAGCTCGAGAAGGGCGAAATTTCGGCCGACGATCTCCGCAAGATCGAGGACATGGAGATCGAGAAGGTCGTGCACCGCCAGGCCTCGACCGGCCTGAAGCTTGCGACCGACGGCGAGTTCCGCCGCTCCTGGTGGCATTTCGACTTCCTGGCCAAGCTGACCGGCTGCGAGCTGTTTCATCCCGACACCGGCATCCAGTTCACCGGCGTGCAGACCCGCCACGACTCGGTGCGCGTGATCAGCAAGCTCGACTTCCCGGACGATCATCCGATGCTCGATCACTTCCGCTTCCTCAAGAAGCACGCCGACACGGCGCATGTGACGGCGAAGATGACCATCCCGTCGCCGGCGGTGCTGCACTTCCGTGGCGGCCGCAAGTCGATCTCGAAGGAAGTCTATCCCGATCTCGACGCCTTCTACGAGGATCTCGGCAAGACCTACCGCAAGGCCGTGAAGGCATTCTACGACGCCGGCTGCCGCTATCTGCAGTTCGACGACACCGTCTGGGCTTATCTGTGCTCGCAGGACGAGCTGAAGAAGGCGCGGGAGCGCGGCGACAATCCGGACGGCCTGCAGCAGATCTATTCGCGCATCATCAACTATGCGATCGCCGAACGTCCGGCCGACATGACGATCACCACCCATGTCTGCCGCGGCAATTTCCGCTCGACCTGGATCTCCTCGGGCGGCTACGAGCCGGTCGCCGAGACCATGCTCGCCAACACCAACTACGATGGCTACTTCCTGGAGTATGACAGCGAGCGCGCCGGCGGCTTCGAACCGCTGCGCTTCCTGCCGAAGGGCAATAAGGTCGTCGTCGTCGGCCTCGTCACCTCGAAGGTCGGCGAGCTCGAGAAGAAGGACGACATCAAGCGGCGCCTGGAAGAGGCGTCGAAGTTCGCCCCGCTCGACCAGCTCGCGCTGTCGCCGCAATGCGGCTTCGCCTCGACCGAGGAAGGCAACATTCTGAGCGAGGAAGAGCAGTGGGCCAAGCTGCGCCTCTGCGTCGAACTCGCCGAGGAGATCTGGGGCAAGTAGATCTCACGCCGGGTGAGGGATGATGAGGCCGGATCAGGCGCTGCCTGGTCCGGCCTTTTTTCGTGTCTTGGGTCATGATGCGTTTCCATAGAAGCGCATCATGACCCAGACTCTGCTTGAGCATGATCCTTTCGGGAAACCGGCTTTCCGTCAGTTCGCCCGCGTCCAGGTCGAGGATCGGCAGATCACGCCGCCGAAGGCACAGCCCGCAGTCGTCAGCGTGCTTCCCGACAGCGTCATCTTGGCATCGTAGGTCTTGCCGTCATCGGGATTGTTGTAGCTGCCCGCCCAGGCGTTGGGGCCGGTCGACTTCATGTCGGAGAACAGCCGCTGGCCGACCTTGGCCGGTGTATCCGTGCCTTCCTTGATCCAGACCAGCGTGCCGCAGACGGCGCCGCCGCAGGGCGCGAATTTCACCTTCGACGCGCCGCTCTCGCGCAGCCAGACGCCGGTGACGTCGTCGGCGCGTGCCTGGCCTGCGGCCAGCGCGAGCGAGAGACCCACGCCAAGACCTACGCCAAGGATCAACCGACCGACCATGCGAGCCTCCCTGCAATATTCGCGACGCCAACATTGCCGGCGGATCGTGTCGGCAGAGCGGCATGCCGACGCCGCTCGCGTCGTCTTTCATGSCGCGTCAGGGATAACAGGATTCGGTCGTTCCGGGCGATGACGGTGCGGCGACCGGGTCGGCGGGCGGGTTTCGGTTCCGGAGAGCTGAGTCCTAATCCGGTGTGTTGCGCCCGGAGAGGCCCGGGGGCAGGCCCTTTCCAATGGTGGGCAGAAGGTGCTAGGACGTTGGGCCAGCGGGCTCTGGCCCACCCACATTTCCCACCGTTGTGGCCGGATGAAGAACGACCAGCTGCTCGCTCAGATCACGGAGTTCTGCCGCCAATCGGACATGGCGGARTCGACGTTTGGCCGCCGCGCGGTCAACGACGGCAAGCTCGTGCACCGGCTGCGCGAGGGCAAGCGCATCACCATCGACACGCTCGATCGCATTCAGGCCTATATCGCGGCGTCGACCGGTACCCTGCCGCCGCCGCGGCTCGATGTTGTTCCCGAGAAGCGCGATCCCAAGAGCAATTTCCGCTTCTTCGAAAACCGCCAGAAATACCTCCTGTTCGTGCACACCTGCAGCGAGAAGCGGGTGGTGGCCGAGCGCGTCGGCCTCGAACTCGCCAGCATCCATCCCAGGCCGCCGGCGCTGCGGCTGTTCGACGCTGGCGTCGGCGACGGCACCGTGCTGTCGAAAGTGCTGCGCACCATGCACGGTCGTTTTCCACACATTCCGTTCTATGTCGCCGGCAAGGAGCTGAGCCTGGAGGATGTGCGGCTGACGCTGGAAAAGGTGCCGGACCGGCTGTTCGAGCATCCGGCCTCGGTGTTCGTGATCACCAACATGAACTATGCCGAGGCGCCGTGGCTGACGCCGGCCTCGCCATCGGTCGCCGCCTCGATGATCTGGCACGAGGTCGTGCTGCAGGGCGATTCGTCCGGGGATTTCGAGGCCCAGATCACTGCGCTGAAGCCGTTCCTGGAGCAGAATTGGCGCGCCAATGTCTCGCCGCGGACCGGCATGCCGGTCTATGAGCGCCCGGTGGCGCTGGTGCTCTACCGCGAGGACCACCGCTTCCTGCTCGACGGCATCATCCCGCGCGCCGGCCGGGTCGAGGCCAATTTCGATCTGATCATCGCGTCGCAGCCCTACCGCGCCCGTTCCTCGGTCAATTTCCGCGCCAAACGCATCATCGCGCCGCTGGCGAGGGCCTTGAAGCCGGGCGGCCGCCTGATCGGAATCCACTCCCACGGCCATGATCCGGGGTTGGACATCATCCAGGCGGTCTGGCCTGGAGAAAATCCTTTCTCGGTCAGCCGTCATGAGCTATTGCGCGCCGTGAAATACGAGCTGGGCTCCAGTGGGCGAGACCTAAATTTTAACGCCTATGCGGACAATCGCTCGATTTTCAGGTATGAGATGGAGGCTCTGCCCAACGAGGTCACCGGTGCGATCGGAACCTCGACGGCCTTTGCAGCCTGGAACGCGGCGGTGTATGTCGCGCAGATCGAGGAAGACCGCCTGACCGAGGTGGCCCACTCGTCTCGTGCGCTCGACGCCGCCAGAGAGGTTCTGCGAAAGCACAACGGGCTGTGGTTCTACGACGAATCCTACGTCATCTCGCGGCGTCGCGACTGACATCCTTGGGATTACTTGGGATCAATACAACGACCGCCGTGGGCGGCGAAGAAGGGGTTGCTTGATGCGCGCGTCATATCTGTTCACCTCGGAGTCGGTGTCCGAGGGCCATCCGGACAAGGTCTGCGACCGGATTTCCGACGAGATCGTCGACCTGTTCTACCGCGAAGGGCCGAAGGCCGGCATCGACCCCTGGCAGATCCGCGCCGCCTGCGAGACGCTCGCCACCACCAACAAGGTCGTGATCGCCGGCGAGACCCGCGGCCCGGCCTCGGTRACCAACGAGCACATCGAGCACGTTGTCCGCGAGGCCATCAAGGACATCGGCTACGAGCAGGCAGGCTTCCACTGGAAGACCTGCGACATCGAGATCCTGCTGCATCCGCAGTCGGCCGACATCGCGCAGGGCGTCGATGCGCTGCAGCCGGGTGAAGTGAAGGAAGAGGGCGCCGGCGACCAGGGCATCATGTTCGGTTACGCCTGCAACGAGACGCCTGATCTGATGCCGGCGCCGATCTTCTACGCCCACAAGATCCTGCGCCTGATCGCCGAAGCCCGCCACTCGGGCGTCGAGAAGGTGCTGGGCCCGGATTCCAAGAGCCAGGTCACGGTGCGCTACGAGAATGGCAAGCCGGTCGGCGTGCGCGAAATCGTCGTCTCGCATCAGCACCTGGTCGAGGACATGACCTCGGCGCAGGTCCGCGAGCGGGTCGAGCCCTATGTGCGCGAGGCGCTGCCGAAGGACTGGATCACCAAGGACACGATCTGGCACATCAACCCGACCGGCAAGTTCTTCATCGGCGGTCCCGACGGCGACACCGGCCTGACCGGCCGCAAGATCATCGTCGACACCTATGGTGGCGCGGCCCCGCATGGCGGCGGCGCGTTCTCGGGCAAGGATCCGACCAAGGTCGACCGCTCGGCGGCCTATGCCGCGCGTTACCTCGCCAAGAACATCGTGGCCGCCGGCCTCGCCGACCGCTGCACCCTGCAGCTCGCTTACGCCATCGGCGTGGCGCGGCCGCTGTCGATCTATATCGACACCCATGGCACCGGGAAGGTCTCCGAGGACAAGCTCGAGAAGGCGGCGGCCGAGGTGATGAACCTCACCCCGCGCGGCATCCGCAGCCACCTCGACCTCAACAAGCCGATCTATTCCCGGACCTCCGCTTATGGACATTTCGGCCGCCCGGCCGAAAAGGACGGCGGCTTCTCCTGGGAGAAGACCGATCTCGCCGAAGCGTTCAAGCGCGCGGTGTAATTGTTGCCAACCTCTCCCCGCTTGCGGGGAGAGGTCGGATTGCATCGTGAGATGCAATCCGGGTGAGGGGGACTCTCCACGCCCCGAGCTCGTGGAGACTCCCCCTCACCCCGACCCTCTCGCCGCAAGCGGGGAGAGGGAGCAGACCGCGTCGTGAGGCGTGCGGCGTGCCTTGTGCTGCCAATCTCAATTCATCCGACCAGGAAAGTTTCACATGACCGCCAAGCCAGGTTTCAACGACTACATCGTCAAGGACATTTCGCTCGCCGAGTTCGGCCGCAAGGAGATCTCGCTCGCCGAGACCGAGATGCCCGGCCTGATGGCGACGCGCGAGGAGTATGGCCCGAAGCAGCCGCTGAAGGGCGCGCGCATCGCGGGCTCGCTGCACATGACCATCCAGACCGCTGTGCTGATCGAGACGCTCGCAGCGCTGGGCGCCGACATCCGCTGGGTGTCCTGCAACATCTATTCGACCCAGGACCATGCGGCCGCGGCGATTGCCGCCGCCGGCATTCCGGTGTTCGCCGTCAAGGGCGAGACCCTGGCCGATTACTGGGACTACACCGCCAAGCTGTTCGACTGGCATGGCGGCGGCCATCCCAACATGATCCTCGATGACGGCGGCGATGCCACCATGTACGTCCATCTCGGCCTGCGCGCCGAGAACGGCGACACGGCGTTCCTCGACAAGCCCGCCTCCGAGGAGGAGGAAGTGTTCTTCGCGCTGCTCAAGAAGCAGCTCAAGGAGAAGCCGAAGGGCTATTTCGCGGCAATCGCCGCATCCATCAAGGGCGTCTCCGAGGAGACCACCACCGGCGTGCACCGTCTCTACGACATGCAGAAGGCCGGCACCCTGCTGTGGCCGGCGATCAACGTCAATGACAGCGTCACCAAGTCGAAGTTCGACAACCTCTATGGCTGCCGCGAGTCGCTGGTCGACGGCATCCGTCGCGGCACCGACGTGATGATGTCGGGCAAGGTCGCGATGGTCGCCGGCTTCGGCGATGTCGGCAAGGGCTCGGCCGCCTCGCTRCGCCAGGCCGGCTGCCGCGTCCTGGTCTCCGAGATCGATCCGATCTGCGCGCTGCAGGCGGCGATGGAGGGCTATGAGGTCGTCACCATGGAGGACGCCGCCCCGCGCGCCGACATCTTCGTGACCGCCACCGGCAACAAGGACATCATCACCATCGAGCACATGCGCGCGATGAAGGATCGCGCCATCGTCTGCAACATCGGCCATTTCGACAACGAGATCCAGGTCGCCTCGCTCAAGAACCTGAAGTGGACCAACATCAAGCCGCAGGTCGACGAGATCACCTTCCCCGACGGCAAGCGCATGATCCTGCTGTCGGAAGGCCGGCTCGTGAACCTCGGMAATGCGATGGGCCACCCGTCCTTCGTGATGTCGGCGTCGTTCACCAACCAGACCTTGGCGCAGATCGAGCTCTACGCCAACAACAAGGACGGCAAGTACAAGAAGGAAGTCTACGTGCTGCCGAAGTCGCTCGACGAGAAGGTCGCGCGCCTGCACCTCGCGAAGATCGGCGTCAAGCTCACCGAGCTGCGCCCCGACCAGGCCGCCTATATCGGCGTCAAGCAGGAAGGCCCGTTCAAGTCGGACCACTACCGCTACTGAGATCCGGCACCACGCGCGGCGGAGACGACGAAGGCCGGGGCATTGCCCCGGCCTTTTTGTTTGCGTCACTGACGCTCCGACAATAAGGCGCCGTCATTGCGAGCCGCCGGGGCCGCGGGGATGCGCGGCCTGATGACAGGCTCTGCGAAGCAATCCGGAGTCGTGGGCGGGACTCTGCTTCGTCGCTGCGCTCCTCGCAATGACGGAGACTGCGTCGCGCGCTACGACATCACTCGAGAGTCGCCACGCGCTGCGACGAGATRATCACCCCGTCCGCCGCGACGCCAGGGCCGAGGCGCGCACGGCCTTCGCACGCTTCGCCGCATGATGCTCCGGCCGCGCGGCGATCCGCTTGTGCTTCTTGGTCTCCGCCGCCGCSACCTTCACGGCCGGCGCGCGGTGCTTGGCATATTCCTGGCCGTCGACAGGTCCGACATGCGGCGGGTCGCGATCGAGATAGGGGCGGCCGACGCCAAAACTCTTGCCGTTGGCGTCGACCCATTTCCACAGCTGCTCCGTCGCCACCCAGCGCTGCGCGCGCGTCGCGCCRTTGACGCTGACGATGTCGGCGGCGAGGCCGTGGCCATAGCCGCCGCGGAGGCTGCCGCCGTGATAGGAGCGGTTGGTGGCGGCTTTCAGCCCGCTGGCGATCTCCTGGCGGTAGTCGTCGCGGAACGCGCTGGTGATGCCAGGTGCGAGCCCGGCGGCTTCGGCGGCATGCAAGGTGTGAAACAGCTTCAGCTTGAAGCTGCGGTCCATGCCGCCGATCACGTAGTCCTTCATGCTGAGGCCGACACGCTCGGCGGCCTTCGGATCCTTCCAGGTAAAGTCGTTGTCGACCAGCCTGGTGAAGCTGCGCGTCACCTTGACCATGCGGCCCTTGCGCTTGACCGTGACRATGCGCCGCTCGGTCTCCTTGATCTTGTCGAGCTTCGGCGCGCGCTCATACAGCGCCCACAAATAGCGGTCGATACAGGCGTCGATGTCGAGGCATTCGTCGAGGATCTCGATGCGGTCGGCGCTGGCCACGGTGGGCTTGGGCGCATCRTCAGCCGCCTTGGGCGCGGCCARCTCGTCGGCAGGCAGATTGGCYGAGGGCGCGATGGAGGCCGTGGTGAGCGCGGCGTCTGCGGCCGGCGGCTGCGCCGAGCTTGCCACCGGCTCGGTGACGACGGGCGGCGTCGCCGCCTCGATCTCGGCGGCCCAAGCGGGCCACGCCGCGATGGAAGCTGCAAGGACGACGGACCGATACAACGCACGCGTGACAACCGACGGCGAGCTCATCATCCGGTCTCCTAAAATCCAGGCCCCTGCGAACAGGCGCGGTCAGGCATCCGATACCTGCGATTGTTCGGCGCTTGGCGGCGGGGCGCAATAACGCAGCGCGTGTCGTCAGCAGCTTTTGCGGGAACTGTGGCTTGTGCGCAACGATGCGGGATTGTGAGTTCCGGGTGTCGCTTATGAGCCCGCTTTCGGGCTCGACACCGGCGCGCCAYGAATGCTCCGCCGCAGCAGCTTGCGCCCGGTGAGCATGGCGCGCGCGAGATTCTCGCGYTGCAGCCGGCTSACCAGCACGACGCCGGCGACGTGTAGGACGACAAGCGGGATCAAGATATACGACGTCACCTCGTGGGTGTCCTCGACCCACCAGATACCGAAGAAGCGYACGGTGACCTGCATCGCGCCTGATMCGGCCGAGACGATGAGGAGCAGYAGCAGCGCAAGCTGCATGGCCGTGCCGGCCGGGTTSAGGCCGAGATAGCGGCCGGTCCTGCCGCGCCGCAGATTCCACASATAGGCCGGCGTGGCGCGCAGCCGGGCACGGAGGCYGCGAAAGCGTGAATGACGCGTGCCGATCAGGCCCCAGATCAGGCGGAAGGCGAGCAGCCCGAGGATCGCATAGCCGGCCAGCCGATGCAGYTCGTCATGGACGTTCGGCGTCACCCAGGCRACGAGCACCAGCACAGCCAGCAGCCAATGCCATAGGCGCAACGGCAGATCCCAGACCAGCACGGTCTCGGCCGGGTCCGGGTCTTTCACGGTGGATCTSGGAGCTGTGCCGTGCATGGCCGTTGCGTCACGGCGTGCAGCGGTGCTGCACGCCGTCTGCCGGGGATCTGGAAGCTTACTTGGCGATCGTGTGCTTCAGGCTGAGATCCTCCGGGCTGTAGAACAGCTCGTACAGCTTGCCTTCCTTGACGCCGTAGACTTCGTAGCAGGTGCCCTCGACCTTGGAGCGGCGCACCTCATAGCCCAGCGCCTTCGCCTTGGCTTCCGCCTCGGCCGCCGGCTTCCATGACGCCTTGTCGAGCTTGGTGCAATCCTTGTAGCCGTCGGCCAGGGCCGGCGAGAAGGCGAATCCGGCAAGTGCGGCGCCGAGCACGGCGGCGGTGGTCAGTCTCATCAATCCCTCCAATGAGCAAATTCAAACACGATGCATCGTGGGATCAGGGAAGACGGCAACCGGCCGAATGTGTCAACGGAGCGGCCGCTGGAATCGCTCTTAGAGCTTTTCCAAATTTGTGTCGGGCCTATAAAACAAYGGTCGCGRCGACGATCATCGGATCCGCGACGTTAGGTCTCGCTCCCACGCTGCTGCACGTCAGCAGGCGGGCGGCTGACCCCACGACGGCTTCGGCAGCGCTYCTGTCGATCTGCGGCTGGACTGGATTACTTCGCTTGCAATGCCGCGTGCGGCACCAGCTTCATCACCTCGGCGTGCCCGACGAGATCTGCAAGGTGCGGCTGCGCGCGCGCAATGCGGAGGGACGGCATGGRTTCACTGTGACGGACGAGGCGTTCGATCTGTTCACCTTCTACTTGGTGGCGCCCGCGCCCGAGGAGGGATTCGATGTCGTCGTCCATCGGCCGGAGAGCTGAGGCTGGGGCCGTCGCCCGGATGAGCTCAGCGATATCCGGGTTCAGCGTGACGGCGCGTGAGACCCGGATGTCGCTGCGCTCATCCGGGCTCCGCGTCGCGAGCCGATGCGCGACGCGTCTACGCGCCCAGCATCCCGATTCGAAGCCGCCGGTTCTGCCGGCCCTTGTTGTCGACCTTCAGAATGCGAATCCGCCGCGCCCGCGCGGTCGACGCCAGGTGCGTGCCGCCGCAGGCCTGGCGGTCGAGACCGTCGATGTCGACGATGCGGATCAGGCCGTCGGCTTGGCGCGGCGGGGCGACGGATTTGGCGCGGAACAGGCCGGCGGTGGYCTGTGCAGTGTCGTAATCCATGTCGAAGGTGCGCACCGGACGATCGTCGGCGATTGCGGTGTTGACGGCATCCTGGACGGCGCGCAGCTGCTCTGGCGCCACCTTCGGCAGATCGAAGTCGACGCTGAATTCGTCGGTTTCGGTCATGCGGACGCCGGTTAGCAATGCGCCGTCGAACAGCGTGTAGACGGCGCTATTGACGAGATGCGCCACCGTGTGCTGTTCGCACATCCGCTGGCGGAAGGCTTGGTCGACGCGCAGCTCGATCATCCCGTCGGGAATGGCGTCGTCCCCGATCAGGTGCCAGAGGCCGTCAGCCGTCACCTCGAAGCCCACCACTTCGCGCACGATGCCATTCCAGGCGATCGTGCCGCGGTCCGGCAATTGGCCACCGCCGCCCGGATAGAATGGTGACCGCGCYAGCAGCACGGCGCCGGGGCGCGCGTCCAGCGTCGCGACGTCGAGCGCCAGGACCTCGGGATGGTCGACGGAGAAGGGGCGCGGAAGAAAGTCCGTCATGCGAAACGATTTGCCGCCGTGGCCCGGACGAGCGCAGCGACATCCGGGTTCACCGAAATCGCGTGAGACCCCGCATGTCGCTGCGCTCATGCGGGCTACGAATTCTACGCAGCGTCGTTCGTCCGTGCAATGTGCCTGCCGC
>BFBZ01000305.1_pt1 | contig 55155 bp, 54 predicted proteins | sample 1888401 | NCBI WGS metagenome assembly BFBZ01 (sample SAMD00112614, study PRJDB3348) | symbiont metagenome | host: Chara braunii
GACCGCATCAGGCGCACGAGGCCGAGCTTTTCGGCGGCCTTCACGCCGGGTTCGCGCCGGCTCTCGAAGTAGATCGTGCGGGCGCGACTGGTCTTGGGCAGCAGCTCGCCATAGTCGCGGCGCATCTCCGAGATGGTCTCGGGCGGGATCGGCCGCTCCAGCGGCTCGAGCACGTCACAGAGGTTGGCCTCGAGCGCGCGGCGCAGGCGCCCGACCCTGGCGCGGTCGAGCAGGTCCTCGCGGGCCACGAAGCGCGTGCGCGGATCGGCGAGCGCGCCGCAGAGCGGATGCGTGCCGGCCAGCACCTGCCGACCGGCGCGGCTCAGCAGATCCTCGAACTCAGCGGGAATATTGTGGGAACTATCGTTCGGCTTCATGGCGGTTGATCTCGGACCTGTTTGATCTCCGAGGTCAGGCACTCTAAACGACAACCCCAGTATGCCCTACGCCTCGCTTCGCGATTTCATGGACCGGCTGGAAAAAGCCGGCCGCTTGGTGCGCGTCAAAGCGCCTGTCTCGTCCCATCTCGAAATGACCGAGATCCAGACCCGCCTGCTCGCCGAGCAGGGTCCCGCGGTGCTGTTCGAGAACGTCGTCGACAAGAGCGGGCGGCAGAGCGAGATGCCTGTCCTGGTCAATCTCTTCGGCACGGTCGAGCGCGTCGCCTGGGGCATGGAGCGCGAGCCCGGGCAATTGCGTAGTGTCGGCGAGACGCTGGCCTTCCTGCGCCAGCCCGAGCCGCCGGGCGGCTGGCGCGAGGCGCTCGACATGCTGCCGCTGCTGCGCACCGTCATGGCGATGAAGCCCCGGACGGTCGGCACGGCGCCCTGCCAGGAAGTGGTGCTGACGGGCAACGACATCGACCTCAGCCGCCTGCCGATCCAGACCTGCTGGCCGGGCGAGCCTGCACCGCTGATCACCTGGCCGCTGATCGTGACGCAGGGCCCCGATCCCAAGGGCGACAGGCAGGACAGCTTCAACCTCGGCATCTACCGCCTGCAGGTCACGGGAAAGAACACCACCCTGATGCGCTGGCTGAAGCATCGCGGCGGCGCGCAGCATCACCAGCGCTGGAAAGGTGCGGGCAAGCGCGAGCCGCTGCCGGCCGCCGCCGTGATCGGGGCCGATCCCGGCACCATTCTGGCGGCCGTCACGCCGGTACCCGACACGCTCTCGGAGTATCAGTTCGCGGGCCTGCTGCGCGGCAAGAAGGTCGAGCTGGTCGACTGCAAGACCGTACCACTCAAGGTGCCGGCCGAAGCCGAGATCGTGCTCGAAGGCCATGTCAGCCTCGACGATTATGGCGACGAGGGCCCCTACGGCGATCACACCGGCTACTACAACAGCGTCGAACAGTTCCCGGTCTTCACCATCAGCGCCATCACCATGCGGCGCCAGCCGATCTACCTCTCGACCTTCACCGGCCGGCCGCCCGACGAACCCTCGGTGCTGGGCGAGGCGCTGAACGAAGTGTTCATCCCGCTCTTCCAGCAGCAGTTCCCCGAGATCGTCGATTTCTGGCTGCCGCCGGAGGGCTGCAGCTACCGCATCGCCGTGGTCTCCATGAAGAAGGCCTATGCCGGCCACGCCAAGCGCGTGATGATGGGCGTGTGGTCCTATCTGCGGCAGTTCATGTACACCAAGTGGGTGATCGTGGTGGATGCCGACATCGACGCCCGCAACTGGAAGGACGTGATGTGGGCGCTGTCGACGCGCATGGACCCGGCGCGCGACATCACCGTGATCGAGAGCACACCGATCGACTATCTCGACTTCGCCTCGCCGGTCTCCGGCCTCGGCTCCAAGATCGGCCTCGATGCCACCGACAAGCTGCCCGGCGAGACCAACCGCGAATGGGGCCGCCAGATCCGCATGGACCAGGCGGTGATCGACAAGGTCGACGCGATGTGGGGCGAGCTCGGCCTGCCGGGCAGCGGCAAGAAGATCTGGCGTTAACGTATCGTCACCTGGAGGGCTTATCGTGACCAACCGCGCACACATCCTGCTCTGGACCGATCAGCCCAAGGCCTATCTCGACGCCATCCAGGCGGCAGGGCTCGCCGAGCGGGTTGCCATCGATACTCTGCCGCGCAAGGAGAAGCCCTCGACCGATCAGCTCGCGCGCACCGAAGCGCTGATGGCGGGTGCCGTTCCTGCCGGCCTGCTGCCCACCATGCCGAAGCTGCGCTGGGCGCAGGCGATGAGCGCCGGCGTCGAGGGCTGGCTGGCCCTGCCCGACCTGCCGCCCGCCCTTTCGCTCACCTGCGCGCGCGGCACGCATCTCGAATCGATGCCCGAAAATATCGTCGCCGCCCTCTTCCATGTCGCCAAGCCGATCGGCCAGGCGGTCGAGAACCAGAAGCAGAGCAAGTGGGTGCATACGGTCGCCCAGCCGCTCTATGGCAAGACCTTGGGCATCCTGGGACTGGGCGCGATCGGCGGCGAAGTGGCCCGCATTGCGGCAGCGCTCGGCATGCGCGTGATCGGCACCAAGCGCCGCCCGCAGTCGATGGCCCATGTCGCCGAAGTGCTGCCGCCGGAACGCACCGACGAGGTGCTGGCGCAGTCGGACTTCGTGCTGCTGCTGCTGCCCGCCACCCCCGAGACCGACAACTTCATCGATGCCAAGCGGCTCGCCAGGATGAAGCCCAGCGCGTGGCTGCTGAATTTCGGCCGCGGCCACATCATCAAGGACGACGACCTGATCGCCGCGGCGAAGGAGAAGAAGATCGCCGGCGCCGTGCTCGACGTCTTCCGCCAGGAGCCGCTGCCCGCCGATCACCCCTTCTGGCAGGCCGAGGGCATCGTCGTGCTGCCGCATATCGGCGGCCCGCATCCGCAGCGGGACAAGTTCGTCGCCCGCCTGTTCGTCGATAACCTGAAGCGCTTCCTCGACGGCGAGCCGTTGAAAGAGGTCGTGGACCGCGACGCGGGTTACTGAGTTACCGGGAGGGCCAGCGGCGCCGCGTCCTGCTCATCGCCTGTTGCCGTCCCCCGCTTTAATGTAAACTCCCTTAACATGAGCTGGAAGCGTAAGGACCGCGAGGAGCGCGGCTATCATCACGGCAATCTGCGCGAAGCGCTGATTCAGGCCGCGCGCGAGCTCATCAAGGAGAAGGGCCCCGCGGGCTTCACTTTCGCCGATGCCGCGCGCTCGGCCGGCGTCAGCGCCGCCGCGCCCTACCGGCATTTCCGCGACCGCGAGGCGCTGCTGGCCGACGTGGCCCGCGAGGGCTTCCAGCGCTTCGAGGCGATGCTGGCGACCGGCTGGGCCGGCGGCAAGCCCGACGTCGTAACGGCCTTCCACAATATCGGCCGCGCCTACCTCGCCTTCGCGCGCGCCGAGCCCGCCTACTATGCGGCGATGTTCGAATCGGGCCTGCCGCCCGACCTCAATGTCGAGCTGCGCGCCGCCGGCGACCGCGCCTTCGGCGTGCTGCGCAGTGCCGCCGAAACCTTGGTGGGGCTGCTGCCGGCCGGCAACCGCCCGCCTGCCCTGATGATGAGCCTGCATGTCTGGTCGCTGTCGCATGGCATCGCCTCGCTGTTCGGCCGTGGCGATGCCGGACGCCGGTCGTTGCCCATGACGGCCGAGGAGCTGCTGGAGTCGGCCATGCTGGTTTATCTGCAGGGCCTCGGCTTTCCTCAGAAGGCGTAGGCTTTCCCCAAAAGGCAGAAATCCTCGGGAGAGGGCCTTGACTCCCCGGAGCGGAATGCCCAATGTAAATGTCGTTAACATTTACATCGTTAACATCAAGCGAATGGGGGGGTCCCACATGGGCCTGATCGACAGAATCGACGACCTCGGCAAGCCAGCGTGGATCGCCCTGACGGTACTGAGCTTCATCCTGTTCTGGCCTGTCGGCATCGCACTTCTCGTTTACCTGAAATGGAGTGGACGCATGTTTTGCTCGAGACGTTACGGCCATTGGGACATGCCCGATCGCCAGGCAGCGCGTGAAGAGTGGCGCGAGCGCCGCCGCCAGGCGCGCGAGGAATGGCGCGAGTGGAAGAGCCGCCATCGCTGGGGCCGTCCGGCCTCGAGCGGCAATGTCGCCTTCGACGAGTATCGCGAGGAGACACTGCGCCGCCTCGACGAGGAGCAGCGCGAATTCCGCGACTTCCTCGACAAGCTACGCGCCGCCAAGGACCGCTCCGAGTTCGACCAGTTCATGTCCGACCGCCGCAGCCGTCCGACCCCGCCGGCCACCGAGCCGCCGCCGGCGCCCCCCGCTTCCTGATCGGCGGCTTTGGGAACCTGGCTTCTCAGCAGCACCTTCTTCCAACACCCCCTCTTCGGAGGGGGTGTTGTCGTTTCAGCGACTCAGTAGTCGAGCTTCATCGGCAGCCTGCGGACAACGGCCCACTGCACGAGATCGGACAGCACGGAGAAAGCATAGCGGGCGCGCGCTTCGAGCAGCGTGTCGGCAGCCGGCACCTCGCGCACCCAGCCCGCGATCACCTGAAAGTTCGCCTTCCAGGTCGCCTCGTTCAGCTCGGCCAGCTGACGGCGCAGCGCGATCAGCGAGCCCAGGATCGTCCGGCGTCCATCGACGGTGGCTGCCTCGAAGGTGAAGTCGAACGGCACCGGCAACCACAACTCGACCGGTCGGATGAGCTGGGCATAGCGCGAGCGAAACCCCTCGTCGTTGACGCGCAGGTAGACGGGATCGCCGTCCCATGGCTCCGGCAGCATTTCCGGGCGGCGGCGCCCCGGATGCTCGGCATAAGCCGCCCACAGCATCAGCGACCCAAAGCCGTCCCATCCCGGACGTGCGGTTGACCAGGGCGTGTCGATTGCCTCTTCCCAGTCGAACGGCTCGTCTATCCGGTTCCCCAGCCGCCTGGCCAGTGCCGACCGCCAGGCCATGACGGCGGCGCCGATTCGGCTGGGATCGCCGACCAGCGAGGCCGGCCCGCGCGGCCGTGCCATCGGCTCGCCGCGACTGCGTTCTCGTGCCGCCCTCTCGCCCACGGTCTCCCACTCGCCGGCGTGATAACGCGTCAGCGAGCCGACGAAGATGTCGAGCGCCATGCCGAGGAGCCACCCTTTCCGTCAGGCGCCGCGGCGCCTCCACCACCGCTAGTTGATCTACACAGACTTTTTCCCCTGGCAAGACCCAATTGCGAATAGCCGAATGCCCCTGCTCGGCCAGGCGGGAGTTCGATTCCTGACGCAACCCGTCGCGACCAGGTGGCGCCGATCGCGACGCGATACTGCGATGGTTGTTGCCGCGGCTACGACCGCGTCACTCCCCGGTTACTGGGGCTCGATGTTCAGACCCTTGATCAGATCGATCCAAACCGGGCCCTCTTCGGCCACGATCTTCTCGAAGAAGACGTGGTCGCGCGCACCGTTGTCGATGCCAAACGTGTCGAGGATCTTGCGGATGCGCTCGCTCTTGCCGCCTTCGACCATCATGTCGGAGAGCTTCTGGACGAGCTCCTTGGGCATCCCGGCGGGACCGACCAGGCCGATCCAGCCCTGGACCAGGAAGGCGCGGTCGGTGACGCCCTGCTCGTAGAAGGTTGCCACGTCGGGCAGCTTCTTCATGCGCGATTTCGTCGGCACGGCGATCGGCCGTGCATTGCCCGACTGCAGGATGCCCGAGGCGGCCGCGACGCTGCCGAAGCCGCCCTGCACGGCACCGGCGCCGACATCCTGCCACATCGGGGCTTCGCCGCGGTAATGCACGGCCTCCATGCCGAGCTTGTAGTGGCGGTTCAGCGCCTCGACCGCGACATGGCTGTAGGAACCCGCGCCGTAGGTACCGAGGCTCACCTTGTTGGTCCGCGCATAATCGGCAAATTCGGCCAGGTTCTTCACCGGCAGCTTGGCATTCACGATCATCGGCAGATGGCCGGCATCCATCCACGAGATCAGCACGAAGTCCTTGTCCGGATCGTAGGGCAGCTTCTTGAACAGCGCCTTGTTCATGATCATCGTGGTCGAGATCGTCCACATCAGCGTGTAGCCGTCGGGAGGCGCGCTCTTCACCTGCTCGGCGGCGATGGCGCCGCTGGCGCCGGTCTTGTTCTCGACCAGCACCGACTGGCCGGTCTTCTGCGCGATGTAATCGCCATAGGCCCGCGCGAAGGTGTCGGTCAGGCCGCCGGCCGGAAAACCACAAACGATCTTTATCGGCCTGTTGGGCCAGGCCCCCTGCGCGATGGCCGGAGCGGCCAGCGCAGACGCGCCAAGCGTTGCCGCGGCAGCGGCTCCTGATCCAAGGCGCAAGACATCGCGCCGCGACGCACGGACGATCATCACTTCCTCCCTGTGGCGCGGTTGTTGTTTAGGTGCGGTCTAGGCCGCGTCGGTCGCGCCGGACTTCAGCATGGCCGCGATTTCACTCTGCGTAAACCCGGCCGCTCCACGGCCAGTCCGCCGTTGCAGCAACTCTCACTGGGGCTCGATGTTCAGGCCCCTGACCAGGTCGAGCCAGATCGGCCCTTCCTCGGCCACGATCTTCTCGAAGAAGACGCGATCGCGGGCAGCGTTGTCGATGCCGAACGTGTCGAGGATCTTCTGGATGCGCTCGCTCTTGCCGGCCTCGACCATCATGTCGGAGAGCTTCTGCACGATCTCCTTGGAGAGGCCCGCCGGCCCGACAAGGCCGACCCAGCCCTGGACCTGGAAGGCCTTGTCGGTCACGCCCTGCTCATAGAAGGTCGCGACGTCGGGCAGCTTCTTCATGCGCGTCTTGGTCGGCACGGCGATCGGCCGGCCGATTCCCGACTGCAGCACGCTCGACGCGGCCGCGAAGCTGCCGCTGCCGCCCTGCACTGCGCCGGCGGCCACGTCCTGCCACATCAGTGCTTCGCCGCGATAGTGCACGGCTTCCATGTTGAGCTTGTAATGCCGGTTGAGCGCCTCGACGGCGATATGGCTGTAGGAGCCGGAACCATAGGTGCCGAGGTTCACCTTGTTGGCGCGCGCATAGTCGGCGAACTCGGCCAGGTTCTTTATCGGTAGTTTAGAATTCACGACCGTCGGCAGATGACCGGCATCCATCCACGAGATCAGCACGAAGTCCTTGTCCGGATCGTAAGGCAGCTTCTTGAACAGCACTTTGTTCATGATCATCGTGGTGGCGATGGTCCACATCAGCGTGTGACCATCGGCCGGCGCGTTCTTCACCTGCTCGGCGGCAATCGCCCCGCTGGCGCCGGTCTTGTTCTCGACGACCACCGGCTGGCCTGTCTTCTGCGAAATGGCTTCGCCGTAAGCGCGCGCGAAGATGTCAGTCAGGCCGCCGGCCGGAAAGCCGCAGACGATCTTGATCGGCTTATTGGGCCAGGCGCCTTGCGCGATGGCCGGAGCGGCCAAGGTGGAGGCGGCAAGCGTTGCCGCCGCCGTGGCCGTTCCGAAACGCAGGACATCGCGCCGCGACGCACGGACGATCATGACTTCCTCCCTGCGGCGCGGCCGATTTGATCTGCGGTCTAGGCCGCTTTGGTCGCGCCCGACTTCAGCATGGCGTCGATCTCAGCCTGCGTAAACCCTGCCTCGCCGAGCACCTCGATGCTGTGCTCGCCGAGCCGCGGCTGCAGCCGCGTGATCTCGGGCTTGGTCTTGCTGAAGCGCGGCGGGACATCGGGCATGCGCAGCCGGCCCTCGGTCGGATGATCGACTTCCTTCCAGAACTCGGTCGCCTGCAACTGCGGATCGACCAGCAGGTCTTCCAGCGTGTTGACCGGACCGTGCGGCACGTTCGAGTTCTTGAGCAGCTCGACCCATTCGGCGTTGGTGCGGGTGGCACAGATCTCCGCCAGGGTCGCGTAGTAGGCCTCGACGTTCTTGAGGCGAATGGCGAGCGAGGTGAAGCGCGGATCCTGCGCCAGCTCGGGCCGGCCGATCAGGATGCAGAACTCCTTCCAGTGGCCGTCGGTGTAAGGCAGCAGAGCGAAGAAGCCGTCCTTCGACGGGTAGGGCCGCCGCTCCTTGTTCAGCACGCGCTTGTAGCCCGCGGTGTCGAGCGCGGGATCGAAGGTCTCGCCGTAGAGATGCTCGACCATGACAAAGGACACCAGGGTTTCGTACATCGGCACTTCGACGGCCTGGCCTTTGCCGGTGCGCTCGCGCGCGAACAGCGCCGCCAGCAGCGCCGAGACGACGCCGTTGGAGCTGGTCTTGTCGGCCACGATGGTCGGCAGGAAGCGCGGCTGGCCCGCCACCACCGTCTGCAGGGCCGCGAGGCCGGACCCGGCCTGGATGATGTCGTCGTAGGCCGCCTTGGCGCCCATCGGACCGGCGGCGCGGTAGCCATAGGTCGCGAGATAGACCAGGCGCGGGTTGATCTTCTCGAAGACCTCGTACTCGACGCCCAGCCGCTTGGCGGGCTCGGGCCGGTAGTTGTGCATCAGCACGTCGGCGGTCTCGGCGAGCTTGAGCAGCGCGTTGCGGCCGGCATCCTGCTTGAGGTCGAGCACGATCGAACGCTTGGAGCGGTTGCAGCCGAGATAGAAGGCAGCCATCCCCGGATTACGCGCCGGCCCGAGCTGGCGGGTGGTGTCGCCCTCCGGCGGCTCGATCTTGATGACGTCGGCGCCGAGATCGCCGAGCTGCTGGGCCGCCCACGGCCCCAGCACGACCGTCGTGCAATCGAGAATGCGAACACCGTCCAACGGACCTGCCATTTTACCTTTCCTCCCAAAGACTTGCAGCCACTTACCCACGGGTTGCCACTGGATGGTCACAGGTAAAGGCCACAATTGCTGCGCAACATTGTTGTTCCTATCGGCGTTGACCGCCGAAGGCACAAGGAGAACATTCAATGTGCGAGAACGTGACGAGGACCTGGAACCGAACGACATTGCGGGGGCTTGGCACCGCCGCAATCGTCGGCGCCGTTGTTCTCGGTAGCACGAGCGGCGCCATGGCAGGTAACTGGAAGAAGCATGGCCGCTACTACTACGCGCCCGCGCCCGTCTATGTCGCGCCTGCCCCCGTCTACTATCAGCCGCGACCTGTCTACTACGCGCCGGCTCCCGCGCCGGTCGTCGTCTACCCCGCGCCCGTCGCCTACGGACCTCCGGCCTATTACGGGCCGCCGGCCTACTACGGTCCGCCGGGCGGAAGCGTGAGCTTCGGCATCAACATGCCCCTGCGCTGATAGGAGGCGACCATGAGCGTTTCGACGTTCGACCTGCGGAAGGGTTGGCTGGGCGCCGCCCTGATCGGCGCGATCCTCGCCACCACCCCCGGCATTGCCAAGGCCGACGACGACGATGACGACGGCTGGCGCAAACGCCGCCATCACCATCACTATTACGGCGGGCCCTATTACTACAAACCGCCGAAGCCGCCGAAGGTCCGGTACTACGCGCCGCCGGTCTACTACGCCCCGCCACCGCCGGTGTACTACGCTCCGCCACCCCCGCCGGTCTATTACGCGCCGCAGCCGGCCTACCCGATGCAGCCCGGCGTCAGCCTCGGCATCAACGTGCCGCTGAGGTAAGGCGAACGACGCAGTGTCCCGCGCGGAGGTCCTCCGCGCGGACGAGGCCCAGTCAACTCGCGCCCAGTCAACTCGCCGCCGTTGCCGATGATGTTGCAGCGCGGCGAGCGTCGGCGATGGCGGCGAGGCCCGACTGGCAGACCTCGACCACCGGCCGCATCCAGAGAATGTTGGCCTGATCGAAGCCGCGCACGAAGGCGGCTTCGGCAGCCGCCAGGTTGCCCCTCTCGAACGCCACCTTGCCGCGCGTCGCCCAGCAATGGGCGAGCCCGCCCGCTTCGCCGCGCGCCGTCATCTCGTCCTCGGCGTCGGCAAGTATGGACTCGGCTGCCGCGGCGTCGCCGGCGGCCAGCGTAGCCTCCGCGAGCCAGATCTTGTTCAATCCGTGCAGGCTGGCGCGCGGCACCGAGGCAATTCCTTCGTTCTCGCTCAACAGCTCGATGGCGCCGGCCACGTCGCCCGCGATGAACTTTGCGCGGCCGAGCAGGGTTTCAATGTAGATCGTCACCGCCACGATGCCGGCCGACCGCGCGCCGCCCCGCATCGCTTCCAGCGCCGGGATCGCCGTCGCCACGTCGCTGCGCGCAATCGCCAGCATGCAGCGCGCCATCTGGGCAGCGGCGATCGAGTAGAGATCGCGCGCTGCCGCGGCCGCAGCGATCGCCTGCGCCAGCCGCTGGTTCGCCTCCTCGAAGCGGCCCAGCTCGCAGAGCGCCACCACGAGATAGCCGCCGCCCAGCACCGACGTGGCGCCGGCGGTGCCGATGCGCTCGGCCTTGAGCTCGCCACTCAGGATGTCGCAACTGCGGCCGAGTGCCTCGACCGCGCCGACATAGTCGCCGACCGCGTAGAGGCCGAGCCCCAGGCGGAACAGCGCCAGGGCGCGCAGGCGCAGGTCGGCCGCTTCCTCGGCGATCTCGAGGCTGCTGCGCGCCACGGCGATCGCCCGGCGGTTGTCGCCCTCTACCCAGGCCTGGCTCGACTGGTCGGCCCACACCCAGGCGAGCCGCACGCGATCGTCGATGCCGCGCGCCAGCTCCTCGGCGCGCGCCAAGGTCGTGTTGATTTCGGCGGGATCGGCCGCCGTCGCATAAAGCAACGCCCGCAAGGTGCGGAGCTGATCGATGGCGCGTTCGGCAGCCCCGCGCGGATGCGACGAGCGCTCGAACGAGTCCAGGGCGGCGCGCAGGCCGCCGATCGCTTCGACGTAGGAGCCGCGGGCGAGCGCCCGGTCGGCCGCCTGCCCCTGATGGACCGCCGCCACTTCCCACAGCTCGCCTTCGGCGGCGTGATGGGCCATCCAGGCTGCCTGCTCGGGCAGGCGCTCGGAATGATGGGCTTCGATCGCCGCCAGGATGCGCCGATGCGCCTCGACGCGGCGGGCGCGGGTCAGCGAATCGTGCGCCACCTCGCGCAGCAAGGCGTGCGTGAAGGTGTATTCGACGTCGGGATAGAGGCTGGTCTGCACCATGATTTCGGCGGCGACCGCTTCGCGTAGCGCCGCACCGGTGCGTGCCGCCCCCAAACCCGAGACCTGCTCGGCGAGCCACAGCGGTACGCGCGAGCCGATCATTGCCAAGGTCTGCAGCAGGCCCACGCAATCGGGCGAGCGCCGGTCGATGCGCGAGGCGATGACGTCGTGCACCGAGGGCGGCACGGTGATCTGATCCGGCGTTTCCCAGCAGGCGTAGCGGCGCCGACCGGGCTGGCCGCTTTCAGCATCCGTCACGATGCCGGTGAGTGCGCCCTGATGGGCAAGCGCACGCACGCACTCCTCGACGAACAGCGGATTGCCGCCGACCCGGCGGGCCAGCCGCTCGATGAGCTGCTCGGTTTCCGGCCCTTCGACGAACCAGTCGCTCAGCGAACGGCGCACGTCGTCATCGCCGAGCGGCGCCATGCGCAGCCGCGTGCCGCCGACCGCCGGCAGCCAGGAATCGTCGTACTCGGCGCGATAGGTCAGCACCGCCAGCAGCGGCACGTCGCGCGTCAGCTCGGCCACGGCGCGCAGCACCTCCTCGCTGTCGCGGTCGACCCAGTGCATGTCCTCGAACACGAAGGCGACCGGACGGCGTGCCGCCGCGGCGCGTGCCAGGCGCAGGAAGGCGTCGCGCGCCGCCACCCGCTTGCCGCGGGGATCCAGCGCCAGCCATTCCGGCGTTGCGCCGGCCAGCGAGATCAGCGAGGTGAAGGTCGGCACGTCGGCAATCAGCGCCGGATCGAGTTCGCCCAGCGCCGTCGCCAGCAGGCTCTTGATGCGCTGCGTGTCCTCGCTCTCGGCGATGCCGACCAGGTCGCGCAGCGCCGAAGCCAGCGCATGGTAGGGAATGGTGCGGCCGAGGGCGGTCGCGGCGGCAAAGATCGTCTTGTGCGGCGAGGCCCGGTCGCTTTCGCTGATGACACTGTGCACCAGCCGCGACTTGCCGAGCCCCGCTTCGCCGCAGATGCCGATGACGCCGCCGCGCCGCCGGTCGAGCGCGGCCAGCGCCACCTCGAGCGTGGCGCGTTCGCCATCGCGGCCGACGAAGGGCGCACGCTCGCGCGCCGCCGAGGCCTGCCAGCGCGAGCGGTGCAGCGAGGCGCCGATCGCCTCGTAGACTTCGATGGGCGCGCTGGCGCCCTTCACCTCGCGCGGCCCGACGCCGCGGATCTCGACCAGCCCCTGGGTCAGCGCCTGCGTCTCGCCGGTCATGTAGACCGAGCCTGCCGTGGCGAGCTGCTCCATGCGCGCGGCGACATGGACGACCGGCCCCACCACGTCGACCTCGAGGCCGAACTCGGAAGAGATGGTGCGGTAGAGGACGTCGCCGGAATTGAGGCCGACGCGCAGCATCTCGCCCATGTCGGCATCGCGCATTTCGCGCTGCATGCCGAGTGCTGCGAAGCAGCCGCGCACCGCGTGATCCTCATGTGCCGCCGGTGCCCCGAAGATCGCCAGGATTCCATCGCCCAGCCGGCGGCAAACCACGCCTTCGTAACGCTGGACGAGCCGGATCATGATCTGCACGGCAGGCTCGATGCGGCCGAACGCGGCTTCGGGATCGAGGCCTTCGATCGCCGCGGTCGAGCCCTTGAGGTCGGCGAACAGCACGGTGACGCGCTTGCGCTCGCCGTCCCCCATCTGGCGTACGGCGGCCGGTGCCGGTTGCGCCGGCAGCGAGAGCGGCGGCGACGCGAACGACGGCGACAGGAGGGACGGCGAGAAGGGCGATGTCAGAGCCTGTGCTTCCGGCGATGCGGTCGGGGCACTTGCGAGGCCGGCACCGCAGCCGGCGCAGAAACGGTCACCCGGCCGGCCGGCCACGCCACAGGCACTGCAGATCAGGGCGAGCTGCGCGCCGCAGGCGGCGCAGAAGCGGTCTCCCTGCTTGGTCTCGGCTGTGCACATTGGGCAGTGCATGTGCGCCCCCGTCGCTTCACTATTCATCTTACTGCCGGGCGGGGCCGAATTCGAGATGGTGGCTGGACTTGTCGCAGGAGGCCCGATCGTCTAACCGCGCCGGCTGGGGAGACACTCAACGCATGATCGCCGACGCATTCCTGTGGGTCCTCAACCGGACCCCGCCACTGCGCCGCACGCTCTGGCGCCTGTTCTTCGATGTGCTGGCCAACCGCTTCGGCGATGTCGGCTGGTGGACCCTGATGAATTACGGCTATGCCGACCTCGACTGCAGCACCAGGGCGCTGGCGCTCGATCCGGCCGACGATCCCGAACGCTATCCGATCGCGCTCTATCATCATGTCGCGACGCTGGCGCCGATCGCCGGCCGCGAGGTGCTCGAAGTCGGCAGCGGCCGCGGCGGCGGCGCCTCCTTCGTCGCGCGCTACCTCGCACCGGCGCGGATGGTCGGCGTCGATCTCAGCGGCCAGGCGGTGAAGTTCTGCAACCGGCATCATCGGCTGGGCAACCTACACTTCCAGCAGGGTGATGCCGAGCGGCTTCCCTTCACGGACGCGTGTTTCGATAACGTCATAAACGTTGAATCTTCTTTCTGTTATCCGTCGATCGATCGCTTCTTCGGCGAAGTGAAGCGCGTGCTCCGGCCCGGCGGCTATCTCCACTATACCGACCTCAGGCTGGTCCACGAGATCGCCGACTGGCGGGCCGCCCTCGCCCGTTCGGGTCTCGAGCTCGTCCACGAGCGTGACATCACCGCCAATGTCATCGAGGCCCTGCACCGCGACACGCCGCGCCGTCGCGCCGGCGGCCGGCGCATCGTCTCCGGCCCCTTCTCGCGCATCGCCGACACCTTCACCGGCGTCGACGGCACCCGCATCCCCTCCCTGCTGGCCAGCGGCGAGATGGTCTATTTCAGTTTCCTGCTGCGGAAGGAGTGAGGGGCATAAGCCTTCTTTTTTCATCCTCCTCTCCCCCGCTTGGGGGAGAGGCTGGGTGAGGGGGGACGAAGGACGCCGAGCTCACACGAGCCTGCGCGTGCCGCCGCCCCCTCACCTAGCCTCTCCCCCGAAACCGGGGGAGAGGAACATGAAAGCCGGGCGGCGGCGCGACGACACCCCGGGTTGACGGCGGGCGGCAAATCGGGGATTGTCCGGCCCAACATGCTGCGACTGACGACGCTTCGACTTATTGGCTGATCCGCCGCCCCGGTCCGTCCGGGGCCCTTGCGGATCGCTTGTCGTTCGTCTTCTGCCTACACACCAGTCGCCGCCGTTCCTTTCATCCATCGCAGTGTCTAGTCGAGCCATCCGGCCGTGCGCGGCGCGAGGAGTCTATCGATGTCATCCCAGAAACCCATGATGCCGAACGCGGCCGAGAAGTACGTCCCGTTCAAGCCGATCGAGATCAAGGACCGACGATGGCCCAACGCCGTCATCACCAAGCCGCCGATCTGGTGCGCGGTCGACCTGCGCGACGGCAACCAGGCCCTGATCGAGCCGATGGATTCCGACCGCAAGACGCGGATGTTCAGGATGCTCTGCGACATGGGCTTCAAGGAGATCGAGATCGGCTTCCCGGCGGCGTCGGAGACCGACTTCGACTTCGTCCGCGAGCTCATCGAAAAGAAGATGATCCCCGACGACGTCACCATCCAGGTGCTGACGCAGAGCCGGCCGGAGCTGATCGAACGCACCTTCGAGGCCTGCCGCGGCGCCAAGCGCGTCATCGTCCATCTCTACAACTCGACCTCGACCCTGCAGCGCCGTGTCGTGTTCGGCATGGACTATAGCGGCATCATCGACATCGCCGTGTCGGGCGCCAAGCTGGTGAAGCAGCTGGCCGACGCCGATCCCGCCACCGAGTGGGTCTACGAGTATTCGCCGGAGAGCTTCACCGGCACCGAGCTCGAATTCGCCCGCGACATCTGCGCCGCCGTGGCCGACGTCTATCAGCCGACGCCGCAGAAGAAGATGATCATCAACCTGCCGGCGACGGTCGAGATGGCCTCGGCCAACGTTTATGCCGACCAGATCGAATGGTGCCATCGCAACTTCAAGTATCGCGACAGCTTCATCCTGAGCCTGCATCCGCACAACGACCGCGGCACCGGCGTGGCTGCCGCCGAGCTCGGCTACATGGCCGGCGCCGACCGCATCGAAGGCTGCCTGTTCGGCAACGGCGAGCGCACCGGCAATGTCGATCTCGTGACGTTGGGCCTCAACATGTACACCCAGGGCGTCGATCCCGAGATCGACTACTCGAACATCAACGAGATCCGCCAGACGGTCGAGTACTGCAACCAGCTGCCCGTGCATCCGCGTCATCCCTATGGCGGCGACCTGGTCTTCACCGCCTTCTCGGGCTCGCACCAGGACGCCATCAACAAGGGCTTCAAGGCGCTCGAAGCGTCGAACAGCAAGGTCTGGGAAGTCCCTTACCTGCCGATCGACCCGGCCGATCTCGGCCGCAGCTACGAGGCGATCATCCGCATCAACAGCCAGTCGGGCAAAGGCGGCATCGCCTACATCCTGAAGAGCGACTACGGCATCGACATGCCGCGCCTGCTCCAGGTCGAGTTCTCCAAGGTGATCCAGCAGATCGCCGACGAGACCGGCAAGGAGATCCAGCCGGCGCTGATCTGGGACACCTTCCGCAAGGAATATCTCGAGCGCAGCACGCCGGTCTCCTTCGACAGCCACACGACGGTGCCCGAGCCCGGCCATCCCGAGCTGCGTCTTCTCGATGCCAAGGTGACCTTCAACGGCAAGCCGACCACCATCAGCGGCCACGGCAACGGTCCGATCGCGGGCTATGTCGATGCGCTGGGCAAGAACTGCGGCATCCAGATCAGGGTGCGCGACTACCATCAGCACGCGACCGGTGCCGGCTCCGATGCACAGGCCGTGAGCTTCATCGAGGCCGAGACCGGCGACGGCAAGGTCCTGTGGGGTGTCGGCATGGACTCCAATATCGTGGCGGCGTCGCTCAAGGCCGTCACCTCGGCAGCAAACCGCGCCGCTGCTGCGAAATAAACGTTCACCAGCCTCACAGCGGCAGGTAGCATGCGGGCGGGGAAAATCCCCGCCCGTTTCCATTGGAGCACTCATGATCAGCCCGTCTCTGAAGATCGCCGCTGCCAGCCTTTCCGTCGGTATCGTCATCGGCGCCTGCGCCGCCGGTGCCAACCAGCCCAACATGCAGGCCGCGCTGGGCTCGCTGCAGGCCGCCCGCGCCGAACTCGTCCGTGCGACAGCGAACAAGGGCGGGCATCGCGATCGCGCGATCCAGTTCGTCGACAACGCCATCGCCGAGACCCGCGCCGGCATCGCCTACGCCGACTGAGCTGATTTCCTCCCCCGTCACAGCGGCTCGTCGCCGAGCCGCTGTGACGGGGGAGGTGCCGCGGTCTTCCGCGGCGGAGGGGGTATTTCGACGCGAAGAAAGTCATGATTTTCTTCGCGTCGAAATACCCCTTCCGTCGGCTCCGCGGCTTGTAACCAAGCCGCTCTACGCCGACATCTTCCCAGCGTTTCGCGCGGGGGAGGAGGATGAGCGCTGGATAGCCTGCTATAGTAGCAGCCATGTCATCGCCCCCTCGTGCCGGCACATCCTCCAACCTCGCCATCCCGCCGGACCCCAGTTCGCCGCTCAGGCGCCGCGAGGGTCCGGCCATGCGCTTGGCGCGCAACGTCTGGAACGTTTTCATTTCCGTGATGCTCGGCACGATGATCGGCCTGATCGGCCACGAGTTCGTGGGCGATGCGGCGGCACGCCTGTGGCCCGATCAGGCGATCGTGGCGGAATTGGTGCGTGCGCTCTGCTGGACCATCGGCATCGCTGCGACCGGCCTGCTCTTCTTCTCCTATTACCTCGACGACACAGGCGGTTAACAAGTAGAACGGCGGCATGGCCACAGCGAAGAAAAAAGCCCCGAGCACCCACCCCAAGAAGCCCACCGCGAAGGCAGCGGGGGCTCCCGACGCCAATCTCCTGGTCGATCTCCTGAAATGGGCGAAGCAGGCCGGCGCCGACTCAGCCGACGCGCTGTTCGTCAACGGCGAGTCGATCTCCGTGGCGCAGCGGCTCGGCAAGCGCGAGAAGCTGGAAAGCAGCGAGGGCCGCGACCTCGGCTTGCGCGTCTTCATCGGCAAGCGCCAGGCCTTCGTTTCCTCGACCGATTTTGCGCCGGCATCGCTGCGCACACTGGCCAGCCGCGCCGTCGACATGGCCCGCGCCGTGCCCGAGGACCCGACCTGCGGCATCGCCCCGGAAGAGCTGCTGGCCAAGAGCTGGCCCGACCTCGACCTCGACGACAAGGGCCGTCCCACGGCGAAGAAGCTGCTCGCGATGGCGGCCGAGGCCGAAGACGCCGCCCGCGCCGTCAAGGGCGTCACCAACTCCGAAGGCGCCGAGGCCGGCTGGGGCCGCAGCTCGGTCGTGCTCGCCGCCTCCAACGGCTTCACCGGCAGCTACCGCCGCAGCGGCTACTCGCTGTCCTGCGCCGTGCTGGCCGGCGAAGGCACCGGCATGGAGCGCGACTACGAATGGTCGAGCGCCGTACATCTCGAGGACCTGATGGCCGCGGCCAAGGTCGGCCGCACCGCCGGCAAGTACGCCGTACGCCGCCTCAATCCGCGCAAGGCACAGAGCGCCAAGGTCCCCGTCGTCTTCGATCGCCGCGTCTCGGGCAGCCTGATCGGCCATCTCGCCGGCGCCATCAATGGCCGCGCCGTGGCGCGCGGCACCTCGTTCCTGAAGGACAAGATGGACAAGCGCGTCTTCGCGCCGGGCATCCGCATCCTCGACAATCCCCTGCGCAAGCGCGGCCTGGGCAGCCGGCCGTTCGATGCCGAGGGCCTGCCGACCAAGCGCACCGCGGTGATCGACGACGGCGTGCTGACGACCTGGCTGCTCGACCTCGCCGCCGCCCGCCAGCTCAACCTCGCGCCGACCGGACACGCCTCGCGCGGCGTCTCCGGCCCGCCCTCGCCCACCACCTCGAACTTCTATCTCGAGAAGGGCGAGGTCTCGGTCGACGAGCTGATCGGCGACATCAAGAGCGGCCTCTACATCACCGAGATGATCGGCTTCGGCGTGAACGGCGTCACGGGCGACTACAGCCGCGGCGCCACGGGCTTCTGGATCGAAAAGGGCAAGCTTGCCTGGCCGGTGAGCGGCATCACCGTGGCCGGCAATCTGAAGAACATGTTCCTCAAGATGACAGCGGCCAACGACCTGCAGTTCAAGGGCGCGACCAACGCGCCGACCCTGCGTATCGACGGCATGACCGTCGCCGGCGCGCAATAATCGACATCAGGCTCATGACCCCTCACGTTCGACTGACCTTCCTCGCCGCAACGACGGCGCTGCTGGCCGCATCGGCCATCGTCTCGCCGGCCCTCATCTCGCCAGCGTGGGCGCAGAGCGGCGATTTCCGCGACTGCCTGCAGACCATCAAGGCCGACGCGACACGGCAAGGCGTGCCGGCCGGCATCGCCGACCGCGCCTTCCAGGGCCTGACGCCCGACCAGAAGGTGATCGATCTCGACCAGCGCCAGCCGGAGTTCTCGCTGACCTACGCACGCTATGTCGGCGGCACGGTGTCGGCCGACCGCATCGTCAAGGGCCAGCAGCGGATGGCCCAGCATCGCGCGCTCCTCGACAAGCTGCAGGCGCAGTACGGCGTGCCGCCGCAATACATCATGGCCTTCTGGGGCATCGAGACCAACTACGGCACCTACATGGGCGATTTCCGTGTCGTGCGCTCCGTGGCGACCCTCGCCTGCATGACCAAGCGCCGCGACTTCTTCAGCAACGAGACCGTCCAGGCGCTGCGCATCCTGAACAACAACCACATGACCAGCGACCAGATGCGCGGCTCGTGGGCCGGGGCAATGGGCAACATGCAGTTCATGCCCTCGACCTTCACGCAATGGGCGGTCGACTACGACGGCAACGGCCGCATCGACATCTGGAACAGCCTGCCCGACGCCTTCGCCTCGGCCTCGAACTTCCTGCGCGGCGTCGGCTTCAAGCCCGGCCTGCCCTCGAGCGAAGAGGTCGTGCTGCCGCGCGGCTTCCCGCTCGACCAGGCCGACAGCACCGTCGAGAAGCCGGTCAAGGCCTGGGCGGCGATGGGCGTCAAGAAGGCGGGCGGCGGCGCGCTGCCGCCGGTCGACGACCAGGCGCAGATCCTGCTGCCGGCGGGCTCGCGCGGTCCCGCCTTCATCCTCTATCCCAACTTCAAGGCGGTGATGAACTGGAACCGCTCGACGCTCTATGCGCTGTCGGTCGGCATCCTGGCCCGCCAGATCGCCGGCGGCCCGCCGGTCCAGCAGGCCGCTCCCGCCGACGACGAGCCGCTGTCGCGCGACACGGTGATCGATATCCAGAACCGGCTGGCCCGCCTCGGCCTCTACAAGGACGAGACCGACGGCCTGCTCGGCCCCAAGACGCGCTCGGCCTTGCGCCTGTTCCAGCAGCAGAGCGGCCTGCCGGCCGACGGCCATCCGACGGCCGAATCGGTGCGCCGCCTGCAATCGCAGCGCTGACGCCATATGTCGGTCAAGCGGGCGGAGTAGACTGGGGCGGCATGACCGCCTTCCTCGCTCTCAACAACCGCGGCGGGCTGAAAAGCTTCGGCGGGTCGACCCTGCCCGCCGTCAACGACTGGTGCCTGACGCATTCCGGCCGCGACCTGCTGCAGGTCGCGCGCACCTTGGCGAGCCGCTTCAGCGCCGTGAACATCGCCGCCCGCGCCGTGGGCAGCAGGGACAGTGGGGGCAGCGGACAGCTCCTGGTCAGGGAACAGATCTTCCAGGCGGGCGTTCCCATCGGCACGATTGCCTTTCGCCTCGATCCGGCGCAGCAGCGTGCCCATCTGAGCTGGACCGTGCTGACACCGGCGGCACGCGGCACCGGTGCCTTCAAGCCGATGCTGCAGAACCTGCTGCTGGCGATGCGCGACTGCCGGATCGCGCGCATCACCCTGGTCGCCGGGCTGACCCATGGCGGCTATGTCTGGGCGACCTACGGCTTCCTGCCGCAGACGCCGGCCGAATGGACGCGGATTTCGGGCGTGCTGCGCGCCAAGCTCGTGCCGGTCACGGCGCAGCTCACCCCGGAGCAGGCGGCGCTCACGACCCAGCTTCTCGGCTCGGCCGACCCGCTGGCGTTGCGCGCGATCGCCGCCATCGCCGTACCGGTGACGGCGCCGACGGGCCCCACGCCGATCCCTCTGGGGCGCTATCTGCTGCTCGGGTCGGAGTGGAAGGGTCAATTGGAGCTTTCCGATGGACCCTCGATGCTTATATATCTGCGTCGGATAGGATTGATGCCATGACCAAGAAACCGCTTCCGACTGTTCTGGAGTACGTGTCGGCGGCCCACGCCGCGCCGAAGCGCGGCCGCGTGGCCGAAGCGACGCCGGCCAAGCGGCCGCGTCGGCGGCCGGCTGCGGCGCGCCCCCAGATGCTGGTGCGGATGGAAGAGGTCATGTTGTTCGAGATGGACGCCAACTCCGCCCCCGATCCCTTCACCACCGAAGAGATCGACCGGATCGCCCGCGTCTTCGGCCTGTCGACCGGCGAAGTCACCGCCCTCTACCGCTTCGCGCGCTGACGGCGCATCCCGCTCCCTCGACGAACGATGATGCCGACGGCCTCGGTAAGGCCGCCGGCGGGCATCGCGGCTCGACTTCCGGTTACTTCGCGGATACGGCCTTCGCCGCCTGGGCGATCAGGGCCGCTACAGCCTGCGGCTTCGACACATAGACGGCATGGCTGCCGGCGACTTCCACGACCGTCGCCCCGGCCCGTTGCGACATCTGGCGCTGGGCGGGCGGCGGAATCATCTTGTCGTCCGTGGCGACGAGGTACCAGCTCGGCTTGGTCTTCCAGGCGGGCTCCGTTACGGCGCCGGCCAGCGCCTCGACGCCCCACGGCACCTGCGAGTCGGCCATGAAGGCAGCCTTCGCCTCCTCGACGTCGGCCGCGAACGACGCGCGGAACTTGGACCGGTCGAGGAACAGGAAGCCGTCCTGCGGCGGCAGGATCGGCGGCACCGCCGCACCGGGCGGCGGATTGGAGATGAGCGACTGAACCGACTCGCCTTTGTCGGGCGCGAAGGCCGCGATGTAGACGACGCCGGCGACCCTCGGGTCCGTGCCGGCTTCGGTCGCGACCACGCCACCATAGGAATGACCGACCAGAATGACGGGCCCCGCCGCCTGCGCGATCATGCGCCGCGTGACCGCGACATCGTCGGCGAGCGACGTGGTCGGGTTCTGCACGATGCTGACGTCGTAGCCGTCCTTCTTGAGCACGTTGTAGACGCCTTCCCAGCCGGCGCCGTCGACGAAGCCGCCGTGAATGAGGACGATGGTCGGGGTGGATGCTGCCTGTGCGGTCATGGTCGAACTCCCTTGATGCCTTGCGCGACGAGCGCGCTGCTTGTTTTCACGGGTTCGAGCTTGCCGCGTGTAGATATAGCTGTTTAGTCCCATTCAATCGATATCCCCCTGACTATTTGGCTAGGTGTCGGATGAAATGGACCGATCGGGTCGGTCGCCGCGTCAAGCTGCGCGACCTGCACATGGCGCTGGTCGTTGCTGAGGCGGGCAGCATGACGCGCGCCGCGGAGGAGCTGGCCGTATCTTATCCGGTCGTGTCGAAGACGATCTCCGAGCTGGAGCACACGCTCGGCGTCAAGCTCTTCGACCGCAGCCTTTCGGGCGTCGCGCCGACGCATTACGGCCAGGTGCTGCTCAAGGCCGGCGTCGCGGTGTTCGACGAAATGCGCAAGGGCCTCCAGCAGATCGACTTCATCAAGCAGCCGGACGCCGGCGACCTGCATATCGGATCGTCGATCGTGACGGATGCCGGCGTGCTGCCGGCGATCCTCGAACGGTTCTCGCGGGATTTCCCCCGCGTCGCCGTGCATGTCTCGGCCGAGAACATCGCCGTCCAGCAGTACGACAATCTTCGTGACCGAAAGGTCGAGATGGTGTTCGGGCGGCTACCCGAGACGATGACCGAATCCGACCTGGTGGCGGAGACCTTGTTCGACGAGCCGACAGTCGTCGTCGCGGGCGCTGAGAGCCGCTGGGCGCGGCGGCGCAGCCTGGCCTTGGCCGATCTAATCGGCGAACCGTGGGTGCTGGCGCAGCCTGGCAGTCTGGCGCGGTCGCTGCACGACCAGATGTTCCGACGAAGCGGCTTCGAGCCGCCGACCGCCTCGGTCCTGACGGTGTCGCTGCATCTCTACATGCGGCTGATCGAAACGGGGCGCTGGCTCGGTCTCGTTCCCGCCTCGGTCATGCGCTTCGGCGGCCAGCACATGCGCCTCAAGGTTCTGCCGGTGAAGCTGTCGTCACCGCCAGCGCCGGTAGGCTTCGTCACGGTCAAGAACCGCATGCTGAGCCCCCTGGCCGAGCGCTTCATCGCCTGCGCCCGCACGGTCGCCCAGTCGGACCAGGGCAGCCCACCAAAGCGGCGACGCTGACACGCAGCTCATCGGACCGCGGATCTGGAGATCCGCTCAAACGCTTTCAAGAATCATGAGCGGGTCTGGAGACCCGCGCCCCGGAAGACGACGCGCTCCCGTGACGATCACCTTGCCGCTTCGAGCAGCGCTGCCCTGGCCGCCTGCCAGCTCGACTCGTCCGGGGCGCAGATGAGGCCGCCTTCGAAATGGGTCGGAAGATAGGGCGTGCCGTCGAAGTGGGCGCTGTAGCCCCCGGCTTCCCGGTGCAGCAGCCAGCCCGCCGCATGATCCCAGGGCATGAGCTTGTTGTAGAAGAGGAGATGGCAGTGTCCGGCGGCAGCCATCCGGTATTCGTGGGCGGCGCAGCGAAACCATGAGCTCATGGCCAGCTTCGACAGGTTGCCGTTGACGACGGACCGCGTCGGCTCCGGCAGGAAATTCGTGCCCACGACCGCGTGCATCTCCTGGACCGGCACGGCGCCGACCACTTTCAGGTCGACGCGAGTGCCGTCCTCGCGCTGCAGCCACGCCCCTTCGCCTCGCAACGCCAGGGCCGTGGTACGGCACACCGGATCGTGGATGGCGGCGAGAACGACCTCACCCCGCACCGTCGCGGCCGCCATGACGCCGAACAGGGGCAATCCGGAGGCAAAGTTCATGGTGCCGTCGAGCGGGTCGACGACGAACGCCAGATCGGCGGTACGAATGGCGTCGAGCCGAGCGTGGTCTTTGGCAGTCGCCTCTTCGCCCACGATGGCGGCGGCCGGGTAAGCTGCTTGGAGGGCCGCGGAGATGGCGGCTTCAGCCGCCTCGTCGGCATCGGTCACGATGTCGAAGCGCGACGACTTCTCGCGCATTTGACCGGCCGCCAGGGCGCCGAACCTCGGCATGATCTCGCGGCGCGCCGCCTGGGCGAGGATATCGCCTAGCCGAAGGGCATCTTCGAACCGCATCGCCGCTCCCATCCCGTGAACATGATCGGGGCTGGAGCATCGTTCATTCCACCGGGACGGGCCAGCGAGCGGCCGCCGCGCTCACGCCGGGCGCAGCACCCGCACGGTTTCCGCCGAGAGCCCGATCGAGACCGGCAGGCTCAGCGCATCGTCGCCGTCGATCTGCACCGGCTGGCGACGGTGCTCGCCGGCATCGTTGGTCACCGACACGCGTACGCGGTGGCCGGCCACGACGCGGTAGCCGGGCGTGCGCGGCAGCGCGCCCATCAGCAGGGCCGTGCCGAAACGCAAGGTCTGCAGCCAGCCCCAGCGCTCGAACAGGCAGACATGCAGCAGCGGCTCGCCGAGCGAGGCCGCCGGCGCCACCAGGTACGGCCCGGCATAGTGGCGGGCACGCGTGACGATCACCGAGGCCGCTTCGTGGCACACCCCGTCGATCTCGACGGCGTAGCGCACCGGCCGATAGCGCCGCGCCTCGACCAGGGAGCGCCAGACATAGGCGCCGCGGCCCCAGCGCCGCTTCAACGGCGCGCTCACCCCGGCCACCACCTTGGCGTCGAAGCCTGCGCCCGCCATCAGCGAGAAGCGCCGCGGCGGCCCCGACGCCGCGCCGCAGCCATTGGCCTCGCCCGGATGCACTTGGAACTCGCGGCCCGCCGTCACCGTTCGCGCCACCGAGCGAGCGCTGAAGCTCAGGCCCAGCTCGTGCGCCAGCACATTTGCAGTCCCGAGCGGCACGATCGCCAGCGGCGGCGCGGTGGCGGCGCGCCGGGCGAGGCCGTTCACCACCTCGTTGATGGTGCCGTCGCCGCCCGCCACGGCCACGACACTGTAGCGCGCGGCGTCGCAGGTCTCGGCGAGGCGGCAGGCATCGCCTTCCGCCGCCGTCTTCACGACATCCACCGTCCAGCCCTCGGCGCGCACACGCTCGACCACGGCATCGACCAGGCCGCGGCGGCGGCGGCCGGCGATGGGATTGAGGATCAACAGAACGGAGTTCGACGGGGCGAATGTCATGGAACCGTCACAACCGATTAACCGGCACGCAACGGCTGACATACACAATCCCCAGCGTATCGTGCAATCGCGCACGACAGATTTTGTGTTGGTCGGGTCGTTATCCACATGACGGTCGTCGAGCGCCATCAACCGGCCCGGCACAGGGCGATCTTCCTGTCGGATATCCATCTCGGCACGCGCGGCTGCCAGGCCGAGATGCTGCTCGACTTCCTGAAGCGCAACGAGAGCGAATATCTCTACCTGGTGGGCGACATCGTCGACGGCTGGCGCCTGAAGCGCTGGTGGTACTGGCCACAGACCCACAACGACGTCGTGCAGAAGATCATGCGCAAGGCCCGCAAGGGCACCACCGTCGTCTACATTCCCGGCAACCACGACGAGGCGGCGCGGCAGTACTGCCAGCTGACCTTCGGCGACGTGCGCGTCGAAGAAGAAGCGATCCACGAGACGCCGGACGGCCGCAAGCTGCTGGTGATCCACGGCGACCAGTTCGACGGCATCGTGCGCTATGCACGCTGGCTCGCCATCCTGGGCGACTGGGCCTATGCCACGGCGCTGCGCATCAACACGCTGTTCAACTGGGGCCGCCGCAAGCTCGGTCTGCCCTACTGGTCGCTCTCGGCCTTCCTGAAGCACAAGGTCAAGAACGCGGTGCAGTTCATCGCCGACTACGAGAAGGCGGTGGCCGACGAAGCGCGCCGCCGCGGCGTCGACGGCGTGGTGTGCGGCCACATCCATCACGCCGAGATCCGCTCGATCGACGGCATCCTCTACTGCAACGATGGCGACTGGGTCGAAAGCTGCACGGCGCTGGTCGAGGATTTCGACGGCCGCCTGCGCATCGTGCACTGGGCCGACGAGATCGCACGACGCTCGGCGGCCCTGCCGCTCATGCCGGCGCGGCAACTGGCGGCGGAGTAGCCGGATTGCGCATTGCCATCGTCTCCGATGCCTGGCGGCCGCAGATCAACGGCGTCGTGCGCACCCTGGAAACCGTCGCCCGCTTGGCTCGCGCCGACGGCCATGAGGTCGAGGTCTTCGGGCCGGATCGCTTCCGCACGCTGCCCTGCCCGACCTATCCCGAGATCCGCCTGTCGCTGTTTCCCGGCGCGCGGCTGGCGCACATGCTGAAGCTCTACGCGCCCGACGCCATCCATCTCGTCACCGAGGGACCGCTCGGCTGGGCGGCCCGCGGCTTCTGCATGCGCCGCGGCATTCCCTTCACCACTGCCTATCACACGCGCTTTCCCGAGTATGTGCGGGCCCGCGTGCGCCTGCCGCTCGCCTGGAGCTACGCCTTTGTGCGGCGCTTCCATTCGACCTCGTCGGCGGTGCTGGTGGTCTCGCCCGCCATCCGCGAGGAACTGTACGCGCGGGGCTTCGAAAACCTCGTCCCCTGGTCGCGCGGCGTCGACATCACCGCCTTCCGGCCGCAACCGCGCTCGGCCGTCGCCGACCCAAGGGGCGGCGCGCGGCCGATCTGGCTCTATGCCGGCCGCGTCGCCATCGAAAAGAACATCAAGGCCTTCCTCGATCTCGACCTGCCCGGCACCAAATGGGTAGTGGGCGGCGGACCGCAGCTCCGAGAGCTGGAACGCCGCTACAAGGACGTGCGCTTCTTCGGCTCGGTCGACACCGACGAGCTGTCCCAGCGTTATGCCCAGGCCGACTGCTTTGTCTTTCCGAGCCGCACCGACACGTTCGGGCTGGTGATGGTCGAGGCGCTCGCCTCGGGCGTGCCGGTTGCGGGCTATCCCGTGCCCGGGCCGCTCGATGTCGTGACCGATCCCAAGGTCGGGGTGCTCGACGAGGACCTGCGCGTCGCCTGCCTCGCCGCCGTGGCGCGCGATCCCTCGGACTGCCGCCGCCATGCCGAGACCTTCACCTGGCAACGCTGCACCGAACAGTTCCTGCAGACCCTGCAGCCGATCCCACGCAGCCACTGGCAGCCGCTCAAGCGCCGCGTCATGCCCGACGCCGCGGCGTCGTAAGGGGGACTCGCACGGGCTCCTCTCTCCTCCCCCGTCTTTGCGGGGGAGGTGCCCGCGTAATCGCGGGCGGAGGGGGTGCCTCGACGCGAAGAAAAGGGTCTGGCTTTTCGTTGAAGCGCCCCCTCCACCGCCGATGACGGCGGCACCTCCCCCGCAAAGACGGGGGAGGAGTCATGATTCACTTCGGCGGATAGAAATCCGAGCCGTAGTCGAAAGTGAGTTCCTCGCCCTTGGCAATGCCCTCGATGCCGGCGACCAGCCAGATATGGCCGTCCTCACGCAGGATGAAGCAGTTTGGTCTGCGGCGCGCGTGGTTGGCATAGCGTGCCTCGTTGCCATCGACGGCGCCGTCGAGGTTCTGATCCTCGGCGAGCTCGAAGATGCAATCGGCACCCTCCGCGATGCGTTCGAGGGCCTGCGCATCGCCGATCCTCTCGCCCTTGTATTCGATGATCTTCACGCCCCAGGGAATATCCTCGCCGGCGAACAATCCCTTGCCGTGCAGGGGAGACTTCTTGACCACCAACTTCATGGACGCACGCATCATCGATCTGGGAGGCGCCCTCTCTATCGCGAATGGAGAGGAGTGCCCAGAGACGATTCAGTCTTTTCGCTGTCCTGAAAGCTTGAGGCGGTACTCGACCAGCCGGTATCCCAGACGGCGCGCCTCTTCTTCGAGACGCGCGGCGAGCCCCTCGTCGTCGACCTCGACGATCTCGCCTGTCGCCAGGTCGATCAGGTGCGGATGCGGCGCCCGCCCACAGCGCTCGTAGCGCGCCTTGCCGTCGCGAAAGACGTGTCGGGCGACAATGCCGGCCGCCACGAGCCTGTTCAGGGTGCGATAGACCGTGGCGACGCCGATGCGGCGATCGCGGCCGAGCACGCGGCGGTGGATCTCGTGGGTGCAGGGATGGTCGGTCGCGGCGTCCAGGACATCGAGTACCAGGCGCCGCTGGCCGGTCAGCTTGACGCCGCGATCGTGGCAGAGGCGCTCGAGGTCGGTCATGCCAGGTCCGTCATGGCCACCGGCGCCTTATGCGGCGAAGCCCTGCAGCAGCCGTGCCAGCGGCCGCAGCCAATGCGCCCGCCAGGTCAGGGTGCAGACAAGGGCGAAGGCCGCGACGCTGAGCGCGGTCACCCAAAGGAGCGTGCCGAAGCTCGGGCCGTCACGCACGACGGCGAGCACGAAGCCCGCCAGCAGCAGCAGGTAGCCCGCGACGCGCAGCGGCAGGACGAGGCGCGGCGGACAGTGCCGCGCACCGCCGAGATGATGCCAATGGCGGTCCTGACTCAAGGCCAGCAGGGCGAAGCCGAGATAGGCCGCTGCGAGAACCGCGGCCAGCAGCCCGGCCAGGAGAGCCGTGGACATCGGGGCGGCCGATCAGATGGATGCCATCAATGCGGCTTGGCAGCCGGCAGGGCCGGCAGCGCCTCGAGGCCGTCGGGCTGGCTGACAGTGAGCGACGTCACGTAGTTGGCCACGTCGTACGCCTCCTCGCCGCGCTTGCCCGGTGTCTTGTCGGCATGCTGAACCTCGAAGACGTAAGGACCGCGCCACGGCAGGCCGACTGCAAACTCGCCCTTGTCGTCGGTGTGGAGCTCGCGGCCCCAGCCTGCATTGGTCACCACCGCGACCTTGGCCTTGGCGAGCGGCTGGCCCTTGTAGGTGACCTTGAACGTGTCGCCGCCGACCGGGACGATGTCGAGCTCGAGCAGCGGCGTGCGGGCGGTGCGGTCGGGCACGATGCGCGCGGCCGGCATATAGATCGAGCGCGTGGTCGTGCCGTCCTTGGTGCGCACGAAGACCGGGTAGCGCACATCCTCTGCCACGATGCTGTCGGTGGGCTCGATCTTGCCCGACACGGTGAAGCCGTTGCCGGTCTTCTCGACGGTCAGGGGCCGGTCGCCCGTCGCCCCCGCTTGGGTTGCCGATTGCACCTTGGCGCGCGGCTGCAGCTTGTCGAGGTTGCCCGGCGAGACCTCGCGCAGGTTCTCTCCGAACTCGCCGAATGCGATCTGCAGGCCCTGCCCCGCCTGCTCCAGCCACAGATGATGGGCGTAGGCGGAGCCCGGAAGGCAGAGGGAAAGGGCCACAGCCCAGCGCAGCACAGAGTTCATGAACTCACTCCTTCATGTCCTTGACGAACGAGACGGCCGTTTTTGTATGCGACCTTGCGCCGCTGCAGCCGGAAGGCGGTCACCGCCGCCGCTGCGGCGCCGGCCAGCAGCACGAGATCCATGCCGGCCACCGCCCACTGGCCCTGGGCGACCGTGCGGGCCAGATGGTCGCCGGTCGTCAGGGCGTTGAGCAGCACCGCCGCCGCCGCAAGGGCGGCCGCGATCCAGCAGAGCTCGATCCAAGCCTGCCCTCGCCGCAGCCAGCCATGGGCGAACGTGGCGAGCCAGGCGGCGAAGAAGACCCAGATCTCAAGTTCGTAGCGCGCACCGCCCAGGAACGTTGCGCCCGAAGGCAGCAGGCGATTGGCGACGAAGAACGCCAGGGTCGCCACGACCGGGCCGGCCGTGCTGCCGGCCGCCAGTCCCTCGACGAAGCGCACGCCGCCGAGGCCTGCCGCTTCATGCGCCTTGCGGCGGGATTCCCCCCAGAACAGGAAGCCGGTGGCAATCAGCAGCGAGCCCAGCAGGCCGAGCGCAAAATAGACCCAGCGCAGGGTCCAGTGGCGGAACTGCACGAAATGCAGGCCGACCAGATATTGCTGGAGGCCGGTGACCGGCCGCGTCGTGCTCCGGTGCAGAAGGGCGCCGGTCGCGGCATCGAAGTAGAAGGGATCGGTCCGCATCGCCAGGTCGCCCTCGATCGAGGGCCGCACCTCGACGAAAGCGTTGGCGTCGCCGTCGAGCCAGATGCGGACCATGAAGGGCGGCAGGCCGTCCCATGCCTTGGTTGCCGCCTCGACCATGGCGTCGAGTGAGGCAACGGGAGCTGCCGGCTTCTTCTGTGGCGGGCGGAAATAGTTGTCGTAGGCTTCGGTGAAATAGGCCTGCTGGCTGCCCTTGAACCCCGCCATCCAGCCCGACGGATAATAGGTCGCGGCGAAGATCGCGAGGCCGGAGAAGGCCATGGCAACGTAGAAGACGAAGCCCAGAGTCCCCGCCGTGTTGTGCAGGTCGAGCAGCGCACGCTGCGGCTGACGCGAGCGTCTGAGCGTGAAGAAGTCGGCGAAGATCTTGCGATGGATGATCACGCCGGAGACTGAAAGCGCCAGCATCGCCATGCCGGCCAGGCCGACCAGCCACAGGCCGATATCCCAGGCGTTGATGTGCAGCGAATAATGCAGCGGAAAGAAGAAGCGCGTCGCCGCCCAGGTCTCGGCATCGGGCAGGAGCTTGAGCCCGACGGGATCGTAGAACTTGCGGTCGAAGCCGGTCGGCGTGCGATAAGCGATCCAGGCGAAGGGATCGCGTTCGTTCGGCATCACCATCGCCCAGGGCGCCTGGCGCGGCGGCAGCTTGCGCTGTTCGGCCAGCAGACGATCGGCCGACACCGGTGTGCCGTCATAGATCAGCCGGGTCTGCGGGATCATCCAGCGGTCGATCTCCTTGTCGAACACGCAGACGGTCCCCGTCCAGAAGACGAGGAACAGCAACGGCCCGATGACCACGCCAGCCCAGGTGTGGAGCCAGTTCAGCGACTGGCGGAAGGTCGGCTCCATTTCAGATCGCCCCACCGGCGATGAGTGCCGCCACTGCCGCACCGCCGGCCGTCAGCGATGCCAGCACCACGAACAGCCGCACGAGGCGTCGTTCCGCCGCTGCCCAGAGGCCGAGCCCGAGATAGACGAGGAAGCCCAGCGCCGCCGAGAGCGTAAAGGCATCGCTGCGCGCCACGCCCGTGAACGTCAACAAGGTCGTCGCCGCGGCCACCAGTGCGGCGCTCGCCGCGTAGCTGCCCAGCACGATCGCCACGACACGCAGGACCACGCGCAACATCGCCTGTCCGGCGCCGGCGGGTGCGGAGAGCGTAGTGCGGTTGGCCATGGCGCTCCTAGACGCGCCGCTTGGCTGAGACCGCGGGCCTCATTGGACCGCGGGCCTCCAGGCCCGCCTTCATGAGCGGGCCTGGAGGCCCGCGGTCCGGATGAGATTTCACAATCACCAGGGCGAGCTCCTAGAAGTCGGCGGTCAGCGACAGCATGAAGGTGCGCGGCTGGTTCTGGGCGAAGAACGACGTCGTCGCGACCCAGTAGTTGGCGTCGAACAGATTGGTGACGTTGGCGCGGAGCGTGAGCGGCTTGCCGTCGGCGCGCTCGAAGGTGTAGCGCACGCCGGCATCGATGCGCGTCCAGGGCGGTGCCGACTGCGTGTTGGCAGGATTGAGGAAGACCTGGCCGTTGTAGACGACTCGGCCCGAGATCCCGAGGCCCTTGACGTAGGGCGTATCCCAGTCGAGGCCGGCCGCGACCTGGAAGGGCGCTGTGCCGACCGCGGTGTTGCCGTTGTTCAGGCCGCCCGCCGTGCTGGTGAGCTTGGCGTCGAGCAGGGTGAAGCCGCCGAGGAACTTGAGGCCGGGCAGCGGCTCGCCGAAGGCCACGAATTCAAGGCCGCGATTGCGCTGCTGACCGTCGGTCACCAGCGTGTTGGTGGTGAAGTCGGTGTAGGAGCTCGGCATGGTGATCTGGAAGGCGCTGAGCGTGGCGCCGAAGCTGCCGAAGTCGAGCTTCACGCCCAGCTCGAACTGGTTGGTCACGAACGGTGGGAAGGTCTGGCCGGCATTGGTGAGACCGGCACCCGCGGTCGGCCCCTGCTGCAGCGCCTGGATGTAGTTGCCGTAGACCATCACCTCCTTCGTGGGCTTCACCACGAAGGAAACCGAGGGCGAGACGACCGCCTGGTCGGCGCCGTTGGCCGGCAGGCCGCTCGGCAGATAGTTCGCCGTCTGCAGCCGCTGCAGACGGGCACCACCGATGATCTGGACGCGATCCTCGGCGAAGGACAGCGTGTCGACGACGCCGATGCTGGTGTAGAGCGAATCGGACGTGAGCGGCGTCGACGCATTCAGGCCGGTGAGCATCGGCGCCGCAATGAAGGTGGGATTGTAGATGTTCGAGCTCGAGGCGATCGCCAGCGGATTGTTCAGCGAATAGTTCATCGTCTTGAGGTAGTCGCCGACCAGGGCTGCCTCGTGCTTCACCGGTCCGGTACGGAAGGTGGCGCGGGCGCCGACCTCGGCCGACAGCACTTCCGCCATTGAGCGATACTGTCCGGCCGACAGGACCGTGGTGTTGCCGTTGTAGTTGACGATGTTCTGGTTCATGAACACCGACGTCGTGTTGGTGCGCCGACCGCCGACCTTGATGAAGCCGGTCAGGCCCGGCGTGATGTCGTGCTCGAAGCGCAGCGCGCCGTAGAGATCGTCGGTCTGCAGGCGTTCCCAGGGCTGATAGGAGCTGTTGCGCGCGTTGGGCGGGGCCGGCAGTTGCACCCCGGCGGCCAGGAACATGCCGCCCTGGAAGCCGCCGATATTGCGTTTCTGGAAGCCGATGTCGGCGTCGATGCGCGTGTCGTCGCCGCGGTAGTCGAGGCCGAGCGTCAGCGACAGGCGTTCGGCAGTCTGGTTATTCACCGACGTCTCGCCATTTGTATAGGTCGCGTTGGCCCGGACGCCGAAGGCGTTGTCCGGGCCGAAGCGGCGGCCGACATCGGCCGTGCCGCCGAACTGCGCATCGGAGAGATAGAGCGCCGCCACCTGGGTGATCGGCCTGTCCGTGGCGCGCTTGGGAACCAGGTTGATCGTGCCGCCGACGGCACTCGGCAGAGCGCCGTTCAGGAAGGCGGTCGGGCCGCGGAAGACCTCGACGCGCTCGATGCCGGTCGTGTCGACTTGGTTGGGCACGATGCCGTAGACGCCGCCCAGCCCGTAATTGGGGTTCTGCACCAGGATGCCCCGGATCATGACGCGATCGTCGAACACGTTGCCGTTCGGCCAGCCGAGGCGGACCGTCGGATCGCCGGCCAGCACGTCGGTCAGGGTACGGGCCTGCTGACTCTGGATGTACTGATCGGTGTAGACGGTCTCGCTGAAGGGCATGTCCATGTAGTCGCGGTTACCCAGCAGCCCGGCCTTTCCGCCGCGCGCGACCTGGCCGCCGGCATAGACCGGCGGCAGGTTGCCGATTTCGGCCTGTGGCGGTGGCGTGTTGCCTTGCACGCGCACGGGATCGAGCTGCAGCGTGCCCGGCGCCGCCGCCCCGCCGGCGCCTGCCGGGCGTTCGAGCGTGACGGTCGTGGCGTTGACGAAGCGATAGACGATGCCGGTGCCCGCCAGCAGCGTGTTCAGCGCCTCGACGGGTGTGAGGGTGCCCGACACGCCTGCCGTCGACTGGCCGCGCACGAGAGCGGCATCGACGCTGACTTGCAGACCGGACTGACGCCCGAAGGCCGTGAGCCCGTCGGCGAGCGGCTGCGGCGGGATGCTGAAGCTGCGCGGTTGCGACGATGGCGGTTGCGCTGAGGGCACCTGAGCCAAAGCCGCCGTTGGCACACTCGCGGCAGCCGCTGCCGACGCGATCGCCCCCGCGATCGTCCTTGCCACAACCTTCGACCAGCACTTCACCGACATTGCAGAATCCCGGAATCCCTGTGGAAAGCGGGGTATCGCCCTGTGATGCGGCTGCTAGTTCGACTGGCCCCTGTCGAGTCAACGAACGGGGTCCGATTTTTTTCAGTGGCGCGAGATCACCACCAGCCAGGGTGTCATCTCGCGAACGGTGGCGGCGTGCGCACTGGCGACGGCGCGCAGGGCGGCCGATGGATCGGCGAGATTGTAGACGCCGGTCACGCGTTCGCGGGCCAGGCCATCGTCGGCGATGACCACGGCACCACGATGGTAACGCCTGAGTTCGTCGACGATGTCGGCAACCGAGCGGTCACGGGCCACGATCTGGCCGCCGAGCCAGGCGGCAACCTCGTCGGGCGCGCCATGCCCGCGCTTCACCTGCCCGGCCGTCGGTCCGCTTGTGCCGACGCGTAGCATGTCGCCGGCCGTGAGTTCCTCGCGCACCGGCGGTGTCGCCGCGTCGAACGCCACTTGCACGACGCCCGAACGCACCGCGACATGGGTCGCGTTGTCGGTCAGGCGCACGTCGAAGGCAGTGCCGACCACGGTCGTCCTCACTTCGCCGCTCTGCACCACGAAGGGCCGCGCGGTATCTGGCCTGACCTCGAAGAAGGCCTCACCCTTCAGGAGAAGCACGCGCCGCTGGCCGGAGTCGAAAGCGACGTCGATGGCGCTGGCCGGTCCCAGCTGGACGACGCTGCCGTCCTCGAGCTGCACGGCGCGGATTTCGGCGGCCGCCGTGAGGTGCGAGGCGCGCAATTGCAACAGGACGCCGGGCGCGAAGACCAGGATCAGGCAGGCCGCGACCGCCGCCAGCGCGCCCACCCCGAGCCGGGCACGCAGTCGGCGGCGCTTGCGATGGCCCTCCAGCCTGACGGGGCTCGGCGGTGAAAGGGGCGCTGCCGGTCGGGCATGGCCGATCACCCGATCGACGTGCCGGATCTCGGACCAGGCCATCGCATGGGCCGGACTGGCGTCATGCCAGGCCTCGAAGCGGGCCTGCAGGGCAGCATCGTCCGGATCGTCGCGCAGGGCGATCAGCCAGTCCGTCGCTTCCTTCGACGCACGCCGCTCTGCGCTGTCGCTTGGCTCCGCCATCCCACTCCGTAGCGCCTCCCCGAACGGGGGCTCCTCTTCAATAGACGCACAGATACGACAGTTTTTCAGCGGAGTAGGACTCGGAAATTGGGGCTCAGGAAATACGGCGCAGGCAGGCGCGGCAATGTTCCACGGCCTCGGCGACGAGTGCGTGGGCCAAGGTCACCGAAATGCCGAGGCGCTCGGCGATCTCGCGCAGCTTGAGGCCGCCGAAGCGGTGCATCTCGAGCGCCAGCCGCGTGCGCTCCGGCAACTCGGCGAGAGCCGCCATCACAAGCTGCAGCTCGTCGCGGTCGACGGCTTCGGTTTCCGGCGAGGGCCGGGCTTCCGCCGCCTGACTGAGATCGACCGCCTCGGCCGGCGACAGGAACCGCTCCTCGTGGGCCTGCCGGCGCCGGCCGTCGAGCGCCAGATTGCGCACGATGCGATAGAGGTAGCCCAGCGGCTCCTCGAGCAGCCGACGCGCCGTCGCCTCGGAGAAGCGGAGGTAAGCCTCCTGCACGACGTCCTCGGCGCGCGCCCTGTCTCCCACGATGCCGCTGGCGTAGTTCACCAGCTCGCGGCGATGGGCCATGTAGAAGGCAAGGGTTGCCTCTCCCGGACTCACGTGCGGATAACGCTCCCCAGAGAATGCGAACTATTCGCAATATCTTTATAGGCACAGGACCATAGCTCGGCAACATTGAACCGGCCGGCGCGACGCCTACGTTCAGTCCATGGCCGACCTCAACCACATCATCATCCCCGCCAGGGACAAGGACGTCTCGGCCGAGTTCCTCGCCGGTCTGCTGGGTGTCCAGGCCGAGGCGCCGTGGGGCCCGTTCCGGCCGGTGAGGACCGGCAACGGCGTCACCCTGGATTTCGTCACCTCGCAGGACGTGCGCACGCAGCACTACGCCTTCCTGGTGAGCGACGCCGAGTTCGACAGCGCCTTCACCAAGATCAAGGAGGCTGGCGTCGCCTTCTATGCCCGCCCCAACAAGAGCGGCCCGGGCGAGATCAACACGCTCTATGGCGGCCGCGGCGTCTACTTCGAGGACCCGGCCGGCCATCTGATGGAGTTGATCACCAAGCCTTATGGTGATGAGGCGTAGGGTAAAATCGGTGTCGTCGCGCTGCCGGTTACAACAATCGTGTCATCCCGAACGAAGTGAGGGACCTTTACTGATCCGTATAGGTCCCTCGGCTTCGCCTCGGGATGACACCATTTGTGTGGCTGCGTGACGTCGGTTCGTGGCCGATGGCGCTGTGTCTATTGCTGCAGCGCGCGGCTGCCGTTCAGGACGCTGGCGCGGCCGACGTCGGGGCCAGTCTCGCGAATGGTGCAGACATACTGGCCGGGCAGCATCTGCACGTCGATGAAGCGGATCTGGCCAGGCGCCAGGTTGAGCCAGATGCCGTTGCCCGAATTACCGCCGCGGCATCGGAATACGTGATGGCCGGCGTTGATCTCGGCACGCATCCAGGTCTGCGTGCCGAGCTGGCCGATATAGAGTCCGTCGACCGACACGTTGAGCACCGGGCTGGCCGCCGCAGGATTGTAGAAATAGACCGCGGCCGTGCCGGGCGGCGGCGGGTTGAACTGCTTGCCGGCGGCATCCTGACCTGGCGGCGCCATCGCCACCGTCGAGGATTGGCAAGCCGCCATCACGAACGGCAACAGCAGCGCGACGAGTATCCTACGCATCGTCCCCTCCTCAGCCGCCGGCCTCAACCCCTGCGGGTTCGCCGGCCTTGATCCATTCCTGGTAGAGCTTCTTGGTTTCGTCGTTCGGCGGATAGGTGCCCTTGATCGGCTTGCCCTGCCCCACACGGATCGCCACGAACTTCTCCAGCCGTTCCTGCTCGAAGGAGTCGCGCGCCACCTCGTCGGCGAGATGGCGCGGCACGACGATGGCGCCGTCGCCATCGGCCACGATCACGTCGCCGGGATAGACCGCGACGCCGCAGATGCCGACCGGCGTCTGCACTTCGACGGGATGGAGATGATTCATGCTGGGCGGCGCGGCCGGCGCCACGCAGTAGACCGGGAAATCGAAGTTGCCGATCACCGGCGTGTCGCGCATGCCGCCATCGCTCAGCACGCCGGCGACGCCGCGCACCTTGAGGCGCAGCGCCAGGATATCGCCCAGGGTGCCGGAGCGCAGGTTGCCCTCGGTGCCGATCACCAGCACATGGCCGGCCGGCGTCTCCTCGATCGCCTTGTTCTGCGCGTGCGGCGGATCGTTGGGCGACGGCGGCTTGTCGAGATCCTCGCGGCCCGGCACGTAGCGCAGCGTATAGGCCGGTCCCACCATGCGCGTCGCCTTGGGATTGAGCGGCCGCACGCCGCTCACTGCCGTGTTGCGAAAGCCGCGCTTCAGCATCTGCATGGAGACGGTCGCGGTACTGGCATACATGAAGTTCTTGATCGTCTCGGCCGAGAGCGGCTCGGTGGTCATTCCTTTTCCTCCCTTACGTATCCTTCTCCTTCCCATTTGAATGGGGAGGAACTTTAAAGCCTCACGACACCTACAACAGCGACCCCTGATTGCCGCTGCCGCCGTCGCGCCGGCGCGGTGCCGGCGCAACGGAAGGTGCGGGCGATGGCGTCGACCGGCCGGCGCCGTCGGTGACCCTGGCGCCGACGCGGCCGTCGGCGAACTCGATGCTGATCGTCTGGCCGGCGCTGGTGCCGGCCGCCGCCAGCACCGGATGGCCGTCCTGGTCGCGCACCAGCGCGAAGCCACGATTGAGCACGGAGTGGAAGGAGTAGCTCTCCAGCAATTTGCCGAGTTGGTCGATCCTCTCGCCGCCGCGCCGCAGCAGATCGTCGGAATGGCGCTTCAGGCGGTCGGCGTTCTGCGCCAGCCGATCGGCGGTGCGCTCGATCTTCTGCAACGTGTCGCCCTTGAAGCGCTCCATGGCGCTGCGCAGCGCCCGCGATTCGGCGGCGAGCATCTGCTCCTTGGCGGCGATCACGGCATTGGGCTGCAGCAGCCGCGCCGCCGCCAGCGCCTGGGCGCGGCGCTCGACCAGTTGACGGGTCGCGTGCGCCAAACGTTCGCCACTGACATCGAGACGCTGCTGGCGTTCCTCGATCAGGCGGCGCGGATCGCCCAGCCCGCGCGCCAGCCCGGCCAGTTCGACGGCGGACTCGCGCAGCAGGCGATTCACACCGCCGACCAGCCGCGTGGCGTAGTCCAGGGTCTCGGCCATGAGGTCGGCGCGCACCGGCACGGCCATTTCGGCCGCCGCGGTCGGCGTCGGCGCGCGGCGGTCCGAGGCGAAGTCGATCAGGGTGGTGTCGGTCTCGTGGCCGACCGCCGAGATCAGCGGGATCTCGGAGGCCGCCGCGGCGCGCACCACGATCTCCTCGTTGAAGGCCCAGAGATCCTCCAGGCTGCCGCCGCCGCGCGCCACGATCAGCACGTCGGGCCGCGGCACCGGCCCATCCTTCGATAGCCTGTTGAAGCCAGCGATGGCGGCCGCCACTTCAGTGGCCGCCTTCTCACCCTGCACGGCGACCGGCCAGACCAGCACATGCCGCGGGAAGCGATCGGACAGCCGGTGCAGGATGTCGCGGATGACCGCGCCCGACGGCGAGGTGACGACGCCCACCACCTCGGGCAGGAACGGCAAGGGCTGCTTGCGCTCGGGATCGAACAGGCCCTCGGCCTGCAGCTTCTTGCGGCGATCCTCCAGCAGCTTCAGCAGCGCGCCTTCGCCGGCAAGCTCCAGCCGGTCGACGATAATCTGGTAGCGCGAGGAGCCGGCATAGGTGGTGAGCTTGCCGGTGGCGATGACCTCCAGCCCCTCCTCGATGCGGATGCCGAGCCGCGGCAGGGTGCCCTTCCAGGCGACGCCGTCGATCACGGCGTTCTCGTCCTTCAGGCGAAAGTAGCAGTGGCCGGAACGCGGAAAGGACGGCTGGCTGATCTCGCCGCGCACCCGCACGCGCGGAAAGGCCGTCTCGATCTCGCGCTTCAGTGCAAACGAAAGTTCGGAGACGGAAAATTCCGGAACGTTCGAGACCGCGCGGTCGGTTACTTCTTGCTCCATGGCGCGACGCTACACCGGTGCATCGAGGCAGGCGAGCAACAGGTCTTCACAGCACGACCTTGCACCGTCCACGCCGAAAGCGATCGAGATCTTCATTATGATGATCTGCGCGACCTGCAGTGCCCGACCGCTTCCCATGCCTCGCCGGTCGGCTCTTCAAGATCTCCCATCATCGTCACGGCTCCCTTGAGAGCACCAATGATCGAGTCCGGCCTCTCGACAAAGGGGATGGTCTCGGCAATTGGCTTGCCGTCCCTGGCCACGATGATTCGTTCGCCCTTGGATCCCACTTGATCCAGAACGTCCAGAAACTTGGCCTTGCACTCCGAGGCCGTCATGGTCTTAGTCATGGCCGATTACGCAAGATGCCCGCCGTTGTTGTCGATGGGCATTTTGTCAAAAAGTGAAGCTGGATCAAGGCCTTAACAAATGAGAATCCTCGTTGTCGGCGGTGGCGGTCGTGAGCATGCGCTGTGCTGGGCGATTGCCGCCTCGCCGCTCTGCACCAAGCTCTTCTGCGCCCCGGGGAATGCCGGCATCGCGCAGGTTGCCGAATGCGTCGATGTCGGCGCCGAGGATATCCCCGGCCAGGTGGCGCTCGCGGTGCGCGAGAAGATCGACTTCGTGGTGGTCGGGCCCGACGCGCCGCTGGTCGCAGGCATCGTCGATGCATTCACGGCAGCCGGCATCAAGGCCTGGGGACCCTCGAAGGCTGCCGCCCGGCTCGAAGGCTCCAAGAGCTTCACCAAGGCGCTGTGCCGCGAGAACAACATCCCCACCGCGGCCTACGAGCATTTCACCGACGTCGCGGCGGCCGAGGGCTATATCCGCGCTCAGGGCGCACCGATCGTCGTCAAGGCGGACGGGCTGGCGGCCGGCAAGGGTGTGATCGTGGCCGAGACGGTGGACCAGGCGATCGAGGCGGTGCGCGACATGCTCGCCGGCAACCGCTTCGGCGCGGCCGGCGCCTCGGTCGTGATCGAGGAGTTCATGCAGGGCGAGGAGGCGAGCTTCTTCGCGCTCTGCGACGGCGAGCACGTGCTGCCGCTGGTCGGCGCGCAGGACCACAAGCGCGCCTTCGACGGCGACACGGGGCCAAACACCGGCGGCATGGGCGCCTATTCCCCGGCGCCGATCTTCGACGCGACCATGCAGAAGCGCACGATGGACGAGATCGTGATGCCGACCGTGCGGGCGCTGGCCAAGGCCGGCACGCCGTTCAAAGGCGTGTTCTATGTCGGCTTGATGATCGACGCGAAGGGGCCGCGGCTGGTCGAGTTCAACTGCCGCTTCGGCGATCCCGAGACCCAGGTGCTGATGATGCGCCTGAAGTCGGACCTGGTGCCGGCCCTGCTTGCCTGCGTCGACGGCGGCTTGAACCATCTCGACCTGCGCTGGTCCTCCGACGCCGCGCTGACCGTGATCCTCGCCACCAAGGGCTATCCCGACGCCTATCCCAAGGGCAGCGAGATCCGCGGGATAGATGCGGCCACCAAGGTCGAGGGCGTGCAGATTTTCCATGCCGGCACGAAGGCTGACAACACTGGGTCCGACGGCACCCGCATTCTGGCCAATGGCGGCCGCGTGCTGAATGTCAGCGCCCTGGCCCCGACCATCGAGGAGGCCCGGACCCGCGCGTATCGCGCAGTGGACCTGATCGACTGGCCGGAGGGCTTCTGCCGGCGTGATATTGCATGGCGGGCAGTCGCCCGCCGGTCGTGACAGTCCAACCCCGCTGACGCTAGGGTCATTTTCATGCCCGATTCTCCCGATCTCTCCCAGCGCCTGCTGGCCCAGCTCCGCTTCCCCTGCGGCGACGTTCCCGAACCTGGCGACATCAAGAACGTCGCCCCCGGCATCTATTGGCTGCGCATGCCGCTGCCCTTCCAGCTCAACCACATCAACCTGTGGCTGATCGAGGAGGAGACCGGCTGGACGATCGTCGACACCGGCATCAACACGCCGGAGACGCGCGAGCTCTGGGAGAAGATCTTCACCACCAAGCTCAGCGGCAAGCCGGTGACGCGCGTTATCGCCACCCATCTGCATCCCGACCATGTCGGGCTGGCCGGCTGGCTGTGCGCCAAGTGGAACGCGCCGCTCTGGATGACCTTGGGCGAGTACATGAGCGCCCAGGCGGCCCGCAACGACTTCGTGGAAAGCGACGAAATCCGCGCTGCCCATCTCGCCCGCAACGGCGTGCCGGCCGACCGCATCTCGCTCTTCCATCGCCACAAGGGCGGCTACGCCAAGGGCGTGGCGCCGCTGCCGCCGGCCTTCAAGCGGCTGATCCACGCCCATCCCGTCACCATCGGCGGCCATCGCTGGGACGTGATCGTGGGCCGCGGCCACGCGCCCGAGCATGCCTCGCTGTGGTGCCCCGAGCTGAACGTGATGATCGCGGGCGACCAGGTGCTGCCCAAGATCAGCACCAATGTCGGCGTCTGGCCGAACGAGCCGGAAGCCGATGCGCTCACCTGGTTCCTCGACGGTTTCTCGCGCTTCCGTCGCCTGCCGGCCAACGCGCTGGTGCTGCCGAGTCACGGCTTCCCCTTCGTCGGCCTGCATACCCGCCTCGACCAGCTCGTGGCCCATCACGATGCGCGGCTGAACGACATGACGACGGCAATCGCCCGCCGGGGGGCCGAGGGCGCCACCGGCTGGGACATGGTGCCGGTGCTGTTCCCGCGCCATCTCGACAACAACCAGATCGTCTTCGCCTTCGGCGAGACCCTGGCGCATCTCCATTGCCTGGAAAGCCGTGCCCGCGTGAAGCGCGTGGTGGTGGACGGCGTGCACCGCTTCGTCGCCCTGGTCGATCCAGCCAACGAGCCGCCGGCCGACGATCCGTCGCCCGAAGTGATGGATGTCGGTGCCGTCTGACGGCGCTACCGTCTGAAGGGCAATGCGCGTCGATCTTTTCGACTTCGAGCTCCCCGACGACCTGATCGCGCAGCGCCCCGTGGTGCCGCGCGATTCGGCGCGGCTGCTCGACGTCGCGCCTGATGGCCCGAATGACGGCCTGCACGACCGCAGCGTGCGCGACCTGCCTGCCCTGCTGCGGCGCGGCGACCTGCTGGTCTTCAACGACACCAAGGTCATCCCCGCGCGCCTGAAGGGTGTGCGGCCCGGCAGCAACGGCGGTAACGGCCGACAGGACGTCGCCGTCGAAGCCCTGCTGATCCGCGACCTGGGCGCCAGCCACTGGCTTTGCTTCGCCCGCCCGGCCAAGCGCCTGCGCCGCGGCGACAGCATCACCTTCGCCGAAGGCCTCGCCGCCAAGGTCACCGCCAAGCACGAGGACGGCTCGATCGTGCTCGCCTTCGAACGCAGCGGCCACGCGTTCCTCGCCGCCTTGGAGCGCACCGGCTCGGTTCCCCTGCCGCCCTATATCCGCGGCGGCACGGCCGATGCGCAGGATCGCAGCGACTACCAGACGCTCTTCGCCCGCTACGACGGTTCGGTTGCGGCGCCGACCGCGGGGCTGCATTTCACGCCGGCGCTGATGGCGGCCCTCGCCGAGGCGGGCATTGCGACGGCGGGCGTCACCTTGCATGTCGGCGCCGGCACCTTCCAGCCGGTGCGGGTCGACGACACCGACGCTCACACCATGCATGCCGAATGGGGCGAGGTGTCGGCTGCGACCGCCGACGCGATCACCGCGACGCACGCCGCCGGCGGTCGCGTCGTGTCGATCGGCACGACGTCGCTCAGGCTGCTGGAAACCGTGGCGCGGCTGCATGATGGTGATGTGAAACCGTGGAGTGGCGAGACCGACATCTTCATCACGCCGGGCTTCCGCTTTCGCGCCGTCGATCTCCTGCTCACCAATTTTCATCTGCCACGCTCAACCCTGTTCATGCTGGTCGCGGCCTTCGCAGGACTCGAGCGCATGAAGCAGGTCTATGCGCACGCGGTCGGCGAGCGATACCGCTTCTATTCTTACGGCGATTGTTGTTTGTTGCGCCGATGAGCCTTTCCTACGAGCTGCTGGGCAGCGACGGCGCGGCCCGCCGTGGGCGCATCACGACAGCGCATGGCACGATCGAGACGCCCGCCTTCATGCCCGTCGGCACGGCGGGCACGGTGAAGGCGATGATGCCGCAATCCGTCGCCGAGACAGGCGCCGAGATCGTGCTGGGCAACACCTTCCATCTGATGCTGCGCCCCGGTGCGGAGCGCGTGGCGGCGCTGGGCGGCCTGCACAAGTTCATGAACTGGCCGGGCCCGATCCTGACCGACTCCGGCGGCTTCCAGGTGATGTCGCTTAAGGAGCTGCGCAAGCTCGATCCCGACGGCGTCACTTTTCGCTCGCCGGTCGACGGCTCGCAGCATCGCCTCACGCCCGAACGCTCGATCGAGATCCAGCACCTGCTCGACGCCGACATCACCATGTCGTTCGACGAATGCACGAGCTGGCCGGTCGAGGAACCGGAGGCCGCCTTCTCGATGCGGCTCTCGATGAAATGGGCGGAGCGCGGCAAGCGTGCCTTCGCGGCGCGGCCGGGCTACGGCCTGTTCGGCATCGTGCAGGGCAGCATCTTTCCCGCCCTGCGCGCCGAGAGCACCAAGGCGCTGACCTCGATCGGCTTCGAGGGCTATGCCATCGGCGGCCTCGCGGTGGGCGAAGGCCAGGAGGCGATGTTCCGCGTGCTCGACGAGACGACATCGATGCTGCCGGCGGACCGGCCGCGCTACCTGATGGGCGTGGGCCGACCGGCCGACATCGTGGGCGCGGTGAAGCGCGGCATCGACATGTTCGACTGCGTGATGCCGACCCGTGCCGGTCGCACTGCGCAGGCCTTCACGCGTCGTGGCGAACTCAATCTGCGCAATGCACGCCATCGCGACGATCCGCGACCGATCGACGAGCGCTGTGCATGCCCTGCTTGCACGCACCACAGCCGCGCCTACCTGCATCACCTCATTCGTTCTGAGGAGATTCTCGGCGCGATGCTGCTGACCTGGCACAATCTCCACTATTATCAGGACGTGATGCGCGGCTTGCGAGGTGCTATCGAGAGCCACTCACTGGGTCCCTGGATCGCCGGCTTCGAGAGCGAACAGGGCCTCGGGGACATCCCACCACTGTAGCGGAGCGTAATGGATGCCCAACGAGGCGTTGATCGTGGTCGATATGCAGAACGATTTCTGCGAGGGCGGCGCGCTGGCCGTGCCGGGCGCTGGCGCCGTCGTGCCGATGGTCAACCGGCTGATCACCCGCTACGACAACATCGTGCTGACCCAGGACTGGCATCCCGCGGGCCATGCTTCCTTCGCCAGTTCCTGGGCCGATGGGCAACCCTTCTCGACCGTGAAGTTTCCCTATGGGCCGCAGATCCTGTGGCCGGATCACTGCGTGCAGGGCACGCCGGGCGCCGCCTTCCATCCTGAACTCATCGTGACCAAGGCGCAGGTGATCGTGCGCAAGGGCCATCACAAGGGCATCGATTCCTATTCGGCGTTCCGCGAGAACGACAAGATGACCCGCACCGGCCTCGACGGCTACCTGAAGGCGCGCGGTCTCTCGCGACTGATCTTCTGCGGGCTGGCGCTCGACTACTGCGTCGCGTGGTCGGCGATCGATGCGCGCCAGGCAGGCTTCGACGTCGGCGTGGTGCTGGAAGCCACTGCCGCAATCGATCTCGAAGGCAGCCGCAAGCGCATGCTCACCGAGATGCGGCAAGCCGGCATCAACCTCAATCTGACGGCGTGATCTTGGACCGCGGGCCTCCAGGCCCGCTTCTTGAGAGCGGGCCTGGAGGCCCGCGGTCCGATGAGCTTACTGCCGGACCAGCTCGACCCGTCGGTTCTTGGACTGGCCGTCTTCGTCGTCGTTGGGCGCCAGCGGACTGAGCGGGCCCACGCCCTTGGCGACGAGACGGTCGGCGGCGATGCCGTAGCGTGAAGCAAGCGCCTTGGCGACGGCCTCGGCGCGGCGCTGCGACAGGTCGGTGTTGTAGGCGAAGGTGCCCTTGTTGTCGGTGTGGCCGACGATGAACACCTTGAGGCCAGGCGTGGCCTTCAGCAGGTTCGCCATCTCGACCAGCTGCTTGTCGGACTCCGGCTTGATATCGGCCTTGTCGAAATCGAACAGGATGCCGTAGAGCGCGACGCGGCCGTCCTTGCCCAGCGCGCCACCGATCTGCTCGGCCGACACGAAGGCGAGGTTCTGTTGCATCGCCTTGGTTTCGAGCACGTCGAGCATCACCAGCACGCGGCCCTTGAGAGCGGCCGAGACATTGCCCATCGAGCCGCCCGTCTGGGTGGCGGCATAGATTGAGACATAGACGTCCGCGCCGCCGCCGCGCTCCCACTTGCCGACCCACAGTCGCTGGTCGGCCGAGGGATCGACATACTCCAGCACGTTGCCGGTCAGGTCGCGACGGGCGCGGTTGTAGGCCGTGCCTTCAGGCTTCAGCGCCCGCGGCACGCCATGCAGCTTGTGGAAGTCTTCGCCGCACTCGGCCTTGCTGCACTGGAACAGGGTCTTGGCGCCCTTGCCTTCCAGCTCGTTGGTGTAGTTGCGCACCACTTCGAGGGTCGAGCGACCTTCGGGCACGACATAGACGGTACGCGTCAGGCGGCCTTCGACGGTCTCGACCTTCTCGTAGCGCAGCTTCTTGTCGGGGTCGGTCTGATACGACGAGCCGATCGTCTTGCCGAGCGGCAGGATCAGCTCGTCGAAGTCCTTGCGGGTCTGCGCCAGGATGAAGGACCCGGCATAGCGCGGCAGCAGCAGGTCGCTGCTGCCGGGAGCGTTCGAGGTGAGCTCCTTGGTGAATTGCGGTTCGACCTGCGCCTGCGCCGACAGGCTGGAGAGAAAGAGCGTGGCGGCGGCAAGCAGCAGGTGACGCATCAGACCCGTTCCAGCGCCAGCGCGATGCCCTGGCCCACGCCGATGCACATCGTCGCGAGGGCACGCTTGCCGCCGGTGGCTTCGAGCTGGTTGAGCGCAGTGATCATCAGCCGGCCGCCCGAGGCACCCAGCGGATGGCCGAGCGCGATGGCGCCGCCGTTGGGGTTCACGTTCTCGGCGTCGTCGTTCAGGCCCAACTGACGCAGCACGGCGAGCGCCTGGGCGGCGAACGCCTCGTTGAGCTCGATCGTGTCGAAGTCCTTCACCGTCATGCCGAGCTTGGCCAGCAGCTTCTGGCTCGCCGGCACCGGACCGATGCCCATGACGCGCGGCGGCACGCCGGCCGAGACCGTGCCCAGGATACGCGCCCGCGGCGTCAGGCCGTTCGCCCGGGCCGCCGCCTCGGAGGCGATGATCATGGCGCAGGCGCCGTCATTCAGGCCCGAGGAATTGCCGGCCGTCACCGAGCCGCCCTCGCGGAACGCCGCCGGCAGCTTGGACAGGGTCTCCATGGTGGTGTCGCCGCGGGGATGCTCGTCCTTGTCGACGACGATCTCGGCCTTGCCCTTCTTGACCGTGACCGAGATGATCTCCTTGTCGAAGAAGCCGCGCTCCTGGGCCGCCTTGCAGCGGCGCTGGCTGCGATAGGCGAAGGCATCCTGGTCGGTACGGCTGATCTGGTGCTCGGTCGCCACGTTCTCGGCGGTCTGGCCCATCGGATCGACGCCGTAGACTGCCTTCATGCGCGGATTGACGAAGCGCCAGCCCAGCACTGTGTCCTCGAGCTTCATCGCGCGGTCGAAGGCACTGGCCGGCTTGCCCATGACGTAGGGCGAACGGGTCATGCCCTCGACGCCGCCGGCGATCATCAGGTCGGCCTCGCCAAGCTTCACGGCGCGTGCGGCATGACCGGCGGCCTCCAGGCCCGAACCGCAAAGGCGGTTCACCGTGGCGCCGGCGACTTCGACCGGCAGGCCGGCCAGCAGACCCGCCATGCGCGCAACATTGCGGTTGTCCTCACCCGCCTGGTTCACGCAGCCGTAGATCACGTCGTCGACCGAACCCCAATCGACATTGGCGTTGCGCTGCATCAGCGCCTTGATGGGATGGGCAGCAAGGTCATCGACCCGCATGGCGCCCAGGCCGCCATTGTAGCGGCCGACGGGGGTGCGAATGGCATCGCAAATGAAGGCTTCGGTCATCTTGGGTACTCCCAACGCAGTCAATGCGCCGGGGTAGCACCGTGCGAGGGGACTTGCCAGTGCCGCTCCCATGCCCGGCCATGTCCGCCGGACGGAGGGGCCATGCGGCCCAGGTAGTTGCCGCTTCAGTCGGCCCTGCGGCAGACGGCGTACTGCGCGTAGCCGCGGAAGGGCCGCTCGAAGCGGCAAAGGCTCGCCATCTGCCGGTCGGCCAGGGCCGCCAGCACGGCTTCCAGCCCGTCGCGAGGTGTCACGTGAAACAGGGCCAGCCAGCGCCGCAGCCCCGCCCTGAACCAGACGGGCAGCTCCTCCTGACCACCGAAATCCACGAGATGCAGCTCGCCGCCAGGGCGTAGCCAGGCCAGCGCCTGGGCCAGCACCGCCTCCCAGGCCGGGATCATCGACAGGCTGTAGGAGATGAAGACCCGCGAGAAGGACGGCACGCCGAACAGGATCGCCGGATCGAAGCGCGTGGCGTCGGCATGGGCCAGCCGCACACGCGCGGCGAGACCCTCCTGCTCGACCATGTGGCGCGCCGTCAGCAGCATCTCGGCCGAGATGTCGATGCCGTAGAGGCGCGCCTCGGGATAGCGATGCGCCACGGCCACCAGGTTGCGCGCCGTGCCGCAGCCGATCTCCAGCACGCGTTCGCCGGGCGGCGGGGCGAGGTCGGCAATCAAGCGGTCGCGGCCCAGCAGGTAGTATTTGCGGCTGAGATCGTAGACGTGGCGCTGGCGGCGATAGATGCGGTCCATCAGCTCGGCGGACCGGCCGGCCGAGGCAGCGGCATTGCTCATCTCAAGCCTCGAGGACGTAGAGGTGGAAGCCGCCGTAGATCGCCGACCGGTCGCGCAAGGTGAAAGCGCGCGAGGCCTCCTCCTCGTAGCGCCAGCGGGCGAGCAGCGCCGGATCGAGCCGCCCCGGCAGCAGCGATGGTTCGGCGGCGGTGCGGAAGACGACGCGGGCGCCGGACCGCGCGGTGCGGGTGATCTCGCGCCACAGTGCATTGAGCTGGTCGTCGGTCATCCAGTCCTGGGCATCGAGCAGGACATAGCGGTCGCGCGATGCGGCAGGACAGGCCGCAAGATACTCGGTCACCGAGCGGTTCATCACCTCGACCCGTTCGACGCGCCGGCGCACCGCGTCGAACTCCTTCTGGCGCAGGTAGGGCGGCAAGGGACCGCTGGCATCGCCGGCATAGGCACGACCGAAGGCCTGCCAGGCAAAGTAGTTGTCGTCGAGGCTGAAGCCGCAGGCCAGCCGCTCGACCCGGTCGCGCAGCACCGCGCCCATGTCACGGCCGCCGGCCAGCGCCTCGTACTGCGCCGGTGGAATGCCGAGGCCATAGAGCGAGAGCCGGTTGGCGGTGGCCCAGCGTACCGCGGGCTTGTCGAACAACGGCGCCAGCATGGTCTCGAAGAACCGGCGCTGCTCTTCCAGTGACTGCGCGCTCAAGAGCTGGCGCAGATCGACGCCGTAGGCGCGCGCCGCGACATGGGCGATGCCGATGAAACGGCCCAGCACGCCGTGGCGGTAGGCGTTCCGCGCAAAGATAGAGATGCGCCGGCGACCGAGCTGCTGCAGGCTGCGCCCTTCCCAGTAGGTCCGGCTCTGCGGATCGAGATGCGGCGCGATCAGCCGATCGTAGGCGCGCAGATTGGCCTCCGAGTCGGCGGCGCCGAAGAACTGGTAGAAGGCATGCCAGGAGGGCAGCCGCACCGCGGCCACCAGCTTCAGGCGGTTCAGCGCCACGTGGGCCAGGCTGAGGTCGAGGGCGGTGATGCGGCCAGGATCGGCCGTCAGGTAGGACAGCACGTTGCAGCCGCCCGAGGCGATCGCCACGACGTGGCAGTCCGGCGTCAGCGCCAGCGCCTCCAGGTCGATTTCGGGATCTTCCCAGATCTGGGTGTAGACCAGGCCGCGGAACAGCTTCTCGAACAGACGCTCCAGAAGCCCCTCACGCGACAATGCCCTGTGCCGGCGCACCGCCTGCTTCAGACGGCTATGGCTCTCGGCCCGCGAATAGACCAACCGCTCGGACTCCGGATCGATTCAATCCGAGCAAAATATCCTCCGTCGGTGCCAGTTTGATGACGCCGACTGGGGATTCCCCGACTTGACGGGTTGACCGGTTAGGTTAATAGATTCCGTGCCATGGCCGTCTTGAGTTTCACCCTGTTCGACACACCGATCGGTACCTGCGGCCTCATCTGGAGCGGCCGGGGAATCGCTGGCCTGCAACTGCCCGAGGCGACGGCAGAGGCCACCCGCGAGCGCGTGAAGAGACGTTGGGCTGGCTTCGGCGCCGATGTGGTCGAGACCGTGCCGCCGGCTGGCGTGCAGCGCGCGCTCGATCGCATACAGGGGCTGCTGGCCGGCGGTGCCATCGGCCTGGAAGACATCCCGCTCGATCTCGACGCCGTCCCTGAGTTCCATCGCAAGGTCTACGAGGTGGCGCGCACCATTCCGCCCGGCCAGACCATGACCTACGGGGAAATCGCCAAGCGCCTCGGCGTGCCGCACGAGTCGCGCGAGGTCGGTCAGGCGCTCGGCCGCAATCCCATCGCCATCATCGTGCCCTGCCATCGCGTGCTGGGCGCCGACGGCAAAATGGGCGGCTTTTCGGCCGGCGGCGGTGTCGCCACCAAGCGGCGCATTCTCGAGATCGAAGGTGCGACGGCGCTGGGTGCCGGCCCGCTGTTCGACACCGCGCGATGAGGAAAGCGCGATGAGCGGTTTTGCTTTCCAGCCGCGCCACGCCCTCGCCCATCTGCGCGCCGCCGATCCGGCGCTGGCCGAAATCATCGATGCGGTCGGCCCCTTCCGCATGGAGCTCAAGGCTTCACGCAGCCTGTTCGGCGCGCTGGCCGAAGCCATCGTCTATCAGCAGCTCTCCAACAAGGCAGCGGCGACGATCTACGGCCGCGTCGAGGCGCTCTATCCGCGTGCGACGGACGGCTTTACGCCGCGCCACATCCTGAAGACTGCCGACGAGGCGCTGCGCGGCTGCGGCCTGTCGCGCGCCAAGGTGCTGGCCGTGCAGGATCTTGCCCGCAAGGTCGCCGGCGGCGAGCTGCCAACACTTGCCGAGGCAACGACGCTGGCCGATGCCGAGCTGATCGAGCGGCTGGTCACGGTGCGCGGCATCGGCCGCTGGAGCGCGGAGATGTTCCTGATGTTCCGTCTGGGCCGACCCGACGTATTGCCCCTCGACGACTACAGCCTGCGCAAGGCCTATGCGAAGGCCTTTCGCAAACGCGCCCTGCCCTCGCCGCAAGCGCTGGAGAAGGCCGGCGAGAAATGGCGGCCCTACCGCACGGTGGCGAGCTGGTATCTCTGGCGGACGCTCGAGATGGCGCCGGTCGGGTGATGCCGGTGGGATGACGATACGCCGGCGCTGATCCGGCGGCCCCCTCACCTGGCCTCTCCCTCGTTGGGGAGAGGAACGTGAATGTGATCGCTACGCCTTCACCACCCTGAGCTTCGGCGCGTGGGTTTCGGCCATGCGTCGATAGAGGGCGAGATAGTCCTCGGCCATGCGGCGTGCGGTGAAGCGCTCCTCGAAGCGGGCGCGGATGCGCTTGCGCGACAGGTCGGGCAGGCGGCGCACGGCGTCGACGGCTTCGGCTTCGTTGGTGACGATGAAGCCCGTCAGCCCGTCCTCGACGATCTCAGGCACCGAGCCGCCGGGATAGGCGAGCACGGGCGTGCCGCAGGCCATCGCCTCGATCATCACCAGCCCGAACGGCTCGGGCCAGTCGATCGGCATCAAGAGCCCGATGGCGCCACTCAGGAATTCGGATTTCTCCGCGTCGCTGATCTCGCCAATATACTCGATGCCGGGCAGCTCGAGCAGCGGCCGGATCTCGTGCTCGAAATACTGGCGGTCGACCGGATCGACCTTGGCCGCGATCTTGAGCGGCATGCCGGCGCGGCGGGCGATGTGGATCGCGCGGTCGACCGCCTTCTCCGGCGCCATGCGGCCGAGCACAGCGAGGTATCCCGGCTTCACCGGGCGAGGTCGCAGGAGGTCGGCCGGCAGGCCGTGATAGATGGTGTCGATCCAGTGTGCGTCGGGCACCGGCCGGCGCTGGGCATTGGAGATCGAGATGACCGGCGCGCGGTCGAAAACGTCGAACACGACCTGATGCTCGGGCAGGTCGAGCCTGCCATGCAAGGTTGTGATGAAGGGCGTGGGGTTGCGCGAAAAGAGTGAGAACGGAAAGTAGTCCAGGTGGAAGTGCAGGATGTCGAACTGGTCGGCTCGCCGGTAGACCTGTTCCAGCATCGCCATGTGCAGCGCCATCGGATCGCGGACCTTGCCGTCGAGGCGCAATGCCCTCGGCCAGATCGCCTCGAGGCGCGCGCTGGTCTGGGAGTCGCCGCTGGCGAACAGCGTCACGTCGTGGCCCAGGGCGACCAGCTCTTCGGTCAACCAGGAGACGACCCGTTCGGTCCCCCCATACAGTTTCGGCGGAATGGCCTCGGTCAGCGGTGCGACTTGGGCAATGCGCATGCAGCAGTACTCCGTTGTTGGTGGCGCCCCGGCAGGCACGTCGCTCCCCCTGATCGATCCTGAGGCCGATCCTCGGGCCCCGGGAAGCGGTGCGGCGTGAAGTCTTCAGGTCAGTGTGGTGATCGCGCGGCAGCCACCAGTTGGTCACAGCTCGCGGCTGGAGCCGCAAGAGAATGAACCTTTCAGCCCGTGAATCGTTCCCACCGTCATGGAAGATCTCAGCAAGCTCGCGGGCCGGCCGTTCGCGTTCCTTTTTCGCTACGTCGTCCGCCGGCCAATGGCGCATGCCGCCATCCTGCTGGCGGTGGTGGGCGCCGCTGCGTGCGCGGTCAGCACCCAGTACGGCGTCAAATCCCTGATCGACGCCCTGTCGGGCGGGCAGCATGCGGCCGTCTGGGTGGCCTTCGCGCTGCTGGTCAGCCTGATGGCGGCAGACAACTTCTTGTGGCGGGTGGCAGGATGGATCGCTAGCTATGCCTTTGTCGCCACCAGCGGCGAGCTGCGACGCGAGCTTTTTCGCCACATCACCGACCATGCGCCGAGCTTCTTCACCCAGCGCCAGGCCGGCACGGTGACCGGCCGGGTGACGGCAACTGCCAACGCCGCTTTCACCATCGAAAACATGTTCATCTGGAATGTATTGCCGCCCTGCGTCGCGACCTTGGGTGCGATCGCCTTCCTGATAACGGTCGACCCGCTGATGACGGGCTCCCTGGTGGCGGTGGCGGCCGTCCTGCTCTACGGCCTCTATCGTCTGGCGGTGGCAGGATCACCCTTGCATATGGGCTTTGCAAACAAAGCGGCCGGGGTCGAGGGCGAGCTGACCGACGTCGTCTCCAACATCATGCTGGTGCGCAGCTTCGGCGCTGTCCGTCGTGAGCGGCGCCGCTTCCGGCAGACCGTCGGCGAGGAGATGGCGGCGCGCCGCACCAGCCTGCTCTACCTCGAAAAGGTCCGCTTCCTGCATGCCGCAACCACGATCGTGCTCACCATCGGCCTGCTCGCCTGGGCGATCATGCTGTGGCAGCGCGGCGCGGTCACCAGCGGCCAGGTCGTGCTGGTCTGCACGCTCGGCCTCACCATCCTCTACGCCACGCGCGATCTCGCCGTCGCGCTGGTCGACGTCACCCAGCACACGGCGCGCCTCTCGGAGGCGCTGACCACCCTGCTGCAGCCACACGACCTCAAGGACAGGGAGAATGCCCAGCCGCTCGCCGGGCGCTGCCGGACCGTGACGTTCGAAAACGTCACCTTCGCCTATGCCGACGGCCATCGCGTGTTCGACAAGTTCAGCGTCGAGTTCCGTCCCGGCCAGCGCACCGGCCTGGTCGGCCCCTCGGGCGGCGGCAAGTCGACCCTGTTCGCGCTGCTGCAGCGCTTCCACGACCTCGACCGCGGCCGCATCCTGATCGACGGCCAGGACATCGCGCATGCCACCCAGACGAGCCTGCGCGACGTGATCTCGCTGGTGCCGCAGGACATCTCCCTGCTGCATCGCTCGGTGATGGACAACATCCGCTATGGCCGGCCCGATGCCAGCGACGAGGATGTGCGGCGGGCGGCCGAGGCGGCGCGCTGCCACCAGTTCATCGAGGCGCTGCCGCAGGGCTTCGACACGATCGTCGGCGAACGCGGCACCCGGCTGTCGGCCGGACAGCGCCAGCGCATCGCCATCGCACGTGCGCTCCTGAAGGATACGCCCATCCTGCTGCTCGACGAGGCGACCTCCTCGCTCGACGGCGAATCGGAAGAAGCGATCCGACAGGCGCTCGATCAACTGATGCAGAATCGCACGGTGATTGCCATCGCCCACCGCCTCTCGACCTTGCGCAGCTTCGATCGCATCCTGGTGCTGGAAGGCGGCCATGTCGCCCAGGACGGCGCACCGACCGAGCTGTTGCATCGCGACGGGCCCTATCGCACCCTGGTCTGGCAGGAACTCGACCGCTTGTCGCGCTCGGCGGCTTAAGCAGACTTCTCCTCTCCCGTCATAGGGGGAGGCGAGCGAACCGCGCGCTTCCGCCACTGGAGTGACACGTTTGCTGTGACATACTCGGCAGATGGCACTCGCTCTTTCTTCCACAGTTTCCAGTACGGTCGACCGCACGCTCGAACGCCTGCGCAACGCCTTCATCGATACCGCCCGCGGCGCCCGCGAAGCGGTCGGCGCACCTTTGCGCACCGATCTGCCCGATGACGATATCCCGCGCCTGAAGGGCCGCATCGACGCCTGCCTGGAAGCCAAGGGCGGTGAGACCGCGAGCCGCCGCCGTGCCGCCGAGCTGGGGCAGGCCTACCTGTCGCTGTCGCCGACCGGCCGACGCAAATTCCTGCTCACCCTCGCCCATGATTACGGCCTGTCGCGCGAGACCGCCGTCGCGCGGGTCGATCAGTGGCGTGCCGGCAAGGAACCTGCGCGCGCCCTGACGCGGCTGCTGGAACCGCCGGCGGTGCGCCTGCTGCGCGAGTTCGTGGGCGTGCCGCAGGGCGTGAAGTTCGTCGTCGACCTGCGCGCCGAGCTGATGGCGCTGGGCAAGACCGACGCCGCCGCCCGGGCGTTGAGCGAAGACCTGCGCCCGCTGCTCGCCGCCTGGTTCGATGTCGGCTTCCTCGACCTGGTGCGCATCGACTGGCGCTCCTCAGCGGCGCTGCTCGAGAAGCTGGTCGATTACGAGGCGGTCCACGCCATCCGCTCCTGGCGCGACCTCAAGAACCGCCTGGACTCCGACCGGCGCTGCTTTGCCTTCTTCCATCCGCGCATGCCCGACGAGCCACTGATCTTCGTCGAGGTGGCGCTGGTCGACGGCATGGCGGGCAACGTGCAGCGCCTGCTCGATGCGCGCGACGAGACGGCCGATCCCAAGCGCGCCAACACGGCGATCTTCTATTCGATCTCCAACTGCCAGCAGGGCCTGGCCGGCATCAGCTTCGGCAACTTCCTGATCAAGCGGGTCGCCGAGCAGCTGGCGCGCGAGATGCCCAACATCAAGGATTTCGCCACCCTCTCGCCGATCCCGGGGCTGCGCCGGCACATCGACGACCGGCTGAAGAACGAAGGCGACGGCGCGCTGACCGCCGGCGAGATCTCCTCGCTCGGCCCCGTCATCGACAAGGTGCGCGGCGCAGCGGCGGTGCGCCAGCTGCTCGACCGGCCGAACTGGTGGCAGGTGCCGGCGATCGACAAGGCGCTGCGGCCGATCCTGATGCGGCTCGCCGCGCGCTACCTCACCTCGACCGACGAGAAGGGCCGCGCCGTCGACCGCGTGGCGCACTTCCACCTCGGCAACGGCGCCATCGTCGAGCGACTGAACTGGCTGGCCGACACCAGCGGCAACGGCTTCAAGCAGTCCTACGCCATGATGGTGAACTACCGCTACAAGCTCGCCGACGTCGACGACAACCACGAGGACTACGCCAACGGCAAGGTCGTCGCCAGCCGCGAAGTGCGGGCGCTAACGAAGGGATAGCCGGGCCGCAGCAACGAACACGGCGCCACCCCTCGCAGCGCTCGGGGTGGCGCGGTTGTTGCCGCAAGAAGGAACGCCGTACTCCGGCTGTTGCAACAAACAATCTCACTGAGACAAGGTGCACTTACTCGGCCATGAGGGCGGCAAGCGCCAGGTCGCTCGCACGCTCGCTCGCCGCCAGGCCGGACGTGACCTGCTGGCGGTCTTCGGCCGGCCTGTTCTGGCTGAGCTTGCGCTTGCCCTCCAGGCGCGCAATCGGCAGCCGCAAGCCGACGATGCCGCGGAGCTGCGCCCGGATGAAGGCTTCGGGCGCATCGGATACGGCCCATCGTTCGGCACGCGGCCCTTCGTGAAGGTCGGTAAGGCGCGTCACCACACCCAGAAGCCGGTCAGGATCCTCGAAGAACTCCACCGGTCCGTAGGCATGGACGGCGACGTAGTTCCAGGTCGGCACGACTTTGCCGTCGGTCTTCTTCGACGCGTACCATGACGGCGTCACGTAGGCGTCCGGCCCCATGAAGATCGCCAGCACGTCGGTCGCGGGCGCCATTCGCCACTGAGGGTTGGCCCGGGCCATATGGCCGTACAGGACGCCGTGTGGGCCTTCCGCATCGTCCAGGAACAGCGGCAGAGGGGTTGCCACGACCCCGGATGAGCCGGCGGTCACGACATTCGCCAGCCGCACCGCACGCATGGTCGCGTGCAGGCTCTTCAGGTCGTCATCTCTGAAATTCGGCGGCACATACATCGTCGCGGCCCTCCTTGTGCCGCCGGTATGGCAGGGTACTGGATTGCGCTATATATCCAGTTCATCGTTCTTTTGGTGGTCCAGTTACGGACACAGATCGCGAGCAAGGACGTGAACCGGCAGCGAAAGGCCCTGGCGAAGGGCATTTGCGACGATCTTCGAAGCCAGATCATGGCGGGGGTCTACAGGCCGGGCTCTGCGCTTCCGTCGACGCGGGCCTTGGCGGCCGAGCTCGGCGTCTCCCGGACGACCGTGACAGCGGCTTACGCCCAGCTTCTGGCCGAGGGCTTCCTGCAAAGTCGGCAGGGCGCGAAGACGAAAGTGGCACCGGCTCTCCAG
>BFBZ01000024.1_pt16 | contig 54868 bp, 52 predicted proteins | sample 1888401 | NCBI WGS metagenome assembly BFBZ01 (sample SAMD00112614, study PRJDB3348) | symbiont metagenome | host: Chara braunii
CGGCAAGATAAAAGCGCCTCTCCGAGGCGTAGAATCGGCGGTCGTAAGTTTTTGTGCTCACTCATCGCAGCATGGCACTATTCAAAGAGCTATGGTGTTGTTAGAAACAAAAATGCCTGAGAACTCAACGTCCCGAATGGCACTATTCGCAGATTGGCGAACTGCTTCGCAGAAAAGGGACACACTTAGCCATGAGCGCGCGGAAAGCCCCTGGCCGACCACTGGAGCCCGGTAAAGGCTCGCGCCTTCAGCGCGACCGGCGATGCCGGTTAACCGGCCTTGGCCGGGTTACGGATGGCCTGGCCTTTGGCTTCAACGCACTCATGGCTTCTTGTGAGCGGGGCGCTCCGCTGATCACAAGGCGAAGCAGCCGAGCAGGTGTTCTTTCTGAAGGATGGAGGTTCGGAAGCGATCAAAGTGGATCGGAGTCGACGCGAATGGCCAGGAAAAGACAAACGCTGCCCGCCTAGAATCGGCTTGATTGAACCTCTACCGTTCGCCGCGCCTCAAGCCCCGCCTAATGCGTGACCTGTAGCTCAGAAGGGGAGGTGCAGCATGCCTTGGAAGTCAAATACGCTTCGTGAGGCCCGTAGCGAATTCGTGCAACTGGCTCTCGCCCCGAATGCCAACATTCAGAGCCTTTGTCGACGCTTCAATATCAGCCGGCAGACGGGCTATCAAACGCTAGAACGATATCGACTCGCTGGTGCAGAAGGTCTGGAAAGCCGATCCCGCCGGCCGCACCATACACCCCATCGCTGTCCGGATACTACCGAAACAGCTGTGCTCACCGTACGTGCGAACCACCCAACCTGGGGCGGGCGAAAAATAGCGTCCCATCTTCGATCTACGGGTAGCGTCGCCGTACCCGCGCCCTCAACCATCACCGCGATTTTGGCCCGCCATAACCAGTTGGATGGCTCTCCCGCTCAAGGCAAGTTTCTGCGCCTGCTAGGCCAGTTGCACACTCCCATAAGTCAGGAAGATCTGCCGACTTCCCTTGTGTGCCATCCAGACCTCAAAATCCTAATCGAGAAACTTGAAAAAGGTCGTCCCATCGAGCGCCGTCGCGCTCTGGCCGTTGTCGCTTCGCGCAGCGGGCTGCGGACAAGCTTGGCTTGCCGCATTCTCAAGCAGTGCCGGTCAAGCTATGTACGATCGGTTCGTCTCTTCGAGGATGGTGGGGCGGAACAGCTTTTTGCTCTTCGCATCAATCCTCACCGCAAGTTCGACAGTGAACAAGTCAAACAGGCTCTGTTCAACATCCTGCACCAGCCGCCGGCTAATTTTGGCATCAATCGTACAACCTGGAAGATGGCTGATTTGGCGCGCGTCATGAGCGAGACCGGACAGCCCGCTTGCGAAGATGTAATCCGGACGATCGTAAAACGAGCCGGCTACCGCTGGCGCAAAGCGAGGATTGTGCTGACCTCGAACGACCCGGAGTTCTCGCAAAAGCTCCAGCGTATCCGTTCAATTCTTTGCAATCTCACTGCCGAGGAAGCCTTCTTCTCAATTGACGAATTCGGACCTTTTGCTGTCAAAGCCCAGCCCGGGCGCATGTTGATCGGTCCAGGGGAGCAACGTTTTGTGTCGCAATGGCAGAGATCGAAGGGCTCAATTATCGTCACTGCGGCCATCGAATTGTCGTCCAACCAAGTCACGCATTTCTACAGCGTGGAAAAGAACACTGACGAAATGATCCGCATGATGGAGGCTCTCGTTGCCGAGTATAGCGATCGCAAAAAGCTTTATCTTTCGTGGGACGCTGCCTCCTGGCACGTCTCAAAGAAGCTGTTCGAACGCATCGATACACACAACGCCAGTATTGGCGGCAACGGCCCGCAGATTGATACGGCGGCGCTCCCAGCACGCGCGCAGTTCCTCAACGTGATCGAGTCGGTGTTCAGCGGTATGGCTCGTGCGATCATTCACAACAGCAACTACGAAACGGTTGACGAAGCCAAGAGGGCTATGGACCGGTACTTCTGCGAACGTAACATACACTTTAGACGCAACCCTGGGCGCGCGGGCGGCAAGCTCTGGGGCAAGGAAAGAGTGCCGGCCGAGTTCTCTCCTTCGAACAACTGTAAAGACCCTCGGCTTGGATGAACGCTTGGGAGTTCTCGCTTATCCAAGCTGCTAAGACCGTTGCGGCGGACACAGCCTCGGATGGGTTAGATGTCTCTCCCCAGCGACATGACCGCAATTGGCACAAAGCTGATGATCTCACCCGTCGAACCGGGTATCGCTGTCTTGAGGCACAACGGACATCGCGCCGCTCGCCGCGACGTAGAGGATACGCCTTTGCGCCGCCATTCGCTTTCTCTTGCACGAACTACGACTTTTCCCGCTTCCATGCGTGATCGGGACCGTGAATTACTCCGTTCATGCTCGCGTAATCGGGAGTGCGGCAATGGACGATCGGAAATACCTGACTGTAGAGGAAGTCTCGGAGCGGTACCGTGGCGCAGTGAGCGTCGGGACGCTCCGCAACTGGCGAGCGCTGCGCATTGGCCCGGCCTTCGTCAAAATCGGGAAAGCGGTCCTATATCCAATTGGTGAACTCGATGCGTGGGACAAGAGAAACATGGTGTCTTGCCGTGCGCCAGGACGCCCCCCGATGACCGGGCCTGATCAGGCGTGACGATCACGATTTGTCGCGCACTACCGTCCACACTCTCCGTCCCCACTTCATCGCCAGCCTCCAAAAGTTTACGTGTTATCAACTAGATAGTTGCCGCGCTGCGCTCATGCACAATCATCCCAATACGTTAGTTGGTACGCCATGGGATGATGCAGACTTCGCAGGAAGGTCGACCTATAGTCTTGCTATTTGAGAAAGGCGACAGCCTCGCCCTGTGAACGTTCGACCGACTCCGCCTGAATGTTCTTCCAGAGCACCCAAGCGAAACGAGTACCAGGCTCTGGTCAAGGTTTTAGAAATTCGCTGGGATCTACGCCGAGCGCCTTTGACAGCTTACCGAGCATCGTCACAGATGCGCTGTACACCCCCGTCTCCAGCTGACTGACATAGCTCCGGTCGACTTTTGCTCGGAACGCGAGCTCCTCCTGCGTCCAGCCCTTTCCCGTTCGGAGGCGACGCAAATTCCGAGCAACAGTATCTCGCAAATCGTTCATTCGTGAACGAATGCGGCCTGTTGAGCATACCCATCAATTGAGTATACTCAACAAAGCCAGATGGCTCAACAGGCGGACGCGAATGCGCGCTCGATTGGAGGCTCCACCATGGGAAATCAGACCGTCGGAGAGAGCGATGCCGTCCAGAACGCGCAGGAGAGCTCAGCTGCAATCGCGTCGTCTGCGGCCGATGACCAAAGGTTGCTCACTTTGGAAGCGCAGTTGACGGCGCTCCTGGATGAACTTGCCAGGATGCAAAATGAACAAGCGGGATCCCATCGAGCTGAGGTCGAGGACATCCTGGCAAAGCTGTATCCCGTCGAACATGCACTCATGACAGTGCCTGCTCGTAGCATAGCCGGATTGGGCGTGAAGGCACGTCACACTGCCCACGTCGTGTCAGAGTACTGGGACAAGCCGATCGACCAGATCGATTGGCATGCCAAAGCGGTTCGCCTGCTCATCGAGGCGGTCTGTGAGGTGGCGGGCACCCCCGTCCCGGCCATCATGCTGCAAAACTGAACTTCTTTTTCTTCGCTATGGCATCCAGCTTTACGGCTCGATCTGGGCAACCATTCCTCTCGCCTACTCCGTTAGCATAACCATGGGGCATGATCAGCGCGGTCGATATTTGCGAAGTATGCTCCGCCGAAGACGACGAGGCTCCTTGCGCGCGCAACATCCTGGAGCACGACCGTGCGGACCCGTGATCGCAAATGGTCCTTGCCGGCGACTCCAGATAGAGCGATCTTGCGTCTCGCGCGCGCACTTGCTCGGATAGCAGCGAGGGAAGATCATGAACGCGAGATCGCTTCCCGACGGGAAGAGGAAGACGGCAGCAATTTACGCTCGCTTCTCCACGGACCTGCAGAACGAACGATCGATTGAAGATCAAGTTTCGCTTTGTCAAAGCTACGCGGAGCGCGAAGGCCTTGAGGTCATCAATATTCACGAAGATCGCGCGCGGTCTGGCGGTTCTGTCATGGGACGCGACGGCCTTCTGCGGTTGCTTGATCAGGCAAGGGACAGATGTTTTGAAGTCGTGATCGTGGAGGCACTCGATCGCTTGTCACGCGACATGGAGGATCTCGCAGGCATCCACAAGCGCCTGTCGTTTCTCGGTATCGAAATCAGAGCCGTGCATGAGGGGGTGGTGAACACGGTTCTTGTCGGACTGCGGGGATTGGTTGGCCAGCTCTACCGTGAGGACAATGCGCACAAGGTGCGACGCGGTCAGGCTGGCCGAGTTAGTCAAGGTCTTGCCGGTGGGGGCGTGACCTATGGCTATACGCCTGTAGTCGGCAAGAGCGGAGTGCGGGTAATAGTGGAGGCCGAAGCCCAGATCGTGCGGCGGATCTTCCAGAATTATGTCGACGGTCGGACGCCACGGGACATTGCACACGACCTTAACCGGGAAAACGTGCCGCCTCCGCGTGGGCGATCGTGGAATGCCTCGACTATTAACGGAAACCGCATGCGCTGTTCGGGCATCCTTCAGAACGAGCTCTATGTCGGGCGACTCGTCTGGAACAAGGTCCGTATGGTGAAGGATCCAGACACTGGCAAACGCCTATCTCGACCAAACCAAAAGAGCGATTGGCGGACTGTCGAGGTGCCACATCTTGCCATCGTGAGCGCCGACCTGTTTGAGGCGGCACAAAGACGCAAAGGCGAACGCAGTTCCACCCATCCGAGCCATCAGCGCCGTCCCCGCAGGATGCTGTCCGGCCTTCTGCGCTGCGGAGCCTGTGGGTCGGGCCTGTCAACGAATGGCCGCGACAAATCTGGACGGGTTCGTGTTCGATGCTCGGCAGCGAAGGAAAGCGGCACCTGTCCTGACGCGAAGACCTTCTACCTCGACTCGATCGAGCGCGCAGTTCTTGGCGGTCTGCGTGCCGAAATGCGCTCGCCGAAGGTGATTGCGGAGTATGTGACGACTTACCTGGAGGAGAGGAAACGGTTGGCAGCTTCAGCCAGCGCGAAAAGAGGGCGATTGGAACAGCAACTCGGGCAACTGAACCGCGAGATCGATCGGCTGGTTGACGCCATTGCCAAGGGACATGGAGATCCTTCGGTTCTCGGCCCGCGGTCCACGGCTCTGGATGCCGATCGGAAGCGGATTATGGCTGAGTTACAAAGCCAGCCCCCTGCCCCACAGCCGATCGCGCTCCACCCCGTCATTCTAAGGCGATACGAAGAGCAATTAATGCGGCTCGAAAGTGCGCTGGGCAAAAGTGTGAGCGCAGGTGACGATGAGGCTGCGGAAGCAATCCGAGATCTTGTGGAGACGGTGACGGTGTCGAGAGATGACACACGCTCGGGCGGGGTATGTGTCGAAATTGCAGGCCGTCTCAACTCGCTGATCGGCGGGGAGGCATACCCAAGCAGAGTGAAGGGAGTGTGGGGAAAGGTGGTAGCGGGGGAGGGACTCGAACCCCCGACCCCAGGATTATGATTCCCGTGCTCTAACCAGCTGAGCTACCCCGCCACGGTGTCCGATCAAGGCGAGWGGGGGTCGACGCGTGCGACCGGCCTTGTGAACGGGCCGCTTATAAGGAGCCGTTCCGGCCCCTGTCAAGCAAAGCCCGCCGCCGCGCGCCGATTTCGTTCTGTGCGWTTTTTGTCCGCCTGCTCAAGGCCTTGCCATCGCATTCCCGGTGATGGCCGAGCTGGAAGCCGGCGCCCAGGGCGCAGCGCACGGCCGCGGTCGAATCCGCGCATTCCCCGAGGATCATTTCGGCTGCACGTTGGGATTGCCTCCGGGGCTGCCSGGCGGCGGAATCACTGGCGTGGTGCCGCCTTCAGGCGTCGGCGCATRCATCTCGGGATCGACGCCGCTCGGCGGGCACAACACACCATTGGTCTTGGCGAGCTTCTCGCCRAGCGGTTCGCCRGCGCGGCCGGTGGTGATGCCGTCGGGCGTCGGCGTAGCCCGCGCATTCGGCGCACATGCCGCGTTCTGCCTGGGGGCCGGCGCGGTCGCCTGCGGCGGCGTTGCCGGTGTCGGCGGTGCCTGGGCGTGGGCGGCAGACGCGGCCGACGCCAGCACGAAAGAGAGGAACAAGGATTGCCTGATGCTCATGGCGGAGCAACGCCGAGCCCGCGSCAGCGTTCCCGCGTGACGACGGGTCGATCAACCGAACTGCGCGCCCTGGCGATCAGCCCTTGCGATAACGAATCAGCGAGAAATGCCCGAGTGGCGGCATCGGCCGGCGTTCCGCGAGCGTCACACCGCCATGCTTCGCAGCCCAGTTCGCCAGCCGCGCCCAGGGGAACTCCGGCCGCCAGCCGAGCCGCCGCGCGATTGGCGCGAAGGCGAGCTCGAAAATTCGGCGCGGACCGCTCTCGGCACCGATGTGATTGACCAGGATCAGCTCGCCCCCCGGCTTCAGCACGCGGATGAAATCATCGAGMGTCGCTTCCGGATCCGGAACTGCGGTGATGACATATTGCGCCACAACCGCATCGAAGAAATTGTCCGGAAAAGCGAGATGCTTCGCGTCCATGACCGCGAGCGTCTCGACGTTGAAGAGCTTCAGCTCGCGCACCCGCGCCTGCGCGCGCCGRAGCATCGGCTCGGAAATGTCGACRCCGCAGATCCGGGTGGTGCGCGCATAGTCCGACAGCGACAGGCCGGTGCCGACGCCCACGTCGAGGATGCGGCCGCCGATACGGTCGGCTTCCGCGATGGTCGATTGGCGTCCCTGATCGAAGACCTTGCCGAACACCAGATCGTAGATCGGCGCCCAGCGCTCATAGGCCTTTTCGACCCCCGCGCGGTCGATGTCCCCCATGCCCCTGCCCTGAATGATTGATCAGCCGCGGACCGGCTCGGCCACGCGCTGCGGCCTGACGAGACCGGCGGTGGTGCGACTCTCGGCAACGGCGCTCTGAATGAAGCCGCCGCCAAGAACACGCGCACGACCAGAGGCGGCGTCATAGAACACGCAGGCCTGCCCCGGCGAGACGCCCTCCTCGCCGGCGACGAGCTCGACCTCGTATTGTCCATCGGCGCCGCGGAGCCAGGCCGGCTGCGGCGGCCGCGTGGAGCGCACYCGCACGAACAGCTCGAGGCCGTCGCGCACGGCGGCATCCAGCACGCCGTCGCCGATCCAGTTGACCTCGCGCAGCGTGATGCGGTGCGTGCGCAGCGCCTCRCGCGGGCCGACGACGACCCGGCGGGTCGCGACGTCCAGCTTCACGACATAAAGCGGTGCGCCGGCGGCGATGCCGAGCCCCTTGCGCTGGCCGATCGTGTAGTTGGCGATGCCCTGATGCGCCCCGAGCACCCGGCCATTGAGGTCGACGATCTCGCCGGGCTCCATCGCGTTCGGCCGCAGCTTGCCGATGATGTCGGTGTAGCGGCCGGTCGGCACGAAGCAGATGTCCTGGCTGTCGTGCTTGTCGGCGACCTCCAGGCCGAAGCGGCGCGCCAGTTCGCGCACCTCCGGCTTGGTCATGTCACCGAGCGGAAAGCGCAGATAGTCGAGCTGCTCACGTGTGGTCGCAAACAGGAAATAGCTCTGGTCGCGATCGGCATCGGCCGCGCACACGAGAGCGCGCGATCCATCCGCCAGCCGGCGCGAGGCGACATAATGGCCGGTGSCGAGCACCGAGGCACCGAGCTCGCGCGCGGTCTTCAGCAGGTCGCCGAACTTGATCGCGCGRTTGCACTCGATGCACGGCACAGGGGTCTCGCCAGAGGCATAGCTGGCGGCAAAATTGTCGATCACCGACTCCCGGAAGCGGTCCTCATAGTCCAGCACATARTGCGGGATGCCGAGCCGCTCGGCGACGTTGCGCGCGTCGTGAATGTCCTGGCCGGCGCAGCAGGCGCCCTTGCGGTGGGTCGCCGCGCCATGATCATAGAGCTGCAAGGTGATGCCGACGACGTCGTAGCCTTCCGACTTCAACAGCGCAGCCGTGACCGACGAGTCCACGCCGCCGGACATGGCGACGACGACCCTGGTGTCTTCGGGACGGCCTTCGAGATCGAGACTGTTGAGCATGGTCAGGTCACTGCGATCGCGGCGTCAGGCGACGTGTTCCCGGCGCGGGAACGCCTCGCATGCGCCGTCTTTGCGGATGGCTGGCTCCCGGCGATCTCCGAACGAGGTAGGCTGATCGGACACGGCGCGGGAGCCATGGTCTTTTAATATAGGGGCGCTTCCTGCGAAGCAATCGCGCTGGCTCCAAGTATCGGCGGCAAATCTTGCCGGCCGGGCAGAAATGACGGGGCCCCGGCTGCCGCCTGCCCTGCCGAGCGCCGCAGCAARCCATTGTATATATTGTATTTTTTKAACCCTCTCRGTTTGGCCCACTCCTTGCTGAACTGGCTTGTCGAGTTTCATTGCGAGAGGTTCCAAGGTGTTCAGCGTTCCGTCAGACATCCCGGCCAGTACGACCGTCAGGACCGCCGTTGCCAAGACGTCCCGCTCGGACGCCTCGCASCCGTCCGACAGCTTCGCCGCGCTGGTCGAGGCCGCGGCCGCGCCGGACACGTCCACATCTCCCCTGCCCGGCGGGTCGTCGTCTCCAGCGCCGCGCAGCAGCGCGTCCAGCCCGAGCCGCGAGTCTGCACGCACCGACTCCGACCGCGCGGCCCAGGCGAAGTCCCCTGACAAGAGCGACGGCAGCTCGTCGCGTCCCGACCGCAGCGACAAATCGTCATCCGATCAGACATCCGACCCCGTCAGCGACAAGAGCGCCACAACTGGCACGGCTGACGCCACCGACGGCAAAKCCACCGACAAAGCCGACAAGAAGGACGGCGACCCGGCTACGGCGGATACGACCAAGGCGGCCGACGCAACCGCCAGCGCTCAGGCGACTGCAGCGCCGACTCCGGTCGCCGTTGCGCTTCCGTCCGAGATCATCTTGACTAACGTCGTCAGCGGCGCGGCTGCGACGAACAATGACGGGTCTTCCACCACGCCGGCGGCCTCTGTGCCGGCTGGTCCGAGCGGCGTCGGTCCGCAGGGTGCGGTCGATGCCACCGCCGGACTCGCAGCCGCCGCAGCCAAGTCGGCCGGTGCGACCAAGACGTCCGAGRACACCACCGCGGCGACCGCGGGCTCCGGCMCGGCCACGACGCCCTCCGGCGACGCGGCGGCCTCCGCGGACCAGAGCTTCACCGCCGCCCTCGATGCATCGGCGGCCGGCGACGCCAAGACAACCGGCAAGCCGGCTGCGCAAACCAAGACCGGCCTCGTGAACGGCGACGCCGGGAAGGTCACCGAGCAAGGCAACGGCCCTGTCCAGGGGGCTCAGCAACCGACTCACGGCCTGACGCAACAGCCCGCGGTCGGAGCGAAGCCGGAAACGGTCCCATCAGACGACACCGGCAAGGCCAGCGGCAATACCCAGCCGCCGTCCGGACACGATCGGAATGGTGCGCAAGCGGCCAATCAGGCGAACGCCCCGGCTTCCGATCCGACGGCGCAGCTGGCGACCGCGTTGCAGCCGCAGCTCACGACTCCGACCTCACAGTCTGGCCAGATCACGTCAGCCAATCTGACCGCGACGGCCGCCACGGCTACAGCCGTGCCGCTGCATGGGCTCGCGGTCGAGATCGCCGCGTCCGCGCTGAATGGCAAGAGCCGCTTCGAGATCCGACTGGACCCCGCCGAACTCGGACGCATTGATGTGCGCATCGACGTCGATCGTAACGGTCAGGTCACCTCGCATCTGCGGGTCGAGAAGCCGGAGACGCTCGCGATGCTGCAGCAGACCGCGCCGCAACTGCAGCAGGCGCTGCAGGACGCCGGCCTCAAGAGCAACAATAGCGGGCTGCAATTCTCGCTCCGCGACCAGAATTCGTCCGGCCAGAACGGCGGCGACAACCAGCAGAACGGCAACGCGCAACGCCTGATCGTGACCGAGGACGAAACGGTTCCAGCCCAGCTGGCCGGACGGTCCTATGGACGCATGTTCAGCGCGCAGGGCGGCGTCGATATCCGCGTTTAACAGGAGGCTTCCATGGCAATCGGTGACGCAATCACGTCAAGCCCGCCAGTTTCGGGGACGACCACCTCGTCCACATCGAACGGCAGCAGCCTGAGCTCGAAGGCTGGCTCGACCATCGCGGGCAACTTCCAGACCTTCCTGACGCTGCTGACGACGCAGYTGCAGAACCAGAACCCGCTTGATCCGCTGGACACCAACCAGTTCACGCAGCAGCTCGTTCAGTTCGCGGGCGTGGAGCAGCAGCTCAAGACCAACGACCAGCTGGGCTCTTTGATCTCCATGCAGCAGACGACCCAGGCCACCCAGGCGCTGGCCTTCGTCGGCAAGACGGCGGTCGTCAASGGTTCGACGRCCAACCTGGCGAGYGGCAAGGCCAGCTGGGACCTCAGCATCCCCAAGGACTGCACCATGACCGCGACGATCACCAACAGCGTCGGTCAGACCGTCTTCAGTGGCACCTACAACGCAAAGGCGGGCGATAACCAGGCCTACAACTGGAACGGCCAGGGCAGCGACGGCACCCAATGGCCGGATGGAAAATACAAGCTCACCGTGACCGCCAAGGACAGCTCCGGCAATCCGGTGGCGGTGTCGACCCAAATCGAGGGGACCGTCTCGTCGGTCGACCTGACGCAACAACCGCCCTTGCTCTCGATCGGCGGCCAGACCTACACCGTGAGCCAGATCCAGCGGATCGTTAACTGACCGTTGGCGCCCCGCCCCCCGCTCTAAAGACAGCGGATACGGTTGCAGCTGAGCTTCAACCTCAAGCTCAGCCACGGCGGCAATATATCGGCGTAACCGCCGGAAATTCTTAACCAATCATTTACCCTATTCCCGCTCCCGGAGCCGTCAGGCGCCGGGAGCGCCGGCATTTGCGGCCAGGGCCGTATTCACGCCCTTTGCTTAGGCAAATTTTAAGCGAGGCGGCGTAGGGTCTTACCGTGAGTTCAGTGGTTAAGAGTTTGTGAGTACGCCATGACAGAACCCCATCGCCCGAGGGTGAAATACGTCATCGGGCCTGACGGCAGCCCGCTCACCATCGCGGATTTGCCTGCCCCAGGCACCAAGAGGTGGGTCATTCGCCGCAAGGCTGAAGTCGTCGCCGCCGTTCGCGGCGGATTGCTGTCCCTCGAAGAAGCGTGCAGCCGCTACACCCTGACCGTCGACGAATTCCTGTCGTGGCAGTTCTCGATCGACCAGCACGGTCTCGCCGGCTTGCGCACCACCCGAATTCAGCAATATCGCCAATAAAGCGTTTCAAACGCGGCGCGATGTCTTCGAAAATCGGCTTGGTCCCGCCAAGCCGATTTTTGCCATGTCTACACTTTGTTAGGACCCTTTAACCACCGTTAACCATATCGAAACCTTCCCATAGGCAATAATTGCCCAGTGGTTCGATTCAACCTCCGCGACCTGTCCGTACGGGGSCGCGGCTGAATCGGATCGCCACCTGGAATGCGGGTGTCGGCGAAGGTTACGGGTTGAATTTCGCGAATTCTGCAACCGGCCTTAAAGGCCTGCGAAGCTCAAATCACCTTCCTGCTGCCACCCGTCGAATGCCGAATTATGGGGCAGTTGCTTGCAAGGTCTCTTGGACTTCCTGAAGGGTTTGGGCGCCGCGCGGCTCACCGCCATGATCGCGGTCACTGCCGCTTTGATTGGCTTCTTCGGCTTCGTCATCATGCGGGTGACGGCGCCGCAGATGACGACCCTGTTCACCGACCTCGGCATGGACGACTCCTCCAGCATCATCAAGGATCTGGAGCGGCAGGGCATTCCGTTCGAGATCCGCAATGAAGGCAGCGTGATCCTGGTCCCGAAGGACAAGGTGACGCGGCTGCGGATGAAGCTCGCCGAAGGCGGCCTGCCCAAGGGCGGCGGCGTCGGTTACGAGATCTTCGACAAATCGGACGCGCTGGGCACCACGAGCTTCGTCCAGAACATCAACCATCTGCGCGCGCTGGAAGGCGAGCTCGCCCGCACCATCCGCGCCATCGACCGCATCCAGGCGGCCCGCGTCCATCTCGTTCTGCCCGAGCGGCCGCTGTTCTCGCGCGAGACGCCGGAGCCGTCGGCCTCGATCGTGGTCCGCGTGCGCGGCGCCCTCGATGCCGCTCAGATCCGCGCCATTCGCCACCTCGTCGCCTCAGCGGTCAACGGCCTGAAGCCGCAGCGTGTCTCGATCGTCGACGAAGCCGGACAATTGCTCGCCGACGGCACCCAGACCGACATCGACCAGCAGGTCGGCGACGAGCGCCGCAACACGTTCGAAAAGCGGATGCGCAAGCAGGTCGAGGACATCGTCTCCTCGGTGGTCGGCGCCGGCCGTGCCCGCGTCCAGCTCTCCGCCGATTTCGACTTCAACCGCATCACTCAGACCTCCGATCGCTACGATCCGGAAGGCCGCGTGCTCCGGTCGAGCCAGACCCGTGAAGAGCAGTCGGCCAGTTCGGAAAGCAACGGCCAGGTCACGGTCAACAACGAGCTGCCGGGCAACCAGCAGAACCAGCAGCAGCAACAGCCGCCGCGCGATCAGAGCAAGAAGACCGAAGAGACCAACAATTACGAGATTTCCCGGACCACCAAGACCGAAGTGACCGAAGCCGGCCGTGTGAACCGCATCTCGGTCGCGGTCCTGGTCGACGGCGCCTACTCCAAGAACGAGAAGGGCGAGCTGGTCTACAAGGAGCGCAGCAAGGAGGAGCTCGATCGCATTGCGGCTCTGGTCCGCTCCGCCATCGGCTTCGACCAGAAGCGCGGCGATCAGGTCGAGGTGGTCAACCTGAAATTCGCCGATGCGCCGACGGTCCCGCAGATCAACGAGCCCAGCGGCTTCCTCGGAATGCTCCAATTCACCAAGGATGACGTCATGTACGTCATCGAGCTCGCCGTGATGATGCTGCTCGGCATTGTCGTGGTGTTCATGGTGGTCCGGCCGCTGGTGAAGAAGATCATCGCCTCCGACGAGGTCGCGGCGGCCCTGAAGAGCGCAGTCCCCGCCCTCACCGACGAGACCGCTCAGGCGCAGGCCCACGCCCAGCAGACCGCAACCCTGATCGACGTCGCTCAGGTCCAAGGACAGGTCCACGCCCAGTCGGTGCACCGGGTGGGCGAGCTGGCCGACCGCAATCCGGGCGAAGCCGCCGCCATCATCCGCCAGTGGCTCGCCGAGCCGCAGCAGCAATGACCCGCTTTTGTTTGATCCGCAGCAACTGAACCGAACGTAGATTGTCATGTCGCTCCCGCAAACGCAGAACGCAAACGCCAACGACATCTCCACCGTCATCGCGACGCTTGCGAGCCGCCAGGCGCAACGCGAGAAGACCGAACCCTTGAGCGGACCGCGGCGCGCCGCCGTGATGATGCTCGCGCTCGGCGAGCAGTATGGCGGCAAGATCTGGCAGCAGCTCGACGACGACGAGGTGCGCGAATTGTCGCTCGCGATGTCGACCCTCGGCACCGTCGAGGCCGACGTGGTCGAAGACCTGATGCTCGAATTCGTGTCGCGGATGTCGGCATCGGGCGCGCTGATGGGCAATTTCGACGCCACCGAGCGGCTGCTGCAGCAATATCTGCCGCCGGAGCGCGTCAACGGCATCATGGACGAGATCCGCGGCCCCGCCGGACGCAACATGTGGGAGAAGCTCTCCAACGTCCAGGAAGAGGTTCTCGCCAACTACCTCAAGAACGAATACCCGCAGACCATCGCCGTGGTGTTGTCGAAGCTCAAGCCCGAGCATGCCGCCCGTGTGCTCGCAATCCTCCCCGAGGACATGGCGCTCGACGTCATCGGCCGCATGTTGCGCATGGAGGCGGTGCAGAAGGAGGTCATCGAGCGGGTCGAGCAGACGCTGCGGGTCGAGTTCATGTCGAACCTGTCGCAGACCCGCCGTCGCGACGCCCATGAGGTCATGGCCGAGATCTTCAACAATTTCGACCGCCAGACCGAGACCCGCTTCATCACCTCGCTGGAAGAAGAGAACCGCGAATCGGCCGAGCGCATCAAGGCGCTGATGTTCACCTTCGACGACCTGATCAAGCTCGATTCCGCCTCGGCCCAGACGCTGCTGCGCAACGTCGACAAGGACAAGCTGGGCGTGGCGCTGAAGAGCGCCAATGAGGAGGTGCGCAACTTCTTCTTCGGCAACATGTCGTCGCGTGCAGCCAAGATGCTGCAGGACGACATGGCCGCGATGGGCCYGGTGCGGCTGCGTGATGTCGACGAAGCCCAGGCCCTGCTCGTCAATCTCGCCAAGGACCTCGCCGCCAAGGGCGAGATCATGCTCAGCAAGAACCGCGCCGACGACGAACTGGTGTATTGATGGCCCAACCCGCGAAGTTCCTGTTCGACACCGACTTCTCCGCGCCCGAGAAGACGCGCGAGCGGGCGACGACGGCCGCGGAGATCGCGCAGAAGGTGGCCGCCGCCGAAGCCGCCGCCTATCGCAACGGCTACGAGGCGGCCCAACGCGAGGCYAAGGTGGAGGCCGACCGCCGGGTCGCCGCCGCACTGGAGCAGATCAATATCCATCTGCAGGGCATCGCCGCGCGCTATGCCGGCATCGAAACGCGCATGGAGACCGAGGCCGTGGATGTCGCGGTCGCCGTCGCCCGCAAACTATGCGCGGCGCTGGTCGCGGCCGAGCCGCTCGGCGAAATCACGGGCCTCGTTCGCGACTGTTTCGCGCATCTGGTGTCCACGCCGCATCTGGTGCTGCGCATCAACGACTCGCTGTACGAGGCTGCGCACGACAAGATCGAAAAGCTGGCCAAGCAGAGCGGCTTCGAGGGGCGTCTCGTCATCCTCGCCGAGCCGGAGATCGAGACTGGCGATTGCCGCATCGAATGGGCCGATGGCGGCGTCGTGCTGGAGCGCGCGGCGATCGACGCCAAGATCAACGAACTGGTCGGACGCTATATGGCGTCCAAGAAGAACTAGGCCATGGCAGTGGCCGAGGGAGTTTAAGTCATGAGCGACAACGAGATCCCGCTTCCCGACCTCAATTCGGCAGATGCGCCGCCTTTGAGCGACGACGTCGGTTACAACGAGGAAGAGCATGCCTCGCGCATCGCCGCCGACCTCGAGGCGGTGTTCGACGTGCCGGTGCAGGTCTCGGCCGTGCTCGGCCGCTCCAAGATGGATGTCGGCGAGTTGCTGAAGCTCGGACCCGGCACCGTCCTGGAACTCGACCGCAAGGTCGGCGAAGCCATCGACATCTATGTCAACAACCGTCTCGTGGCACGCGGCGAGGTGGTGCTGGTCGAAGACAAGCTCGGCGTGACGATGACGGAAATCATCAAATCCGACCGGAACTGACAGGAAACCCACGCGCGCCCGTCGAGAGCAGCGCGGTCGAATAGGAGATCAACATGCGGCTTCTGATCGTCGGAACGCTGAARGGCCAGCTCACTGCGGCCACCAAGATCGCCATGGAGAACGGCGCCACCGTCACCCATGCCGAGGACAATGAACAGGCGATGCGGGTGCTGCGCGGCGGCAAGGGCGCGGATCTCCTGCTGGTCGACGTTGCGCTCGACATTCGCGACTTGGTGATGCGGCTCGACGCCGAGCACATTCATGTGCCGATCGTGGCCTGCGGCATCACCAGCGACGCCCGCGCCGCGGTCGCCGCCATCCATGCCGGCGCCAAGGAATACATTCCGCTGCCGCCGGATCCCGAGCTGATCGCGGCCGTGCTGGCCGCCGTGGCCAACGACTCCCGCGACCTCGTCTACCGCGACGAGGCCATGGCCAAGGTCATCAAGCTGGCGCAACAGATTGCCGGCTCCGACGCCTCGGTGATGATCACCGGTGAATCCGGCACCGGCAAGGAGGTGCTGGCGCGCTATGTCCACAGCCGTTCGCTGCGCGCCAAACGCCCGTTCATCTCGATCAATTGCGCTGCGATCCCCGAGCATCTCCTGGAATCCGAGCTGTTCGGCCACGAGAAAGGCGCCTTCACCGGCGCGGTTGCGCGCCGCGTCGGCAAGTTCGAGGAGGCCAATGGCGGCACCCTGCTGCTCGACGAAATCTCGGAAATGGATGTGCGGCTGCAATCCAAGCTGCTGCGCGCGATCCAGGAGCGCGTGATCGACCGCGTCGGCGGCACCCGCCCGGTGCCGGTCGACATTCGCATCATCGCAACCTCCAACCGCAACCTTGCGGACGCCGTGCGCGAAGGCACGTTCCGCGAGGATCTGCTGTTCCGGCTCAACGTCGTGAACCTGAAGATCCCGCCCTTGCGTGAGCGTCCCGCCGACATCCTCGAACTGGCGCAGCACTTTGCCCGCAAATATTCGGAGGCCAATGCCGTGCCGCTGCGGCCGATCTCGGCGGAAGCCAAGCGCGTCCTCACCACCAACCGCTGGCCGGGCAATGTGCGCGAGCTGGAGAACACGCTGCACCGCGCGGTGCTGATGGCGCAGGGCGACGAGATCGGGCCGGACGCGATCCTGACGCCCGACGGCGCCCGCTTGGACATCGGCAAGACGCAGCCCGCCGTCGCCCATGCTACGATGGCCGCCGAGCAGGTCACGCGCGCGCTCGTCGGTCGCACAGTCGCCGACGTCGAGCGCGACCTGATCCTGGAAACCTTGAAGCACTGCCTGGGCAACCGGACACATGCGGCCAACATTCTGGGCATCTCGATCCGCACGTTGCGCAACAAGCTCAACGAATATGCCGATGGCGGCGTGCCGATTCCGGCGCCGGGCACCGGCGATACGCCGCGCATGCCGAGCCCGGCATAAGATCGCGCGGATTTATGACCTCGTTCTCGGCGGCGCGCTCATGCTGGGCGCGCCGTCTGCGTTTTCGACAGCCGATGCCGCCTCCCGCGACGTGCTCATGGGATGCTGGGAGCAGGCCTCCCATGCGCCTCTGGTCAAGCCGCAACAAGGCGAGGAATGGGGCTCGCGCAGYTGGTGCTTCCGCACGCGTGGCCGGATGGCCTCGTTCAATTTCGCCTGCGGCCGCGACGGGTGTGACGGCTGGGACGGCGCGTGGCGTTATCGCTGGCGGCCGCCGATCCTGTCGCTGTCCGACGTCGAGACCTCGGCGGATGGCAAGGGGCAGAGCAAGGTGTGGCGGCGTTGCCGCGTGCAGTTTCTGACGAAGGACTGGATGCAGCTCCAGGACTGTGAGCARTCCTCCGAGCCCTGGATTCGCAAGCCGTCCCGGTGACGMACCCAGCGATRCAATCCGACRTTACGAATAGTTCGGCGCCTCGGGATTGCGGAAGATGTGGATCGGATCGCCGGGCGTGAACTCACGCTGCGTGAGCACCGCATAGGCATAGAGCGCGAGATAGAGGATCGCGACCGTGCCGACCAGGTAGAGCGCCCAGGTTCCGATCCGTTTCATCCGTTCCGCCGTCCACAACGCCGCAGGCCCGGGCGGTTCTACGGGGTCGGAGGTCCAGATGCCACCCTGTCGGCGTTGATCTCACCGTTTGGGCGGRAGCCTTGGATCGGGCACGCTCAGCGCCGCCAACCTGGCCAAGTCGTCCTCACGGTCCACCGGCACATAGCCGCCATGCCAATATGCCAGGGCAGCCGCTTGCGGCGCGACCTCGACATGCACCACCCGGCCGATCACGATACCGTGGGAATGCCGCTCGATGATCTCCTCCACCTCGCAATCGAGCGCGGCGAGTGCGCCAGCCAGCAGCGGAACGCCCGTCACATGCCTGCGCCATTCGGCGCCGGCAAAGCGCTCGGCCCCCTTCAGCCCGCCTTTTCCAGCAAACCGCTCGGCCACGTCGATCTGGTCCGCGGCCAACAGATTGGCGCCGAAAACGCGCTCGCGCTGCAGGATCGGCCAGGACGACGCATTGCGATTAAGGCTGACGATCACGGAAGGAGGATCGACCGACAATGAGGACAGCGAGCTCACGGTCATGCCGGTGATCTCGTCGCCGCGACCAACGGTAATGACGCTCACGCCCCCGACGAGCTGGCGCATCGCAGAACGGAAGTCGGGCTGAAGCGCCGTGGCGTCGGGCATGAGGCGGACGATGGAGTTCATTGCGTTGATCTTTCCTACCCTGCCCCGCCCGGTCCAAGCAACTGGCCCAGAATCGAGCCTTCCAGAGCGGCAAGCTCGGCAGAGCCGCGCTGGCGCGGCCGCGCCAGATCGACCGTGATGTCCTCGGCAATCCGGCCTTCCTCGATCACCAGCACGCGATCTGCCAGGGCGACGGCTTCGGAGACGTCATGGGTGACCAGGATTGCGGTAAAGGTTTGGTCGGCCCAGACCCGCTCCAGCAGCCGCTGCATCGCGATGCGTGTCAGYGCATCGAGCGCGCCGAGCGGCTCGTCGAAGGCCAGCAAGCGCGGTCCGCTGACCAGCGCGCGTGCCAGCGCGACGCGCTGCTTCTGGCCGCCCGACAGCACCGCCGGCCATTGCTCGCGCTTGTCGGCAAGGCCGACTTCCTCCAGCGCCTGGCGCGCACGGTCATGCGCGCCCTCGGCCTTGCGGTCGCGGCCGAGACCGACCTCGACATTGGCGAGCACCCGCGCCCAAGGCAACAGCCGCGGCTCCTGGAACATGACCCGCACGTCCTCGGGACGCGCAGCCGCGTCGCCAAAGCTGATCGTGCCCGACGTCGGCTTGTCGAGTCCCGCGATCAGCCGCAGCAGCGTGCTTTTGCCGCAGCCACTTTGGCCGACGATGGCGACGAATTGCCCGGCCGGGATCTCCAGATCGATGCCGCGCAGCACCTCATTGTCGCCAAACGATTTGCGGAGGTCGCGGATCACCAGCGGCAGGCCGCGAGTCTCGGATTTGGCGGGCTGCGGGGTCACGCTGGACTTCTTCGCGGGGCGGAATGTCCCAGCATGCGCGAGCGCATCGCTGCTGTCGATCGCCTCGACGCCGGACACGGGGATTCGGAGCGCTTGCTGCATTTACAGACCTCAATGCTTGCTGAAGGCCGGATGCCAGGACAGCGTCAGCCGCTCCAGCGCGCGCGAGGCGCTGTCRGCGACCTTGCCCAGCAGGGCGTAGATCAGGATGGAGAGCACGACGACGTCGATCTGCATGAACTCGCGCGCCTGCATCGCCATGTAGCCGAGCCCCGAGGACGCCGCGATCGTCTCGGCGACAATCAAGGTGAGCCACATGATGCCGAGCGCGAAGCGCAGGCCGACAAAGATCGACGGCAGCGCGCCGGGGAAGATGACGCGGCGGAACAGCTCGCTGTCGGTCATGCCGTAGACCCGGCCCATTTCAATGAGTTGCGGATCGACGGTGCGAATCCCGTGCMGCGTGTTGAGATAGACCGGGAAGAACACGCCGAGYGCCACGAGAAACAATTTCGCGCTCTCGTCGATGCCGAACCAGAGAATGACCAGCGGGATCAGYGCCAGATGCGGTACGTTACGCACCATCTGCAAGGTGGTGTCGGTGAGCTTCGCCGAGAGCTGCGACAGGCCGTTGGCGAGTCCAAAGGCGAAACCGATGCCGCCGCCGATCAGGAAGCCGATCGAGGCGCGCCAGAAACTGACCCAGATATTGCGGCCGAGCTCGCCCGACCACAACAGCTTCCAGCCGGCGCGGGCGACRTCGCTCGGCGCCGGCAGCACGCGCGGSGAGACGAGGCCGGCGACCGAGGCCGCCTGCCAGATCAGGATGATCGCGAGCGGCACCAGCCARGGCAGTAATCCATCCGCCTTGGGCACCGTGAGCTGACGGACCTTGTTGCCGACCTTGGGAAGGCTTTCGATCAGGCTCATGATTGCGACGCCCGCTGCAGAGGACGATGCTCGTTGGCGATGGTCTCGCCGAACGGCCCGGTATTGGCCCGGAGCTTGGTCACGTTGCCGCCCTGCTCCGTCACGTTCAGCCCGAGCTTCGGGAATACCAGCTCGGCGAAGCGATAGGCTTCTTCGAGATGCGGGTAGCCGGAGAGGATGAAGGTGTCGATGCCGAGATCCTGATATTCGCGGATGCGCGCCGCCACCGTGTCGGGATCGCCGACCAGCGCCGTGCCGGCGCCGCCGCGCACGAGGCCGACACCGGCCCACAGATTCGGGCTGATCTCGAGCTTGTCGCGCCGGCCACCATGCAGCTGCGACATGCGCTGCTGGCCGACCGAGTCCATGCGCGCGAAGATCTTCTGCGCCGAGGCGATGGTCTCGTCGGTGACGTGCTTGATGAGGTCGTCAGCCGCAGCCCAAGCCTCTTCGTTGGTCTCACGCACGATCACGTGYAGGCGGATGCCGAAGGACAGCTTGCGGCCACGCTTGTCGGCGACGGCCCTGACCTTGGCGATCTTGGCGGCGACATCGGCCGGCGGCTCGCCCCAGGTGAGATACTTCTCCACGGTGTCGACGGCGACATCGATGCCGGCGTCCGACGAGCCGCCGAAGAACAGCGGCGGCCGCGGCGACTGCACCGGCGGAAACAGCAGCCGGCCGTCCTCGACCTTGATGTGCTTGCCGGAGAAATTGACCGCCTCGCCCTCGAGCAGCGCGTTGTAGACGGTGAGGAATTCGCGGGTGACCTCGTAGCGCTCCTCATGCGACAGGAAAATGCCGTCGCCCTTGTTCTCGACCGGGTCRCCGCCGGTGACGACGTTGACGAGCAGGCGCCCGTTGCTAACGCGGTCGAGCGTCGCGGTCATCCGCGCCGCCACGCCCGGCGACTGCAGGCCCGGCCGCACCGCCACGAGATAGCGCAGCTTCTCGGTGAACGGCGCCACCGCCGAGGCGACGATCCAGGAATCCTCGCAGCTGCGCCCCGTCGGGATCAGCACGCCGTAATAGCCGAGCTGGTCGGCGGCCTGCGCGATCTGGCGCAGATAGTTGAAATTGACCTCGCGGCCGCCTTCTGAGGTGCCGAGATAGCGGCCGTCCCCATGGGTCGGCAGGAACCACAGCACATTMGGCTTCGAAGCGTTACTCATGCCATTCTCTTTCGATGGAGGCCGCGATCAGGCGTCAGGTGGACGGCGTCCACTTCCAGACGATGTCGGCGACGTTGACTTGCTTGGGAATGAGGCCGACGCGGGCGAAACGRTCGGCGACCGCCTGCTGGCTCTTGATGATGTCGTCGTCGAGCGGCACGACGCTGTAGATCGAGCGGTCGACGAAGCGGCGCACGGCCTCGATGTCGACGCCGGTCGCTTCCGCCTGCGCCTTCGCCACGTCCTCGTGATGGCTGTTGGCCCACACGCCCTCGGCGGCGAAGGCCGCGTTGAGCCTGGCGACGATGGCGGGATATTTTTCGACGAAGTCGCTGCCGACGATGTAGAACGAGTTCGGCTTATGCACGTCCTTGTCGAACACGATRGCGCGCGCATTCTCCTTCAGCTCGGCCAGCGCCAGATACGGATCCCAGATCGACCAGGCGTCGACCGAGCCCTTGACGAAGGCCGCAGTGGCATCCGCCGGCGCCAGCGGCGCGGGGATGATGTCGCTCCAGGCAAGCCCCGCCTTCTCGAGCGCGGCCACCAGCAGATTGTGCGCACTGGAGCCCTTGCCGAAGGCGACACGCTTGCCCTTGAGATCGGCCAGCGTCTTGATCGGCGAATCCTTGGGCACGATGATCGCCTGGCTGCTGCCGTTCTGCTTGACGGCCGCGGCATAGCGGATCTTGGCRTTGGCGGCCTGGGCGAAGATCGGCGGCGCATCRCCGACATAGCCGAAATCGACGCTGCCGACATTGATGGCTTCGAGCAGCGGCGGSCCGAACTGGAAGTCGACCCAGACGACGTTGATGCCGTCAGCCTTGAAGGCATTCTCGATGGTGCCGCGCGCCCGCACCGCCGGGAAGAAGCCGCCCTTCTGGGTGCCGATGCGGATCTCCTTCGGCCTGTCCTCGGCGCGCAGCGGCGTCGCGCCAGCGATCACCGCGGTCGATGCCAACGACAGTTTCAGAAAATCACGACGCTTCATTGACCTCTCCGACCATGACTGCGCATCCACGTTGATGCAGCGCGAGAAACAATGATGGTGGCGGGCAAAACTGGTGTCGAGCACCCCGGAAAAATAGCGATGCCGGTCCTATGCGCRCGCGGTCGGAAGCAGGGTTTGTTTCAAATAGCCCGCGAAAAGCAGCGAGAATTTCTCAGGGGGCTGCGACGCAATCACGCATCTTCACGCGCCATCAACCAAGATCGAAGGGAGCGATCGGAGAATCCGATGTGGCGGTAGGACAGGCAGGTCCGGAGTTCCATGCCTTGATCCACGTCAACGCAAGTTCCCCAGGGTTCCGCTAGCGTGYAAACAGGCGCGGCCCGGATGCCGCAAACTCCCCATCCCCTAGCAGAGAATTCTCTCATGTCGCTCGTTGGCAGCGATGCGAACGCGCGTGCGCGTCGCAGACGCATGGAAATTTTTGCCTTCCTCTTCCTCACCGCCGTGCTGATGCCCGCGCTTGCGGTCGCCACCGTCGGCTCCTACGGGCTGACGGTGTGGGTGTACCAGATGATGGCAGGTCCTCCCGGACCGCCGGCAGCGCATTGAACGCAAGGACGGCTCTCATGCTCTCACAMCGCACTCCCCTCGACCGYCGCGCGCTGATCACCGGCCGCGTGCTCACCGCCGAGCCCGTGGTCGCGCCGCCCTCGGGCGAGATCGCCTCGATCATCGTGCAGACCCGCCCCGACCAGCTCGACCGCGTCGCCGCCGRRATCCTCGCGCTCGCCGGCTGCGAGATCCACGGCCGCGACGCGCGCGGCAAGCTGATCGTCGTCGTCGATGCCCCGAACGCCGSTGCGCTCGGCGCCACCATGACCACGATCTCCGCAATTCCCTGCGTGCATTCCGCCTGCCTCGTCTTTCACGCCATCGACGCCGGCTAATCAACCGAGACCACCATGACCGACATGAAGATCGATCGTCGCCAGATGCTGAAGCYGGAGGCCGCCGCYATCGCGGCAGCCGCCGCCGGCATGCCCAGCACCTCGCTCGCGGCCAACCTCGTTACCGAGCGGGAGGCCAGCGAACTCAAATGGGACAAGGCCGCCTGCCGCTTCTGCGGCACCGGCTGCAGCGTGATGGTCGCGACCAAGGACAACCGCGTGGTCGCCACCCATGGCGACATCAAGGCCGAGGTCAATCGCGGCCTCAACTGCGTMAAGGGCTACTTCCTGTCCAAGATCATGTACGGGCATGATCGCCTGACKCATCCGATGCTGCGCAAGACCAACGGCAAGTACGACAAGAATGGCGAGTTCACGCCCGTCTCCTGGGACGAGGCGTTCGACATCATGGCGCTGAAGTTCAAGGATGCGCTCAAGAAGCGCGGCCCCTCCGGCGTCGGCATGTTCGGCTCGGGACAATGGACGATCTGGGAGGGCTATGCGGCCTCGAAGCTGTTCAAGGCCGGCTTCCGCACCAACAACATCGACCCCAATGCGCGGCACTGCATGGCCTCGGCCGTGGCSGGCATGATGCGCACCTTCGGTATCGATGAGCCGGCCGGCTGCTACGACGACATCGAGGCCGCCGATGCGTTCGTGCTGTGGGGCTCCAACATGGCKGAGATGCATCCGATCCTGTGGACCCGCGTCACCGACCGCCGGCTGTCGGCGCCGCATGTCAAGGTCGCCGTGCTCTCGACCTTCGAGCACCGTTCGTTCGACCTCGCCGATATCGGCATGGTGTTCAAGCCGCAGACCGATCTCTATTTGCTCAACGCGATCGCCAACCACATCATCAAGACCGGCCGCGTCAACAAGGACTTCGTCCAGGCGCATACCGTGTTCAAGAAGGGCCAGACCGACATCGGCTACGGCCTGCGGCCCGAGCACCCGCTGCAGAAGAAGGCGACGGGTGCCGCCAAGGCCAACGACGCCACCGACATCAGCTTCGACGAATACGCCAAGTTTGTCTCGGACTACACGCTGGAGAAGGCCGCCGAGATGTCCGGCGTGCCGTTGAACCGGCTCGAGGCGCTGGCCGAGCTCTATGCTGATCCCAAGACCAAGGTGGTCTCGTTCTGGACCATGGGCTTCAACCAGCACACCCGCGGCGTCTGGTGCAACAACCTCGTCTACAACATCCATCTCCTGACCGGAAAGATCGCCGAGGCCGGCAACAGCCCGTTCTCGCTGACCGGCCAGCCCTCGGCCTGCGGCACCGCGCGCGAGGTCGGCACCTTCTCGCACCGCCTGCCCGCCGACATGGTCGTCACCAACAAGGAGCACCGTACCAAGGCGGAGCACATCTGGCAGCTGCCGGAGGGCACGATCCCGGACAAGCCCGGCTATCACGCGGTGCTGCAGAGCCGGATGCTGAAGGACGGCCTGCTCAACGCCTATTGGGTGCAGGTCAACAACAATCTCCAGGCCGGCCCCAACGCCAACGAGGAGACCTATCCCGGCTTCCGCAACCCCGACAATTTCATCGTCGTTTCCGACGCCTATCCCTCCGTCACCGCGCTCGCCGCCGATCTGATCCTGCCGACCGCGATGTGGGTCGAGAAGGAAGGCGCCTATGGCAATGCCGAGCGGCGCACGCAGTTCTGGCACCAGCTGGTGTCGGCGCCGGGCGAGGCGCGCTCGGATCTCTGGCAGCTGATGGAGTTCTCGAAGCGCTTCAAGATCGAGGAGGTCTGGCCCGAGGAGCTGATCGCGAAGAAGCCGGATGTCCGCGGCAAGACGCTGTTCGACGTGCTCTACAAGAATGGCCAGGTCGACAAATTCCCGCTCGACCAGATCGAGGCGGGCTATGCCAACGACGAGTCCAAGGCGTTCGGCTTCTACGTCCACAAGGGCCTGTTCGAGGAATACGCCGCGTTCGGCCGCGGCCATGGCCACGACCTCGCGCCGTTCGAGGCCTATCACAAGGAGCGCGGCCTGCGCTGGCCGGTCGTCGACGGCAAGGAAACGCGCTGGCGCTTCCGCGAGGGTTCGGACCCTTACGTCAAGGCCGGCACCGGCGTGCAGTTCTACGGCTTCCCCGACGGCAAGGCGCGCATCTTCGCCCTGCCCTACGAGCCGCCGGCGGAATCGCCCGACAAGGATTATCCGTTCTGGCTGTCCACGGGACGCGTGGTCGAGCACTGGCATTCCGGCACGATGACCCGCCGCGTGCCCGAGCTCTACAAGGCGTTCCCCGAAGCCGTCTGCTTCATGCATCCGGACGACGCGCAGGAAGCAAACTTAAGGCGTGGCGACGAGGTCAAGGTCGCCTCGCGGCGCGGCTTCATCCGCGCCCGCGTCGAGACACGCGGCCGCGACAAGCCGCCGCGCGGCCTCGTCTTCGTGCCGTGGTTCGACGAGTCGAAGCTGATCAACAAGGTGACGCTCGACGCCACCGATCCGATCTCGCTGCAGACCGACTACAAGAAATGCGCGGTGCGCATCGAGCGGGTGTGACGACCATGATCAAGAAACTTGCAATGATGCTGCTCGCGGCCAGCCTCGCGGCCGGCTCGAGCGCCCTGCTCGCCCAGAGCGTCTCCTCCTCSCTGCGCGGCCCTGCTGCGCTCAATGACGAGGGCCCGGCGCCGCCGATGCAGCCGATGAAAAACACCGCCGAGAAGGAGGTGCGCAATTATCCCGAGCAGCCGCCGGTGATCCCGCATTCGATCGACGGCTACCAGGTCGACATGCAGGGCAACAAATGCCTGTCCTGCCATGCCCGCGCCCGTACGGCAGAGTCCAAGGCGCCGATGCTCTCGATCACCCATTTCATGGATCGTGACGGACAGTTCCTGGCCTCGGTGTCGCCGCGCCGCTACTTCTGCACCCAATGCCACGTGCCGCAGAGTATGGCCAATCCGCCCGTCAGCAACGACTTCGTCGACATCGACACGGTGCTGTCGCACGACAAGCCGGGTGGCAAACGATGAGCAGCGCCGACATCCCGCAGGGGACGGGAGCGCCGGCCCCCGAAAAACGGCTCGGCCTCGTCCGTCGCGCCTGGCAGTTCGTGCTCGACCTGATCGACGTGCTGCTCAAGCCGAGTTCGATCTTCGGTCTCGGCGTGCTGGTACTCGCCGGCTTCGTCGCCGGCGTGATCTTCTGGGGCGGCTTCAACACCGCGCTGGAGATCACCAACACCGAGAAGTTCTGCACCGGCTGCCACGAGATGAAGGACAACGTGTTCGCCGAGCTGAAGACGACCGTGCACTTCTCGAACCGCTCCGGCGTGCGYGCATCGTGCCCGGACTGCCACGTGCCGCACAACTGGACCGACAAGATCGCGCGCAAGATGCAGGCGTCCAAGGAGGTCTGGGGCCATCTGTTCGGCTCGATCGACACCCGCGAGAAGTTCACCGACCGMMGGCTCGAGCTGGCGCTGCACGAATGGGCGCGCTTCAAGGCCAATGATTCCCTGGAGTGCCGCAACTGCCACAGCGCGCAGTCGATGGACATCACCAAGCAGTCGCCGCGCGCCGTCGAAGCCCACCAGCGCTTCCTCTTCACCGGTGAAAAGACCTGCATCGACTGCCACAAGGGCATCGCGCATCATCTGCCGGACATGAGGGGCGTGCCGGGCTGGCAGTAGGCTCACCTTCCTTCTGAATCGAGCCGTAGCAATCGCCGCGAGCCCCCTGCGCCCCCTCCCCCGCCTGCGGGGGAGGGCTGGGGTGGGGGCGCCACACGGGCAGTCCCGCCGGAGCATTCCCCCCACCCGCAGCGCATCTTTCGATGCGATGCGGCCTCCCCCGCACGCGGGGAGGCTCGGACCCATGCGCATCGAGCGCTTGATCTCCCGCCCGCAGCCCTTAGGTTCACAGAATGTCCCGAGTCGCCCTGCGGCTCCTTCCCCGTGAGCCATGACCACCTTCTCCCCCCACCAGGATTCCGCCCTCAAAGCCGTTTCGGACTGGCTGAAGGCGAAGCCCGGCCAGAAYGGCACGCCGCAGGTGTTTCGGCTGTTCGGCTATGCCGGAACCGGCAAGACCACGCTCGCCCGCCACATCGCCGAGGGCGTCGATGGCGAGGTCAAGTTCGCGGCCTTCACCGGYAAGGCGGCGCTGGTGATGCGCAACAAGGGYTGCGACGACGCCTCCACCATCCACTCACTGATCTATCGCGCCCGCGAGAGCGGCGAGGAGCAGCCGAACTTCGAATTGTGGGACGACGCGCCGGCGTCCAAGGCCAAGCTGATCATCATCGACGAATGCTCGATGGTCGACGCCGATCTCGGCCGCGACCTGTTGTCGTTCGACTGTCCGCTMYTGGTGCTCGGCGATCCCGCGCAGCTGCCGCCGGTGCAGGGCGGCGGCTTCTTCACCGAGAGCGAGCCGGACGTGATGCTGACCGAGGTGCATCGCCAGGCCAAGGACGATCCGATCGTGCGGATGTCGATGGACGTGCGCGAAGGCAACACGCTCGACATCGGTCGTTATGGCGAGAGCGAGGTGGTCGAGCGTCGTGAACTCGATCCGTCCCGCGTCATGGAGGCCGACCAGGTGCTGGTCGGCCGCAACGCCACGCGCCGCGCCTACAACAACCGGTTCCGGCAGCGCCTCGACATCGAGGACGCGCTCCCCGTGGCCGGCGACAAGCTGGTCTGCCTGCGCAACAACCGCAAGAAGGGCCTGTTCAATGGCGGCCTGTGGCGGGTGAAGTCGCGCGCCACCTCCAAGTCCAAGATCGTCACGATGCGCGTCGCGCCCGAYGARGATCTCGGACGCAMGGTGACCAAGGTCTCGGTGCGCGGCGAATGCTTCGCTGGCGGTATCGAGGACATCCCATGGGASCAGCGCAAGCCCTATGAYGAGTTCGACTACGGTTACGTGCTGACCGTGCACAAGTCGCAGGGCTCGCAATGGGACGACGTCGTGYTGTTCGACGAGAGCTTCGCCTTCCAGGAAGCCCGCGCGCGCTGGCTCTACACCGGCATCACCCGCGCCGCGAAGCGCCTATCCATCGTTGTTTAACCTTCGCATCGAGAGATGGCGGTATCGCACTGCCTCGCACAGCCTCAAGCTGCGACCAGTTGATCCAGGTCAACCTGCCGCAGCACGCTTGGCAGATAAAAATCGATTCACATCTCTGCACGACAACAGCAGGCGGGGCGCAATCGCATGGCAAGGAAGACCACGAAAGACACGGCCTCGAATGGGTCACGCACCARGCGCGCGAGCGCGAAGGCCAACGTCGCGCGACGGCAATCCGCAGCTCCGCTCGATCCGATCGCCCAGTCGCTGATCGATGAATCGATGCAGGCGGCGCAGATCACCGAGCTGTCGGCCTTCGAGAGCGTGCTGAATGGACCGCCGAGGCTCGACGCGAACAGCGCTCCGGTGAGGGCCATGCTCGACGGCGCCGCGCCCGATGATGCCAAGCTGATGAAGGCGCTGATCGACGGCCGGGAGACAAAACGCGACAAGCGCCACACCTCCGACGAACTCGCCGACAATTGGCGACAGGGCGGCTACCCTTACAAATACCGCATGTATCGCAAGGACTATGAGGAGCAGAAATTCATCCTGCAGACCGAGCTGCTCAAGCTGCAGAACTGGATGAAGGACGCGCGGCAGCGCCTGGTACTCTTGTTCGAGGGCCGCGACGCCGCGGGCAAGGGCGGCACCATCAAGCGCTTCATGGAACACCTCAACCCGCGCGGCGCCCGCGTCGTGGCGCTGGACAAGCCGAGCGACGTCGAGCGTGGCCAATGGTACTTTCAACGCTATGTCGAACACCTGCCGACAGCGGGCGAGATCGTGCTGTTCGATCGCTCCTGGTACAACCGCGCCGGCGTCGAGCGCGTGATGGGCTTCTGCTCTCAGGCCGAATATGACGAATTTCTCCGCCAGGTGCCGGAGTTCGAGCGTAACCTCGTGCGCAGCGGCATGCACCTGATCAAGTTCTGGTTCTCGGTCAGCCGCGAGGAGCAGCGCCGCCGCTTCAAGGAGCGCGAGGCGCACCCCTTGAAGCAGTGGAAGCTGTCACCGATCGACACCGCCTCGCTCGACAAATGGGACGACTATACCCGCGCCAAGGAGGCGATGTTCTTCTCGACCGACACCGCCGACTGTCCGTGGACCGTGATCAAGTCGGACGACAAGAAGCGCGCGCGGCTGAACGCGATGCGCTGCGTGCTGCACTCTCTGCCCTATGCCGGCAAGGACGTGTCGCGCATCGGCCATGTCGATGACCTCATCGTCGGCCGCGCCAGCGTCATCCACGAGCGCGAGGAGCACGCGAACTGAGGCGAGCTTCCCCGCACGAGCGCGCGTCGCGCATCGTGCGGTTCGCCACTCTTCCTCGCATCAGCGCCGATGCGCAGGGCCGGCCGGACCGAAGCGTCCCGGCGCGGGAGCGGGTTGCGGATGGGCTGGCGCAGCGCCATGGGTCCGCACCAGCCCCATGCGTCCGGCCGGCGTCAGCGCGCCGCCATTGAGCACGTCGCGATTGGGATACATCGCCTGAAAGGCCGCGGGCTCTTGTTGTCCCCAGAACCAGCCCTGCGCCGATGCCGGGGCAGCCGCCATCGTCGGCAGCAGCAGCGCTGCCGTCAGCGTTTTCCAAGATGTCATGATGGGTCTCCGATCTCTGGCGGTGGGAGATCGCGGATTCACTCGGCCGGTTCTCTTGAAGGATCGTTTCCGTCAGAGGCGCGATCGCCTCATCGCTGTTGGCCCGGATATGGTGAGCATCGGATCGGTCGTCCACGCCGATCGTCCACCGGACGCATCACGACCGCGCGACAATTATTCGATCGATAGCGAAGTGTACCATGACTTGAACGCCACGGTTTGCGCGTCGCTTTGCTTTGCCGCCAGCGGGTCGGCATGACGTCCGCGCAGGAGCGGCAGGGCCGATCGGAACATAGTCGCGGCGGATCTCGGACGGARCCGGCAGGAACATCAATGGTCGAAGAACGTCGTACCTCGGGCGAGGCCGGCCTCGCCAGCCGCATGCTCCGCGGTCGGCGAGGCGGACCGGCAGGCCCCTGGCGGCTTGTTCACGCAGTCGTGTGGCCGCCGCTGTAACGCCCAGAGACCGCCGACGTATCTTGCGACAGAGGCCGGGACGGGCCAGTGTTCCGGCCGGCGACATGAAACAAGTCACCCAGACGAGGATCCAAGATGCGCCTCACCCGCTCCCTTTTCATCAAGACCGCCCTGCTCGGCGCCATCGCAGCGGCCGGACTCCTGGCGTGGCAGCCGCTGCACGCCGCTGAGGAGGCGGTGGTGATCCCGCCGCCGGCACAGGACCAACCGGCCGGCGACGGGCTGGAGACCGCCGTGGTCGCCGGCGGCTGTTTCTGGGGTGTCCAGGGCGTCTATCAGCACACCGCGGGCGTGGTCAGCGCGGTGTCTGGCTATGCCGGCGGCACCAAGGCCACAGCCGACTATCGAACGGTCTCGAGCGGCACCACGGGCCATGCGGAATCGGTGCAGATCAAGTTCGACCCGAAGACGATCAGCTACGGGAAGATCCTGCAGATCTTCTTCTCCGTCGTGCACGATCCGACCCAGCTCAACCGCCAGGGCCCTGACTCCGGCCCGCAATATCGCTCGGCGATCTTCACCACGTCGGACGCGCAGAAGAAGGTGGCCGAGGCCTATATCGCCCAGCTCGACAAGGCCAAGGTGTTCGGCAAGCCGATCGTGACCAAGGTGGGCAAGCTCGAGGCGTTCTACCCGGCTGAAGCCTATCATCAGGACTATCTGACGCTGCACCCGAGCCAGCCTTATATYGCCTATAACGACCTGCCGAAGATCGAGAACCTGAAGAAGATCTTCGCGGAGAACTATATCGAGAAGCCGACGCTGGTCAGCGACGCGAAAGCGACGAACTGAGCGTGACCGGAGCCGATGAAGAGCCGAGCGATCGCTTGAGGCGACGCTGCCGGCCGAGATGTCATCGAAAGGAGCGGACTGGGCTGGTCCGCCGAAGGAGCTGAGATGAGCGACACCAAGACGAGCGACAAGGTCGTCAAAACCGAGGCCGAGTGGCGCAAGGAACTGACGCCGATGCAGTACGCCGTGCTGCGCGAGAAGGCGACCGAACGTCCGTTCTCGGGCGAGTACGAGCATGAGCACCGCGCCGGGAGCTATGTCTGCGCCGGCTGCGGCCAGACCCTGTTCGAATCCGACGCCAAGTTCGACTCCGGCTGCGGCTGGCCGAGCTTCACCCAGCCGGCGGTCGAAAACCATATCGACGAGGAGACCGACTATACCCACGGCATGGTCCGCACCGAGGTGCTGTGCTCAAAATGCTCGGGCCATCTCGGCCACGTGTTCCCCGACGGTCCGGGGCCGACCGGCCTGCGCTATTGCATCAACTCGGCGGCACTGAAGCTGAAGCCGCGGTGACGACGATGGCATGCTCCCGGCGCCGCTTCCACGGCGGTATCGGGAGCCGGCGCGGCGAATTTCCCGGTCCGGAGCGGCCAAAATCCGCCGCGCGGCGCGAGATTTTCGCTGTGCGGATCGGCCTCCCCTGCATTCACAAGTTGCAGATCGACTAAATCATTGAAAAGATAAAATATTTTCATCAGGCCCGCAGCAGGCTGGATTTACGATGTGACCGGGCAGGATTCGCATTTCTGTCAAATCGGCCTATATTAGGGGTCGTAACTGACATGCAGGGCTGGGCCGCCTGGAGCGGCATATACCGCCCTCCACTCCCGCAATCGCTGGCGTCATTGCCAAGCTTGATCGTTCGAAAGCTCGCGTCAGCGCTCTTAGCCGACAAGAAGAGGTCTCAGACCATGCGTCCAATGCGTCCGTTCAACTTCAACACTTCTGCCGAACTGTTCCCCGCCGCCATTCGCAAGAAGAAGCGGGCGGGCTTCGCCTATCGGCGGTTCGGCACTGCGGCTGAAGCAGTCCGCTTCGCCATGGAAGAGTTGCCGGCGGACTCGCTGAATGGCGCCTATCTGCAGGTCGAGGAGGCCCGTTTCGACCAGAACGGCATCCGCACCCTGTATGAGAGCGAGGCGTTCCCGCTGCCGCGCCGTGCGGTTGAGAAGGCTCCGGACGCCGACGCGGCGTAACCCGACTAGGCCTTCAGACGAAACCCTGCCCCGCCTCGAGCGGGGCAGTTTTTTTGTGGCCTGCGTGTGCTGCTTCGCCGCGCCTCACCGCGGCTGGGCGTCCAGCCAGCGCCGCAGGATCCTGGCGTTGCGCATATTGGCGCGGAACAGCACGTCGAAGGCGTCGCCGGCGACCGGCACCATGCCGATCACGCCCTCGACCGCGACATTGCCGAGCATGCGCGTGATCACGTGCCAGGGCGCGCCGAGCGCGCGGGCCTCGCGCACCAGCCACAGCGACAGCGCGGTCGCGATGAGGTCACCGACAACCGGGATCAGGCCGATGATCCCGTCGATGCCGTAGCGAATATTGGTGCCGGGCAGCACGAAGGCGACGTCGAGAAGCTTGGCCACCGCCTCGAGCCGCGCAACGCGCTGCTCACGGGTCAGATTGCCGAACGGGTTGGTGGTCTGAAAGTCGAAGCGGAGGCCGCCGGGCCCGTCGAAGGCGCCGCCGGACGGACCCTGAAACGGTCCTTGCGGGATCTCCCGCCCGTCCTGGTCGATGATCGGCCCACGCGCCTCATGCGCGTTGAAGCGCGCCTGCGAGGCACGTCCGGTTGGACGGCGRGATGTCGTCGAGACCTGGTCTTGCATGCCCATCACATAGAAACGCGGCGGCGCCGCGCAAGTTGCGTCACGCCGTCACGCGCTGTGCTCGCGGGGCTGACCGGGCGCGGCGCCGGGGAGCGGCTCGTCGACATAGCGATGAACCAGCCAGGACGACACCGTCGCCGGAATGAAGCCGACCATCCCATAGAGGATCCATTGCAGGGCCCCCGAATCGGAACCATGCGAGGCATAGTTGAAGCCGGCCAGCAGGAAGCCGACGCTGCCGACCAGCAGCATGCGCAGCCCCGGCGGAATGCGCCGGACATGGAACAGGATGTCGTCGATCGCGCACATCATGAGGGCGGGCAGGAAGCCGAACAGATAGCTGAACTGCAGCGAGGTGACGAACACCTTGAACAGTTTGGCCACCTCGCCCGCGTCGGTGTTGGTCCAATAGCCGGACATATAGGTGGTGACCAGGAGCAGCACGAAGCCGCCCAGCGCCGGCCCGACGGCAACGAAGATCAGATACCGCTTCATGCCAAACCTCCTGCCTCGCYYAATGGCCGAACCCGCGAAGCCCGTGCCGTCCGGTCAGTCACCCCACAGCGTGAACGCGTCGTTGAAGGCCCGCTCCCCCGGTGCGCCCTTTTCGATCGCGATGATCGCCCGCCGCTGATTGGTGTAGACCAGRGGCACGTCGAACCAGGAGCGCTCCTTCAGSAGCTGAACRTTGCGGGTCCGGTCGGCGTCCACATTGGACAGGCCGACCAGGAAGAAGCCATCGGTGACCTTGACCGCAAGGCCGGCCAGYGGCGTTCCGCGCGACTGCTCGTTGGATTTCATCAGGATGCCGGGCACGTTACCGACACCRCCGCCGGAGAAATCCTGCGGCAGGATGAAGGTCAGCTCGGCGGTGTGGCTCGCGGGCAGCGACGTGTCGGTGTTGCGSCGGAACGACATCGTCATCTTGAACTTGCGATCAGGAATCTCGATGTCCGCCCGAACGGCGATATCCGCCTTCTGCGTCCCCGTCGCCTTGATCTGCTCGGTGCGCCAGACCACCGATCCGATATATTGCTTGCCCTTGGGATCGCCGGGATCCTCGTCATAGAGCACGACCCGCTGCGCGACCGGCGCGATCTGGTCCGAGGACGGCGCCTGGCCGACCCGGTCGGTGATCTTCGGCTTCGTCAGCGGCGCGCCATTGTCCTTCGGTACCTCGACGGTCGAGGACGATTTGAACAGGTTGGTGACGGCGCTGACCAGCGGCCGGCCCCACAGAATGCCGGCGCCGATCAGGATCAGCACGATGCCGGCACCGATGGCGGCCTTGAACGGGAAGGTTGAGCCGCTCCGCTCCGACTTCTTCTTGCCCTCGCGCTCCGCCCCGGCGCGCTGACGGGCGGACGTGGCCGGCAGAGCGTAACGTTCCGCCTCCTGGACCGACTCGTCATAGGAATAAGGCGGCTCGGGCAGTGGCGGCCGGTCGTCATCGCCGTCGAGACGATCGAGCTCGGTCGCGGGAACATTGGCGTAGGTCTTCCGCGCGGCGCGATTGGCCTGGGCGGTCGCCTTGCCGAGGTCGTCGACATCGGCCGTGATGTCGCGGAAGCCGCGCATCGCCGGCGTTGCAGCGGGGCCGCTGCTGTCCGGACCGCGGCGCGGAGCGGCGGTTCGTTCGCGCACCGGCGGAGGCGGTGCGTCCTGAGCTGCCGCTTGCGGCGGCTGGGGACGCAGCGGAGCCGTCGGCGCGGCAGCGGCGGGTGGCAGATCAGGCCGCGGGGCACGGGCAGGCCTTGCGTCCGGCGGCTCGGAGCCGAGCGGCGGACGATCATCGCGGGACATCGGCGGCACTGCCGCGGGCCGAGGCCGAGGGGCGGGAGATGGCGCCTGGTCCGGTCCGGGCCCGGGCTGGGCCACCGGCGCCGCCGGCCCATCCGGATTGCGCGCTCCGGCCCGCCGCAAGGCATCGCCTGGACGCGCGGCGCCGCTGGACGCCCGCTGCGCCTCGCGGGCGCGCTGGGCTGCCTCCGCTTCCACCTTGCGGACGGCCTCCTCCAGCGACAACCGCTCACGCGTGATCTCGGACTCGCTGAGTGGCGGCTGGACGCTCCGCAGCTGGGCGATCAGCGCCGCCCGAGCCCGCTCATAGAGCGCGCGCCGGCTCTCGCCGGGAGCATTGGGGTCCAATCCGGCAATGGCACGGGCTATCAGCGGGTAGTAGTCGGCCATATCAACTCAATTCGCGGGCTGCGCTGTCGGGTCCCGTCATGCCTCAAAGGGATTCTGGACCAGAATAGTATCCTCGCGTTCGGGGCTCGTGGAAAGCAGCGCGATCGGACAACCCACCAGTTCCTCGATCCGCCGGACGTATTTGATAGCCTGTGCCGGCAGATCGGCCCAGGAGCGCGCATTCGCGGTCGGCTGCTTCCAGCCTTCGATGGTCTCATAGATCGGTTCGACCCGGGCCTGTGCGCCCTCGCCTGCCGGGAAATGATCGATCTCCTTACCGTCCAGCCGATAGCCGGTGCAGACATCGATCGTGTCAAAACCATCGAGAATGTCCAGCTTGGTCAGYGCAAGACCGTTAATGCCGCACGTCCGCACCGCCTGGCGAACCAGAACGGCATCGAACCAGCCGCAACGACGCGGCCGGCCGGTGTTTGTTCCGAATTCACGGCCACGCTCGCCGATCTTGCGACCCGTCTCGTTGTCTTGCTCGGTCGGGAACGGCCCCTGCCCGACCCGCGTCGTGTAGGCCTTGCACAGGCCGAGCACGTAGCCGATCGCGCCCGGCCCAAGGCCGGCGCCGGTCGCGGCCTGCGCCGCCACGGTGTTGGACGAGGTCACGTAGGGATAGGTGCCGTGATCGACGTCGAGCAGTGCGCCCTGTGCGCCCTCGAACAGCATCCGCTTGCCCTCGCGGCGCTTGATGTCGAGCAGCCGCCAGACCGTTTCGGCATAAGGCAGCAGCTTCGGTGCGAATGCCGTCAGCTCGCGCAGGATGTCCTTGCCGTCGATCTGCTCCAGGCCGAGACCACGGCGCAGCGCGTTGTGATGGGCGAGCAGGCGATCGATCTTATGCGGCAGCGTGTCGAGATCGGCCAGATCCATCAGCCGGATCGCGCGCCGGCCGACCTTGTCCTCATARGCCGGGCCGATGCCGCGGCGCGTGGTGCCGATCGCGGTCGCGGCGCTGGCGGATTCCCTGAGCGCGTCGAGCTCGCGGTGGAGCGGCAGGATCAGCGTGACATTCTCGGCGACGCGCAGATTGTCCGGGCTGATAGCRACGCCCTGCGACTGCAGCTTGCTGACCTCGTCCAGGAAAGCCTGGGGGTCGAACACCACGCCATTGCCGATCACCGACAGCTTCCCGGTCCGCAGCACGCCGGACGGCAGCAGCGCGAGCTTGTAGGTCGCGCCGTTGATGACGAGGGTGTGGCCGGCGTTGTGACCGCCCTGGAAGCGCACGACGATGTCGGCCTGCTCCGACAGCCAATCGACGATCTTGCCCTTCCCCTCGTCACCCCACTGGGCGCCGACGACCACGACGTTAGCCATGCGCAGCTCTTTCCTGTGCCAAGATCCAAAACAGCACGATCGGCTCGGGCGATATCGCTTCCGATGAGGGGCCAGCCTGGCCAACCATGCGCCCAGCCCTAATCGCGGCCGGGACCGCTCGCTTGCGAGGCGACCCACCGGATAAAGGAAGCCGCCGGGCTAGGCAAGCAAGAACGGGCCCCAGGAGCACAGAGAGCGCCACCAAGCCTTTGATAAGCCCCAAAATTTCAAGCCGCCCCGGCTGCGGATCGGGCGACCCGGCCCTTGCGCTTCTGGCGGCGCAATGATCCAGGTCCCSCATTGAACACCCGAACGGCGGCGATTCTACGATCGAAGCGGCGCGCCGTCAGGCTGGATCCGTCCATCGACAACCTCGATGATGCGATCACAGCGCCGTGCCAGGTCGAGGTTGTGGGTGACCAGCAGAAAGCTGGTGCCGACCGCGCGATTGACCTCCCGCATCAGCCCGAACACCGCTTCTGCGGATTTGGTGTCGAGATTGCCGGTGGGCTCGTCCGCCAGAACCAGATCGGGATTCATGGCCAGCGCCCTGGCCACCGCGACCCGCTGCTGCTGACCACCCGACATGTTGCTCGCGAGATGGTTGGCGAATTTGGCGAGGCCGACCTGGTCCAGCAGGCGCGMGGCCTGGGCCTCGATCTCGGGACTGGGGAAGCCGCGATCGACCAGGAGGGGCATCATCACATTCTCCTTGGCCGTGAAGGCCGAGATCAGGAGATGAGATTGGAAGATGAAGCCGATGGTGTGCCCCCGCAGATGAGTGAGTTCGGTATCGCCGAGCACCGCCGTATCCTGACCCTTGATCGTCAGCCGGCCGGAGGTCGGCCGGTCGAGCAGGCCGACGATATTGAGAAGGGTGCTCTTGCCGGAGCCGGACGGACCAATCAGCGCGACGAACTCGCCGCGATCGACCTCGAGGTCGATGTCATGCAGCACCTCGGTCTCGGTCGGCTGGCCGACGTTATAGGCCTTGCACACCTTCTCCAGGCGCAGGATGTCCTCAGCCACGGATCGCCACCACCGGATCGAGCCTGGCAGCGCGCAACGCCGGCGCCGTCGCGGCGAGCAATCCCGTCACGGTGGCGAGCACCGCCGTGATCAGGAACAGGCGCCGCTCCAGGATCAGCGGAAACAGCTCCGAACCGTCGGCCTGGCGCTGTACCGCGTGCCAATAGATCAACGCACCGGCGCCCATCGCGGCGCCGAACAGCGACCCGATGAAACCGAGCAGGCCGCCCTGCAGGAGAAACAGGCGCATGATCTGGCCGCGCGAGGTCCCCATCGCGCGCAAGATGCCGATCTCCTTGGAGCGCTGGATCACTGAAACGATCAGCACCGCGGCAATGCCGAACGCGACCGACAACCCGACGAAGACCCGGATCAGCGTGTTGGAGGTCTCCTGGGCGCGCACGGCGGTGAAGAACTGCGCATTGGTCTTGATCCAGCTGTCGGCCTTCACCAGATTGGCCGCCTGGATGCGCTGCGCGATGTCCTCGGCGGCATAGATGTCCTGCACGGTGATGTCGATCGTGGTGACGCCGCCGACCATGCCGAGCAGCGACTGCGCCGTGCGCAGCGCGACATAGGCCGCCCGCTGATTGACGCCCTTGTTGCCGAGATCGACGAGGCCGGTAACTGTCAGCACGCGGTTGGCGCCGGATGCCGCCTGGACGTTGAGCTTGTCGCCGACGACCGCGCCGAGATCCTTGGCCAGTTCGATCCCGATGATGATGTCGTCGCTGGTCAGCCGCGGCTCGCCGGCCGCGATGTAGTCCGGTACGCGCACGATCGTGAAATAGCTCTCCGGCTCGATCCCCGAGAGCGTGACGGCGCGACTGGCGTCGCCACGAATGGCGAGAGCGGAGCCCGAGATGGTCGGCGACACCGCCGTGATCTCCGGCATCGCCTGCATCTGATTGCGGATCTTGGGCCATTGATCRATCGAGATCACGCGCTGGCTCGGGCGCTGCACGATAGCGTCCTCGATTACACCGTGGTCATTGCGCAAGGGACGTGCGACCTGATCGGGCGTCAGCAATTGGATCTGCGGCTGCGAGGTCAGCACGCGCTTGATGAAATTGGCCTCGAGCCCCGCCAGCATCGCCGACATGAAGACGATCACGCCCACCCCGATCGCGATGCCGCCGATGATGAACAAGGTCTGGAGCCGCCCTTCACGCAGGAAGCGCACGGCCGCGATCCACTCGAACGGCAGCCAGCGGTTCACGGCAGCACCGCACGGAAACGCTGGCCGGTCACGACGCCGGAACTCTGGGGAACCGCGACATCCCCGGCGCTCAAGCCAGCGACGATCTCGACATGGCTGTTGCCGCGGATGCCGACGCGAACCGGAATCTTGGCCGCGCGACCGTCCTTGACGCCGAGCACCCAGGGCTGGCCCGARGTGAGGTCATGAACCGAACGCACCGGCAGCTCCAGAGTATCCCGACGAGCCGCAACCTCGATGTCGACAGACACCGTCATGTCCTGGCGCAGATAATCCGGCGGATCCTTGACGGTCAGCTTGACCTGCACGGAGGCGCGGGAGATATCGACGCCGGGATTGATGTAGCTGACGACCGCAGCGAAGCGCCGGTCGGGATAGGCGTCGGCCGAGGCCAGCGCGGTCTGGCCCAGCGCCAGCTTGCCGAGATTGCGCTCGTCGATCTGCAGCACGAGTTGGACGTCTCCGGCCGGCGCCAGCACCAGCAGCGCTTTGCCGGGCTGCGCCACGGCGCCCTTCTCGACGTTGCGCGTGATCAATACGCCGTCGCGCGGGGCCAGAATGGTGGCGTAGCCGAGACGGGATTGCGCCGTGTCGAGATTGGCGCGCGCCTGGTTGAGCTGGGTCTCGGCCATCACGGAGTCGCTGCCGCCGGGACTCGCCGTGAACACCTGAAACTCGGCCGCGCGCTTCTGCGCCAGRGCCACATCGAGCGTCTTCTGCGCCTCGTCGAGCGCAGCCCGGGTGGCGTAGCCATTGCTGGCCAGTTGCGATGTACGGTCGTAGGTTTGCTGGGCATTGAGCAGGGTCGCCTGCGCCTGACGCAGCGCTTCCTTGGCCGACGGCAAGGTCAGCTCGGCGAGTTGGCGCATGCGCGCCTCCGCCTGCGCGACGGCGCCCTGCGCCTGCAGCACGGCGGCCTTCAGTTCGCGCGCCTCGAGCGAGATCAGAGGCTGGCCCTTGGTGACACGCTGCCCTTCCTGCACCAGTACGTCGTCAACGGTTCCGGTGATCTGGCTGCCGATCTCGACGCGAWAGGGCGTCTCGACATGGCCGCTGGCGACCACAGTCTCGACCAGATCACCACGCCGGACCAGATCAACCACCACCGCTGGACCAAGGACCGCACGCACGCTCTGCCAGCCGCCGAAGCCAAGCAACAGCATAACGGCAAGGACGAACCAGCGGTGCGCCCAGACGGCGGACCCGAGGGCGGACAGCGAGCTGGCTTTCTGACGTGGGAGGGCTGCAGTTTGATCGACCATCTCTGTCAATACGTAAGCGCCCAAAGAAACGGGCGGAGTTTCGTCCGCGCATGCCTGACCATGCGGCGCGCCAGCCCCACGGCCCGCACCGGTAAAGTAGGTCATCGCAGCATCAGCATCTTGCGCTAGGTCAACCGCGATGCGGCGCATCGTGCAAATCAGGACCAATGGCCATGAACATTCGTCCACAAACATCAACGGGGCCACGTGAGCAGCAACACCACCTCGAGCCTCAACCGCTTCTGGMACCTTCCGCAGGCGACGATCTGCGGCAGCTTGGGCTGCGGCCTGAATGGCCTCAGCCAGACCGACGCTGAACAGCGCCTCCAGCGCTACGGCCGCAACGCCGACATGCCGTCGCACGTGGTCGGCCCTCTGCGCGCCGTGCTGCGCCGGCTGCTCGAGCCGCTGTCGCTCATTCTGCTGGTGGCTGGCATCATCTCGATGGGCACCGGCGACGTGATCGGTGGCGCGATCATCGTCATGATCCTGGCGCTCTCGATCGGACTCGATACGGTTCAGGAGGGACACGCCGTCAGGGCCGCCGAGGAGCTCCGCCGCTCGGTCGCCTTGAAGGCCGAGGTGCTGCGCGACGGCACCTATCGCGAGATCGATGTCGAGGAGGTCGTGCCCGGCGACATCATGCGCGTGCGCGCCGGCGACATCATTCCTGCGGACGCGCTGGTCATCGAATCCAAGGCCTTCACCGCGGGCGAGGCCGCGCTGACCGGCGAGCCCTATCCCGTCACCAAGCAGACCGGCGTTCCGACGGATGAGAGCGACACGTCGACCGCGCTGTTCCGCGGCTCGGTGGCGCAGACCGGCGAGGCCGTCGCGCTGGTCGTCAACACCGGACCGAATACAATGTTCGGTGCCGCCGCCTCGGCGCTGGCSGAGGTGCAGGGCCGCACGGCGTTCGAGCGCGACCTGCATGAATTCGGCCTYGTSATCGCCCGGCTCACGCTGGCGCTCGTGCTCATCGTGCTCGCGGTCCGGGTCGTGTTCGGCCGCGACGTCCTCGATTCGCTCCTGTTCTCCGTCGCGCTGGCGGTGGGGCTGACACCCGAATTGCTGCCGATGATCACCACCGTGACCTTGTCGCGCGGCGCGCTGCGCATGGCCAAGCGCAACGTCATCGTGAAGCGGCTCGCTGCGATCCACGATCTCGGCGCGATGTCGGTGCTGTGCACCGACAAGACGGGGACACTGACATCCGCGGAGATTACGCTTGCCCGCAGCGTCGGGCCCGACGGCAGCGAGGCTCCGCGCGCCGCCGARCTCGGCGCCATCGCCGCCGCGCTCGGCGGCGACCGCGGCTCACTCGACGCCGCGCTGATCGCGGGCGCCGATCATGCCGCGTCAGGATGGAGCCTGGGAGGCCAGCAGGCCTTCGACTTCTCGCGCCGCCTCGGCTCGGTGCTGGCGATGCGCGGGCAGGACCAGATCCTGATCGTGAAGGGCGCGCCSGAAGCGGTGATCCCGCTCTGCACGCAGCAGCGGCAGGGCGGGACGGTCGCACCAATCGATGACGAGGGCGGCGCCGCCATCAGCGCGCGGGTTCATGCATTGGCGCAGGAGGGCCTGCGCACCGTGGCGATCGCCTCGCGGCCCTGGAGCGGCGCACCACGCGAGATTGAAACGGATGACGAGCAGGAGCTGATCTTCGAGGGATTATGCGCCTTCGCTGATCCGCCGAAGCCGACCGCCGCGGCCGCGATCGCGCAGCTCGCCCGCGCCGGCATTACGCTCAAGATTCTGTCCGGCGACGATCCGGTGGTGGTCAAGCGGCTGGCCGGCCTGGTCGGGCTGAAAGCGGATCGTGTGCTGTCCGGCAGCGACATTGCCGAGCTCAGCGACGATGCGCTCGCGGTGCAAGTGCGGTCCACCGACGCCTTCGGCCGGCTCGCGCCGGATCAGAAATCACGGATCGTCAAGGCGCTGCAGGCTTCGGGCGAGGTCGTCGGCTTCCTCGGTGACGGCATCAATGATGCACCGGCCCTGAAGGTCGCAGACATCGGCCTGTCCGTCGACGGAGCCACCGGCGTGGCGCAATCGGCGGCTGACATGATCCTGCTCGCCTCCGATCTGGAGGTCGTCGCCGACGGCGTCGAGGAAGGCCGGCGCACCTTCGCCAACATCCTCAAATACGTCCGGATGGGCGCGAGCTCGAATTTCGGTAACATGCTCTCGATGGCGGTCGCATCGATCATGCTGCCGTTCCTGCCCATGCTGCCGACGCAGATCCTGCTCAACAACCTGCTCTATGACCTGTCGGAACTCGGCATCCCCTTCGACCGCGTCAGTCCGCAGGCCACGGCACGTCCGCAGCGCTGGGACATGAAGCGTCTGCTCCGCTTTGCAGCCATCATGGGACCGCTCTCGTCGGTGTTCGATTTCCTGACCTTCGGCGCGCTGCTCTATCTGTTCCAGGCGACGCCCGACGAATTTCGCACCGCCTGGTTTCTCGAATCCATGGCCACCCAGATTCTCGTCATCTTCATCATCCGGACCAATGGCCGGCCATGGAGCAATCGCGCCGATCCGATGTTGACGGCCTCCTCGTTGATCGCGCTCGTCGTTGCGCTGGTCGTGCCGTTCACACCCGCCGGCGCCTGGTTCGGCTTTGTAACACCGCCGGTCCCCCTGCTCATGGCCATCATGGCCCTTGTCGCCGCCTATCTGCTCTGCGCGGAATGGCTGAAGTCCTTCGCGATACAAGCCGGCCCCGGGCGATCGCACCGGCCGCATCCCGCTCACCACCGAGCTGCGTGACCGCCCTGGCTGCATAGTCGCGATGCATCTGCCCTCTTGATAGGCAGCCGGGATTGGTGTCTCTCGCAAGAGCCGGGGAGGAACGYCGGCCGGGTCCYGCCGGCCGAATGCCGCGGCCTACCGAACCGGGGCCAACACCGACCCATGTCCGCCGCCGATCCCACCGCATCCGCCGCGCCCAAACGCGCCTGGATCGCGAACCAACCCTATGTGCTGCTCAGCATCACGGCGCTGTGCTGGGCCGGCAATGCGATCGTCGGCCGGCTCGCTGCCGGCCATATCCCGCCGGTGACGCTGTCGTTCCTGCGCTGGTCGCTCGCCTTCCTGCTGATCCTGCCGCTCGCCTGGAAACAGCTCCGTCAGGACTGGCCGGCAATCCGGTCGCGGCTCGGCATCATGATCGCGCTCTCCCTGACCGGCATCGGCGCCTTCAACACCTTGCAATATTGGTCACTGGAATACACCCAGGCGCTCAACACGCTGTTGCTGCAATCCTCCGGCCCGCTGATCGTGGCGGTGTGGTCGMTGCTGCTGCTGCGCGTGCATCTGACCGCGGCGCAGGCSATCGGCATCGTGTTGTCGCTCGCTGGCGTGCTGCTGATTCTGACGCGGGGCCATCCGACGGCGCTCGCCAGCATCACCTTCAACCGCGGCGACCTGATCTTCCTGCTGGCCATGGCCATCTTCGGTTTCTACTCGGTGCTATCGCTGAAGCGCCCGCAGATTCACGGCCTGTCGATGGTGGCGTTCACGTTCGGCTGCGGCGCCGCGAGTTTGATCCCCCTGCTGGTCTGGGAACTTCACGCCCGYCCGGTGATGGTCCTGGATGCCAAGAACCTGCTCTCTTTGCTCTATGTCGCGATCTTTCCGTCGACCATCGCCTATCTCTGCTTCAATCGCGGCGTCCTCTTGATCGGCGCCAACCGYGCYGCCCCGTTCCTGCACGTGGTGCCGGTGTTCGGCTCGATCATGGCCTTTGTCTTCCTCGGCGAGCAGCCGGAGATCTTTCACGTCATCGCCTTCGCGCTGGTGCTCGGCGGCGTCTTCATCGCCTCCCGCAAGCAGGCGACGTGAGACTCCTGCAAAGGCCAGCCGCTATCGGATCGCCTYGACTGTCATGTAGAGCGCCATCACCGACACAAAGCCGATCAGCAGGACGCGCAATCGCGCTGGCGACACGGCATTGGCCAGGCGAGCTCCCACATCGGTTCCGATCACCAGTCCGATGRTGACAGTGAGCAGCGTCGACCAGGGCGGCAAGGCGCCGTGCCGCCAGTAGATCCAGGCTGACGGGATGGTCGTTGGCACCAGTGTCAGCACCAGGCTGATCATCTGGGCGCGATGCTGAGCCATCCCGAGCACTGCGCTCAAGCCGACCACGGTGGCCAGCCCTCCGCCGATGCCGAGAAAGCCGGACGACACGCCGGCCGCGCAGCCGACCCCAAGCAGCGCAAGGGCGCCKGGATCAAGCTCGGCATCCATCGTCTGGRCCGGCTCGCGATGTGACGACCGACGCAACAGCAGCACATCGAGCAGCAGCAGATAGATCACATAAGCCCATTGCAGCACGGTCGCCGCGGTTCCGTTGGCGATCACGGCGCCAATGACGCCGCCCAGCAGAAAACCAGACCCCAGCCATACCACCATCGACGGCGACACCCGGCCGCCCTCGTCCCAATAGCGCTTGATGCCGGCGAGGCTGGTCGGCGGAATTTGCGCCACCAGAGACAGGCCTTGCGCCACGTGTTGCTCGGCGCCGAGCAGGAGAACTGCGAACACGACGAGACCACCGCCGGGACTGACACCCAGCAGGCCCGAGGTGAAGCCGCCGATCAGGCCGGTGCCGAGTCCGCCGACCAGCTCGAGACCGTTTGTCATCGGCGCACCGGATGCTGCTGGTTCGAGCTTTCGTGCATCATCGCCTCGTCGCGATGCCGGATAGCAGCGCCTCGAACGCCGTCATGGCGTCGGAGGAGGAGAAAGGCTCGCCCCAAAGGCGCTGCAGCACGAAGCCCTGGAACATGGCGACCATGGTCCGGGCGATACTGCGCGGGTTGACGGCCCGGTCGACGACGCCCAACCGTTGGCCGCGCTGCAGCAGTTCGGTGATCACGGCGACCGGCTTGCGAACCCCGTCGACCACCTGCTCGCAAATCGCTTCGTCTCGCAACGCCTCGGCCCAGAGCTGCAAAGCGATGCGCCGGCTCCGCAGCCCTTCCTCCTTCTGCATATCCACGAGCGAGGCACGCGCGATCGCGCGCAGCCCGTCGAGCGGATCCGCACTGTCACGCGCAGCCGCCAGCAGAGCGGCGTCGCGGCCATGGCGGCGTTCGCCGATCGCCTGAATCAGCTCGTCCTTGCTGGCAAAATGCCCGTAGATGCACCCTGCGCTCAGGCCCGCTTCAGCAATCACGTCGGAAATYGTGGTTTGATGAAAGCCCTGGCGAGCGAAGCAGGCCTCCGCTGCCCGCAGGATCTCATCGCGGCGCGCCGCCATCGTCGCSGGCTTCAGCTTCGGCATGCACAGCTCCGGTCAGAACACGCGCCAGACGGGGATCATGTTTCCCCTGCATCATAAAAAACGAATATTCTTTTTGTAAAGGGCATTRTCGCATGTTCGGACATGGCGGCCTCCCATCGCGCGCTCTTGTCTTGGCTCCGCTTTCGGGCACAAGCTCGCGTCAACAATCGAAGCTGGAACCTTGCCTGCCCCCTCGCAACCACGCTCTCCGTTCGCCTGGCTCAACAATCAGCCCTATGTGCTGCTCACGCTGGCCTCGCTGTTCTGGGCTGGCAACATTGTGCTGGCGCGCTATGTGGCCGGGCATGTGCCGCCRCTGACGCTGTCCTGCATCCGCTGGATCGGAACATTCCTGATGCTGTGGCCYTTCGCCCGGACGCATCTGGCGCGCGACTGGCGGACGCTGCTCGCACATTGGCCGCTTCTGCTGCTGCTGGCGCTGACCGGCTTTGCCGTCAATAACGCGCTRTCCTATTGGGCGATGCAATATACGCAGGCGMTCAACGGGCTGCTGATTCAATCCTCGGCGCCGTTGTTCGTGGCGCTGTGGTCGCTCGCYTTGTTCGGGGTGCGGTTGAGCGTGGGGCAGCTGATGGGCATTGCGATGTCGCTGACCGGCGTTCTCGTGATCCTGCTTCGCGGCGATCTCGGCGCGCTCGGTGCGATCCAGTTCAACCGGGGCGACCTGATGTTCGCCTCCGCGCTAYTGGTTTTCGGACTCTACTCCGCCGTCATGACGCGCCGGCCGGCCGTGCACCAGCTCTCCCTGATCTCATGCTGCACGGCAATGGGAGCCGTGCTGCTGCTGCCCTTGGCGATCTGGGAATATTCATCCGGCTCCGTGCTCACGCCCGACCTGCTGTCGATCGCAACACTCGGCTATGTCGTGGTGTTCGCCTCGGCGCTGGCCTATTTGTTCTTCAACCGCGGCATCAGCCTGATCGGGCCGAACCGCGCCGCGCCGTTCCTGCACCTGGTGCCCCTGTTCGGCTCGGTGCTGGCGATCGTTCTGCTCGGCGAAGAGCTCAAGGCTTTCCACCTCGCCGGCTACGCGCTGGTGATCGGCGGCGTGATCGTGGCATCGCGCTCGCCGCTCCGGCCCGCTCGAGCCGGCGATCAGCGCAAGGACGGCTCGTTGCGGCAAGACGCCTCATGAAGGCCGGCAGGCATCATCCAGTTGTCATCGAAATGTCAGCATCGCGTTAGGGCTCCTGATCAGAACGGCGCATGGTTCAAGCTTTCAGKAGGCTTCGCATGCATCGATATCTGCTTACCACCGTCGCCGCCGTCGTTCTGACCGCCGGTGCGGYACTGGCCCAGGGCGAGGGCGAATTCCCCGCGACACTGGCAGGCCACGCGGTGATGCCGGCCGAGTCCTTCGTCGACGCCCCCGCCGATGCGCCCGTTGATCTCAAGACTTCGGGCAAATACACGACCGGCAAGCGCATCGACGCGATCGGGACCGTGATGGGCAAGTCCTACGAACGCGCCACCGGGGTGTCCCTGCCGTTCAAGGGCCAGCCKTTGCAGGGCCATTCCGGCATCAAGAAGATGGCTGACGGCACCTTCTGGGTACTTACCGACAACGGCATGGGCTCGCGCTACAACTCGYCGGACTCGATGCTCTATCTGAACCACTACAAGATCGACTGGAGCACCGGGAAGGTCGAACGGCTCGAGACCATCTTCCTGCACGATCCTGAGCGGAAGGTGCCGTTCCGCATCATCCACGAAGACACCGCCAGGCGCTATCTCACCGGCGCCGATTTCGACACCGAAGGCTTCCAGATCATCGGCGACAATCTCTGGATCGGCGACGAGTTCGGTCCCTACATCATCAAGGCCGACAAAGGCGGCAAGGTGCTCGCCGTGTTCGAGACGGTTGCGGACGGCAAGCCGGTTCGATCGCCCGACCATTGGGCGGTGCAATCGCCCGGCGCTCCCGGCGCGACCTACAGCAATGTCAATCTSCGGCGCTCGAAGGGCTTCGAGGGCTTCGCCTCGTCCGTCGACGGTAAATTCATCTACGGCCTGCTCGAAGGCCCGCTCTGGGATGGCGAGAAGAAGGAATGGGAGAAGGTCGATGGCAAGGAAGCGTCGCGCATCCTCGAATTTGACGTCGCCGCCGAGAAGTTCACCGGCCGTTATTGGCAATACGYGTTCGAGCAGAACGGCAATGCGATCGGCGACTTCAACATGATCGACCCGAGCCAGGGCCTGGTCATCGAGCGCGACAATGGCGAGGGCACCAGCGACAAGGCCTGCCCGCAGGGCGTYCGCGGCGAGAACTGTTTCCCGGACGTCGCGAAGTTCAAGCGCGTCTACAAGATCGAACTGTCCGACGCCAATGTCGGCAAGCCGGTGCGCAAGATCGCCTATATCGACCTGATGAAGATCAAGGATCCGGACAAGAAGGCGCGCAAGCCGCTCAACGACGGCGTCCTCACCTTCCCGTTCTTCACGATCGAGAATGTCGATCGCGTCGACGACACGCACATCATCGTCGGCAACGACAACAACCTGCCGTTCTCGTCAAGCCGCGAGCCGAACAAGGCGGATGATGATGAGTTCGTGCTGCTCGAAGTCGGCGRCTTCCTGAAGGCGAAGTAACGGCACATCGATTGCAGCCGCCGTCGCGCCGAGAGCCTGTCTCGGTCGACGGCGGACCGCAGACAAATCAAGCCGTTCGCACCTTCGCCATGAAGCCGTCGACGGCCTGCTGCAACAGGCCGGATTGGCTGTCGAGCTCGCGTGCGCTGGAGAGCACCTCGGAGGCCGCCATGCCGGTCGCCTCCGCGGCCTTGGTGACACCGCCAATATGGGCGCTGATCTCGTTCGACCCCGCGGCCACCGACTGGATGTTGCGCGCGATCTCGCGCGTCGCATCGCCCTGCTGCGCGATCGAGCTCGAGATCGAGTTGGTGATCTCGCTCATCTGCGCGATGGTCTGGGTGATCCCGGTGATGGCGGCGACCGCATCCTGGGTCGAGGTCTGCATGGCCACGACCTGCGCGGAGATCTCCTCCGTCGCTTTGGCGGTCTGATTGGCCAAGGCCTTGACCTCTGAGGCGACGACTGCGAAGCCCTTGCCGGATTCSCCGGCGCGCGCCGCCTCGATGGTCGCGTTGAGGGCGAGCAGGTTGGTCTGGGCCGCAATCGAGTGGATCAGCTTGACGACTTCCCCGATCTTCTCGGCACCGCTCGACAGCACCTGCACCGTGGCATTGGTGCGCTCGGCATCGTTCACCGCYTGGCTCGCGACCTCGCTGGAACGAGCCACCTGACGCGAGATCTCCGCCACCGAGCTCGACAGTTCCTCCGCGGCGGCGGCCACGGTACCGACATTGTCGTTCGCGCTCTGCGTGGCGGCGCTGACCGTAGAGGCGCGCGCGCTGGCATCGCTGGCGGTCGATGTCATCGACTGCGCCGTGTGCTGCATGCCCTCCGCAGCCGACGCCACCGAACGGACAATGCCGTTGACGCTGCGTTCGAAGTCGGCAGCGAGATTTTCCATCGCGGACCGGCGCTCGGCCAGCGCGCGCTGCTGGGTCGCAGCTTCCGCCTGCTCGAGCTCGCGCATCCGCAGCGCGTTGTCCTTGAARATCTGCACGGTGGCCGCCATCGAGCCGATCTCATCGCCGCGACCGACGCCGGGAATCTCACCCTCGAGCCGTCCGTCGGCGATCTCGCGCATGCGGCCGCCGAGGCGATCGAGCGGCACGCTGATRCTGCGGCCGATCAGCCAGGCGATGCCGCCGGCAATCACGGCRATGCCCGCGCAAGCCAGCCACATCATCCATTTCAGCGGCTTCAGCTTGGCATCGAGATCGTCGACATAGACACCGGTGCCGACGAAGGCGTTCCAGGCCGGAATGGCGAGCGCATAGGAGATCTTGCGCGTCGGCTGCTCCTGGCCGGGACGGAGATATTCATARTGCAAGGTGACCTCGCCATTCTTGGCGACGCCGTCGCGCAGCTCCACCACGAGCTTGCGCCCGTTGAGCTCGAAATCGATGACGTTCTGGCCGCGCTGCTTGGGATCCTGGGACAGGATGACATTGCCTTCCATCGTGTAGGAAAACAAATAGCCCATGCCCTTGTCGAACGTCATGGTGCTGCCGCGCTTGACGAACTCGTCGATCGCGGCCTCTTTCGTCATCCTGCCGGCCTCGACCTCCTTGATCAGGCCGAGCGCYATGTTGCGTGCCGTCTCGACGATCGCCCGGCACTGCTCGATGCGCGCGTTGACCATCTCCCGCTGCATCAGATTGCCCGCAAATGTGCCCGCGGCTGCAAGCCCCAACAGCGCAACGCCGACGACGATCCCGAGCTTGGGGGCGATCCTGATATTGTTCAGCAGCACGCGACACTCCACCCGACCGACGCGATCGGTCGCCAAACGTAAACTGCCGATGAATTCATCACGCGATGGTTAGAGCTCCGTTGCCGGGAAGACCCGTAAAAACCCGGATCAACCTGTCGCGCGGACGTCGTCCRCCGGTGCCTTCATGGACACCGGCCGCAGCGGCGCGAACTCCTCGGCGGTCAGCGTCTCCTTTGCGATCAGCAGCGCGACGCCCTGCTCGAGATCGCGGCGATGCGCATCGAGGATCGCACGGGCGCGCGCGCCGCCCTCCGCGATGAGATCGCGCACGGCAAGGTCGATCTCCCGTCCAGTCTGCTCRGCCGCCGACACGAGCTGATCCTGCGGCTGCAGGAACGAGGCCTGCGGCCGCGGCGCGTAGGTGCGCTGGCCGACCGTCGCGTCCATGCCGTATTTGGTGACCATCTCGATCGCGATCTCGGTCGCACGCTGCAGATCGTCGGCCGCGCCGGTGGACACATCACCGTCGAAGATCAATTGCTCGGACGCGCGTCCGCCCATCAGCACTGCGATGCGGTTCTTCAACTCGCTGACGGCCAGCAGGAAGCGGTCCTCGGTCGGGCGCTGCATGGTATAGCCGAGCGCGCCAACACCGCGCGGAATGATCGACACCTTCTGCACCGGATCGACGCCGGCCAGATTGGCGGCGACCAGCGCATGGCCCATCTCGTGATAGGCGACACGCCGCCGTTCAGCGGGATTGAGCACTCGGCTCTTCTTTTCCAGGCCGGCCACGATCCGCTCGATCGCGGCGGTGAAATCGTCGAAGGTGACCTCATGTCCTCTGCGGCGGGTCGCAGCGATGGCGGCCTCGTTGATCAGATTGGCAAGGTCGGCGCCAGTGAAGCCCGCGGTCAGCGCGGCGACCTTGTCGAGATCGACGCTCTCGGCCATCGTGATCTTGCGGACATGCACCTTGAGGATCGCCAGCCGTCCGCCTTTGTCGGGCCGGTCGACCAGCACCTGGCGGTCGAAGCGACCGGCGCGCAGCAGGGCCGGATCGAGGATCTCCGGCCGGTTGGTGGCRGCGAGCAGGATCACGCCGGCGCTCGGATCGAAGCCGTCGAGCTCGGCGAGCAGCTGGTTGAGCGTCTGCTCCTTCTCGTCATAGCCGCCGAGCCCRCCGCCGGCGGTCCGGCTGCGCCCGAGCGCGTCGAGCTCGTCGATGAAGATGATGCAGGGCGCGGCCTTGCGCGCCTGCTCGAACAGATCGCGCACTCGCGCGGCGCCGACGCCGACGAACATCTCGACGAATTCCGAGCCGGAGATCGAGAAGAACGCCACACCGGCCTCGCCTGCGACGGCGCGCGCCAGCAGGGTCTTGCCGGTGCCGGGCGGGCCGACCAGCAGAATGCCTTTCGGCACATGCGCGCCGAGACGGCCATAGCTCTTCGGGTCCTTCAGGAACTGCACCACCTCCTGCAGCTCGAACTTCGCCTCGTCGACGCCGGCAACGTCGGCGAAGGTGACCTTGGTGTCGGTCTCGACATAGACCTTGGCGCGCGACTTGCCGATCGACATCAGCCCGCCAAAGCCCTGCCGGTCCATCACCTTGCGGCCGAGGAACACCCAGATCAGATAGAACATCAACGCCGGCACGATCCAGGACAGCAGCGTCTGGATCACACCGCCCGAGGGCACGCCGGTCACCGTGACGCCCTTGGACGCCATCTTTTCCGCCAGCGCAGGATCGACGCGCGCGGTGATGAACGAGGTCTTGCCGTCCTGCTGCTTGTCCTTGAACTTGCCCTGGATGGTGTCCTGGCTGACGGACACTTCCGCAATCTTGCCTTGCTCGACCAGTTGCTCGAACTGGCTGTAGGGAATGGTCTCGACCGTGTTGTAGGTCGTCAGCAGCCATTGCAGCAGCAGCATGCCGACCCCGGCAAGAAAGATGTAGCTGACCGCGATGGCTTGCTTGCGGGTGTTGGGATCGGATTCCATGTCACGCTCTCTTTCGGGCAGCTCGCTCGCCGCTCATCGGGGGAGCGGGACCGAATGGCTCCCGTCGCGCATAACAGGCTCTCGGCAGCACGGCTTGTCATGGATCAAGCGACGGCGCGGCCACCGTGTCGCGCATCGACKGCGCATCGCGGCCGAACGCCTCCAGCGCGCGCCGAACCGTCTCGACGAGATCCAAGGCGACCGGCGACGGGCTGCGCTGCGGCGGAAACACGGCCGCGAACTCGAAATCGATGCGCGGCAGGAACGGACGCACGGTAACGCCGCGTCCGTCGAACTCGCGCGCCGTGAACGGATCGCAGATCGCGACGCCCAATCCCGACGACACCATGCCGCACATGATCTCCGACAGCGTCGTCTCGACCCGCAGCACCCGTCTGACATCCTCGCGATGAAAGATCTGGTCGATGACATGCCGGCTGGTGGATCCGGCCGACAGCGAGATGAAAGTCTCCCCCTCGAAATCGCCGGGCATCAAGGCCTGCTTGGCACACAAACGATGACCGGCCGGAAGAACGGCCACGCGCGCCAGCGCCGGCAATTTGACGCTCGGCAAACCGGCATGGGCAATGGGGACCTCGGCAAAGCCGACGTCACATTGCGCATTCAGCACCCAGTCGATCACGATCGGCGAGATCACGCCGAAAAACGCCAGGTTGAGATTCGGCCGCTCGATCAGGAAGTGCCCGGCCAGCCGGGGCAAATAACCATTGGCCAGCGCCGGCAGCGCCGCGATCCGCAGCGTGCCGGTGCGACGGCCGCGGATCTCCTCGGCCGCCGCCGTGATGCGATCGAGCCCGACAAAGGAGCGCTCGACCTCCATGTAAAGGGCCGTGGCCGCCGCGGTCGGCACCAGGCCGGTGCCGCGCCGCTCGAACAGCTCCATCTTGAGCAGCGCCTGGAAGTCGCGCAGCAGGCGGCTGACCGCCGGTTGCGTCACCGCCATGAGCTTGGCCGCCTCCGTGACGCTGCCCGTCAGCATCATCGCCCTGAAGGCCTCGACTTGTCGCGAATTGATCCTGGCCATGGCCGCCATTCATAACATTTRAGCATGAATAGCTTGCCATTATTCATTGGACGATAAAAGGTGGGGCTGCGATCTTTTTCATCAGTTGGAGAGACGGCTCGTTTTTTAGGCTACCCGGCCGCAACGCGGGGTGGGACGTCCGAACGCGCAGCTGGATCTCACGGCGGTCCTCGAGACCGGCGCGCACATAAGGGGAGATCCTTCATGAAGCACCTGAACGTTCTGACGATGGTCAGCCTTGCCGTCCTCGCCTCGGCCTCTCAGGCCTGGGCTCAGCAGAAGACGCTGTACGTKGCCGGCTATGGCGGCTCGTTYGAGAAGACGATCCGCGACGAGGTGATCCCGCCATTCGAGCAGGCCAAYGGCGTRAAGGTCGAATATGTCGCCGGCAATTCCACCGATACGCTGGCCAAGCTGCAGGCCCAGAAGGGCAACCAGCAGATCGACGTCGCCATCCTGGACGATGGTCCGATGTATCAGGCGATCCAGCTCGGCTTCTGCGACAAGGTGACGGGCCTCCCCGGCGATCTCCTCGACATCGCGCATTTCAAGGACGACCGTGCCGTCGCCATCGGCCTCGTGGCCACCGGCCTCATGTACAACAAGAAGGTGTTTACCGAGAAAGGCTGGGCGCCGCCGACCTCGTGGAACGACCTCAAGGACCCAAAATACAAGCAGCAGCTGGTCATTCCGCCGATCAAYAACACCTACGGCCTGAACGCCCTGTTGATGCTGGCGAAGATGAACGGCGGCAGCGAGACCAACGTCGAGCCCGGCTTCAAGATCTTCAAGAACGACATCAATCCCAACGTGCTGGCCTATGAGCCCTCGCCSGGCAAGATGACCGAGCTGTTCCAGTCGGGCCAGGCCGTTATCGCGGTGTGGGGCTCGGGCCGTGTGCAGAGCTTTGCGAACACCGGCTTCCCGGTCGACTTCGTCTATCCGAAGGAAGGTGCGGTCAGCCTGCTGACGACGGCGTGCCCGATCGCCAAGACCTCGACCTCGCCTTTGGCATCGAGCTTCATCAAGCTGCTGCTCGATCCGAAGATCCAGCTCACCATGCTCAAGGAATATGGCTACGGCCCGGTCGTGAAATCCGTCGTGGTGCCCGAMGGCGTCGGCGCGATGGCGCCGATCGGCGAGCGTGCGACCAAGGTCTATGCGCCCGATTGGACCGTGGTCAACGAGAAGCGCGAGGAATGGACCAAGCGCTGGAATCGCGAGGTCGAGCGCTGAGAAGTTTGCCGCGAGCTCTCTCTCGCACCGCTGCGCTCCCTCTCCCCGTTCTTCACGGGGAGAGGGCTGGGGTGAGGGGCAGCGGCCCGATCGGTACGAATTGTTAGACCTGTCCCCCCTCACMCGGATGGCATCTTGCGATGCCATCCGACCTCTCGCCGCAAGCGGGGCGAGGTTGCAGCGAACGCGTTGCTAGACRCCGATGATGTCTGGCATTGCAGAAGCATCGCCTTGTCCAGCGCCATCCTTGTGTCGTCCCGGAAACCCGCATGTCCCTCCTCGAACTCGACCGCGTCGGAAAATCCTTCGGCCCCAACACGGCCGTCGAAGAGTTCAGCCTCGCTGTCACCAAGGGCGAGTTCATCTCGTTTCTCGGCCCGTCCGGCTGCGGCAAGACGACGACTTTGCAGATGATCGCGGGYTTCCTCGATCCGTCCCACGGCACGATTAGGCTCGAAGGCAAGGACCTCGTCGCCATGCCGCCGGCCAAGCGCGGGCTCGGCATCGTGTTTCAGAGCTATGCRCTGTTTCCGCACATGACGGCSGCCGAGAACGTCGCCTTCGGSCTCGAGATGCGCAAAGTGCCGCGCGACGAGCGTGACGAGCGCGTGCGYAAGGCGCTCGCGCTTGTCGGTCTGGCCGGCTACGAAGGCCGGCACCCGCGCCGCATGTCCGGCGGCCAGCAGCAGCGTGTCGCGCTGGCACGCGCGCTGGTCATCCGYCCSTCGGTGCTGCTGCTCGACGAACCCTTGTCCAATCTGGATGCGCGGCTGCGCGAGGACATGCAGATCGAGCTGCGCCAGATCCAGCGCAATCTCGGCACCACGACGATCCTCGTGACCCACGACCAGATCGAGGCRATGTCGCTGTCCGACCGCATCGTCGTGATGAGCAAAGGCAAGATCGAGCAGATCGGCACGCCGCAGCAGGTCTATGAGCAGCCRGCYTCGGCCTTCGTCGCGCAGTTTCTCGGCAAGACCAATGAGTTCGCGGCCGAGGTGGAGCGCACTGCCGGGYTAGCCAGGCTCGTTGCGGGCTCGTGGAGCGCGCCGGCGCCGGCCGGCGCCACCGGGACGGTGACCATCAGCGTGCGCCCCGAGCGCATCAGCTTCGGCAGTTCCGGCCTCGCGGGGCGGATCACCAGCCGCATCTTCCAGGGCAATCACTGGCTGTTCCAGTGCGACACGGAATGCGGCCCCGCGATCGTGATCCGTCAGAATGACGGCCAGCCGCAGCCGGACCAGGGCGAAACGGTGCATCTGCTCTGGCACGCCTCCGA
>BFBZ01000017.1_pt30 | contig 54822 bp, 53 predicted proteins | sample 1888401 | NCBI WGS metagenome assembly BFBZ01 (sample SAMD00112614, study PRJDB3348) | symbiont metagenome | host: Chara braunii
CCTGCCGGCCATCTCCCCCTCAAGGGGGGAGATTCGATTTCATTTCGGCTTTCGCCAATCGCAAACGTTGCAGGATATGCACCATCGGCGAAGCTACCGATCTCCCCCCTTGAGGGGGAGATGTCCGGTAGGACAGAGGGGGGTGCGGCTTGATACCAACCTCTGGTTCTTACCATCTAATCAACGCCCGCGTTCATCGGTCGCTGACGCCAGGCCTTGCGGCGGCCTTCGACGCCGACGGTTTCGCGCTTGCCGACATCGCCGTGGCCGACGGCAAGATCGCCGGCATCAGCACGCATCGAAAGTCGGCGCCGGCCGATGCCATCGACCTTGGCGGCCGCATAGTGCTGCCATGCTTCGTCGACTGCCATACCCATATCGACAAGGGCCATATCTGGCCGCGCAAGCCCAATCCCGACGGCACCTTCATGGGTGCGCTCAGCGCCACCGGCACCGACCGGGCCGCGCGCTGGAGCGCGGAGGATGTCGCGCGACGCATGGATTTCTCGTTGCGCTCAGCCTACGCGCACGGCACCAAGGCCGTGCGCACGCATCTCGACAGCGTGCCGCCGCAGGAGGAAATCTCCTGGCCGGTGTTCGAGACGATGCGCGAGGCCTGGCGCGGCCGCATTGAGTTGCAGGCGGCCTGTCTGCTTGGCATCGAGGGCGTGCGCGACAAGGCCTGGTTCGAGCGGCTGGCGAAACGCGTCGCGGCGGCCAAGGGCGTGCTCGGCGTCGTCACCTACATGGTGCCCGATCTGGAAGAACTGCTCGACCAGGTGTTCGCGCAGGCGATCAAGCATGGGCTCGATCTCGACTTCCATGCCGACGAGACCGACGATGTCGCGGCAATCTCCTTGAAGAAGATAGCCGAGGCTTCGCTGTGGAACGGGTTCGAGGGCAACATCCTGGTGGGTCACTGCTGCTCGCTGGCGCGCCAGCCGGACCTTGAAGTCCTCGACACGCTCGACAAGGTGGCGAAGGCCGGCCTGTCCGTGGTGTCGCTACCGATGTGCAATCTCTATCTGCAAGACAGGCGCAACGGCGGAACGACGCCGCGCTGGCGCGGCGTGACGCTGCTGCACGAGATGAAGGCGCGCGGCATCAAGGTGGCGGTCGCCTCCGACAACACGCGCGATCCGTTCTACGCCTATGGCGATCTCGATATGCTGGAAGTCTACCGCATGGCGACGCGCATTCTGCATTTCGACCATCCGGTCGGCGACTGGCCCAAGGCAGTGGCCGCGACGCCTGCCGCGGTGATGCGGCTGGACGACGCCGGCGTGCTGGCTGTGGGTGGCAGTGCCGACTTCATCGTCTTCAAGGGCCGAAGCTGGACCGAATTGCTGTCGCGGCCCGAATCGGATCGCATCGTCGTGCGCGCGGGCAGGGCGATCGAGCGGAAGCTGCCCGACTATGCCGAACTCGACGAATTGATGGTGGAATGATGGATATCGCAGCGCTGAAGCGCGATCTCGAAGGGATCAAGATCGACGACCATCCGGCCATCGTCCAGCAGAAGAGCCGCGACTTCTACTGGTACAGCCCGGTGCTGAAGCGGCAGCTCGACCACATCAGCGGCGATCTGGTCGTCACGCCGAAGAACGAGGACGAGGTCATCCGCGTGCTTGCCGCCTGCCATCGGCACGGCATTCCGGTGACGCCGCGCGGCAGCGGCACCGGCAATTACGGGCAGGCGATGCCTCTGTCGGGCGGCGTGGTGCTCAACCTCGCCGAGATGAACGAGATCAAGGCCATCGCACCGGGGAGGGTGGTGACCGGGCCTGGGGCGATTCTTGCAGAAATCGACAAGGCAACGCGGGCGCATTCCGGGCAGGAGTTGAGACTGTCGCCATCGACCTACAAYACGGCYTCGATYGGCGGCTTCATCGCCGGCGGTTCGGGCGGCGTCGGTTCGATCAACTTCGGCGGCTTGCGCGATTTCGGCAACGTGCTGCGCCTGCGCGTCGTCACCATGGAAGCCGAGCCGAAGGTACTCGAGCTCACGGGCGAGAACCTGCACAAGGTGACGCATGCCTATGGCACCAACGGCATCATCACCGAAGTCGAGATGCCGTTGACCGCTGCATACGAATGGGTCGACGTGATCGTCGGCTTCGACAGCTTCATGGGAGCCGCCCGCTACGGCAACGCGCTTGCCTGCCAGGACGGTATTCTCACCAAGCTGATCACGCCCATCGCGGCGCCCGTGCCCTGGCTCTATTTCAAGCGGCACCAGAAGTTCCTGCGCGAAGGGCAGAGCATCTGCGTCGTCATGGTGGCGCGGCACGGGCTGGACGCATTCCTCGCCTTCACGCGGCGTGCCGGCGGCGAAGTCATTTTCAATGCTTCGACTGCAACGGACGAGGACAAGAAGGGCCTGCCGCCCGCCTATGAGCTTGCGTGGAACCATACGACGCTGAGGGCGCTGCGGGTCGATCCGTCGATCACCTACCTGCAGTCGCTCTATCCGTTTCCGAACCAACTCGCATTGGTCGAGAAGATGGATGGCATGTTCCCTGGCGAAGTCTTTTCGCACCTCGAATTCGTACGGCTCGACGGCAACATCACCTGCTTCGGTCTGCCGCTGGTCAAGTTCACCACCGAAGCACGGCTCGACGAGATCATCCGGCTGCACGAGGAGAATGGCTGCCCGATCTTCAATCCGCACCGTTACACGCTGGAAGAGGGCGGCATGAAGCAGACCGACGAAATCCAGCTCGCCTTCAAGCGCGAGACCGACCCGCAAGGCCTGCTCAATCCCGGCAAGATGATCGCCTGGGAAAATCCGGACTATGACTATCGCTCGGGCCGGACGTTCCTGTTCAAGGGGCTGCAGAAGGCGAGCTGATTGCGATGAGCGTGCGGCGCCGTACCCCCCTCTGGCCTGCCGGCCATCTGCCCCTCAAGGGGGGAGATCAGACTGCCACACCGCTTTCGCCAGTCGCCGGCGTTGTAAGACGAGCGAGGCGCCGAAACTGCCAATCTCCCCCTTTGAGGGGGAGATGGCCGGCAGGCCAGAGGGGGGTGCCTCGTGCTGACCTGCGGGATGTTCTCCCGTGAAAGTCCTCGTGCTTTACGCTCATCCGGTGGACACCAGCTTCAATGCGGGCCTGCACCGGACGATCGTGGAGCGCCTTTCCGCAGCGGGCCATTCGATCGACGATTGCGACCTTTATGCCGAGGATTTCGATCCGCGGCTGACACGGGCCGAGCGGCTCGGCTATCACGACCAGCGCGGGCCGGGCGACGCGGTTGCCGGCTACATCGAAAGGCTGCGCAATGCCGAGGCGCTGGTGCTGTCGTTCCCGGTGTGGAACTACGGCTATCCGGCGATCCTGAAAGGCTTCTTCGATCGCGTCTTCCTGCCGGGCGTGTCGTTCAAATTGGTCGACGGCAAGGTGCAGCCGACGCTGCACAACATCCGCAAGCTCGCCGCCGTCACCACCTATGGCGGCAGCCGGTTCCGTGCCATGCTGATGGGTGACCCGCCGCGCAAGCTGGTGAACCGCATGCTGCGGGCCACCATCAAGCCCGGCGCTTCTGTCTCCTATCTCGCGCATTATTCGATGAATCTCTCGACCGACGACACGCGCAAGGCCTTCATGGCAAAGGTGCTGGCCAGAATGGACGCCTTCTGATGCGCGTGCTGGTGGTCTATTGCCATCCGGTGCCCGAGAGTTATTGCGCCGCGATCCGGGACGCCGCCGTCGAGGTGCTGGCCCAAAAAGGCTGGGATGTGCGGCTGCTCGACCTTTATGCCGAGAACTTCAATCCGGTGATGAGCCGCGAGGAGCGGCGCTCCTACAACGACCGCGCCCCGGACGACCCGTCGCTCGAGCCGCATTTCCAGCATCTGAAATGGGCGCAGGCGATCCTCTTCATCTATCCGACCTGGTGGTATGGCCTGCCGGCGATGCTGAAGGGCTGGTTCGACCGGGTCTGGGCGACCGACATCGCCTTCAAGCTGCCGGTCGGCAAGGGCAGGATCAAGTCGCTGATGACGCATGTTACCAAGGTCGGCGTCATCACCACTTGCGGCGCGCCGACCTGGTGGAGCGTCGTCGTCGGCCAGCCCGGCCGCAAGACGATCCTGCGTGGCATGCGCGCGATCTGCGCTGCGCGCTGCAGCACCTTCTTCCTCGCGCATTACCTGATGGATTCCTCGACGCCGAAGAGCCGGGCGGCGTTTCTGGCGAAGGTAAGGGCGAGGCTGGAGAGGTTTTGAGGGACTTCAGCTATCCTGCGGGATCGCGCCGAAAGTGTTTGCCTTTTTTTATGCGGAAATGAGGTGCATAATAAAGGCATGACCAAGCTCTTCGAACATGCCGTCCAACGTGTCCGCACTTTGCCTCCTGAATTGCAGGACGAGTATGCACGTGTCCTCTTGCGCCTCGCGGGTGACGACGGGGACGAACCTGTTCATCAACTAAGCCAGGAGGAAAAAGCCTCGCTCGCAATATCCCGGGCGCAGGCTGCACGTGGTGAATTTGCAACCGACGAGGAAGTCCGTGCTGTCTGGGCGAAGCACGGCCTGTGAAGCTTCGTTACACGCTCGCGGCGTTAGCCGAGTTGGATGAAGTTCTCGGCAACATCGCATTGCAGTCACCCAAAGGGGCGAAGCGGATTCAAACCCGACTCTACGCGATAATCAATCTATTACTTGAACATCCCCATAGCGGCGTCGCCACTGACGAAGGCAAATTGCGCCGGATCGTCGTGAGGCCTTATCCCTACCTGATTTACTACGTGCCTTCCGCCGACGAAATCGTGATTGTCGGTATTCGTCATGGTGCTCGCGATCCCTCAACCATGCCGGACAAGTAATAACTGCCCATGGTCACGCCCGCGAGCAAATCTGCCCGAAGGGGGAGAGGAAAGGCTACATCTTCACCCTTTCAGCCTTCGGATCGTACATCGGCTTCAACGATGCCTCGGCGGCAAAACGCTCACCTGCGATCTCCACCTCGTAGGAAGAGGCCAGCACTTCCGCTTCGCTTTCCCCTTTGCACGGCACATAGCCCAGGCCGATCGCGCCGCCGAGGTGGTGGCCGTAATTGCCCGAGGTGATCGGGCCGACGATCTTGCCGTCGCGCAGGATCGCCTCGTTGTGGAAGAGCAGGGGCTGCGGGTCCTTGAGGCGGAACTGCACCAGGCGGCGGTTGAGGCCAGCTTCCTTCGTTCGAAATACGGCGTCTCGGCCGATGAAGCCGGCCTTGGCCGTCTTCACCGCGAAGCCGAGGCCTGCCTCCAGCACGTTGTCCTCGTCGGTGATGTCGTGGCCGAAATGGCGGAAGGCCTTTTCGATGCGGCAGGAATCCAGCGTATGCAGGCCGCACAGCTTCAGGCCGACATCGGCGCCGGCTTCAGCGATTGCCTCGAAGACATGGGCCGCCTGTTCGGTCGAGACATAGAGTTCCCAGCCGAGTTCGCCGACATAGGTGACGCGGTGGGCACGGGCGAGGCCCATGCCGATCTCGATCTCCTGGCAGGTGCCGAACGGACTGGCCTCGTTGGAGAAATCGTTCGGGCTCACCTTCTGGATCAGTTTTCGCGCGTCCGGTCCCATCAGGCAGATCACGGCTTCGGCCGCGGTAACGTTGGTGATGACGACGAACTCGTCGGCGACATGCCGCCTGAGCCACGCAAGGTCGCGTTGCAAGGTGGCGCCCGGCACGACGAGGAAATAGGCCGTCTCCGACAGCCGCGTCACGGTGAGATCGCTCTCGATGCCGCCCTTGGCGTTGAGCATCTGCGTGTAGACGATCTTGCCTGGCGCGACGTCCATGTCGTTGGCGCAGAGCCGCTGCAGGAATGAGCAGGCGTCACGCCCTTCGACGCGGATCTTGCCGAAGGAGGTCATGTCGAACAGGCCGACGCCGTTGCGCACGGCAAGGTGCTCCTCGCGCTGGTTGTCGAACCAGTTCTGCCGCTTCCAGGAATAGCGGTATTCGCGCTCCTGGCCTTCACGGGCGAACCAGTTGGCGCGCTCCCAGCCCGCGACTTCGCCGAAAACGGCACCGCGCGCCTTCAGGTGCTCGTGCAAGGGCGAGCGGCGCACGCCGCGCGAGGTCGCCATCTGGCGATAGGGGAAATGATCGGCGTAGAGCAGGCCGAGCGTTTCGGAGACGCGCTCCTTGAGGTAGCGGCGGTTCTTCTGGAACGGCTGGGCGCGGCGGATGTCGACCTCCCAGAGATCGAAAGGCGCTTCGCCGTCGTTGATCCACTGCGCCAGCGCCATGCCGGCGCCGCCGGAGGAGACGATGCCGATCGAATTATAGCCGGTCGCCATCCAGTAGCCGGAGAGTTCCGGCGCCTCGCCGAGATAGTAACGGTCGTCGGGGGTAAAACTCTCGGGGCCGTTGAAGAAGGTATGGATGCCGGCGGTGCCCAGCATCGGCATGCGGTTGACGCCCATTTCGAGGATGGGCTCGAAATGGTCCATGTCCTCCGGTAGCTGGTCGAAGCAGAAATCCTCGCGGATGCCGTTCATGCCCCAGGGTTTCGCCACCGGCTCGAAGGCGCCGAGCATCATCTTGCCGGCGTCTTCCTTGTAATAGGCGCACTCGTCGGGCACGCGCAGCACCGGCAGGCGGGAGAGGCCCGGGATCGGCTCGGTGACGAGATAGAAGTGCTCGCAGGCGTGCAGCGGGATGGTGACGCCGTTCTGCCGCCCAAGTTCGCGCGCCCACATGCCGGCGCAGTTCACGACGATGTCGGTCTCGATCGTGCCCTGGTCCCCGCCCCGTGCCCACGAGACGCCGGAGACGCGGCCGTTTTTGGTGTGCACCTTGGTGACCTTGACGTTCTCGATGACCGCGGCGCCGCGCTGGCGCGCGCCCTTGGCCAGCGCCATGGCGATGTTGGCCGGATCGCATTGGCCGTCGAGCGGCAGATGCACCGCGCCGACCACGTCGGAGACGTTGAGATGCGGGTACATCTGCTTGACTTCGCTAGGCGAAATCTCGCGCACGTCGACATCGAAGGCGCGTGCCAGAGAGGCCTGCCGGTAGATCTCGTGCTTGCGCTCCTCGGTCAGCGCCACAGTGATGGAGCCGACCTGACGCATGCCGGTGCCGACATCGGTTTCTGCCTCAAGCTTGACGTAGAGATCGGCCGAGTATTTCGCCAGCCGCGTCATGTTCTGCGAGCCGCGCAACTGGCCGATCAAGCCGGCGGCATGCCACGTCGTGCCGCAGGTGAGTTGCTTGCGTTCGAGCAGCACGATGTCGGTCCAGCCGAGTTTCGCCAGATGGTAGGCGACCGAACAGCCGGACACGCCGCCACCGATGATGACCGCCCTCGCTTTGGTAGGAATGGCTTTAGTGGGAATGCTTTTGGTCATGCGGCCTCGCGGCGATAGTTGGAAGCGAAGCGGCGCACGCGAAGTGCTGCTTCCTGTAGGATGGGTTCAGGCTGGCAAAGGCTGATGCGGATATGGCCGGCGGCGGCCTCGCCGAAGCTCGAACCCGGCATCACGCCGACCTTTTCCTGATCGAGCAGGCCCCAGGCGAACTTCTCGTCGTCGGGCTCGATGGCCGAGACGTCGAGCATGACATACATGCCGCCTTCGGAGCCGCGAACGGTGACGTCGTTCATGCCATGGATGGCATCGAGGAAGACCGTGCGGCGGGCGGCATAGCGCTCGGCGATCTCCTTCACGCCGTAACGGTTCTCCAGCGCTTCGGCGCAGGCGATCGAGATGAAGGCCGGCAGGCCGTAGGTCGTCACCAGGTTGAGATCGGTCAGCAGCGCGATCATGGCCTTCGGCCCGGTCAGCCAGCCCATGCGCCAGCCGGTCATGCCATGGCTCTTCGACATGGAGTTGATGACCAGCGTGCGCTCCGCCATGCCGGGCAGCGAACGCGGCGAAATATGCTCGCCGCCGCCGAGCGTCCAGTAGACCTCGTCGGACAGCAGCCAGAGGTCATGTTCCTTGCAAATCTCGGCCAACTGCTCGAGCCGTTCGCGGGAATAGACCGCGCCGGTCGGGTTGTTCGGCGTGTTGATCAGGATGGCGCGCGTGTTGGGGCGGAGCGCCGCGCGGATCATCTCGGCGCGGGGCTGGAAGCCATCCTCGGCCGGAGTCTCGACCACGGTGAAGCTGGCGCCGGCGGCGCTGAAGGTGTTCGGGTAGGTGGCGTAATAGGGCGCGACGACGATGGCGTGATCACCCGGGTCGAGCACTGCCTGCACGCTGGCGTAAAGCGCGGCTTGGCCGCCCGGCGTGGCGATGATCTCGTCAGGCTCCGTCACGATGCCCGTGCAAGCGGTCGATGCCGCGGCCATCGCCTTGCGCAGGCGTGGCAGGCCTGACAGCGGCGTGTAGTGATGGTTGCTGCCGCGGACTGCCGTCACGCAGGCTTCGATCGTTTCCGACGGCGTGTCGAAGTCATGGTCGCCGACCGACAGCATGATGATGTCCTCGCCGGCGTGCTTGCGGGCCCAGGCGGCGGAATGGACTTCCCAGCCGTCCTTGCCCGAAGGCACGATGCCGGTAATGCGCTTTGATGGTTTTGGCATCAGGCTCTCAACCTCTCGTTCTTCGGATCCCACAATGGCTCGTCCTTCTGCACGACCGCCTTGAAGCGGTCGCCAAAAATCTCGACCTCGACGGCGGTGCCGGGCTCGGCTAGGTCGGAGCGAAGCATGCCGAGCGCGATCGACTTGCCGACGCGGTGGCCCCAGCCGCCCGACGTTGTTTCACCGACGATCTTGCCATCGTGCCAAAGCGTCGACATGTAAGGCGCGTCGCAATCGCCGGGGTTCTCGACAACCAGCGTGACGAAGCGCTTCTTCACGCCTTTCTGCTTCTCGTTGAGGAGTGCGGCCTTGCCGCGGAAATCGGGCTTATCCCATTTGACGAAGCGCTCCAGACCGCCTTGCAGGACCGAGTAGTCGGTCGACAGATCGCCCTTCCAGGCGCGGTAGCCTTTTTCCAGCCGCAGCGAATCCAGCGCATACATGCCGAACGGCTTCAGCCCGTGCTTCTGGCCGGCCGCCCAAACGGCGTCGAAGACGCTCGCCGTGTCCGCGACCCTGGTGTGGATTTCCCAGCCGAGCTCGCCGGCGAAGGAAACGCGCACCAGCTTCGCCCAGCGCCCGGCGATGGTCGTTTCCTGATGCGTCAGCCACGGGAGCGAGAGGTCGGCGCCGCACAGCTCGGCCAGGAGCTTGCGCGAGTTCGGGCCGGCGAGGATTTGCGTCGAGTACTCCTCGGTGCGATCGGTCAGCGTGAAGGCGGCATCGGCCGGTATGCGCGACTTCAACCACTCGAAGTCGTGCCACTGCGCGACCGCCGCGGTGATCAGCGTCATCTGGTCCTCGCCGTGGCGCACCACCGACATCTCGGTGACGATGCGGCCCTTGTCGTCGGCGAAATAGACGAGGCCGATGCGCCCGGGCTTCGGCACGAGGCCGGTAACCTGTAGCGCCAGCCAGTCGGCCGCGCCCGGACCTTCGAGGTTGAAGCGCGAGAAGCCGGGCAGGTCGAGGATGCCGGCGGCGTCGCGCACCGCCAGGCATTCCTCGCGCACGCGGTGCTGCCATGGCCCGTCGCGGCGGAAGGTAAGCGTCGCTTCCTCCGAAGTGTCGTCGCCAGGCCCGGCATACCAGTTGGCGCGTTCCCAGCCATTATAGGCATCGAACTGGCCACCCAGCGCCTTGATGCGCTCATGCAGCGGCGAGTGCTTGCGGTCGCGCCCGACCGGCCAGGCATGGCGCGGGAACTGGATGGCGTATTCGTTGCCATAGATCTCCATGCCCTTGGCCACGCAATAATCCGGCGCGGAAGCAAAGGACGTGAAGCGGCGCGGGTCGCAGGACCACATATCCCATTCCGTCTGGCCCTCGGTGATCCACTCCGCCAGCACCTTGCCGGCGCCGCCACCCTGGGCGATGCCGAAGGTGAAGACGCAGGCTTCGAAGGCGTTCGGCACACCCGGCATTGGGCCGATCAGCGGATTACCGTCCGGTGCGTAAGGGATCGGCCCGTTGATGACTTTGGAAAGGCCGGCAGTGCCGAGGATCGGCACGCGCGCCACCGCGTCGGCGAGATAATGCTCCAGCCGGTCGAGATCGTCGGGGAAGAGCTGGAAGGAAAAGTCCTCCGGCATCGGGTCGTCGTGCGTTGCCCAATGCGCCCGGCARTTGCGCTCATAGGGGCCGAGATTCATGCCGCTCTTTTCCTGGCGCAGGTAGTAGGACGTGTCGACGTCGCGCAGCAGCGGCAGCTTGTGGCCCTGTTCCTTCGTCCAGGCGGCAAGCTCGGGAATTTCCTCGAAGAGGATGTATTGGTGGCTCATCACCATCATCGGCACCTCGCGGCCGAACATTTTCCCGACTTCGGTGGCACGGTAGCCGGCGGCATTGACGACGATCTCGCAGCGGATTTCGCCTTGCGGCGTCGTGACCACCCATTCGCCGTTCTCGCGGCGAACGCCTGTGACCGGGCAGAAACGGATGATCCTGGCGCCCATGTCGCGCGCGCCCTTGGCGAGCGCCTGCGTCAGCTGCGCCGGGTCGATGTCGCCGTCGCTCGGGTCATAGAGCGCGCCTTTCAGCTCATGCGTCTCGATGAAGGGATAGCGGCGYTTGATCTCGTCGAGTCCGACGACGTCGATGTCCATGCCCTGATAGCGGCCCATGCCCTTGGCGCGCTGGAACTCCTGCATGCGCTCCTTGCTGTGGGCGAGCCTGAGCGAGCCTGTGACGTGGTAGTTCATCGGATAGTCGACCGCCTCGGCCAGCCCGCGATAGAGCTCGGTCGAATAGCGCTGCATGTTCATCAGCGACCATGACGACGAGAAGGTCGGCACGTTGCCGGCGGCATGCCAGGTCGAGCCGGAGGTCAGCTCGTTCTTCTCCAGCAACACGCAGTCGGTCCAGCCGGCCTTGCAGAGGTGGTAGAGCGACGAGGTGCCGACGACACCGCCTCCAATGATCACCACGCGTGCCGTGGTCGGCAAACCGGCCATGTTCTTCCTCCCAAGTCCAAGCGCTTTGCGCCTCGATTTTGTTTGACGCATGTCGTTGCCCTAAACCGCTGCGCAGCTTGGGCGACATGCAACGGTTCAATACACCGGCGGCGAAACCACCCAGATGACGACCGCCGGCTCGGTGCCCGGATTGCGCCAGCGGAACGGTTTGCCTTCGAAGCGAAACGAGTCGCCTTCGCCGAGCCGGTGCCAGACGCCGCCTATCTCGATCTCGAAAACCCCTGAAACGACATAGCCCGCTTCTTCGGTCGGGCGGCGCGCCTCGACTTTCAGTTCCGCGCCCGGCGCGAAGACCGAGCGCAGCATCTCGAAGCTGCCGCCGAGGTCGGGCGACAGAAGCTCCTCTACCAGGCCGGATTCGCTTGTGCCGAGCGAGCGGCGGCTACCGGCGCGCACGATCACGCCGCGCTCCTTCTCGACAGGCGCTTCATGGCTGAAGAACAGGCTGAGCGGCACTCCGAAAAGTTCGGCGAAGGCCCGCAGGTCGCTTAGCGAAGGGACTGACAGCCCACGCTCGACCTGGCTGACCCAGCCGACGGACCGGCCGAGCTTGAGGGCGATCTCGGCCAGCGTCAGCCCGCGCGCCTTGCGCAAAGCACGGATGTCGCCGGCAAGCAGCCGGTCGCCATTGTCCTGCTCCGATCTAGCCGCGGTCGAGGTCAAGCGTCCCTCGTGAAAAAAGATGAATGAATTTCATGAGATAGCAAGTTCGTGAAAAAATCAAGAGAATTTTCATGGGGCCGCAAGATTTGCTTGCGTGATTTTGGCGGTTGATGCAAAGGCTCGCCCACGAGCGGCGAGTGGGGACGTCCGGTCGGGGACGATTTAAGTTTCAAGTGTCTGCGCATGGTCGCCGCGGGAACCGGTTGCGGGTTCCGGCCATGCGCGAAGGGACGGCCCATGCTGGAAAAGAATAGCCGGATCGCCTCGGATGCGGCGATCGTCGACGAGGCGATCATGTCGCGCCGGTCGGTGCGCGCCTTCCTGCCGGATATGGTGGACGACGAGACGATCCGCGCCATTCTGGCGGTCGCGGCGCGTGCGCCGTCGGGCACCAACATGCAGCCCTGGCGGGTCTATGTGACCAAGGGCGAGGTCAAGCAGCGCATCAGCGACGCCATCCTCAATTCGGGCATTCGCGCCGAGAAGGCCGAATGGGACGAATACCGCTACTATCCCGACCAGTTCTTCGAGCCCTATCTCACCCGTCGTCGCGCAAACGGTTTCGGCCTTTACGGCGCGCTCGGCATCGGCCGGCGCGAAGTCGACAAGATGCGGGCGCAGCATGACCGCAACTTCATCTTCTTCGATGCGCCCGTCGGCATGATCTTCACGGTCGACCGGCGACTGAACAAGGGATCGTGGATCGACTACGGCATGTTCCTGCAGAACATCATGGTCGCGGCGCGGGGCAGGGGGCTGCATACCTGTCCGCAGGCGGCCTTCGCGCCCTACCACAAGCAGATCCGGCCGGTGCTCGACATTCCCGACGAGGAGATCGTCGTTTGCGGAATGGCGCTCGGCTATGAGGACACGTCGAAGCCCGAAAACGAATTCCGCACCGACCGCGCGCCGCTGGAGGACTGGGCGACGTTCGCCGAATAAGTCCGGTCATGGCGGACAATGCGCGCCTGTGCTATCGATGCCAGCGGTTTGGGGGGAACCGAAATGCTGCTTCGGGCTTATTTGGATCGCATCGGCTACGAAGGTCCGGTTGAGCCGACATTGGAATGTCTGCGACAGATACATCTTCGTCAGGTCCTGAGCATTCCGTACGAGAACATCGACGTGCAACTCGGCGTTCCTGTCGACGGCGATCTTGAAAGAATCTTCGAAAAAGTGGTCGTCAGGCGAAGAGGCGGCTGGTGCTATGAGCTCAACGCCTTGCTCGGATGGGCGCTGTCGGAAATAGGGTTCGATGTCATGCGCGGTTGCGCCGGCGTCCTGCGGGACCTGCGCGGGGATACCGCCTTGGGAAACCATCTGATCCTGCTGGTCCGGCTCGGCCAGACCTATCTCGTCGATCAGGGGCTTGGCGACGGCATTCGCGAGCCGATACCCTTGAAGGCCGGCACGCATCGACAAGGCCGTCTCAGCTTCAGGCTGATGGAAATGAGCGACGGCTACTGGCGTTTTCACAGCCATTCCTTCGGATATCCGCCGACTTTCGATTTCAGGGATGAATGCGCCGACGAGGCTTTGCTCGCGACAAAATGCGCTGCGTTGCAAAAATCGCCTGAATCCGGTTTCGTGCAAAACCTTATCTGCCAGATCATGGCGCCTGAGACCGTGACCTGCCTTACCGGCCGCGTCCTGCGAATCAAGTCGGACGAAGGGGGATCGAAGCGGTTGCTGGGCTCCGCGGACGAACTCGCTGAAGTCCTCAACAGGGTTTTTGGCATTCGTGACGTGGACGTTCTGCGGCTATGGCCCAAAGTCGTCGCGCGCCACGACTTTCTGTTCGGTGACAAGCAGGTCGAAGAGATCGAAGTCGCGGGCATGTAGTCACTGTGGCGGCGCCGGCGAGGGCGCGCCTTTGGCCAGTCGGTTGGGCGTTCAGCCAACTCTATTCGGTGACGAGCGGCTGGCCATGGCCGCTGACATGAGCGCCGTCCTGCGGTGTGAGCCTGAGGTAGGCCAGAAGCGCGCAGAGCGTGATCAGGCCTTCGATGACGAACAGGATGCGGTAGTCGTTGATGCTGGCGTGCCCCCCGCCGGCAAGCAGCGACAGCAGCGCTGCGGCCAGGCCGACGCTGATCGCCACCGCCAACTGCCACAGGATGTAGTAGAGCGCGCTGAACCGGGAAAGCTGCTCGGGCGCGATGTCCGAATAGGCGAGATTGCCGGTCGACGCCCACTGCACGGAGCGGAAGAGGCCGAAGACGAATATGTAGCCGAGCACGATCCAGGTCGGCGTGCTCTCTTGCATCAGGGCAAAGCCGGCGACCAGCAGCGCGACGACCGGCGTGTTGGAGACCAGCACCCGCCTGAAGCCGAAGCGGTTCAGGATGCGCGGCATGAAGAAGCGCATCAGCACCGACCCGATCGCCGCCACGAAGGTCAGCGACCCGGCCTGCACCGCGCTCATGCCGAAGCCCAACTGGAACATCAGCGGCAAAAGGAACACCACCGAGCTCAGGCCGATCGTATCCAGCCCGCCGCCGGTGAGGAAGCTGATGCGGAAGGTGCGGATGCGCAGCAGCTTGAGATCGAGCAGAGGGTTGCGCGCTCGCAGGCAATAGAGGGCCGCGACGGCAAGGATGGCTATCGCCAGCCCGAGCTCGATCGCGATACCGATGCTCGTGACATCCTTGGCGGCAAGTGAGTCCATGCCGAAAACGAGCAGCGCCATGCCGCTGCCGACAAGCAGGAAGCCCGGGAAGTCGAAGGGCGTGCGGACCGGCTTGGTGGTCGAGGGAAACAGCGAGGCGGCAAGCAGCGCCGCGGTCAGCGCGATCGGGATGTTGATGTAGAAGATCCAGCGCCACGACACGTAGGTGGTGAGCGCGCCGCCGACGAGCGGCCCGACCAGCGGGCCGGACTGGCCCGCGAGCGATATGTACATGTTGATCTTGAGCGTGCGGTCGCGCGGGAAGCTCGAMAGGATCACGACCTGGCCSAGCGTGCCCATCAGCGCGCCGCCGAAGCCTTGCAGCGCRCGCGATCCGACCAGCATCCAGATGCTTTCAGACAGGCCGCAAAGCGCCGARGCGCTGGCGAAGACCAGCAGCGCGAAGCAGTAGACRTTGCGCAGGCCGAACCGGTCKGCCARCCAGCCGCCGAGCGGCATGGTGATGATGAGGCTCGCGACATAGACGGTGATCAGCAGGCCAAGCTGACTCGCCGGGCGATCCAGGCTTTCGCCGATGCCGGGCAGCGCGGTGACGATGACGTTCTGGTCGAGGCTCGTCATGAAGACGCCGCAGGCGACCGTCGCCGGCAACAGCATCGACGGGCCCTCCGCCGGAGCAAAGCGGGTCGTAGCCGTCGCCGAAGTCTCTAAAGTCATGGGAGGGTTTGGTCGAGCTCGTTGCCTGGACGGGTGCCTGCCCCGACAAGCTCCCATGATTCCTATCTATCCTAGCTGCTGGTCCAAGGCTCAAGCGGCAGTTGCGGTCGTCCGTAGTGCCAGATGCAGGCTGGACCAATCCTCTGGCCCATTGCCTCGGCCTATTTCGAAGGGAGAACCGGCGGCACCTTCCCTAGAGCCGGATGATTTCAGGTCTGTTCGACCTGAAATCTGAATCCGGCTCTAGAACAAAGAGATAGAGCATGATGTCGCCCGAAAGCCGCTTCACACTTTTCGGCATCATGCTCTGGGATTGCCTTACTGAACCTCGTAGCCGACTTCCTCGCTGGCGTGGCACAGGGCTTTCCAGAACGACCGCGCGAAAGAGCGGAAGACGTAGATGTCGAACTGGTCGGCGCCGGTGCGCTGGATCTGGGCGAAAACGTCGTGATGATTGGTCGAGCGGCCCGCGCCCAGCGGGAAGGCCGGCAAGGCGAAGTCGATGGCGAAGAATTTCGCCATGACCCATTCGGCTTTCGGTCCAGCGACGCGGATCGCCGTGCGGCCATGCGAAAGATCGGTGACCGTGCCAATCGAAGGGTTGACCACGCCCGTGAAAGCCGAGGCCAGGCCTTCCATCTCGTCCACCACGGTGAACTTGCCGGGCGCGAAGCCGAATGCCGACTTCGCGCCGTTGACGACGCCGCCGCCGGCGGCATCCGGCAGGGCGAGGCCTGTCACCTTGTAAATGCCGGACATCAGCCGCTTCTCTTCGCCCGGCCATGCGGCGAGCTGCAGGATCGAGCCCGGCCGCGTCTCGGACAGGATGACGTCGACGCCGTGTTCGAAATTGCCATGCGATCCCGGGTGGTAGACCGGCTCGAGCGGCGACAGGCGTTCAGGCGATTGGCGCTCAACCATGCATGCGGCTCCCGTCCGGATCGTAGAAGTGGTTGGAGACGATCTCGATCGGCCCGAACCGGTTGCGCAGCGGGTCGGAAACGAAGGCGCGCGTGCCGTGGCGGGCCTTGCCGCCCTTGACCAGCGCCAAAGCGATGTACTTACCGAGCGCCGGCGAATAGCAGCAGGCCGTGATGTGACCGATCGAATCGTGCGGATTGGCTTCGTCCAGTTCCTCGACGATGTGAGCGCCGCCGTTGAACGGCCGGTTGTCGAGCGAGACCAGGCCGACAAGCTGCAGCCGGTCGGATGCGACGAGGCCCTCGCGATCCATCATGGCCGAGCCGATGAAGGGCTTCTTCTTCGACAGCATCCAGTCGAGATGGAGGTCGCGCGCCGTGGTGCGGCCGTCGATCTCCGCGCCGGTGACATGGCCCTTCTCGATGCGCATGGTGCCCAGCGCTTCGAGCCCGTAGGTGACCAGGCCGAAGGGTTTGCCGGCCTCGATCAGCGCTTCCCACACGCGGGTGCCGTAGCCGGCGCCGGAATAGACCTCGAAAGCCATCTCGCCGGAAAAGGAGAGCCGGCAGATCATCACCGGGACGCCGGCGATCTGGCCATGGACGATGCCCATGAAGGGGAGCGCCGCATTGTCGACGGCGGTGCCGGTGACACAGGATGCGAGGATCGCGCGGGCGTTCGGCCCGCCGATTGCGGCGCCCGCCCATTCGTCGGTCACCGAGGTGACGGTGACCTTCAACTCGGGCCAGATGACGTCGAGGAAATATTCCAGATGCTGCATCACCTTGCCGGCATTGGCGGTGGTGGTGGTCATCAGGAATTCCTGTTCGCCGAGCCGCCAGGTGGTGCCGTCGTCGAAGGCGAGACCGTCCTCACGCAGCATCAGGCCGTAGCGGGCCTTGCCGACGACGAGGCTGGAAAAGATGTTGGTGTAGACGCGGTCGAGGAATTCCGCCGCGTCCGGTCCCTGCACGGCGATCTTGCCGAGCGTCGAGACGTCGACGATGCCGGCGCTGTCGCGCGTCGCCTTGGCTTCGCGGACATAGGCCTGCTCGACCGTCTCGCCGGCGAGGCCGTAGATCATCGGTCGGTACCACAGGCCGGCCGAATACATGGTCSCGCCATTGTCGATGTGCCAGTCATGCATCGGCGTCAGCCGCTCGGGCTTGAGATCGCCGAAGCGCTCSGCKGCRAGCGAGCCGATCGAAACCGCCGTGTAGGGCGGGCGGAAGCGCGTGGTGCCGACCTCGGGGATGGGCTTGCCGAGCGCCTCGGCCATGATGGCGAGGCCGGGGACGTTGGAGTTCTTGCCCTGGTCCGTCGCCATGCCGAGGGTGGTGTAGCGCTTCAGGTGCTCGACCGAGATGAAACCTTCGCGATAGGCGAGGCGCACATCTTCCGCGGTGACGTCGTGCTGGAAGTCGACGAAGGCCTTCCCCTTGCCCTTGATCTCGAAGACCGGAGCCGGATCTGGCTCGCCGGGGGCGGCGTCGACAACGGGCAGGGCAGCCGGCGCCGTTGTTCCGCCCGCGGCCGAAAGGCCGGCGGCGCGACCCTCGGCGATGGCCTCCGTCGTCGAGAAGCTGCCGGTGAAGGCGCCGGCGCCGATCCAGCGCTGCGTGGGTGGCGGCGGCAGGAAGGCCTGCTTGGCCGGATCCCATACAGCCTTCGCGCCGGCCTGGCTGGCGAGATGGATGGTCGGCGACCAGCCGCCCGACATCAGGAGGCAGTCGGCATGAATGCTGCGCTCGTCGCCGCTCAGCGCCCCGCTCATCATGTCGAAGCGCTGCACCTTGAGACCGGTGAGCGCCTTGCCGCCCTCGGTGGCGATCACGGCATGGCCGGCCAACAGCTCGGCCTCGGCTTCGCTCGCCAGCCGGCGCATGTCGTTCGAGACCTCGCYGCGGACGTCGACGATAGCGACGACGGYAGCGCCGGCCTTCTTCAGGGCAACGGCCGAGCGGTARGCGCTGTCGTTGTTGGTGAAGAGCGCGATGCGCTCTCCCGGCAGCACGCCGTACTCGTTGGCGTAGCGCTCGGCCGCATGCGCCAGCATGACGCCCGGGCGATCGTTGCCCGGAAACACCAGCGGCCGCTCGAACGAGCCGGTGGCCAGAACCACGGTCTTGGCGCGGATTGCCCAGTAGCGCTGGCGCGGCTCGCCCTTGGCCGGGACTTCCTTGTGGTCGGTCACCCGTTCCAGCGCGGCAAGCGTGTTGCTGTCATAGTAGCCCCACACGGTCGTGCGCGGCAGCAGGCGGACATCGTCATGGCCTTCGAGTTGGCCGACCATGCGCCGGGCCCAGTCGGCGGCCGGCACACCGTCGATGGTCTCGCCCGACCAGTTGGCGGAGCCGCCGAAACCAGCCTCCAGATCGGCAAGGATCACGCGCGCGCCCTGGTCGGCGGCGGCCTTGGCCGCCATCAGACCGGCCGGGCCGGAGCCAACGACCAGCACGTCGCAGAAGGCATTCATGCGCTCGTAGCGCGAGGTGTCGGGAGCGACGCCTGCCTTGCCGAGGCCCGCCGCGCGGCGGATGAAGTGCTCGCAGAACATCCAGAGGCGCGTGCCTTTCAGCGGCCCGATCACCGGCCCCATGAAGGTCTTGTAGTAGAAGCCCGCCGACAGGATCTTGCCGCCGAGCTGGTTGACCGCGCCGACGTCCCAGGCGAGCGAGGGTGAGCGGTTCTGGCTGACGGCGACGAGCCCGTCATAGATCTCGACCACGGTGGCGGGAATGTTGGGCTCGCGGACCTCGCCGCGCAGCACCGTCACCAGCGCGTTCGGCTCCTCGACGCCTGCGGCGAGCAGGCCGCGCGGGCGATGGTACTTGAAGGAGCGGCCGAACAGGGTGACGCCGTTGGCGAGCAGAGCCGAAGCCAGCGTGTCGCCGGCATGGCCGGTATAGGGCGCGCCGTCGAAGGTGAAGCGGATGGTGCGCAGCCGGTCGACCCGGCCGCCGGCCTCGGTGCGACGCGGGCTCACGGCTTGGCCTCCGTCCTGTGGCTGGCGGATTTGTGCCCGCCACGAGCGAAGGCTGTGCTCAGGATCTCATGCGTGACGGTGTTACGCACGACCCTCAGATGCGACCGGCAGCCACCGGAATGCTGCCAGATTTCGTTGTGGTCGCCCGCCGGGTTCAGCCGGTCGTAGACATAGGCGTTCCAGGCGTCGAGGTTCTGCGAGGCGGGCTGCGGCCGTTCGCGGTTGCCGTCGCCCTGGTAGGTGAACTCAATCACGTCGCGCGGGCCGCAATAGGGACAGGTGATCAGCATTCTCTTATATCTTCTTGTTCAACCACGATCTTTTCCAAAAACCGGTTCCCGCCGTTGGGGACCATGGTCTAGTGCAGCCGCGGCGTCGCGCCCTGGCCTTTGTCGTCGATGATGAGGCCGCGGTAGAAGCGGTCAAGCGTGAACGGGGCGTTGAACTCGTGCGGCTCGTCCCTGGCGATGGTCCAGGCGAAGCACCAGCCTGAGGCGGGCGTTGCCTTGAAGCCGCCGTAGCACCAGCCGCAATTGAGATACATGCCGGGCAGCGGGCCGGTGGTGATGATCGGCGAGCCGTCCATGGTCATGTCGCAGACGCCGCCCCAGGAGCGCAGCATGCGCACCCGCGCCAGCCCCGGGAACAGCGCCAGCATCTCGCTCATCACTTCGTCGACCACCGGCAGGCTGCCGCGCTGCGCGTAGCTGTTGTAGCCATCGAGATCGCCGCCATAGACGAGGCCGCCCTTGTCGGACTGCGAGATGTAGAAGTGGCCCATGCCGAAGGTGAGCACGGTATCGATGACGGGCTTCAGTGATTCCGAGACGAAGGCCTGCAGCACGTGGCTTTCGATCGGCATATGCGAAATGCCGGCGAGTTGCATGACACGGCCGGTGCTGCCAGCAACCGCGAGGGCCACCTTCCTGGCGCGAATCTCGCCACGCGTCGTCGTGACGCCAACGATCTTGTCGCCGTCGCGCAGGAAGCCGGTGACCTCGCAATTCTCGATGATGTCGACGCCGCGCCGGTCGGCGCCGCGCGCATAGCCCCAGGCGACGGCATCGTGGCGGGCGGTGCCGGCGCGCGGCTGCATCAATCCGCCCAGGACAGGAAAGCGCGCCGAACCCGAGACATCCAGCGCCGGGACGAGCCGCTTGATCTGGCCGACACTCATCAGTTCGGCGTCGACGCCGAGGTGGCGCATGGCGTTGCCGCGCCGGGCATAGTCGTCGAGCTGGGCCGGKGTGTGCGCGAGGTTCAGGCAGCCGCGCTGYGAGAACATGACGTTGTAGTTGAGGTCGTGCGACAGGTTCTCCCACATCTTCATCGAATGCTCGTAGAAGCGGGTGTTCTGCGGCAGCAGATAGTTGGAGCGCACCGCCGTGGTGTTGCGGCCGACATTGCCTGAGCCCAGCCAGCCTTTTTCGAGCACCGCGACATTGGTGATGCCGTGCTCCTTGGCGAGATAGTAGGCCGTCGACAGTCCGTGCCCGCCGCCGCCGATGACAATCACGTCATAGGACGCTTTCGGGTCCGGCTTGCGCCATGCCGGCTTCCAGTCCTGGTTGCCGGTGAGCGCGTTCTTGATCAGCGAAAAGGCTGAATATTCCGCCATTCTTCCCATCGTCCTTTTGGTGCGAGGCGGCAGACTATAGAGCAGCCTGCAAATGCAAAGCCAAGATTGCGCCATCGCTTTTCGACAGACCGACTCCGWTCCGCCGGCTCCGTCCCGGAAAGCGGACCGCTTGCCGCCTGTTGTGGCGGTCTTTATCAAGGGCGGAATTTTCGAAGATCTCCGGCCGCGAGTCGCCAACAAACTCATGTTCTTCCGACTGCTACGCCTGATCCTGGTCGTCATGGTCGCCGTTCTGGCGCAGCCGTCGTTCGATGCGATGGCGCAGGCGATCGGGCATGGCTCCGCCCAGCTCATCGCCGACCAGACCAAGGTCATCCAGGATCTGACCGCCAAGACGGACGGCCTGGAAAAGAAACTGAACGATCCTGGCCAGGACGACGCGGGGCTGGTCGATATCCGCCTGCGGCTCGAGGATATCTCCCGGGCGGCCCTGAACAGCGCCTTGGCGTTTCGTCCGCGCCTCAACGACATCAACAAGCGCATCGAGGTTCTGGGCGCGCCGCCGGCGCAGGGGCAGGCGCCGGAACCGGAGATCGTTGCCAACGAGCGCRGCGCCCTGACCTCCGAAAAGGCCGAGATCAACGCGGTCGTCGCCAGCGCGCAGAACATGTCGATCCGTGTCAACGGCATGGTCGATAAGATCGCCGCCATGCGCAGCGAGCTGTTCCGGAACGTCTTGACGAAACGCTACGAATTGACCGACGCGCTTAGTCCACAGGCCTTTTCCGACGCTCACGACCAGTTCACCGGCCTCTACAACGCGGTGTCTTCCTGGCTGACGTTCGCGCTCAAGTTCAAGTTTCAGGCGATTCTCGCGGCGACGTTCATGGCGCTGGCCCTGGCGGCCGTGCTCCTGATCGGCGGCAGGCGCCTATTCGGCCGCATCTTCGAGGCCGATCCAACTGTCGAGGATCCGTCTTATCTCAGCCGCCTGTCGCTGGCATTCTGGTCCACGCTGATGCCTACCCTGGCGCTCGGCGTGTTCTTCGCCTCCGCCGTGTTCTTCTTCAACTATTACAGCGTGCTGCGCGGCGACATCGGCACATTCCTCAACGCGCTGCTGGCCGTGATCGGATTGGTGTTCTGCGTCAACCGGCTCACCAACGCGGCGCTGGAGCCGCGGCTGCCGAACTGGCGGCTCATCCCGGTCGAAACCGGACCGGCGCGCTGGCTGGTGCGGTTGACGACAGCCATGGCGCTGGTTCTCGGCGTCAATGGTTTCTTGTCGGTCGTCAACGAGAAGATGGGCTCGCCGCTGTCGCTGACGATCGCCCGCGGCTTTGTCGCCACCATCATCGTCGGCGTCATCCTGATCCTGATGGGAATGCTGCGGCCGTTCAAGGCGCGTGACGGCTCCTGGCGCCCCTGGCCGGCTTGGCTTCGCTTCATTGTCATCGGGCTCGGCCTGTTCACCATCGCGGCCTCGCTGCTCGGCTATATCGGCCTCTCTCTCTTCGTCTCGCTGCAGGTGGTGGTCACCGGCACCATCCTGGTCACCGCCTATATCGGCTTCCTGTCGGCGCGGGCGATCGGCGAGGAGGGCGGCTTTGCCGACACCTCGATCGGGCGCTGGCTGGCGGCCAATTCCAGCTATGACGACACCGCGCTCGACCAGCTCGGCCTGGTGGTCAGCATCGCCATCAACCTGATGATCGTGCTGGTGTTCCTGCCGCTGATCCTCTTGATGTGGGGCTTCCAGCCTGGCGACATCGAGGCCTGGGCCTACAAGCTGGCGACGGGCGTGACGGTCGGCTCGGTGACGATCTCCGTCCTCGGCATCCTCACCGGCATCGTCGTCTTCATCCTCGGCTATTTCCTGACACGCTGGTTCCAGGGCTGGCTGGACGGATCGGTGATGGCGCGCGGCAAGGTCGACACCGGCGTGCGCAATTCGATCCGCCTGGCGGTCGGCTATGCCGGCGTCGCGCTTGCTGCGCTCGTCGGCATCTCCGCCGCGGGCATCGACCTTTCCAACCTGGCGCTGGTCGCCGGCGCGCTGTCGCTCGGTATCGGCTTCGGCTTGCAGAACGTCGTCTCGAACTTCGTCTCCGGCCTGATCCTGCTTGCCGAACGCCCGTTCAAGGTCGGCGACTGGATCGTCGCCGGCGACATCAGCGGCACGGTCAGGAAGATCAGCGTACGCGCGACGGAGATCGAGACGTTCCAGAGGCAGTCGGTGATCCTGCCCAATTCCAACCTGATCAACAATGCGGTGGGCAACTGGACGCACCGCAACAAGCTCGGCCGCATCGATATCAGGGTCGGCGTCGCTTATGGCAGCGACGTCAAGCGCGTCCACGCGATGCTGCTCGATATGGCGCGCACCCATCCGATGGTGCTGAAGAATCCGGAGCCTTTCGTGCTCTTCGCCAATTTCGGGCCTGCGGCACTCGAGTTCGAGGTCCGTGTGTTCGTGGCCGATGTGATGAACGGCAGCGTGGTTCAGAACGATATCCGCTTCGCCATCTTCGACATGTTCGCGGACGAGCATATCGAGATCCCGTCGACGCCGCGTGCCGTGGTCGAGGACAAGAAGCACGAGGCCTGGCCGATCGACGACGACAAGAGCGAGGTGGAATTCGCCGAGCGCGATCGGCTGGAGGCGGAGGCCCTGGCTGAACGGGCGCGGCTCGCAAAGACGAAGCGCAAGGGCCGCAAGCCAGATCCGGGCTGAGCGCTTCGACACGCCTTGAGACCTGCGGCGAAACCAATTGTGGCATGAATGCGGCATTCAGTTGCGGTTCAGCTTGCATCTCATATAAGCTCGTCAGCAAACGGCGAGAATGCCTTGCGAAGTTGAACAGGGGCGGTGTGAGCACACCGGAATTGCAATGTGGAAGTCTGTCGTTGCCGCCGTCGCTTTCCTGGCCATGGGCGGCTCGGCCTTCGCCGCCAGCGCGATCAACAGAGACGCACAGACGCGGACGCTGATCGTGACCGAAGGCGGCGCCAAGAGCGAGCTGACGCTTGGCTCCGGCGAGACGGCTGAGTTCTGCCCGAACGGCTGTTTCGTCACCATGCCCAACGGTGACCTCGAAGCGCTGACCGGCTCGGAAACGGTCGAGATCTCGGGCGGCGTCGCCCGCATCAAGTAATCGCCTTGAGATGATTGGCGAAGGCCGGGCGGGTGTCCGGCCTTTTATCGTTTTTGGTAGCCGCCGCTTAACGATGACGCCGGAAATACTCTGATCGCGCCTCGGCACAACCGGGCGTTTAACGCTCGCTACGCCATCCCCCGTTATATCCGATCCGACGACGCCGAAACGCGGCACGGGTTTGATTGGCGCACGATCCTGCCCGAAACCGGGGTCATGCGCTGGGGTAGGGCAGAAAAGAATGGACGCGCGGTCTGACGGGAACGCAATTCCGCTTGCGGTCGATCTCGACGGCACGCTGATTGCGACGGACCTTCTTTGGGAAGGCCTGTTCATCCTGCTCAAGAAAAATCCGCTGTATCTCCTTCTCGTGCCGCTGTGGCTGACCGGCGGGCCGGCGCGGCTGAAACAGGAAATCGCCCGGCGTATCGATATGGAYCCGGCTTCGCTTCCCTACCGYGTCGAGCTGCTCGATCGCCTGCGCGCYGARCATGARGAGGGCCGCAAGATCGTGCTGGCCACGGGCGCGCCGCGCAAATTCGCGGAGGCAATAGCCGCGCATCTCGGCATCTTCGACCGCGTGCTGGCGACAGATGGGCCGCGCAACATGACTTCGGGCCACAAGCGCGCCTGGCTTGTCGCCGCTTATGGCGACGGCGGTTTCGACTATGCCGGCAACAGCCGCCACGACGTCAAGGTTTTCGATGCCGCGCGCGCGGTGATCGTCGTGGCGCCGGATCGCGGCGCCGCGCGCTGGCAGGCGGCGCACGGCGCCGAAACCATGCCGGCGCCGAAGCCGACACGGAAGACCTTCGTCAAGATGCTGCGGGTGCATCAATGGCTGAAGAATTCRCTGCTCGCCGTGCCGATGGTGCTTTCGCATCAATATTTCAACGTCGGCATGATCTGGGATTGCCTGCTGGCGTTCGTGTCCTTCAGCGCGGTGGCTTCCGCCATCTATATCGCCAACGACTTTTTCGACCTGGCGCTCGACCGCAGGCACCCGACCAAGCGTAGTCGACCTTTCGCCAGCGGGGCGCTTTCGATCCCGTTCGGCCTTCGGGCCATCGTCGCGCTGCTTGCGACCGGCCTCGCCGTCGGAAGCCTGTTGCCGATCGAATTCCTCGGCGTGCTCGGCGGCTATATGGTCGTCGCCACCGCCTATTCGCTGTCGTTCAAGCGCATGCTCCTGATCGACGTGCTGACGCTTGCCGGCCTCTATACGATCCGTGTGCTGGCGGGTGCCGCCGCGACCGGCGTCGCSGTGTCCTTCTGGCTGCTGGCCTTCTCGATCTTCTTCTTYCTGTCGCTGGCGCTGGTGAAGCGCTTCGTCGAATTGCGCACCACCGCGATTCCGCCGGGCGAGCGYATCGCCGGACGCGGTTATCGCACCGAGGACCAGGAGATCGTCGCGCAGGCGGGSATGGCGTCGGCCTTTTCCTCGGCGCTGGTTCTGGCGCTCTAYATGGACAGCACCGCRGTGCGYGAACTCTATCCGCATCCCTGGYTGATGTGGCCGCTGGCGCCGATCGTGCTTTATCTGACGATGCGCGTCTGGATCCTCGCGCGCCGCGACGAGATGCATGACGATCCGGTCGTCTTCATCATCCGCGACTGGCGCAGCCAGATCGTCGTCGCCATCGGCGCCGTCCTTCTGGTCGCGGGAGGCTGGGGCTGGTGAGCATGGGCGGCGAACGCTTCGGCAGCTTCGGGCAAGCGACGCCGCCGGCGCGCAGGGCGATACCGGCTCAGGAAGCCGTTGCGCTGCTCAAGAGCGGCGCCGCCCGGCCGGGCACGTTGCTCGGCTATGGCAATGGTCGTTCCTATGGCGACAGTTGTCAGAACGACGGCGGCGCGGTGGTCGACATGCGGCCGCTCAACCTCATCAACAGCTTCGACGCGGAGACCGGTCTCCTCGAGGCGAATGCCGGCGTGCTGCTTTCCGACATCATTGCTCGGGCCGCACCCTATGGCTTCTTTCCGGCCGTGGTTCCGGGCACGCAGTTCGTTACCCTGGGTGGCGCGATCGCCAACGACGTCCATGGCAAGAACCATCATCGTCGCGGCACTTTCGGCTGCCACGTCGAAGCCCTTACCCTGCTAAGGTCCGACGGCCGCACCTACCGTTGCTCCGAAGCCGACAACGTCCATTTGTTCCGGGCGACCATCGGCGGCATGGGGCTCACCGGACTGATCCTGTCGGCATCGATCCGGCTGATGCGCGTACCGTCGCTCGACATCGTCGAGAGGGTGGCCCGATTTCGCGATCTCGGCGAGTTCTTCGATCTCGCCGACGCGGCGGACCAGGCCAATGAATACGCCGTCGCCTGGATCGACCAACTGGCCGGCGGCCGTGGCAGCGGGCGCGGGCTGCTGTTCACCGGCAACCACGCGGAGCATGGCTCGCATGCTGCCTCGATCCCCGCCAGCCGGCTTTCAGTGCCCGTGCAGCCGCCTTTCAACGTGCTCAACCGGCCGTTCCTGACCGCCTTCAACGCAGCCTACCGCTGGAAGAAGGGGCGGATCTCCACCTGTCGGCAAACCGGCTATCAGGGTTTCTTCTTTCCGCTCGACAGCGTCCGCGACTGGAACCGGCTCTACGGGCCGCGCGGGCTGTTCCAGCACCAGAGCGTCGTGCCCGAAACGGTGGCGCGGCGCGCTGTTCCGGCGCTGCTCGAAGCGGCGCGGCGGGCAAAGCAGGGCTCGTTCCTGACGGTGCTGAAGCGCTTCGGCGGTGTCCGCTCGCCCGCGCTGCTTTCGTTCCCGAGGCCGGGCTACACGCTGACCCTGGATTTCCCCAACAGGGGCGAATGGACGCGGAGGCTGCTTGGCGAACTCGATCGCATCACGGTCGAGGCGGGCGGAGCGGTCAATCCGTACAAGGACGCAAGGATGGGACCTGAAACTTTCGCCGCGTCCTTCCCGGAATGGCAACGGCTGGAGGCGCTTCGCGACCCGGCATTCATGTCGAGTTTCTGGGCCCGGACGGCGAAAAGACTGGATGCGAGGCGAGCCACCGCGGAGGCGGCGGAATAGATTCAATTCGAGTAAATCTCAGTAAACGAACCGTCAATTTCGGAGTTTTCTCAAAATAATTATGCGATTTCACGAAGTGTTTGTTGGTTCTTAGTAGGATCGCTCAAGGAGCGGGTGGCAACAATGAAATACATCGTCTTCATCCTTTTCACGGTCATGACCAATGCCGCCGCGCAGCTGATGCTGAAGCAGGGCATGATGTCGATGGGGCCGATCTCGTTCGAAGGCACCAATCCGCTTCTCAAGCTGCTGCAGATCGTGTTCAGCCCGTGGGTGTTCCTGGGGCTTTGCACCTTCGTCATCTCGATGGCGTCGCACCTCTATGTGCTGTCGAAGGTCGAGCTCAGCTTCGCCTATCCCTTCCTCAGCCTCGCCTATGTCGCCGTCGCGGTCTTCGCCTATTTCGTGTTCCGCGAGGACCTCAACGGCTGGCGCATCGCCGGCATCGCCTGCATCTGTGTCGGCACGGTGCTGATCGCGCAAAGCGGTCGCGACCTTGGCGGGCGAGGGCACGAGGACCGGACCGCTTCCATCACCCCCGACAAGATCGGCACAAGCGAGATCATTCGATGAGACATGTGATTTTCGGCGGCGATGGTTTCGTCGGCCGTCACCTTGCGCCCAAGCTGGTTGCGGATGGCGAGGAAGTCGTGGTCGCCGACATCGTCAAGAGCGACCTGCCGCATTATCGGTCGGTGCGCTTCGTCCAATGCGACGTGACCGATCCGGCGTCCGTCACGGCCGTCGGGCTCAAGGCCGACGATATGGTCTACAATTTGTCGGCCAAGATGCTGTCGCCGATCCAGGTGCGCGCCAAGCGGCACGACTTCTTCTTCCCGGTCAATTTCCACGGCACCGAGCACATCATCCAGGCGATGGACAAGGCCGGGGCGCGCAAGCTGGTCCACTATACGACCGACATGATCTACGGCCACACGATGGTGTTGCCGATGACAGAGGACCATCCGGTCGCACCGCTCGGCGAGTACGGCCTGTCGAAGCTCAAGACCGAGGAACTTGCCGCCGAATGGCGCAAGCGCGGCATGTCGATCGCGCTGTTCCGTCCGCGCCTGATCATCGGGCCCGGCCGTCTCGGCATCCTGGAAAAGCTGTTCAAGCTGATCGACTGGCAACTGCCTGTGCCGATGATCGGCTCGGGCAAGAATCCCTACCAGTTCATCTCGGTGTTCGATTGCGCCGAGGCGGCGCGCGCCGCCTGGAAAGCCGGTGTCCCGAACGAAGCCTACAATCTCGGCTCGCTCAATCCGCCGCCGGTCAGGAAGCTGCTCGGCGACCTGATCCGTCATGCCGGCTCGAAATCGATCCTGATTCCCACTCCGGGCTGGGCGGTCAAGCGCACGCTCGACCTCCTCGACCTCTTGAACATGCCGATCATGGACCCGGAACAGTATCTGATCGCCGACGAGGAGTGCGTGCTCGACGTGTCGAAAGCCGGGCGCCAGCTAGGCTGGGTGCCGCAGTACCGCGACGAGGACATGCTGATCGCCGCCTATAGCGAATATCGCGCGAAGAAGGACGGCCGCGCCGTCGCCACCAAACATGTGCCCGCCGAATAAGAGCGACGAGGGGAGACTTTCGAGATGACCGTCATGGCCATGCCTGAACACACGGGCACACGCACGCTGACCGAGGCGCCGGCATTGTCGCCTGCAGCAATAGCCAAGCCCGACCTGATCAGCGTCGAGCAGGCCAAGGCGCTGGACGTCGCCCGCATCACCGACCTGTTCAAGGCGCATCTCAACCCGGGCCAGCTGCATTTCATGAAGCTGCTCGGCTTCCACAGGGTCAAGATCGAGCGCGCCGAGGGTATGTTCTATATCGACCAGAACGGCCGCAAGATCCTCGACTTCTTCGGCGGCTTTGGCTCGCTGGCCTTCGGCCATAACCATCCGCGCATCCTGGAGGCGCGCCGCAAATTCCAGGAGGAAAAGCGCCAGGAGATCGCCATCGCCTTCATGTCGCAATATGCGGCAGCGCTTGCGCACAACATCGCCAAATGTTCGCCGGGCGACCTCGACATGGTGTTCCTCGGTTCGTCCGGCTCGGAGGCCATGGAAGCGGCGGTCAAGCTCGCCGAACGCGCCGCCGGCCCGAAGCGGCCGAAGGTCGTCTATGCCGAGAATTCCTTCCACGGCAAGACCAAGGGTGTTCTGGCGATCACCGACGGCCAGCTCTATCGCGCCGATTTCAAGGTGGCAGACAATGTCGTGCGCGTGCCCTTCGCCGACATCGACGCCGTCGAGCAGGCCTTCCGCAACGATCCCGAGATCGGCGTCATCGTGCTCGAGACCATCCAGGGCGGCGGCGGCATCATCCAGGCGCCGGCCGAGTACTGGCGCAAGCTGCGTGCGCTGTGCGACCACTACGGCGTACTGTGGGTCGCCGACGAGGTGCAGTGCGGTTATGGCCGCTCGGGCCGCTTCTATGCCTTCGAGCACTATGGCGTCGTTCCGGATGTGACGGCACTGGCGAAATCGCTTGGCGGCGGCAAGGCGGCGGTTGGCGCCATGATCGCCAAGCGCGATGTCTACATGAAGGCCTACGGCACGCCCAAGACGGCGATGATCCACGCCATGGCGACGTTCGGCGGCATGGGCGAGGCCTGCGTCACCGCGATCGAAGCGCTGAATGTGYTGTACGACGAAGGCCTCATCGACAATGCGGCTTCGACCGGCGATTACCTTCTGCAGCGGCTCCAGGCGCTGAAGGAGAAATACCCGAAGATCATCAAGGACGTGCGCGGCAAGGGCTTCATGGTCGGGCTTGAGTTCCACGACTTTTCGCAGACCTTGCCGATGGTGCTGCGCCCGGTGGTGAGCATGCTCGACGACAAGCTTAAGGGCTCGCTGTCCGGTTTCGTGGGGTCGCTCCTGCTGCGCGACTACGACGTGCTCGTCGCCTTCACCGAATACAACCGCAACGTCATCCGGCTCGAGCCGCCGCTGATCTGCCACCGCGAGCACGTCGACCGCTTCGTCGATGCCTTCGACAGTCTTCTGTCGCGCGGCATCGTGGCGATCGTGAAGGATTTCGTGAAGAGCCAGGTCCGCTGAGGCATCGATGCTGACCAGGCCGCCGGCAACTCCCACCAATCCCATCGACAGGCTGGCCGACGCCGGTCTGGCCTGTGGCGAGGGGACTTACGCGAAATGGGCCGCGCCGATCGGAGCCGCAGCCTTTTCGCTTTACATCCTGCTGACGGCGGTGACGGCCTGGATCATGCCCGACGCCAATTGGGACATGCTGCCYTAYCTMGCGRTCGCSGARGARGSSACCTATCCCGATCCGCAGGTTCTGCACGACTATGCCTATGGCGCGGTCAAGGCCGGCATCTCGGCCRGCGACTACAAGACACTGACCGACGACGGCGGCGGCTTCCGCAGCCACATGGCGGAAAACGCCGCCGACTTCCATTCGCTGCTCGGCATGTACCGGATMAARTTCCTSTAYGCSGARATYCTSTCCAGCYTGAGYCACKTMGTGTCGCCGGTCGMRGCGATGCGGCTGGTGCAGGTGTTCTCGGTGMTTTTSTTCGGCGCGATCGCGCTGATGTGGCTGCGCGCGGAAGGCGCGCTGGCGCTGGCGCCTGTCGCCGCCGCCATCCTGATCATGGCCGATTTCGGCGACGCGGCGCGCGCTTCGACGCCCGACCTTCTCGCCTCGGCGTTGTTCCTCGGCGGGCTGTTTGCCTATGTGCGCAAACGCGAGGCGGCGACGGCGATCCTGCTCTTCCTCGCGTTCATGGCCCGGCCGGACAATATTGTTTTCCTCGCCATCTTCGCGCTGCTGCTGGTCGCGTTCCGCCAGAAGGCATGGGGCGCGCTGATTGGTTTTGCTGCCTCGTTCATCGCCTATTTCGCCATTTCGCACTGGGCCCACCACCCGGGCTGGTGGCCGCATTTRTGGTTCTCCAGCATWGAGCAGCACTACAACATGGACGGGTTCGAACCGCCTTTCTCAGCGGCTGCCTATCTCAAGGCCTTCGCCGCYTCGGYGRTMCGYGCCATCAGTCTCRACAGCTGGGTCGGCGTGTCGGTGCTCGCGCTCGCYGGATGGTACGGGCTCGACCGCGYCGGYTTCMGGCTCGACCGCCGCGCCGGCGTCCTGTTCGCGGCGCTGGTGCTCGGCGTGCTCGCCAAATTCACKGTTTTCCCGATCCACGATACYCGCATCTATTTCCCCARCCTKCTGCCGCCTTTCCTGCTGCTTGCCACGYCGCTGATGGCGCTGTGGGCATCGGCRAGCCGGRGCRGGCAACGTGCCGCGTTGCASGTCATTCCCGGAGACAAGTCGTGAGCTCGGTTTCCAGCCTYGTRCGCGTGCTCCTGTCGCTCGGCCTKCCSGWRGGCCTGCTCGATCGCGGRCCATCGCTGCGCGGMACCAAGTTCCTYGCCMAGGCGGCRYTCAAGGCRCGCTTCGGCGRCARGGSCMGGCCCTTCCAGATGGTCAATGTCGGCGCCTGCGACGGCGCGCTGTTCGACGATGTGACGCCCTGGCTGCACCGCATCCCCGGTGCTCGCGCCATGCTGGTCGAACCGATCCCCTACAATCAGAAGCGGCTGCGCGCCAACTATCCTGATACCGACCGCTTCRTCATCGAGCCGGTKGCCGTGACCRGGACCAAGGGCACGATCACGGTCCGCACYTTCGATGCCGCGGCGCTGGAGGCYGGSWCGCTGCCGATCGARTTCATCGGCTGCTCGTCGGTCACCGACACCAAYCTGATGTCGGGCAAGAATGCCTGGGGCGARGCKGACGCCAACTTCAACAAATTCGCKCCGCATCTGAAGGACATCGAGGTGCCGTCCGAGACCTTGCAGACGCTGCTCGACCGCAACGGCATCAACGAAATCGATGYCTTCCTGGTCGATTGCGAGGGCGCCGACTGGATGGTGTTCGAACAGCTCGATCTTCAGCGCTATCGCCCSGGCATGATCAAGATCGAGGTCGGCGCGCTGCCGGCCGTCGAGATCGGCCAGGTCGTCGTCAAGCTGAAGACCGCCGGCTACCAGGTCGGTTTCCAGGCCGAGGATATCTGGGCCTTCGCCTGAGCAAAAACGCTGGTGAAGCTCCGGGTCGCGCCGCACTTGCGGCGTGTCGCAAACAGGCGGTAGCCCAACCGCTGTCCTCTGCATATTGTGCGCCAATCGAACGGGCGCCGACGCGCCCGCATCATCACTCTGGAGTCGCGGGCAATGGCAGAGTTTCCGAAAAAGGCGAAGGTCGTCATCGTCGGCCTGGGTGGCATCGTCGGCGCATCGGTCGCCCACCATCTGATCGAGCGCGGCTGGGACGACATTGTCGGCATCGACAAGTCGGGCATCCCGACCGATATCGGCTCGACGGCGCATGCCTCGGACTTCTGCTACACGACCAGCCACGATTTTCTCTCCTGCTGGACGACGCTCTACTCCATCGATTTCTACGAGAAGATGGGCCATTACGCGCGCGTCGGCGGCCTGGAGGTTGCCCGCGTCGGCGACGACGGGCGCATGGAAGAGATCAAGCGCAAGGTCGCTTCCGCCAAGGCCTTCGGTACCCGCGCCCGTCTGATCGAGCCGTCCGAGATCAAGAAGAAGTTCCCGCTGATCGAGGAGCAGCTGGTTCAGGGTGGCCTGTGGGATCCCGATGCCGGCCTCGTCATCCCGCGCTCGCAGACGGTCGCCGGCAAGCTGGTCGACCAGGGCGCGGCCGCCGGCAAGCTCCAGGCTTTCGCCAACACGTCGGCCAAGTCGCTTATCGTCGAGAACGGCCGCATCAAGGGCGTGGTGACCGAGCGCGGCACGATCGAGGCCGACTATGTGGTCGTCTGCACCGGCATTTGGGGCCGCTTGACCGCGGCGCTGGTCGGCGAAGACCTGCCGGTCATGCCGATCGACCATCCGCTGACCTTCTTCGGCCCCTACAACGAGTTCGCCGGCACCGGCAAGGAGATCGGCTGGCCGCTGCTGCGCGACCAGGGTAACTCGGCCTATATGCGCGATACCGGCGACCCCAAGACCGCCGAGGGCGGGCAGATCGAATGGGGCTACTACGAAGAGGCCAACCCGCGGCTTTGCCATCCGCGCGACCTGCTCGAAAAGGACCAGGCGCGGCTGTCGCCCTCGCAGCGCGACCTCGACATGGAGCAGATCATGGCGCCGCTGGAGCGCGCCATGGAGTTGACGCCGATCCTCGGCGAGCTTGGCTACAATGAGGGCCATTCCTTCAACGGCCTTTTGCAGGTGACGACCGATGGCGGCCCGTCCATGGGCGAAAGCCAGAAGGTGAGGGGCCTGTGGTATGCCGTCGCCATCTGGGTCAAGGACGGCCCGGGCATGGGCAAGCTGATCGCCGACTGGATGACGGACGGCCGGACCGAGATCGACCACCACGCCATCGACTATTCGCGCTTCTACCCGCACCAGACGCAGGAGCAGTTCATCTGGGATCGCTGCACCGAGACCGCGATGAAGGTCTATAATCCCGCGGTGCATCCACGCGAGCCGTTCTCCAAGGGCCGTAACATTCGCCGCTCGCCGTTCTGGGAACGCGAGAGGGAACTCGGCGGCTACTTCATGGAACTGGGCGGCTGGGAACGCGCCCATGGTTACGCCGCCAACGAGCATCTCTTGGAGAAATACGGCAACCGTGTACCGGTGCGCGAGAACGAGTGGGACAACCGCCACTTCTGGCGCGTCTCCAACGCCGAGCATCTGGCGATGAGCGAGGATTGCGGCATCGTCAACCTCTCGCACTTCTCGATGTACGATGTCGAAGGCCCTGACCACGTCGCGCTGCTCGAATGGCTGTGCGCGGCCAAGATCGGCGGCGACAACAACATCGGCAAGGGCATCTATACTCATTTCCTCGACGAGGAAGGCATGGTGCGCGCCGACTTCACCGTCATCCGCATGGCCGATCGCTGCCGGGTGATCGACGGTGCGGACGCCGGCCCGCGCGACTTCCGCTACATGCAGCGCACCGCGCAGGACAAGGGTTTCGACGTCACGGTCACCGATGTGACCGAGAAGTATGTCACCATCGGTATCTGGGGGCCGAATGCCCGGGCGACGTTGCAGAAGGTGGTCGAGAATCCGGACGGGCTTTCGCTCGAGAACTTCCCCTTCGCGGCGATCAAGCCGATCCGCATCGCCGGCAAGGATGTGACGGCGTTCCGCATCTCCTATGTCGGCGAGCAAGGTTGGGAACTGCATATGCGCTACGAGGACGGCCTCGCCGTCTGGGACGCGCTGCGCTCGACGGGTGTCATGCCGTTCGGCGTCGAGACCTATGCCAACACCCGTCGCATGGAAAAGAGCCTGCGCCTGCAGAACGCTGACCTTCTGACCGAGTACAACCTTCTGGAGGCCGATCTTGCCCGTCCGAAGGTCAAAGACAACGACTTCTGCGGCAAGGCCAAGCATGTGGAATACCGCGCCCGGGAGCATCAGCCGGCGATACTCTGCACGCTGGTGATGACCGACAACATCGATGCCAAGGGCGTGGCGCGCTATCCGGTCGGCATTATGCCGGTCATGGATCCGGCAACAGGTGAGACGCTGGTCGACGAGCTCGGCCGCCGTTCCTTCACCACATCGGTCGCCTACGGCCCGACCATCGGCAAGAACATCGCGCTCGCCTATCTGCCTTGGGGCTACGCTCAGGAAGGCCGCAAGCTTCAGGTCGAGTATTTCGGCGAGACCTATCCGGTCGAGGTGGCCGGTGTCGGCTACAAGCCGCTCTATGACCCGGAGAACCTCAAGCCGCGCAGCTGATCACGCGGTTGCCCGGACAAGTCTGGGAAGGCCCGGTCAACGCCGGGCCTTTCCGCTTTGTAGGGGACCGATTATCGCCTAACCTCGCGTCATGTCCGCTTCCGGCCGAACAGGGCGTTGGCTTTCGGGCGCTGTCGCGCTGGCGCTGCTGCTCGGGCTGACGGCGCGCTCGACCGCCGTCGAACCGGTGGATGTCGAACTGGTGCTGGCGGTAGACGTCTCGCTCTCCATGTCGCTGGCCGAGCTCGAGATCCAGCGGCACGGCTATGCGGCGGCGCTCACACATGACAACGTCCTGAAGGCCATAGCGGGCGGTGCCTACGGCAAGATCGCCGTCACCTATGTCGAATGGGCCGGCACCAGGTGGCAGCGCGTCATCGTGCCGTGGACGGTGATCGCCAATCGCGCCGATGCCGAAAGGTTTGTCGCCCAGCTCGGTGACCGTCCGCCGGACGGCGCCCGGCGCACTTCGATCTCGGGCGCGCTGGAGTTCGGCAGCGACCTGTTCGCCGAAAGCGGCTTTCGGGGCACGAAGCGGGTCATCGACGTTTCAGGCGATGGACCCAATAACCAGGGCGCGCCGGTCGATATCACGCGCGACGAAGTCGTGAAGCAGGGCATCATCATCAACGGGCTGCCGCTGATGACGCGGAGCGGCTTCGGCGGCGGCTCCGACGCCGACCATCTCGACCGCTACTACAGCGATTGCGTTATCGGCGGGCCTGGCGCCTTCATGATCCCTGTGAACGACTGGACGCAGTTTCCCGAAGCGATCCGCCGCAAGCTGGTGCTGGAGCTTGCCGGACCGGCCTCGCGGCAATGGGCGGCGGAAGAGGCCGCGCACCCGCCGGTCATGCTCGCCGGCGACGGGCCAGCCGCGGATTGCCAGGCAGGCGAGAAGATATGGCGAAATCGCGGCTAGAGCATGATGCCGAAAAGTGTGAAGCGGTTTTCGGGCGACATCATGCTCTATCATCTTTGATTAGAGCCGGGCAGCGGTGACGGCGGGCGGGGCGGAAAATAAAGGGTGCCGTGTTGAAACGGATTCAGGCGATGCGCGTTAAGTGGTTGTTTTTATGCATGTCGGGTCTGCAAACCACGATATGCTCGTGGGCAACCTGCGTCAGGTGCGGGCTTGCCTCGTCGCGTTGCGCGGTGGCAAGGTGGCTCGGAGTCGGCGCCATCGCATTACGCGGCCAAACAAGGAGGCATCCCATGAAACGCCTGGTCATTCTGACGGCACTAGCGTCGATAATTTTTGCCGGCAGCGCCAGCGCTCAATACTATCGCGATGCGGCCTGCGTGATGTTCGAGGACGCATATTTTCGTGGCCGTTCCCTGGAGATGGGTCCCGATGACTCYGTCAACTTCCGMGCCGGCCAGTTCTGGAACGACCGGATCTCGTCGGTGCTGGTGCGCCGGGGGTGCACGYTGGTCGCCTATGAGGATACCGGGATGAGCGGCCGTTCGATCGAATTCAATCGCAGGGTCCGCAATCTCGATGACATAGGCTGGAATGACCGGATATCGTCGGCGGAGTGTTACTGCGACCAGTATTGAAGGCAGCCAAATCGCCGCTCAAGACAGGCCGCATCAAGTCCGCTGTGCTGGTCGACCTGCCGCATCCGCGCCATTATGCGCTGAAGACAAGCCTGGAGTTTTTCGCGCTCAAGGCATAGCTCACCGAAGACATCCGGACACCGAGGCGGTGCGGACGTGCAGACGCGATCCGCGTAACGGATTTGTTAGGCCGCCAACAGTTGCTTGCGGTCGACCCGCTCCTGCTGCGGCGAGCGGGCATAGAGCTCGCGATAGCATTTGGAGAAGTGCGAGGCCGAAACGAAGCCGCAGGCCACCGCCACCTCGACCACCGGCATCGACGACTGGATCAGCAGATGCCTGGCGCGATCGAGGCGGATTTCCAGGTAGTAGCGGGCGGGCGAACGGCCCATCTCTGTGCGGAAGAGGCGCTCGATCTGCCGGCGCGAGAGGTCGACATGGTCCGCGATCTCGATCAGCGACAGCGGCTCGGAGAGGTTCGCCTCCATCAATTCGATGATGGTCAGCACCTTGGAATTCTGGACGCCGAGGCGGGCGCGCAACGGCAGGCGCTGGCGGTCGGTCGGGCTGCGCACGCGGTCGGTCAGCACCTGCTCGCAGACACGGTTGACAAGGCTCTCGTCGAAATCGTCGCCGATCAGCTTCAGCATCATGTCGAGCGCGGCGGTGCCGCCGGCGCAGGTGTAGACATTCTGGTCGATCTCGAAGAGGTCGGCAAAGACGTTGGCCTTCGGGAAGGCCTCGGAGAAGCCGGGCAGGTTCTCCCAATGAATGGCGCAGCGCTTGTTGGAGAGCAGCCCGGCGGCGGCCAGGATATGCGCGCCGGTGCAAAGACCGCCGACAGCGACGCCGCGGTTGTACTCCTCGCGCAGCCAGGCAAAGGCCGACTTGTTGTGGTAGCGCTCGACGTTGATACCGCTGCAGACGATCGCCATGTTGGGGCGGTCCGGTCCGGCCATCTTCTTGCGTTCTTCTTCGAGCGAGGTGTTGACGGCGCATTCCACGCCGTTCGAGGCCCGCACCGGCTTGCCGTCTATGCTGGCAAGGCGCCAGCAATAGGCTTCGTAGCCGAGCATCCGGTTTGCCGAACGCAGCGGGTCGAGCGCCGTCGCGAAGGCGATCATGGTGAAGTCGGGGATGAGGAAGAATACAAACGATCTTTTGATCGGATGCTTGACGGCATTCACGGGAAACCTCACGCGGCCATGACGCGAACAGAATGTCGCGAACAGCATAGCGACATCAGGAAAAACCTTGGCTGTCAATCGGGTAGGCGGCTAAGTGAAGATTAAATTTGCGACACGGGTCGCAAATGGGCAATTCGCTCCCATGAGAGCCGGATGCGGCAGCTCCCAATCCCGGATTGTAAAAATGAAAACGCCGCCTCGACAGAGCCGGGCGGCGTTGAATGCAGCTTCACTACGGCGACCTTGCAGGCCGTCCGGGAACCCAACTGTCTCAGGCGACGAAGCCGAGGCGGGCAGCGGCCATGGCGCCGGTCTGGCCGGGCATGGTCTTGGCAAGGCGCTGGCGCTCGAGAGCGGTCGTCAGGTTCATTTCGCGGCGGGTGAAAAGGCGGGCAAACAGCTTCATCGTCATCTCCATTTGGGTTGCTCAGACGGGTCGCCTTCGCTGTGGAGTGGGGCAGCTCGTTTTTGCTGGCCGTGATATAGGCTTGGTTCAGCAAAAACTAAATCGCAAAARCGAAGCGCTTGATATGAAAAGCGACATGGATTGCGRCATTTTTGGGCGRTGTGCCWGARATTTGCTATTATTTACAGCGYCTTAACTCGGAAATTAACCYGCTATGCGAGTGGTTCATATRCGTCATGCAACGGCCGCATRGCTSTGRAATTCGTTTGARTGCAAACAAAAAGGCCTGCCGAGCTGATGCGGCAGGCCYTCACTTCYSRATAKACACTTAKCTACTTGGCTCCGGCCCAGGWWCCGACRCCGAGGCGCACGCCGGTCTTGGCGTCKGCGGCTTCAGGCCAGCCRATATCCTTCTGCAGTTCGATCGGCARCGCATGGATKGCGCGYTCGGTCTGRTAGCGGGCGCGGGCAGCGCTGAATTCGGTCGCGAGCCGACCGATGGAYGAYAGGATAGACATTCTCTTTCTCCTCGAATCGGGCAGGGAGGCGCCCGGCAATGCGTTACGYTGGCTCTGTTTCAGCTTCATTTCATGTCGATTGCAGGTCTGTGTCGTGGTSGTTTGGTGGCCGTTTTGGCAGCAGCCTGCATCGATCGAGTTGACTATGCGCTCGAAGTGATGTTCAATCAAACGAAATGGGATGATCGTTTGCATCAGAAAAATTGAAAGCAAGCTCCAATGAACGCCCCGCTTAATCACCCTCTGCCGCTGCTCGATCTCGATGTGCTGCGCACCTTCGTGGCGATTGCCGAGACCGGCAGCTTCACGACGGCCGCCAACGCGGTGTTCCGCACGCCTTCGGCCGTCTCCATGCAGATCAAGAAGCTGGAGGACATTCTCGGCCGCTCGGTCTTCGCGCGCGACGCGCGTTCGGTGACGCTGACCACGGATGGCGAGATGCTGCTCGGCTATGCCCGCAGGCTTTTGTCGATCAACCGGGAAGTGGTGTCGAAGTTCATCATCCCGGACATTGTCGGTGTGGTGCGGCTGGGTTCTCCGGACGATTACGGCGAGCGTATCCTGCCGCATGTGCTGAAGCGTTTTGCCCAATCGCATCCGTCGATTGCCGTCGACGTCATCATCGACCAGAGCATCAATCTGCGCCGTCGCATGGACGATCGCGCGCTCGACATCACGTTGCTCACCAACTCCTACAAGAGCAGCGCGGTCGGTGCCGAGGTGCTGCTGACCGAGCCGATCGTCTGGGCCGGCGCCAAGGGTGGCTGCGCGCATCTGCGCGAGCCGCTGCCGGTGTCGCTCTGGGAAGAGGGCTGCGCCTGGCGGGCAGGGGCGCTCGAGGCGCTTGGCCGTGAGGGCCGCAACTATCGTGTCGCCTATATGAGCGCCCATACGGCCGGCCAGCGCGCTGCGATCATGGCTGACCTTGCCGTTGCGCCGCTGCCGAAGTCGTTCCTCGGCGACGAGATGGTCGAGCTCGGCATGAAGGACGGCATGCCGGATATCGGCACCTACAACCTCGCCATGGTGGTGGCGCCCGACGCCAGCGCGCCGGTCAAGGCGGTCGCCGACCACATCCGCGCGACGTTCGAGCTGTTCCGGGAAACCGGCAAGTTCTGATCTATTCCGCCACGGGCGCCGGACGCGCCGCGAACGCAGCCTCGCGCCGTGTACGCGCGCGGCGCGGTACTGTATCGGTTGCAAGGAAAGCGACGATGCTGTCGCGCGCGCGGCGTGCCTCCGGCATCTCTATCAGCGGCCAGACGTGGAACATGTCTTCTTCATAGACGACATCCACTTCGACGCCGGCGGCGCGCGCCCGCTCGGCAAAGATCAGGTTGTCGGGGCTGAGCAGGTCACGCGAGCCGGCGAGCAGCAGCGTCTTCGGCAGCACCGAGAGGTCGCCGTAGAGCGGGCTGATACGCCAGTCCGAGCGGTCGATGCCGGCACTGTAGAGCCGGATCGCCTCGAGCCCGCCGGGAATGCCGAGCCAGGGATCCTTGCGCTCTGCCTCGAACACTTCCGGGTTGGAGAGCGACATGTCGAGCCCGGGCGAGATCAGCACATGGCGCGACGGCAAAGGCAGGCCATCCTCGGCCGCCATCATGGTCAGCACCACGGCCATGTTGCCGCCGGCTGAATCACCCATGAAGGTGATGTCGTCGGCGTCAGTCTCCGCCAGCATGCGCCGGTAGACGGCGCCGACCATGCCGAACATGGCATGGAAATCATGCTCTGGCGCGATCGGGTAGATCGGCACGGTCAAGCCGAAGCCGAGGCGTGCGGCCATCTCGGCGATCAGACCCCAGTGATAGGACGTGATCTGGAAGACGTAGGCGCCGCCATGCAGATACAGGATGCGCCGGCGCTCGCCGGATTTCGGCGCGATCTCATAGACGGGAAAGCCGTCGACGACGGTCTCGCTTATGTTCAGGCGCGCCTTGAGCAGGGCCGGCGGGTGGTAATCCTCGGTCTTGCGGGCGTAGTCGATCCAGCGCCGCAGATTTTCCGGACTGGAAAAGGCCTTCTTGCGGCTGTGCCTCAGGATGAGCGAGACAAGGTGGCTTTTCAAACTGGGCATGCGGATACACGGACTTCGGCAGAGCCGACCAGGAATAATTCCCCCACTATGCGAAGATTGTACCTCGGTAAAAAATGTCAAGGTTTAGCCATGCCGCATCGGCGCAATGCGGCCGGCGGCTGCCTTAACCGGAAACTCGACGGACCGCCTCGGTCATATTGACTTGCTTGACCTTGAGGTGACCTAGTAGGAATTCGGCGACCGCCTGCGCTTTCATCTGGCCCAGGTTCTTGCGCCAGATAGGGTCAATCAAGTCCTTCGCTTCTATGACCGCGCCGCCCGTCAGGTCGCTGTAGCCACAGAGATACTTGGTGGTGCTGTGGACAGCTATGTCAGCGCCGAGCTTTAAGCCAGTACGCAATCTAGTTCACCGCTACGAAAATTAGTTTACCGTTGCGAAAAATCATACTAGAATGCTCGGAGATCCACGCCAAGGGGGTATCCATGCCAAAGAAGATTCTCTGCGCGATCGATGGCTCACATTCATCCGAGCGCGCCGCCGCCTATGCAGTCGAACTCGCGAAGGAAACAGGCGCCGATCTCACCTTCGTGCATGTCAACACGGTGCCGCCCGATCGCATTGCGAAAACCGTGTTCTGGGACGAAACCCTTCTTTCGGCTGTGAACGACCAGATTCATGCACAATTGGCTCAGGGCCAAAAGATTGCGGCCAACCATGGGCTGTCCGATTTCAGCAGCGTAGTCGTGACCGGCAATCGCGTCTCTTCCGCGATCGTTTCCTATGCCAGGGAAAAAGAATTCGATCATATCGTAATGGGAACCGGAGTGACCAACGAGTTGGAAAGGCTTTTTCTTGGCTCGGTCGCCACCGAAGTTGTGTCGACGGCTCACTGCCCAGTGACGATTGCTCGCAACGGTTGACCTCAGGCCCGCTCGCGGGGGGCGGGGGCGAAGGCTGGCGCCTTGGGTGTGCCTCTGGTTCCTCCCAAGGCGGCAGCATGCTGCCGGCATCGCGGCGAAGCGCGCCAAAGGACGGCTGCTCCGCACCAGCCGATGAACCGGTCGCCTTCTAACGCCGCGCCGGCGGCAGCGCGGTGCGCAGCCTGTGGTCACGGATCGCCAAGGCCACTTGCCGGCCTTGGCGCCTGCCAAGCAGCCTGCATTTGTCGGCGAAAGTCATCAGCGCGGCGTTCCCAGCAGCAGCGACGCAAGCGCCGCCTGCGGGTCGGTCGGCGGCGAGGCCGGCCAGCCAATGTCCTTCTGGACATGAGGCGGCAGGCTGTTGAGCGCACGGATCGACTTGTTCCGGGCATGGGCCTGCCTGATGATGACACCGAAGCGGCCAAGGTTCTCGAACATCGACATTTTCATCTCCCTTTGAACAGCGGCGGCGGCCGAGGATCGTCCTCGGCTCGCCGTTCGATGTCGGTGGAATGCATCGCCAGTGTTTCGGGTGGATTTCGCGAAAGCAGCGTTTTGGTTTCCGGATCGCGCGGATCCTGAAACATTTGTATGCAAACAAGTTGAGTCGGCTCTCAATCAAGGAGATAGAGCATAATGTCGCCCGAAAACCGCTTCACACTTTTCGGCATCATGCTCTAGCAGGCTGTTGAAGAAGTCCACTTGCGGGCGATGAAGTCGGCTTCGTCGCCGTTTTGGAAGCAGATTTGGCCCATGATGGAGCCGTCTGGTTGGATTTCGGCCCAGCCATCGCCTTGGGCTTCGTCCATTTCGTCGTTGCCTTGCCAGGAGAAGGCGAGGCGATTGCCGTCGCCCGCGCCGAAGATCTGCCCGGTGACGCAGCCGAAGGCGAATTCGCCGGAGCCGTTGGCCGCGAACTCGATGTAAGCGGGCTCCATCATGTCGGGATAGTCCTCGACATAGTCGGGCATCGCGACGATCCGCCACCGGCCGGCGAGGCTCATGCCGGCACCGCCAGCAGCTTGGGCAAGCGGACGAGATTGTAGGCCGCCAGGTTCAGGGTGAAGGCCGCGCCCACACGGGCGCATCCTCGCAGCTTGACCTTGGCCATGCCGGCCGAGGCCTTGATCCAGCCGAACACCTCTTCGATCCGCTTGCGGCAGCGCTGGCTGGCTTCATARCCCAAATGGCGCTTCGTGCGGCCATCGATCGCCGTCACGCGAGGCTTGCCCGTTTTACTGAGGTGACCATCGATGGCGATGTGCGCGGTGACCTTGCGCTCGCGCAGGTCCCTGATGAATTGGCGTACGTCATAGGCCTTGTCGGCACCGAGCGTGATGCGCCGCCGCGATGATCTGCGGTCCAGCATGGCGAGTGCCGCCTCGCGCTCCGCAGTACCCGTGGCCTGGGTGATGCCACCATCGACCGCCAGTCCATGGCGGTTCTCCATTAGTGCATGTCCTATATAGCAGAGCTTCGCCGGCTGACCGTCGCCCTTCTTGTAGAGCCGCGCATCGGGATCACTTACGCTCTGATGCGTGTCGTTGGAGCGCTTCTCCTTGTGAAAGCCGCGCTCGGCGTTACGGCCAGCYCCATCCGGATCGTTGTCGCTGCCGTCTTTGCGGCGGAAACTCTTGATCGAGGCCCAGGCCTCGATCAGCGTCCCGTCCACCGAGAAATGATCCGACGACAACAGTCGCTTCACCCTTGGCTGCGCCAGCACCGCGCGCAAAAACTTCGCGCAATCTCACCTTCCAACAGCCGATCCCGGTTCTTGGTGAAGCTCGAATGGTCCCAGGCCGGCTCGTCAACACCAAGCCCCACGAACCAGCGGAACAGAAGATCGAACTCCATCCGCTCCATCAACTGACGTTCGGAGCGGATGCCATAAAAGGCCTGCAACAGCATCGCACGAAGCAAGCGCTCCGGCGCGATCGACGGGCGGCCGAGCCCGGGCGGATAAAGCACCGCAAAATCGCTGTTCATCTCTACGAGAGCCGCATTCACGATCTCCCGTATCACCCGAAGCGGATGATCACACCGAACCCGCGCCTCAAGGTCCACATAGGAAAACAGCGAGCCTGTCCGTTCGTCCAATCCGCGCATCCGCCGTCCCCAAATCATCAGGGCAGCAGTGAATCATGCTCCAAACAACCGCGCYAGCACTTCTTCAACAGCCTGCTAGGTGTTCCCGGATTCTGTCGGGACAGGTGCCGTCGGACACTCCAGCCGCAGCGGCGGCGGAGTGAGCCGCCTGCGGCAAGCTTTTCGAGACTATCGTYAGTCGCGGCCGCGCCGTGCCGCGCGCTCTTCGCGCGAGCGCCGGCGCGGGGTGGCGTCGCCCACGGTGCCATCCTCGCTCGCGGCCTTGCGCGGCGGCAGCTTCACTGCGGCCGCCAGCCTCGGGAACGGATCGACCTTGTTCGGCAGCGCCATGGCGTAGACGAAATGCTCCTGAAACTTCGGTTCCAGCGCGGTTTCGATCTTCTCGATCCGGCTTACGGTCTCCTCGATCTCGCGGCGGTAGCCACGGTTCAAGAGCGCCATGCGCGCACCGGCGCCGGCGGCGTTGCCGACGGCCGAGACCTTGTCGAGGTCGCAGTCCGGGATGAGGCCGAGCACCATGGCGTATTTCGGATCGATGAAGGAACCGAAGGCGCCGGCGAAATGGATGCGGTCGACATGCTCGGTGTTCTGCTTTTCCATCAACAGCTTGGTGCCGGCATAGAGCGCCGCCTTGGCAAGCTGGATGGCGCGCACGTCGTTCTGGGTGATGGTGATCTTCGGTTCGCCCTCCTTCAGCACATAGGAGAAGGTGCGGCCGTTGGCGACGATGCGTGGCGAGCGCGCCGCGAGCGAGCCGTCGACGACGCCGTCCTCCGAGATGATGCCGGTCAGATACATCTCCGCCACCACCTCGATGATGCCGGAACCGCAAATACCGGTCACGCCGGTCGCCTGCACGCTCTCGGCGAAGCCCGGCTGATCGGACCACAATTCCGAGCCGATGACGCGGTAGCGCGGCTCAAGCGTGTCCGGRTCKATGCGCACGCGCTCGATGGCGCCGGGGGCGGCGCGCTGGCCGCCGGAGATCTCCGCGCCCTCGAAAGCCGGGCCGGTGGGCGAGGAGGCCGCCACCACCCGCGTGCTGTTGCCGAGCACGATTTCGGCATTGGTGCCGACGTCGACGATCAGCATCATCTCTTCCTGGCGGTGCGGGCCTTCCGACAGCGTGACTGCGGCGGCGTCCGCGCCGACATGGCCGGCGATGCAAGGCAGCATGTAGAGGCGCGCGCCCTGGTTCAGCTTGAGGCCGATATCCGATGCCTTGATGCGCACCGCGCCAGAGACGGCGAGCGCGAAGGGCGCGCCGCCGAGTTCCGTCGGATCGATGCCGAGGAACAGGTGGTGCATGATCGGATTGCCGACGAAGACGGAATCCAGAATGTCGTTGCGGTGGACGTTGCCTTCGGCGCAGACCTTGTCGACAAGGCTGGAGACGGCTTCGCGCACCGCGACCGTCATGCCTTCGCGACCGTCCGGATTCATCATCACGTAGGACACGCGGCTCATCAGATCCTCGCCGAAGCGGATCTGCGGGTTGGACGTGCCGGACGATGCGGCAACGCGACCCGACAGCAGCGACACCAGATGCATGGCGATGGTGGTCGAGCCGATATCGCAGGCAAGGCCATAGGCCTCGTTCTTCAGCCCGGGCCAGAGCGCGATGACGCGGGCGATATCGCTGTCGGCATCCTTGTGGATGGCTGCGGTGGCGGCCCAGTTGCCCTTGCGCAGGATGCCCTGGACCTGGGGCATCAGATAGAAATCGAATTCGAGGTTTTTGAGGCCCCAGTCTTTCATCAACGCGATCTTGAGCCGGTCGAGATCGCCGAGCGGCTTGTGCATGTCGGGCTCTTCGATCTCGACATAGCACATGCGGATCGCCGCATCGCGGGCGATCACCCTTGTGTCGGCGTCCTTGCGGATGGTCTGGGCGTTGATGACCGTGTCCTGCGGCACGTCGATGACGAGGTCGCCGAGGATCTGCGCCGAGCAGGACAGGCGGCGCCGTTCGGGCAGGCCGCGCACGCGTTCGTAGCGCTCCTCCTTGGCGCCCTTCGGCGAGATGTGTTCGTTGGACGAGACGATCTTGTGCTTGGCGAAATTGCCTTCCTGCACCTCGATCTGGCAGCGACCGCAGGTGGCGCGGCCGCCGCACACGCTCTCGACATAGACACCGAGCTGCCGGGCCGCGTCGAGCACCGGCGTGCCGATCGGAAACCGTCCGCGCTTGCCGGACGGCATGAACAGGACGAGCGGATCGGTGATGTTGGGGGGCGGGTTCATGCTGGCACGTATCTCGATGGCAATTGCCGATGCCGTTTAACGGATCGTTTCACTATTGGGTGGAATCTCTGATGGTCCAGAGGCCAACCATGTCGGATCTTCTGCTGTCCGCCGTCTTCACCGCGTTCACCATGGTCCGCGTGCTCAAGGGCCCATGGCTGCGTAACCCGCAATATCTGGCTTGCGGGATTCTCGGCGCGATCGTCGGGGCGCTGGTGCTTAACGGATTCTGGCCCGCCTACGCCGACGATTTCATCGTCGGCGGCGTGACGGGCATCTTCGGATCCTGGGCGGCAATGGCGTTGTTCGACGCCATACTGGGCATGGCCTGAACGCAAAGCAGACCTGTCCGAACGCATCGAGGATGCGATCGGACCAGCATGGTTTGCAGTACGGCCCACGATTGCGCGCTTATCCCCTGGCCATACGGGCTTCACGACCGCCGCGGCGGCGGCCGCCGGCGGCGGCGGCGCCGTCGCCCGGGGCCGTCACCGGCGTCGCTGCCGGCGCGGCGTGACCGCCTTCGGCCGGCTTGTAGTCCTTGTAGGTGCGGATCCAGTTGGTGCAGTTCTCATCGGTGCCGTTGAGCACGTTGGCGCCGCGCACGGCTTCCATTTCCTGCGGGCGGACCGGGTTCATGATGGCGCTAGTCATGCCGGCGCCGATCACCATCGGGATGAAGGCGGCGTTGATGCCGTGGCGGTGCGGCAGTCCGAAGGAGATGTTGGAGAGACCGCAAGTGGTGTTGACCTTGAGCTCTTCGCGCAGGCGGCGCAGCAGCGCGAACACCTGGCGGCCGGCATCGCCGAGCGCGCCGATCGGCATCACCAGGGGGTCGACGACGACGTCATGCGCGGGAATGCCGTGGTCGGCGCAGCGCTCGACGATCTTCTTGGCGACGGCGAAGCGGACGTCCGGGTCCATCGAAATGCCGGTCTCGTCGTTGGAGATGGCGACGACCGGGACGTTGTATTTCTTGACCAGCGGCAGGATGGCCTCGAGCTTTTCTTCCTCGCCGGTTACGGAGTTGACCAGCGGGCGGCCCTTGGCGACCTTCAGTCCGGCCTCGATCGCCGCGGTGACGGAACTGTCGATCGACAGCGGCAGATCGACCAGTCCCTGGACGATCTCCAGCGTCTGGACCAGCAGGCCTGGCTCCGTCTCATTCGGGTTGACCGAGGTGACGCCGGCATTGACGTCGAGCATGGTGGCGCCGCAGGCGGCCTGCTCCAGCGCGTCCTTGATGACGGTTTCGAAGTTGCCAGCCACCATCTCGGCGGCCAGCTTCTTGCGGCCGGTCGGGTTGATGCGCTCGCCGATCACGCAGAAGGGCTGATCGAAGCCGATGACGATTTCTCGGGTCGCCGAGGCGACGATGGTGCGGGTCATGAAATCTCTCCGTCGGGATATAAAGAGTTCTTTATATCGTTATCTGGTCTCGTTCAAGCGGATGGTGTCGGCCGCGCATTGGACTTTAAGTTCATGGATGTCGTGGTCCTAAAACCGGTTCCCACTTTTGGGCGACATACATCAATGCGCGGTCTTCACCATCTCCACCTGGGTTTCGGTAATCTCGTCGTGCAGTATGTGGTCGAGCCGCTCGGCCACGATCTGGTCGTCGCGCCGGCTCTCCCGCTTCCATGGTTGGCGGCCTTTCAGCACGCCGGATTCATCGACGATCTCGGCGACATATTCTTCCTGGCGGTAGGCCATCACATGGACGCCGGCGACGCCTGGAATTTCCTTCACCTCGTTGATGATGTCGATGCAGAGCTGCTTGCCTTCCTTCTTCTGGTCCTGCGCGCCTTCCAGCCGCTTGATCACCGCGTCGGGGATGTGGATGCCCGGCACGTTGGAGCGGATCCACTTGGCCGTCTTGGCGGAGGCGAGCGGCCCGACGCCGCACAGGAGGAAGACTTTTTCGGTGTGGCCGAGGTCGCGCGCCTTCTGCATGAAGGTTTTGAACATCGGCACGTCGAAGCAGTATTGCGTCTGCACGAACTGCGCGCCGGCGGCGATCTTTTTGCCGAGATGGATCGGGCGGAAATCGTAGGGTGGCGCGAAAGGATTGACGGCGGCGCCGAGGAAAACCTGTGGCGGCGTCGTCAGCTTGCGGCCGGACAGGAACTTGCCGTTGTCGCGCATGATGCGGATGGTTTCGAGCAGCGACATGGAATCGAGATCGAACACCGGCTTGGCGCCGGGCTGGTCGCCGGCCTGCACGCCGTCGCCGGTGAGGCAAAGCATGTTGGCGACGCCCATCGCCGCGCCGCCCAGCACGTCGCCCTGGATGGCGATGCGGTTCTTGTCGCGGCAGGCGATCTGCATGATCGGCGCATAACCCATGCGGGTCAGAAGTGCGCAGATGCCTACCGACGACATGTGGCAGTTGGCGCCGGAGGCATCGACCGCGTTAATGGCGTCGACCCAGCCGTCGAAGATCTTGGCGCGGTTGTAGACATCTTCCGGATCGGCGCTGTCGGGCGGGTTGAGCTCGGTGGTCACCGCGAACTCGCCGCGGCGCAGCACGCGCTCCAGCCGGCCGCGCGAGGAATGGCCGGGCAGGGGGTCGAGCGGCAGGTGGACGCCGGCCGGGTTCTCGTCGAGCTGGCGGGCGGTCATGCCGAAGCTCCGCTGTTCGGGTTGGCGGCAGTCTCGCGCGCGGCGGCGGCCTGCGCGGTCACCCTGAGCCAGGCCGAGGTTTCGCGCAGCGATTGGTCGACCGGCTTCTGCACGGTGAGGATCCTGTCGCCATGCACCATGTTGCGGGAGCCTTCCCAGGCCTTGACCCAGACGCAGGGCATGTCCGGCTCGACCTCGCAATTGCCGTTGGCGCGCACGCCGCCGCACGGGCCGTTGCGCAACTGCTTCGGGCAGTTCATCGGGCACGACATGCCGGTGGAAGAGAGGACGCACTGGCCGCACATGCGGCAGTCGAACATGAAGCCCTTGACGTGCTTCTCGACGAATTTCACCGGCGCTTCCACGCGACCGTAGCCGATACCCTTCCACAGCGGGTGGAGCAGCAGGAACGTATCGGCGAAACGCGCGTAAAACCACTCGAGCAGGCGCGAATGGCGGATTGACCACAGCCGCACCGCGAAGGTGCGCTGGACGCGCCGCTGCGGCGACACGTCGGCAGGCTTGTAGTCGGATTTCGGCGCCGCCTTCTTGACCAGGGTGGCCTGGGTAACCGTCGGCTGTTTCTCAGACATTTTCTTTCCCGCCAGCCTTGACCAGGGCGACCAGCCGCTCCCGGTCGTATTTCGCGTCGAGTTCCTGGTAAGCCTTCTCGACTTCGGCCTCGATGTCGTCGCCGACCGGGACCGGATCGGCCTTGCGCCACTCGGCCAGGTAGTCGTCGGTGCCGCCGGCGCCGGTGCGCATGGCGCACATGTCGATCGCCTCGGTGAAGCGCAGCGGCAGTTCGCGCTTGGCGTTCTGCCGGCCCTTCTTGACGATGACCTGGGCGGGGATGTCGCGCCAATAGACGACGATCAGATCGGCCATGAATTCTCACTCCTCGATGTTGTCGAGCATTGCCGCATGCGCTGGTGGGCCGCTTGTTATGGGACGACGCGCGCGCCTTCAAAAGCGACGCTGTGGATGACGCAAAGCGGATGCCGAAATTCGACGCCGGCTGATTACCAGACCCGCCTGGTCAAGCCGGTCCAGAGATAGAACCAGATCGTCGGGTGATACCACTGCTTCGACGGCAGGCCGGGATCGATCGTCGCGAGCTTTCCGGTCAGCACGTCGCTCACCGCCTCGGCGCAGATGTCGCGGGAAAACGCAGCCTGCCGCAGCGCATAGCTGGCGATGGTGTCGCCTGGTTCGGGCTTGCCGCGCGCCTGCTTCAGCACGGCGCCGGTATCGACGCCAGCGTCGACCAGATGCACGGTCGTCCCGAAATTGTCCCTGTCGCCCGAAGCCAGCGCCCAGTAGCCGCCGTTCATGCCGCGATATTTCGGGGCGATGCCGGCGTGATAGTTGAGCACCGGACAGGGCATCTTCGCCAGCGTGTCTTTCGACAACAGCCTGCAGCCGGCGAGCAGCACGACGCCAGGGCCGATCCTCTCGATCGCCTGCAGGCATTCCGGCCCGTTGGCGGACGGTACATGGACGATCGCCTGGCCTTGCCGCGGCTCCGTCTCGATCTTCTCTTCGGCGATCAGTCGCGCAGTGTGGCCGGCAAGGGCCCGCTTGCCGAGCCTGGTCAGCACCATGGTGCCGAGTTGGCCAATGGCCGATATCCAGCCTTGGCGCCGCGCGCGGCCAAGCAGTAGACGCTTTTTGGATTCAGGGGTTTCGAGGATGACGTCGACCGGGCCGATGCGGTCGGTGAGCGCATTGACGATGGCCCAGATATGCGGGCCGCCTTCGGTGACGACCACGATCGGTCGCGGACCGGACTCCGACGCAGCCATGGCAAGCCCCCGCTCTCAAGAACGGGCGCATGCTAGGCGAGGCGGGTTAATCCTTGGTGTGCCGGAAGCCTTTCGGCTCGGGCGCGAAAAGGCGCCGCTCAGCGCCTGAATTCATGGGCGCGCTTCTCGTCGTCGAAGAAGCGGCCAGTGGTGCGCGAGATGCCGTCAAGCAGAGTTTTTCGCCGCTCGCTTCAGCTCGCCGGTCAGATCGCCATAGCCGGTCGGGCGGCGCTCGTAAGCAAGGCCGAGCATTGCGGCGGCTTTTTCGGCAACCTTGTCCAGTTCCGGATCGTCGGTCTGGGCGAGGTAGATCAGCTTTTCGTAATTGCCGAAATAATCCTTGATCAGTTCGGGGTGCCTGTCGAGACCGAGCGGCTTGATGAAGAAGGCGTCGAACTGGCGGCAGAGGAAGTCGGTCATGTAGAACGACATCATGTCGCCGTCGGCAACCTTCGCATAGGCGTCCATGCCCTGGTAGAAGGCGAAACAGTGCGGCCCGGCCATGCGCTCAACGCCATGCTTCTCGACGACGCGGTCGAGCAGGCCGCCAGTGCCGCAATCGGCATAGCCGACGAAGATGTGCTCGTAGCCTTCCGCCTTGGCCTTCTCGATCGCCTTATCCATCGCCGGCGCGATACGGTCCGGATAGAAATGGAACTCGGCCGGCAGGCAGGTCAGTTCGAGATGGTCGAGCTTTAGCTGTTGCTTGACGGCCAAAACTTCGCGCGCAATCATCCCGCAGGCGATGACGAGCAGCCTGTCTGTTTGATTCGGTTCCGTTTTTTGCGTTTTGACCAAGTCGGGCCGGCTTTCGCTGCGGGGCTTAATATCTGTCGAGGGAGACACCGTCCATGAAACTGCTACGCATCGCGCCGATCGCCATCCTGGCCTGCGCGCTTGCCCTCACGGCCTGCGCCAACACCATTCGGGGCGTCGGCAAGGATGTCAAATCGACGGCAAGGGCGGTCAAAGACACTGTCAACTGATCGGAACCTCTTCCCTCATCTGGGAACAAAAAAGCCGCGCTGCAAGGCGCGGCTTTTCTTGTCGGTCCATCCTGATGCCTTGGGTCAGGCGGAGGCGCGGACGTTGTGCTTGCGCTTCATGAAGTCCTTGGCGGTCTCGACCGCCACCGCCGCGTCGCGGCAATAGGCGTCGGCGCCGACGGCCTTGCCGAATTCCTCGTTGAGCGGCGCGCCGCCGACCAGCACGACATAGTCGTCGCGGATGCCCTTTTCCTTCATCGTGTCGATGACGACCTTCATGTAGGGCATGGTGGTGGTGAGCAGCGCCGACATGCCGATGATGTCGGGCTGGTGCTGCTCGATGGCGTCCAGATAYTTCTCGACCGCATTGTTGATGCCGAGGTCGATGACGTCGAAGCCGGCGCCTTCCATCATCATGCCGACGAGGTTCTTGCCGATGTCGTGGATGTCGCCCTTGACGGTGCCGATCACCATCTTGCCCTGCTTCGGCGCGCCGGTGGCGGCAAGCAGCGGGCGCAGGATGGCCATGCCGGCCTTCATGGCGTTGGCCGAGAGCAGCACCTCAGGCACGAACAGGATGCCGTCGCGGAAATCCTCGCCGACGATGCGCATGCCTTCGACCAGCGCCTCGGTCAACACCTTGTAAGGAACCCAGCCACGCTCGAGAAGGATGTGGGTGCCTTCCTCGATCTCTTCCTTCAGCCCATCATAGAGGTCGTCGTGCATCTGCTGCACGAGCTCGTCGTCGGAAAGCTCGGAAAGGATGATCTCGTCGTCGGACATTTTTTTCTCGGGCTCCTTGCTGCTCGGAAYGCCTGCAGCAGCTTAAAAATCAATGCGCCAATACCTAACCCGCGAGGGCAGCGTAGCCATAGCTGATTTGCGACTTCCCGCAAAAGGAAAGCGACTGAAAAATTGGCGCTTTTCTTGTCGATTTTGCGACAGGCGTTGGCGCTGGCTGGCCGTTTCGAATAGGGTGCATGGCTACGATCCGGCAAGAAGCGGCGGCGATGGGCCGCGAGCCAATTCTGGCCAAGTTTTCAGGGATGAACGATCATGAGCGATAACGCGGCAGTCGAGCAGGAAGCGTCAGGCGGACGACGCGGACGCGGAGCCAGCGGCGGGGCGGCGGCCAGGCGCGCGGCCCGCTCCGGCGGCGGGCCGGGCACCCAGCTCACCTACATCAAGCGCAAGATCAACGTCTATGAGGTGCTCGACGAGGAAGGCCTGGCGCTGATCGAGAAGAACACCGACACGGTGCTGGAAGAAATCGGCATCATCTTCCGTGACGACGCCGAGGCGCTTGCGCTCTGGAAGGAGGCCGGCGCGGACGTCAAGGGCGAGCGCGTGCACTTCCCCAAGGGTCTGTGCCGTTCGCTGCTCAAGACCGCGCCTTCGATCTATACGCAGCATGCGCGCAACCCCGAGCGTTCGGTGCAGGTCGGCGGCAATGCGACGGTGTTTGCGCCCGTCTATGGCCCGCCCTTCGTGCGCGACCTCGACGGCAACCGCCGCTACGCGACGATCGAGGATTTCCAGAATTTCGTGAAGCTCGCCTATATGGCGCCGTCGATCCACCATTCGGGCGGCACTGTGTGCGAGCCGGTCGATGTGCCGGTGAACAAGCGCCATCTCGACATGATCTATTCCCATATCCGCTATTCGGACAAACCGTTCATGGGCTCGGTGACCGCGCCRGAGCGCGCGGAAGACACGGTGGCCATGGCCAAGATCGTGTTCGGCGACGACTTCGTCGAGAACAACACGGTGCTGACCAGCCTGATCAACGCCAACTCGCCGATGGTGTTCGACGAGACCATGCTTGGCGCGCTGAAAGTCTATTCGCGCCACAACCAGGCCTGCATCGTCACGCCGTTCATCCTGGCCGGCGCCATGAGCCCGGTGACGGTCGCCGGCACGCTGACGCAGGTGCTGGCCGAGGTGTTGGCGGGCGCTTCGTTCACGCAGTTGATCAGGCCCGGCGCGCCGGTGCTGTTCGGCACCTTCGCCTCCTCGATTTCCATGCAGTCGGGCGCGCCGACCTTCGGCACGCCGGAGCCGTCGCTGGTCTCCTACGGTGCAGCGCAACTTGCGCGCCGGCTCGGCCTGCCGTTCCGCACCGGCGGCTCGCTCTGCGCCTCGAAGATTCCGGATGCGCAGGCGGCCTATGAGAGCGCCAACACGCTGAACTCGACGATCCTCGCCGGCACCAATTTCGTCCTGCATTCGGCTGGCTGGCTCGAGGGCGGTCTCGCCTCCTGCTACGAAAAGTTCATGATGGACATCGACCAGCTCGGCATGCAGCAGAAATTCTCAGAAGGCGTCGACCTGTCGGAAAACGGCCAGGCCATGGATGCCATCCGCCAGGTCGGTCCGGGCAGCCATTATCTCGGCTGCGACCACACGCAGGCCAACTTCCAGACGGCCTTCTATCGGTCCAACATCGCCGACAACAATTCCTTCGAGCAGTGGCTGGCCGAAGGCGAGAAGACGGCGCCGCAGCGCGCCAACGAGCTTGCCCGCCGCTGGCTGGAGGCTTACGAGGCGCCGCATCTCGATCCGTCGATCGACGAGGCGTTGAAGGACTTCATCGCCAGGAAGAAGGCTTCGATGGCCGACGCCTTCACGTGAAGGGAGCCCGAGTCAGGCCGGGCTAAAGTCGCCAACATCATCCACAAGGAAGTCTGGCGGAGCGCGTTCTCCGATCCGGACCGCAAGGGATGACGCCTGCCTGCGACCCACATATCATCCGACAGTTCAGTCGGGAGGCCGAGGTGGGTAAAAGAAGGGCCTTGAAGGGAATCGCCGCCGATGCGGCGGCTTCCTTTGTGAGTCGTAACAATGACTTCGACGGCTATTGGGCAATCGGAAGACTTCACTTGCATGCGAGAGAACACTCGACCACCAAAATACTAATCGACCTGTCCGGAGACCTGTCGGCGTCGTTGTCGAGGTTCGCTTCGATTACCGCGCGCTACCGCTCAATGATCGAAACGCAAGCTGCCAGCAAAGGCCTGGGAATTCACAGGGCTCACATCGAACTAGAGTTCGATCTTCCAGTCGATATGCTCGGTGGCACGCAATGCGTAGCGGACGAAACGGGATTCATCTGCTCGCTGACGATCGTCGATGACCGGGGCGGAACGTGGGCGCATAAGATCCCTGGCTGCTGTCGGCCGCATGATCCAAAACGAGAGTCGCGCAGCACCAGGGACGAAGTCTAGGCCGATGAGCTACAGTCAAGTCAGTGCGGCGCTCGCGGCGCACGGCCTGATCCCTCGCGGGGGCCTCGACCTAACCGGCGACGAGGCGGCACCTGCCGGCCCTTCAGGCGCTCCGGCCAAAGCCCTGCTGCTGGTCGGGCAAGCGGGCGCGGCGCCGTGGCCATATTTCCGGCAATGGCTTGGGCAGCAGGCAGGCCCGGTCGCCGATCCGCTCGACACATGGTCGCGCGAGGTGATCGGCAAGGTCGCGCAGAAATTCGGCGCTCGCGCCGTGTCGCCGTCCGATCGGCCTTATCTGCCGTTCCAGCAATGGGCGATGCGGGCCGAAGGGTTGAAACCGTCGCCGCTCGGCATTCTCATGCACCCGGAATACGGGCTTTGGCATGCCTATCGGGGCGCGCTGCTGTTCGAGGACGAGATCGCGGTACCCGCGCCTCGCGATGTGATTCATCTTTGCGCTGCGTGTACCGAAAAGCCCTGCATGAAATCGTGCCCAGTCGATGCCTATTCCGGGCAGGGTTTTGCCCATGACGCTTGTCTCGGGCATGTGCGCGGGCCTCATGGCGGGCCTTGCCGGACCGGCGGCTGCCTGGACCGCAACGCCTGTCCATATGGCACATTCTATCGCTACCCGCCGRAGGTGCAGGCYTTYCATATGGCGGCCTTCGCTCGGCTGTAAGRTGAATRCCKCCTGCACGARATMTTGAAYGRCRGGYTCCGGGATTGTCTTGCCGGRSCGSC
>BFBZ01000308.1_pt1 | contig 54492 bp, 46 predicted proteins | sample 1888401 | NCBI WGS metagenome assembly BFBZ01 (sample SAMD00112614, study PRJDB3348) | symbiont metagenome | host: Chara braunii
TCGATCCTTGGGTCGATCCTTGGGTCGATCCTTGGGTCGGTCCCTGGGTCGTTCCTTGTGTCAATCCTTGCGCCGCGGCGGCGCCGATGCTCGCCGCGAGCGCCAGTGTCCCGAACCCGAAGTTCGCGCGCATGTGCTGCGGACGCTTTTGCGAACTTCGGGTTCGAAGGGACACTGGAATCATAGCGTTTCTGGTGTCGCTTTGATTCGGAAGTTCGCTTCGGAATGCGCTGAGAATTCAAGCGAACTTCCGAATCGCGACACCAGCACGACGCTAACCCCAGACTTCACTGGTGATGGTCCGGAACCAGGCTTCGGCATACACCGCCTCGGAGGCGCGGAAATCCTTCGACGCATCGACCGGACTCACGCCGCCCGAGCCTTCCACTTCGGTCAGCGTGTTGTTCACCGGACGATAGACGCCGGCGACGCTGATGCCGTAGTCCGGCGCGGCCAGACTGTAGCAGGTGTTGATCAGCTTCGGCGTGGTCGGCTCCTGGTTCGCCAGCATCTTCACCACGGCGGCGGCGCAGACCTTGGCCTGCGCGTTCGCGGTGAACGCCGACTTCGGCATCGCGCCGGCGATGGTCGCGTCGCCGAGCACATGGATCTTCGGCACCAGTGACGACTCGAATGTCGTGGCGCTGATCGGGCACCAGCCGGTTCTGTCGGAAACGCCGGCCTTGTCGGCGATCTGCCCGGCTTTCTGGGGCGGTATGACGTTCGCGACCTTGGCGACGTATTCGCTGAAATCGGTCTTGAGCGTCATCGAGTTCGGATCGACCGACGCCACCTTGCCGCCCTGGGACAGCGAGACCCATTCGAGATGGTTCGGATAGAGCTCCTTCCAGGCGTTCTGGAACAGCCGCTGCTTGGAGAACTGATCCTTGGAGTCGAGGATGATGATCTTCGACTTCGGCTTCTTCGTCTTGAGATAATGCGCGATCAGGCTCGCGCGCTCATACGGTCCCGGCGGGCAGCGGAACGGATTGGCCGGCACCGACATCACGACCAGCCCGCCGTCCTCCATCGCGTCGAGTTGACGGCGCAGCAGCGTGGTCTGCTCGCCGGCCTTCCAGGCGTGCGGCATCTTCTGCGACGCGGCTTCATCGTAGCCGGGCAGCACGCCCCAGCGCATGTCGACGCCGGGCGCGACGATCAGCCGGTCGTAGGGCAGGGCCGCGCCGTCGGAGAGCGTGACGGACTGGACCTGCGCATTGACGCCGGCCGCGGTGCCGATCACGACGTTGACGCCGCTCGCGCGCACCTTCTCATACGTGAACTGCTGCGCCGAAAGCTCGCGCATTCCGGCGATCACCGAATTGCTGAACGGGCAGGCGGTGAAGGTCGCGTTCGATTCGACCATCGTGACCTGAACGCTCGGATTGAGCTGCTTGACCGCGCGTGCGGCGCTGGCGCCGCCAAAGCCGCCGCCGATCACGACGACGCGCGGCGCGCCCTGCGCGATGGCAGGCATCGGCAGCATGGCCGCGGAAGCGACCGCGGCAGTGTTGCGGAGGAATTCGCGGCGAGTCTTATGGCGGCTGGTCTTGCGTGTGCTCACGGTCGCCTCCCTACTTCTGCGCCGCGAGCCAGGCCGCGATCGGCTTGAGCTCGTCGTCGGTGTAGCCCTTCGCGATGCGGCCCATCACAGTCGACGGCTTGCTGCCGTCGCGGAACGCCGCCATCGCGGTCATGATCTCGTCGGCCTTGCGGCCATTGATTTTGGGGACCGGTGTCTCGGCAGCCGTGCCGGACGCGTGACAGCCGGAGCAGGACGATGCACCGACGGGCGGTTCGGCCGCGAGCGCGGCGCCCGAACAGGAAATCAATGCTGCGAAAACCAAGGTGGAAAAAGAGGCGGAAAGAGCTTTCATCGGCCTTCCCTTGAAATGATGAAGCGGCGGCCCTGGGGCCGCCGCTTCGGTTACGCATTAGGCGATTTGCAGGTTGTGGTTCTTCAGCGGGAACGAGCGGTAGCGCTGGCCCGTCGCCTTGAAGATCGCGTTGAGCACGGCCGGAGCGGCCACGAAGATCGTCGGCTCACCGACGCCGCCCCAGAAGTCGTTGCTCGGCATGATGATCGACTCCACCTTCGGCATCTCCGCCATGCGGAGCGAGCCGTAGGTGTCGAAGTTCGTCTCGACCACCGCGCCGTCCTTGATCGTGATGCCGCCGTGGAACAGCGCCGAGAGCCCGTAGACGAACGAGCCGGCGATCTGCCGCTCGATCTGCGCCGGGTTCACAGCGTGACCGGGATTGGTCGCCGCCACGATGCGGTGGATCTTGATCTTGTTGCCGGTGACCGAAACCTCGGCCGCCGCCGCGACGTAGCTGCCGTAGCCCATGTGCTGGCAGATGCCGCGGGAGATGCCTTGCGGTGCCGGCTTGTCCCAGCCGACGCGCTCGGCCACGGCGTTCAGCACGCCGAGGTGCTTCGGGAACTTCGCCATCATCTTGCGGCGGAACGCGAGCGGGTCTTGGCCCGCAGCATTCGCCAGCTCGTCGATGAAGCATTCGAGATAGATGGCGTTCTGGTTGTTGTTCACGCCACGCCAGAACCACGGCGGGACGTGCGGGTTGCGCATGGCGTGGTCGATCAGCAGGTTCGGGATGTCGTAACCGAACGCGCCTTCCGCGCCGCCGGGGTTGAGGCCCTGGAACTGGGCGGGATCGGCGCCGGCCGCCATCGCCTCCGGACGCGCGTAGGACAGGATCGACTGGCCGGAGATGCGCATGTGCATGCCGACCACGTTGCCGTCCTTGTCAAGACCGGCGGAGAGCTTGCACTGCGTCACTGGGTGATAGACGCCGTTGGTCATGTCCTCTTCGCGGGACTTGAGCATCTTGATCGGCGTGCCGGGCATTTGCTTCGCGATCAGCACGGCCTCCGTCACATACTCGCTGCGCGTGCGCCGGCCGAAGCCGGTGCCGAGCATCATGCGATGCACTTCCACCTTGTCGGCGGGCAGACCCGACGCGGCGATGGCCGCGGCATAGGCGGCTTCGCCGTTCTGCGTGCTGGTCCAGACCTCGCACTTGTCGGCCGTGACGAGCGCGGTGGCGTTCATCGGCTCGAGGCAGGCATGGTTCTGGTACGGGTAGGCGTAAACCGCCTCGACCTTCTTCGCGGCGCCTGCGATGGCTGTGGCCGCGTCGCCGGCCTTGTTGCCGACGAACTTCGTCTCCGCGGTCAGGCCTTCCTCAAGCCACTTCGCGATCGACTCGGACGAGACCTTGGCGCCTTCGCCCTTGTCCCATTCGATCGGCAGCGCTTCGAGCGCGGTCTTCGCCTGCCACCAGGTGTCGGCGATGACGGCGACGGACTTGTCGTCGACCTGGACGACCTTCTTGACGCCCTTCATGCCGGTGACCTTCGACGCATCGAAGCTCTTCACCTTGCCGCCGAACACCGGGCAATCCTTGATCGCGGCGTTCAGCATGCCCGGCAGCTTGAAGTCGATCGCGTACATCATCGTGCCGTTGACCTTCGGCGCGGTGTCGAGCCGCTTGAGCGGCTTGCCGGCGATCTTCCAGTCCTTCGGGTCCTTGAGCTTGGGCTTTTCCGGCACCGCGAGCTTGGCGGCGGCGGCCGCGACCTTGCCGTAGGTCGTGGTCTTGCCTGAGGCCTTGTGCGAGATGACGCCCTTGTCGGTCGTCAGTTCGGCGGCCGGCACCTTCCATTCGTCGGCCGCGGCCTGGATCAGCATGAGGCGGGCGGCGGCGCCGCCTTCGCGCACATACTGATGCGACTCGCGGATCGCGCGGCTGCCGGAGGAGTTGTAGTTGCCCCAGGCGCGCTTGCGCCGCACGTTGTCCGACGGCGTCGGATATTCGGTCGTGACCTTCGCCCAGTCGGCGTCCAGCTCCTCGGCGATGAGCTGCGCGAGGCCGGTCTGCGAGCCCTGGCCCATCTCGGCGCGGACCACGCGGATGGCAACCGTGTCATCCGGCTTGATCGCAACCCAGATGCCAAGCTCGTTCGGCGTCAGGTTCTCGCCGAATTGCGCGCGGTCGCCGGACTGCGCCAGCGCGGACAGCGGAAGGCCGAAGCTCAGAGCGAGGCCACCGGCGGCGGAGCCGATGACGAAGGAGCGGCGGTCGATTTTCGGTTGGTAATTCATCGTGCCCTCCCTCAAGCGTTCGCGGCGGCGTGAATCGCCGCGCGGATCTGCTGGAAGGTGCCGCACCGGCAGATGTTCGTGATCTCGCGGTCGATGTCGGCGTCGGTCGGCTTCGGTTTGTTCTTGAGCAATTCCACGACGGCCATGATCTGGCCGGACTGGCAGTAGCCGCACTGCGGCACGTCGTGATCGATCCAGGCCTGCTGCACCTTATGCAGGACGCCGTTCTGCGCGAGGCCTTCGATGGTGGTGATCTTGGTGCCGACCGCGCCGCTCACCGGGAAGGAGCAGGAGCGGGTGGCGACGCCGTCGATGTGCACGGTGCAGGCGCCGCACTGCGCGATACCGCAGCCGTACTTGGTGCCGGTGAGGCCGACGTTCTCCCGGATCGCCCAAAGAAGCGGCGTGTTGGGATCGACGTCGACGTCGTAATCTTTGCCGTTGATGTTGAGACGGGCCATTTGCTCATTCTCCCTTGGGAAGCGTGCGGATCGCTTACGGCGACCCACGTGATGTGCAGACTGTAATTGGACTATTTCAAATCAACAATCGGATGACGGTGCCTATTCCGCGCTGCGGCAGAAGATGCCAGGTCGAAAAACGATGGGCAGAGGCACAAAGTGCAGCTTCTTCCCCGGCAAATTCTCACAGGAAGAGGTTGCGTGACGCGCGCCGGTGCGGTGTTGCTTTCGGCGCATCGAGCCGTTCAACTTTTCGCGAACGGCGCGCCACAATATTGCCTGTTGTGTTCTGCAGCGGCGCTGCGTGCGGCAATAAGTTTCTCCCGGGCGCCGGTTCGCGCCACAAGCCGGCCACAACGAATCGTTAAACAGATTGCGCCCAATTAGAGCGGCGCCGTTTCGGCTGAAGCCGTCCGGGCATTGTTGACATTGCAAGGGAATACCCATGTTGCGCATGAGCATGCTCGCGCGCCACGCATTCTATGGTGTGGTCTTTCTGACGTTGACCGCTTCTGTGGCCTTCGCCGAGGAAAAAAGTTCTACGATCGGCGGGCGCACCGACAATCCCGATGGAAGCTCGAAGGTGTCGGTGGGGCGGAAGCTGCCGACCGAATGGGACACCAAGATCGGCGCCGACTTCAATCTGACTGCTCCGCAGTCGAACGATTTACGTCCTCCGGACCGTCCGTTCCTGGACCCGAACGCGCGGTCGCAGGGAAGCGCCTGGGCCACCATGACCATGCCGGGGCTGTCCGCGCCGTTCGGCTGGGACAAGACGACGGTCGAGGGGCGCGTCGATCCGCAGCATGAGCAGGGCAAGCTCGGGACGCGGTTCAGCCGTTCGGTTCCGGTCGGCAGCGATCTCTCCGTGATCCTCGAAGACGGCTACGCGGTGACGCCCGCGTTGCGCGGCACTGCGCCGCCGCCTCCGGGCGCTGCTCCGGAAACCTGGGAGACCGACAAGACCGCGCGCCTCAAGGTCGCGCCCACCGATACGACCTTCTCGATCGGCCGGAAGATGAACGGCGTCGACCAGAAGTGGCTCAACACGTTCGGCGCCGAGCAGAAGGTCGTGGGGCCGCTGACGGTGAAGGGCGGCGTGAGCGAAACGCCGACCGGCGCTTATGACCGGAGCATCTCAGCGGGATTCAAGACGACGTGGTAGGGCCGGGGTGATGGCGTGAAGCATACGCCGCATCGTTGCTACTTGCTCCGTCATGGCCGGGCTTGTCCCGGCCATCCACGTCTAACTCTCAGCAAGGAAGCAAGACGTGGATGTCCGGCACAAGGCCGGGCATGACGTGGAGGGAGCTGTGCCTCAATTGCTGCTGCCGGCTCCTGCGGAAATGAAGTGCAACGCCCTCAATCGTGCTTGTCGGCGTCGCGCACCGGAGTCTCCGGCGTGAGCCCGCCCTTGCGGCTGCCGAAGGTTTCCTTGCCGCTCTGTTCCCACTGACCCTTCACGGCGCGGGTGGCGTAGGTCTCCCAGGTGTCGCTCCAGTCGCCGAGCGTGTAGCCGTGCCACGGCGGCTGCGGCGACAGGCGCGGCAGGTTGAGTTCGTCCCAGATCGCGCGGGCGCGATCCATGAACGGCTTGGTCGGAAGCGCGAGCGGCGGGAACGCCGTCTTGAGCGTCGCGTCGATCAGCATGGAAGAGTCGTTCGACTTGCGTCCGGCCTTCGGGCCGTGACCGCCCGAACGGTGCGGCACGACGTGCACGTCCTCGATCGGATTGGCGCGGTAGGCCATCGACCAGAACACCGCATCGGTGTTGGTCGGGTCGATGTCCTCGCTCACCGCGATGACGATCTTGCCGCAGTCGGCGCGCAGCGTGGACGCGCCGGACAGCCCGCGCCACACCTCGGAGCGCGCGGTGCCGTGCGCGAACTTCAGGAAGATCACCGGCCGCACGTTCGACAGCGGCTCGTGTAGCGAGACGCCGCGGATGCCCTTGATCGAAAGCTGGTCGCGCAGATGCGAGAAGAACATCGGCTCGTAGGCGACCTTCTTGATGACGCTGGACTCGCTCGGCGTCACCTGGCTGATGATCGAAACGAACATCGCCTTCTTGCGATGGGTGATCGCGGTCACCTGCATCGACATGTTGTAGTCTTCGAGCGCGATGTAGCCGTGGCTCTCGCCGAACGGACCCTCCGGCTCCAGGAGTTCCGGGTCGATCAGCCCCTCGATGACGATTTCCGAATCCGCCGGCACCTCGAGATCGACGGTCACGCACTTCGCGGTGCGGATCGGCGCGCCGGCGAGCGCGCCGGCGACGCCCATCTCGTCCATGTCGATCGCAAGCTTCTGCGGGCCGGTGAACACGACGGCCGGGGCCGCGCCGACGACAATGGCGCAGGGCATCGGCGTCTTCAGCTTGCGGTGCTTCAGCCAGTGCTGATAGCCGCCCGCGCCGCCGATGCGTGAGGCCATGCGCACGCCGAGACGGTCGGTGGCTTTGAGCTGGCCGCGGTAGGTGCCCATGTTCTGGATGCCGCTCTCCGGGTCTTTGGTGACGCAGAGCGTGGCGGTCAGATAAGGCGCAGCGTCGAAGCCGGGCGTCGAGATCGGAACGGGCAGGAGCTTCAATCCACCGTCGGGCTTCTTGAGATCGTCGCCCTTGATGACGACCTCCTGGCACGGCGGCGTGCCGGTCATCTTCACCGGCTTGATCGGATTGGCGACCGCGTTGATCCAGGCGTTGCCGATCTCCTCGACCGGCTTGCCCATGCCGATGGCGTAAATCTCCGGCGACGCGGCGAGCGCACCGACGACGACCGGCATGTCGTACTTCTTGCCGTTCGAGTCCACGACGTTGGTGAACAGGAATGCGCGGCGGTCGTTCTCCGGCAGTCCACCCTGGAACTGCCAGCGCACCAGCGGATGAAGCTCGGAGTCCTTGTCGATCGGCCGGTCGACGCGCACCACGAGGCCCGCCGCTTCCAGCGCCGCAAGATGCGTCTGGAAATCCGGGGCAGGGCCTTTCGCGGCTTTGTTTCCCTTTGGCGCGTTCGGCTGATCGAGCATGTCGTCCTTACTTCTTCTGGTGAGCGTCGATGATCGGCTTCGCGGTGCGGAAGCAGTCCACGCCGACCGGGATACCGCAATAGACGGCGATCTGGGTCAGCACCGCACGGATTTCGTTCGGCGTCATGCCGTTGTTGAGCGCGCCGCGGGTGTGGGTCTGAAATTCTTCCATCTTGCCCAGCGCCGCGATCATGCCGAGGTTGAGGATGGAACGCTCACGCGGCGTCAGCGTGTCGTCGCCCCAGGCCTCGCCCCAGCAGTATTGCGTGACGATGCGCTGGAAGTCGCGGTTGAAGTCGGTGAGGTTCGACATCGCCTTGTCGACATATTCGTCGCCCGCCACCTTGCGGCGCATCTTCATGCCGGTGTCGTAAACCTTCTGATCCATTGTTTGCCTCCCTCTCCGGTGTCATGCCCCGCGAAGGCGGGGCATCCAGCCCTTCTTTCTTAAATGCTGGATCGCCCGCCTACGCGGGCGATGACAGCGGCGTGTTAATCTTCCGCCGGCCCGCCTTCCCAGCGTTTCACCAGCTTGGTCTCGATGCCGAACAGATCGAGCATGCGCCCGACCGTGTGGTTGATGATGTCATCGACCGACTTCGGCTTGTTGTAGAATGCCGGCACGATCGGCGCGACGATCGCGCCGATGTCGGCGAGCGTCGTCATGGTGCGGAGGTGGCCGCCGTGCAGTGGCGTCTCGCGGATGCCGAGCACGAGGCGGCGCTTCTCCTTCAGCACCACGTCGGCGGCGCGGGAGACGAGCGACGAGGTCACGCCGGTTGCGATCTCGCTCATGGTCTTGATCGAGCACGGCACGATGATCATGCCCATCGTCGCGAACGAACCCGACGAGATCGAGGCGCCGATGTCGGCGGCCGGATGCGCGACCGTGGCCAGCGCCTTGACGTCCTTCGGCTTGAAGTCCGTCTCGTAGACCATCGTCATCTCGGCCGACTTCGACATCACGAGGTGGGTCTCGATGTCGGTCTTTTGCAGCAGCTCCAGAATGCGGACGCCGTAGATCGTTCCGGACGCGCCGGAAATGCCCACGATCAGCCGCCGCGGAGTCTTATTACTCATCGAACGCTCTCCCCCGGTCGAATTGACCGAATTCCGCCCTATCCCTAGCGAGGGGGATCGAAATTGGCAAAGGCTGCGAGAATGGTCTCCAGCGGACCGGCCGGGAACGGCCGCAACACGGCCTGATACGCGGAAACGCTGGTTTTTGCGGCCTCCACGGATGAGGCGGCGGGGCCACCGATGCCGCGTTCCGCTATCTGAAACAAAGCCTCCTGCTGGAGCCGTTCGGCTTCCAGTTCGACCTGCTTGATGCGGGTGCGGAAACCTTCCGCCGTCTCGGCGGGCAAGACCGGCGGCGGCGATTTCAGCGCGCGCCGCACGTTGCGGATCGGAACCACGGCCATCTCGCGCCACGGGCCGACGCTGCGCTCTACCTCCGCGACCTGCTCCTTGTTCAGCGCGCGGTTCTGCGTCGCCAGCCAGAGGAGAAAGAAGAGGACGTTCACGTCCACGCCCGCCTGATCCTGCAACTCGATGCAGGACGGCGCCACGCCGGGCACCTGATAAAATTTCACCGAGAACCGCCAGAACGGCGATTTGCTCTCCGGGATTTTTGGCGCGTCGGTCATGTTGCGTCTCTTATGCGGCGGACAGCTTCTCATAAGCACCGGCCGCGCGCAGCGCGGCGACGATGCGTTGCGGCGTCAGCGGCATCTCGACGAAGTGCACGCCGAACGGCGACAGCGCATTCTCGATCGCGGAAACGATCGCGGCAGGCGCCGGAATCGTGCCGCCTTCGCCCGCGCCCTTCACGCCAATCGGATTGAGCGGGTTCGGCGTCTCGACGTGGATGATCGTGCAGTTGGGCACCTCGGGCGCGGATGGCAGCAGGTAGTCCTGGAACGTCGTGGTCAGCGGATTGGCGTCGGCGTCGTAGCGCATGTGCTCGAACAGAGCGTTGCCGATGCCGTGCGCGACACCGCCCTGCACCTGCCCGTCGACGATCATCGGGTTGATGACGTTGCCGCTGTCGTGCCCGACCGTGTAGTTGAGGATGTTGACGGCCCCTGTCATCGGATCGACTTCGACCTCGACCACATGGGTGCCGTTGCAATAAGACGCCTGCGGCGGCCCGAAAAACGCGGTGTGCTCGAGACCCGCGCTTTGGCCTGGCGCAAACGCCGAGCCTGGAACGCCCTGGGCCATGCGTGCAAGCTCCGCGAACGTCAGCTTTGGCCGGTTGCCGCTGCGCGCGACGGCTTCGCTCTCTTCGAGGTCGATCTCGCTTTCGGCGACGCCGAGCGCGCGCGCCGCGAGTGAAACGATCTGCTGGCGGACGGCGGTTCCCGCGATCAGCGCGGACGATCCGGCGTTGACGGCCTGACGGCTGGCGAAACCGCCGACGCCTTGCGAGATCGCGCCGGTGTCGCCGATGGTCATGACGATGTCGTCGATCCGGCAGCCGATTTGATCGGCGACGATCTGGGACAGCGTGGTGCGCGTACCCTGGCCCTGATTGGTCGCGCCGGTTGCGACGGCGACCTTACCGTTGGTCATGACGCGGATGGTGACGCCTTCGAACGGTCCGAGCCCGGTACCTTCCACGTAATTCGCGATGCCGATGCCGATGAAGCGCTCCTGCTTCAGCGCGTCGGCCTGCCGCGCGCGGAACGTCTCGTAACGCGAAACCTCGACTGCCTTGGTCTGGCTCTTCGGGAAATCGCCGCCGTGATAGACGATCGGCTTGCCGTCGCGGAAGATCATGGGAATTTCGTAAGGCATCTGCTCCGGCTGGATCATGTTGCGGCGGCGAACCTCCAGGCGGTCGAGCTTCAGCTCGCGCGCGATGCGGTCCATCAGCCGTTCCATGACGAAGACCGCCTGCGGCCTCCCCGCGCCGCGCACCGGGGCTGTCGGCACCTTGTTGGTGAGAACGACGGTGACCTCCAGGCTGTACGCCGGCATGACGTAGGGTCCGGGTACGGTCACCGCCGCGATGTACGGCATGACGATGCCCCACGGCGTGAACGCGCCGGTGTCGTGCAGCATGTTTCCACGGAAGGCGAGCAGCTTGCCGTCGGCGTCGACCGCGACGGCGACCTTCCAGTACTGGTCGCGCTCCTGGATCGCGCACATGAAATGCTCGCGGCGGTCCTCGAACCATTTGACCGGCCGACCGAGCTTGATCGCCGCCGCCGGGATCACCGCCTCCTCGGCGTAGAACGGCGCTTTCGGGCCGAACCCGCCGCCCACGTCCGGCGCGATCATGCGGATCGATTCAGGGTCGCGAGAAAGCATGTCGGCCAGCGTGCGGCGGCCGAGGTGCGGCGTTTGCGTCGAGGACCAAACGGTCAGCATGCCGGTCGCGGGCTCCAGGCTCGCGAGCACGGCGCGCGCCTCCATCGCCATACCGCCGCCGCGGTGGGCCCAGATTTCCTCCTCGAACACGTGGGCCGCGTGCGAGAAGGCTCCCTTAACGTCGCCGTAGGTGGTCGGCACCACCAACGCGACGTTGCTTGGAATGTCAGTGTGTACCAGCGGTGCGCCCGGCTTTATCGCATCGCGCACATCGCTCGCCGACGGCAACACGTCGTAGTCCACCGCGACCATCGCGGCGGCATCCTCCGCGATAGAGCGCGTATCGGCGATCACCACGGCAACCGCCTGACCGACGTAATTTACCTCGTCGTGCGCCAGACAATGTTGGGTCCGCATTGTCTTGTTGTTTGCGACCGGCAGCATCATGGGGATGCGCTCGCTGCGCATCGGCTCCGGCAGATCGGCCGCGGTCAGAACCGCGTGCACGCCGGGCAGCGCGAGCGCCGCCTGCGTGTCGATCGATTTGATCTTGGCGTGGCCGTAGGGGCTGCGGACGAAACAGGCGTTCAGCGCACCCGGCAGGTTGATGTCGTCGGTGAAGCGCCCGCGCCCGGAGAGGAGCGCCGGATCCTCGAGCCGCGTTACCCTTGCGCCGAAGTGCTTCGCACCCATGTCCGGGCTTCCTCCTGAGCGTCGTGCTCGACGCCATTGTAGGAGGAGGGAACGGGCGCCGTCACGCTCCGCAGCGCGCCTTTCGCCGCATGCACGGCGAACTTGGCCCAGCGTTTCGCAACCCAGGGGAGCGACGTGTCAGTGCAGAACGAACGCAGTTGAAACGCCTTGTTCGTGGAATAGGCGTCGTTCGCGACCTTGACCTCATCGGCGTAGAACGACGCGATTTTCGCCTCGCCCATGCCGGGCGTCGCGAGCCATTGCGGGATATGGGCGTTGCAGAGGCGCTCGACGTCCACCAGCACCTTGCGCGCGCCGGTTCCGCCGGCGGGGCAGCCGGTCGAAAACGCATCGCCGACGAGAACAATGCCGTCCTGCCGGTGGCCCTTGGTGACGTAGAGATCAATCGGGCGGATCTTGACGAAGTCGGTGACGACGAAATCGCCCATCAGCTTCTTCAGGCCCGGCCACGTCGCGTAGAGCGTCTCCTGCGGCGCGTCGCGGAACTGCTTCAGCCACGGGTCGTTCAGCTCGGTGTAGCGGAACAGGTTGGCGCGCATCGCCGCCCCGATCGGGAACAGCGTAATGTAGGCCATCCGGTTGCTCGGGTTGTCATTGTAGTAAGTGAGCGCCGGGAAGCGGAATGTCTTGCCGTCCGCCGGCTTCGCGTCGAAGCCGATCGAGATCGAATGGCTGGCGCTGATCACCTCGCGGTCCATGCCGAGCTTCTTGATCAGGCCGATGTTGAGGCCGCTCGCCAGCACGACGAGCCGCGCGGAAACCTCGCCGCCGTTGGACAGCACGACAGTCTGCCGTTCGGGGCCGGTCTTGATGTCGGTGACCTTGGCGTGGATGACCTCGGTGCGAGCGGGGATCTGCGAGCGCATCGTGTTGACCAGCGTGTCGTACATGATGCCTTGCTGGTCGCCGGGCCGCTTCTCAACCACGCGGCCCATGCGCGCGACCCAGGATTCGCGGTCATGTGTCGAGTTGCGGAGAACAGCGTCCGTGAGGCCGGTCTTCCTAAGTGTTGCCATCTGAACGCCGTCGAGCTTCTCGCAGCGGAAGTCGGCGGGATAGACCGCATGCGGGTCGATCATCACAGCGTCGATGCCGGAGCGGCCCAACATCGCGGCCGCCAGTGAACCTGCCAGTCCACCACCTGCAATCACGACATCGGTGTGTCGCATGGCCGTGCTCCTGTGATTACTTTTTCCGTGGCTTGCGCCAGTTCAAATACGCATCCTTCGCTGTGGCGCGCAGATTGCGATAGGTCCTCTGCAATGTGCTGAGTATGCGGAATTCGAGCGAGCCGCCGCGCCGCGCGTCGATCCAGAGATCGGCGACCGCCTGCCGGTCGGTCCAGGCCGACATAAATCCGGTATCGTCAAGCGAGCAAGAATCGACAGCAGCGATTGTCTTGTCCGCGAGGAACGCCGCCGTGTAGTCCTCGAGCAGCAGCATGCCCGGCGAGAAATCCTGGAACTGTTCATCGTATGCGGTCTTCCACGTGAAGGCCGCGCCGCCCGCGCGCCCGACGATCTGCATGCTGACCGGCTTGCCGTCGAGATAGAGCGAGTGGATTGCCGCGCTGTGGTGATCCGCGAGGGCCGCAACAGCGCCGCGCATGAAGGCCGCTTCGGCAGGATTGCTCAACAGCGCCGTGCCGTTCTTGCCCTTCCAGCCCGCGGCTTCCATCGCGAGGAATTCTTCAAAAGCGTTCCGTACCGCGTCCGGTTCGGCAGTGACGACAGAGGTGAGGACGCCCTTTTCCGAAAGGCGGCGGCGATGCTGGCGCAGCTTCTTGCGCGTCGAACTGGAGACCGCCTTTTCGAGGTAAGTCTTGCCGTCGAGGCCGGACACGAGCTTGGGCCGTTTGGACTGCTCGAACACGCAAGGCGCGCTGTCGCGCTGCTCCAGCACGCGCATCAGCGCGTCGTAGGTCGCGCCGTCCACGCCCATGGTATCGAGAGCGATAATCTTGGGGATGTTCGCGTCGCCCGCGATGGCTTCGAGCATCGCGTCGAGCGTCTCATCGAGACAATGGCGATCGATCACCGGCGTCGCGAGGTAGCCGTGCGCGAACGCTGGAGCCGATAGGAAGCGCGCGGGCAGCGGCGACTTCCGCGCGCGGGCGATGGCGAACGTCCAGATGCCGGCGAGCTGGCGGCGGCCGTCGATGTGTTTCCACGCCAGCAGCGCGCGATGCTGCGTCGAAGGATCGGCGGCGTCGGCCACTGCGACGAGCGCAGGGTCCATGAAGACGTTCGGCGCGTCCGCGCGCGCAAGCAATTCGCTCCACGCAATGTGCAGATCGTCGAGACGCGCCGCATCCACGATCTCGACTGCGACGCTTTGCGCCACGCGCTGAAAGATTGCACTCGCCCGCGCGACTGCTGAAACGTCGTGAGATCGGTAAACGGAAACGTCGCTCATGGCCCGCATTCTTACTGGGGATCACTTCATAACCCGTTACAGCGCCTCGCTTATGGCGGATCGTCGCAGCTCATCGTTATGGTTAATGGTCGCGTCCGCGTCCTTTACGAATGGGCCGCAGAACACACACGACAATCCGGTTGCGTGTTTGGTTGAGTTAAGACTTCGTCCATGCATCTCGAAAGATTTTGCGAAACGACGCGGTAATTCACCCTTTCGTCGGCAATCCCTCTGATACTGAAGCGGGCGATAACGCCCCAAAGATCGGACTGAAATGGTTCAGGCGACACACGCCGCATTCAACGCGCCTGTCGATGACATCGACGCCGAGTCGGTGCTAGGCCCCGCGCGCGCGTTAACCAGCGCGCCGGGCCCCGATGTCCATATTTCGATCCACGGCGACCTTGCCGACGTCGAGAGCGAGTGGCGCGCCTTCCAGCAGGTCGCGGACTGCACCGTCTTCCAGAGTTACGAGTGGCTCTCGGCTTGGTTGCGCAACATCGGCGTGCACACCGGCGCGGCGCCTGTGATCGTTGTGGGCCGCGACAACGCGGGCGCGCTGCTCTTCATTGCGCCGCTCGCGGTTGAGTCGCGCGAGTTGACGTGGCTGGGCTCCGATCTGTGCGACTACAACGCGCCCCTGCTCGTGCCGGACTTCTCGCAGAAGATCGATGCCGCGCGCTTCAAGGCGCTGTGGCGCGAGATCGCCGCGCGCCTGCAAGGCGATCCGCGCACCGCCCACGATATTGTCCGCTTCGGCAAGATGCCGGAGAAGATCGGCGGTCAGGCCCATCCGTTCTTCGCGCTCGGCGTCGGCACCAATCCGAGCGGCGCTTATCTGACGCATCTGGCCGACGACTGGGAGAAGTTCTACGCCGAGAAGCGTTCGTCACAGACACGCCGCCGCGACCGCACCAAGCGCAAGAAGCTCGCCGAAATGGGCGAGGTCGTTTTCGTCAATCCGCCGGCGGCCGACATTCCCGACACGCTCGAAATCCTGTTCGTGCAGAAGGCCACGTCCTTCGCGCATATGGGTGTCGCCAATCTGTTCGCGAAGCCGGGCCATTCGGAATTCTTCCGCGAGATCGCGGCGAACCGCGACATGGTTCACATCAGCCGTCTCGATGTCGGTGCGGTGAAAGCGGCGTGTAATCTCGGCCTGATCTTCCGCGGCTGCTACTCCCATGTCCTGGCGAGCTACGACGCCGGCGAGGTGTCGAAATACGGCCCCGGCGCCGCGCATCTGCACGATCTGATGGCCTACGCGATCGAACGCAAATGCAACGTGTTCGACTTCACCATCGGCGATGAGCGCTACAAGCGAGACTGGTCCGACACCGAGTTGAAGCTGTTCGACCACGTCTCGGCCGCGACGCTGCGCGGCTGGCCGGTGGTCCTCATGTCGGTCGGCTTCACCAAGCTGAAGCGCTTCATCAAGCAGACGCCGGCGGTGTGGGACGCTTTCCAGAAGGCGCGCGCCTTCGTCGGCTCGCTCAAGCCGAAGGCTTAACGCTTAAAGCTCAGCGTTTGCCCCAGACGAACAAATGCAGGCCCAGCCTGCGTTTGGCGATCCAGAATAGCAGCGCCGATTCCACGACGAACGCCGCCGATGTGGCCACGGCAACTCCCATGCCGCCATAGGGCTTCGCCAAGGTGAAGCAGCCGATCAGATTGACCGCAAGCGCACCGGCGTAAGCCACCGCGCAAATGCGCTGCTGTCCGACCATCGTGATCAGCCGCTCAGCAGGGCCGACCGCGGCACGGGCGAGCAGGCCGACCGCCAGCACGAACATCACCGGATAGGCATCCGTGAAGCTCGGGCCGAATAGCCAGAGCATCGGCTTGCCGAGCGCGAGAATAAGAAGGATCGCGGCAAGCGACGGCCAGAAAATCCACTTGATGGTCTGGGCCACGAATTTCGCGAGGCCGTCGTGGTCGCCCGCGACGTGATAGGCGGTGAAGCGGTGGCCCGCCGAGGCCGCGACGGCGAAATAGACGAAGGTGACGAGCGTCAGCGTCTTCGATGCCGCGTAGTAGTGCGCGACCTCGTCGGACGGCCGGAATTGCTGAAGCACCAGCACGTCGGTGGTGGTGAGCAGCGTGTAGATGCCCCACACCGCGATCATCGGCAGGGACGTCGCGAACCAGTCCTTGAGGTCGTAGGCCTTCGCCCCCGGCGCAACCGTTTTGGCAAGATGCCGGTTGAGCACAAGGAGTTGGCCGAGCGCTGTGACCCAAACCGCGATGGCGGTCACCAGCATCGCGCCGGTGGCGTCGAACGAATAGCCCAGCGCGAAGCCCCCGCCGATCATCCCAAGGATCAGCAGCGGCCGCAGCAGCGAATGCGGCATCACGGCGAGGCTGATCCAGTTGTTGGAACGCGCGATGCCGTCGAGCATGAACGAGAAGGCGTAGAACGGCAGCGCCACGCAGGCCAGATAAAGCGGCATCACCACGTTGCGGTCGAGCACGCCCTCGATCAGGCGCACAAGCCCAGCGCCTGCGAGCGCGATCAGCGTGCCGATCGTGAAGGTCAGCCAGCGGCTGCCGGAGATATAGCCGCGCAGCAGGTCCATCGCGCCGCGCTGGGTGTATTCCGGGATGTACTTCTGCGCCGTCAGCGGCAGGCCGATATGGACGAGGTCGCCGATCAGCAGCAGCCACGTCCAGACATAGACGTAGGAGCCGTATTCGAAGCTGCCCATCCAGCGCGCGAGCAGGATTTGCGAAATGAAGACGACGCCGGCGCTCGCGACACGGATGGCGAAGGCCGTTCCAGCCATCCGCTGCGCTGCCGCGTGCTCGCCGGTCAGGAACGCCTTCACACGCGCCGGCACCCGCAGAAACGGGCGCCGCGCGGGGATTTCATTGGTGTCGGTGAGGGCCATCGGGCGTCAGCTACGCCCGATGGGGGTTAACGGGTGCTTAAACTCAGCCCGCGATTGCGATCTCAAATGGAAATTGATCGACGATCTCGTGGCCGGTCTCGGTGATGATGTAGGTGTGACCGAGGAAGATGCCGAACAGGCCGTCCGCCGTGATCGGGTTCGGCTCGGCCATGATGACCATGCCAGGCTTCAGGATCATATCGTCCGGCGTGCCGCCGATATGCTCCGACGCGATGTGCGGGTTGTCGGTGACGATGTCGATGCCGTGACACTGGGTCGGGCGCGACTGCACGCCCTTCTGTCGGAAGAACTGACTCGCGAGCCGCATCGCCTCGGCGTTCTTGCCCGGCATCATCTCTTTCATGATGAGCTTGTAGCCGGGCAGCGTGACCTCCTCCCAGAACTTGCGCACCATGTCGGTCGGCGGGCCGACCGTGATCGGCGAGCCGATCTGTGCGGTGTAGTTCCGGTATCCGGCCGCCAACTCCATGTTGATGAGGTCGCCCTTCTTCAGCACGCGGCCGGAGGGACGCGGGTTGCCGAAGATCAGCGCCGGATTGTCCATCGGCGTCGAGCCGATGATGAGGAAGTCGATGTCGCCGCCGCCCTCCATGATGGCGTTGGCGGCCGCGGCCTTGAGTTCATATTCCTTCACGCCGGGCTTGGCGCGCGCGACCATCGCCTCCATCGCGCGCTGGCAGAGCACGCCGGCCTTGCGCACGCAGTCGAGCTCTTCCTTGGAATGGACGACGACGAGTTCGTGCAGGAAGTTCTTGGTGAACACCAGCTCGACGTCCGGCAATTCCTTGCGCAGCGTGTTGTACTGGTTGACCGGCATGTAGTCGCCGTGCCGCGGATCAATCTCCATCAGGCCGACGCGGCCCTTCGTGAGCTTCAACTCGCGCAGGCGCTCGACCATCACCATCGCGTACTGGCCGTTGCGGCTGTGGCGCACATCCTTCACCGCGACCTCGACCTGGCGGCGCACCGCTTCCGCGTGCGTGCCGCCCATCGAGTAGATCATCGTCGGCTCGCCATCGAGCGGCACGAGGACGTAGCAGCACAGCGCGTGCCATTCCCAGTGGCCGGTTAGCCAGCCCATGGCGCCCTGGAAGCTCCAGTGGCTCGGCCCGCCGGCCGCGATGATGGCGTCGAGCTTGTGCTCCTTCATCTTGGCGCGCAGCGAGTCATAACGGCGCTTGTATTCGGCCGCAGAGAACTGCTCCCACACGCAGTCGCGGTAGTACGGCGTGTCGCGCATGTTCGCGAACGGCAGCGACTGGTCGAGCTTGTGGCGGACGATGTCCCAGGGCTGCGGGCCCAGCGGACGGCGCGGCTGTTCGTTCATTTCAGATACTCCCCAGACTTGAATTCGCGCGGTCGAAAGCCGTGCGTTATTCCGTGCAATTGCCGATCTTCACGCGGCCGCCGGCAAGCTCAACCGCTTCTGTGGCGAGCGACATGGCGACGACCTGATCGAAGCCCGGCTTCTTGTCCTTCTCGATGTCGCCGGTCTCCGCGCTGTTGTCGATCGACCACAGCGTGCGCTCCTTGGAGAAGCCCTCGTTCACCGACCAGATGCAGTTCTTGGTGAGGATGTCCCAGGCGTACTCGACCGCTTCCTTCGGCTTCTCGGTCGCCTTTGCGATGATCGGAACCACCTTGTCCTTCTCGCGGTAGATCGTGCGGTTGGCTTCGATCATCGCGGCGACGGTGTCGCGGAGCAGCGGGCGGTCGCGCCCGATCCACTCGGTCGAGGCGCCGTAGGCGTTGAACATATAGAGCGGCATCAGATCGACGAGCTGCACCAAGAGATTCAGCGTCGGCTTCTGCTTCTTGGCGAGATAGACGTCTTCCGGATGCAGCGCGACACCATCGACCTGGCCCGCGATCAGACCGGGCAGGCGGCCCGCGGTTGCGGCGGATACGAACTGTGCGTCATCCACCGTGAGCTTGGCCGAGCGCAGCACCTCGCGGCCCATGCGCCAGTTGAAGCCGCCGACGCCGCCGCCGGTGGCGGAGAGGCGCTTTCCTTTGAGGTCGGCGGCGGTCTTCACGTCGGGCGAGACCATGTAGGCCTGCGGCATGCGGGGGGCGAGGCCCCAGATCTGCTGCACCTTCATGCCGCGGCCGATCGCGACATCCGACACGCTGACGATCGCTGTGCCCTGCACGGCGGCCGCCGCAGAGGTCGCCGACTGGCCGCCCTCGAACTGCACGATGGTGGCGTCGATGCAGCGCTTGGCGAAGAAGCCGAGCTCCTTGGCGACGTAGGGCGCGGTGTGCACCACGTTCGGCGGCGCGACCGACACGCCGATGTTGATCTTGCGCATCGTGGCGCATTGCTGCGCGGAGGCGTCCAGGCTGGTGGTCGCGAGAAGTGCGCCGGCCGCAGCCAGCAGGGTGAGGTGAGAGCGTCGGAACGGCGCGGTCATCCAAGTCCTCCCAGTTTCGTTCGTTGGCGCGGGACTTCCGCCCGCGTTCGATAGAGACTCAATCCTGATCCTGCACCGCCGTCCACGGCGCGACCTTGATCTCGACCACGCGCAGCAGCCACGTCAGCGTGACGCCGAGCAGGCCGAGCGTGACGATCGGCACGAACATCTTGTCGACCTGGAAGGTCGAGGCCGTGCGCACGATCAGATAGCCGATGCCGGAGATCGCGGTGTAGAGGTCCGCGAGCACCATGCCGATCAGGCCGCGGCCGAGCGCGAGCCGGATGCCGGTCACGATGAAGGGCAGGGCGGCGGGCAGCACGATGTTGGCCCAGAGCTGCCGCTCCGAGCAGCGGAACGCGCGGCCCACCTCAAGCAGCTTGGTGTCGACGTTGCGCACGCCCTGGTACGTGTTGATGACCATCGGGAAGAACGCGAACATGAACAGGATGATGATCTTCGCGGTCATCTCGAAGCCGGCCCACAGTACGATCAGCGGCACCAGTGCGACGCTCGGGATCGAGTAAAGGAACGTGATGTAGGAGCCGAAGGCGACGTCCAGCAGCCGGAAGCGCGCCAACAGCAGGCCGATCGCAATGCCAATGATTGCAGCGAGTGTCAGTCCGACAGCGAGCACGACCAGCGAGGGCCAGAGGTAGTTCCACAGCTCGCCGCTTGCGATCATGCTGACCGCCGCGACTGCGATCTTCGACGGTACCGTGAACAGCACCGGATCGATCATGCCGCCGAAGATCTGCCAAATTCCCAGAACGCAGATGAGCGACAGCAGGCGGATGCCGAGGTTCTGGAGCTGCGTCTTGCGGCGGCGCCGGCCGGCGATCTCTTTCGCGCGGGCCTTGTCACGTGCTTCATCTTGGGCCTCGCCGGCGAGGACGCCCATGCTCTGAACGGTGTCGCTCATGCTGCGCGTGTCCCCTTCGGCTTCGCCGTGTGAAGCTGATGCCAGATGTGCGTGCGCAGTTCCGCGAAGCGCGGATCGGCGCGCATCGCATCGACGTCGCGCGGCCGTGCGAACGGCACGTCGAGGATTTCCTTGATGCGTCCCGGCCGCGCGCTCATGATCGCGACGCGGTCGCCCAGCAGAACAGCTTCGTCGATGGAGTGGGTGATGAACACCATCGTCTTGCGCTCCTCCGGCCGCTCCATGAGCTGGAGCAATTCTTCCTGGAGGATTTCGCGCGTCTGCGCGTCGAGCGCGGCGAACGGCTCGTCCATCAGCAACACGGACGGGTTCATCGCGAGCGCGCGCACGAGGCCGACGCGCTGCTGCATGCCGCCGGAGAGCTGATAGGGGTAGTGCTTCTCGAAGCCCGCGAGGCCGACCAGCTCGAGATAGTGGTTCACGCGCTCCTTGATCTTGTCGGCGGACGTGTTCGCCATCGCGAGCCCGAAGGCCGCGTTCTCGTACACCGTCTTCCACGGCAGCAGGCCGAAGTGCTGGAACACCATCGCGACGCCGTCGGGCGGTCCGCTGACCGGCTTGCCGTCGACGAGCAGTTGCCCGCTGCTGATGTCGGTCAGGCCCGCGATGCAGCGCAGGAAAGTGGTCTTGCCGCAACCGGAAGGGCCGACGATGCACATGATCTCGTTGCGGTTGATCGCGAACGAGAGCTGGCGGAACGCGACGACCGCGCCGTCCAGAAACAGTTTCGACGCATTGTCAGCAACGATGACGGAATTTGAACTCAACGCCACTCCTCCCAAACGTATTTTGTTTTTCTTGGCTGATCCTTCTCACGCCTGAGCGAGATCAGCAAGTGGTTACGCGCGGGAGCATGTTTCCGCGATGACGCAGCAACGGCAGCGTTGCCCTCGCCCAACAAAAGGGCATTCACGCCCGTCTTCGACGGGCTACGGGGAGAGGGCTACGGAGCAAACGGCGAAAAACCGCCGTCTGTCCTCATTCAAAGAGTTTCAGTGCCGTCGCCCGAACGGCTGCTATCGTGCCGGTCGTCAGGCTTTACTTTCTGACCCTGCCGGAACGCGAAAATGACGAACGCCAGCAGTGCGGCACCGCCGGCAATCGCAAGCCATCCGTGCAGGCTCATCGTTTACCGTCCGGCAGCATAACCCTGCATGCCGCGCGGGTTGGCTGCGGCTTTGCGGCGCACGCCGTCCTTGGACGCGGCGGTCAGGCGGCCTTCCGACCACTCCGGCTCGACCTCGACGATGTGGCCGCGGCGCTTGAGTTCGTCGCGCGTTGCCTTCGGCACGCGGGACTCGATCTGCAACACACCCGGACGCGAGGTGCGCGGCCAGAACGAGATCGGGAAGTGTTCCGAGTGCCAGGCCGGCGCGTCGATCGCCTCCTGAAGGTTCATCTTGGCGTGGACGTGGCGCAGGAAGAATTGCGTGATCCACTGGTCCTGCTGGTCGCCGCCCGGCGAACCCCAGGCGAGGTAGGCGTCGCCGTCGCGCAGCGCCATCGTCGGCGACAGCGTGGTGCGCGGACGCTTGCCCGGCGCGAGCGAGGCCGGGTGGCCTTCCTCCAGCCAGAACATCTGCGCGCGGGTGCCAAGGCAGAAGCCCAGCTCCGGAATGACCGGCGAGGATTGCAGCCAGCCGCCGGACGGCGTCGCCGTCACCATGTTGCCGGCCTTGTCGACGATGTCGAAGTGAACGGTGTCGCCGATCACCTCACCCATGCGGCCGACGGTCGGTTCGCCCGCGCCCATGCCTGCGACGAGCTTGGCGCCTTCCTTGATCTTCACCAGCGCGCCAAAGCCTTCGACCGAGCCGGGGCGCAGCTCCAGCGACGCCTTGTCGGTGACGAGTTTACGGCGCTCGTCGTTGTAGGCATCCGACAGCAGCGTCTCGAACGGCACATCGACGAATTTCGGGTCGCCGTAGAACTTCTCGCGATCGGCGTAGGCGAGCTTCGAGCACTCAACGACCGTGTGGATGAAGTCGGGCCCGACGACGTCCGCGCCGTCGAGATTGAAGCCCTTGAGCAACGCGAGCTGTTGCAGCGTTACCGGGCCCTGGCTCCACGGCGCCTTGCAGACGGTGTAGCGGCCGTAGTCGTAGGTGAGCGGCGCTTCGACCTGCGCCTGCCACTTGGCCATGTCGTCGCCGGTGAGAACGCCCTTGTGCGGACTTCCGCTGGTGTCCATCACGTCCTGCGTGCGGCAGAACCTGTCGATGGCTTCGGCGACGAAGCCCTGCGACCAGACTTTCCGCGCCTTCTCAATTTGAGCGACGCGATCGCCGCCAACGCTTTCCGCCTCCTTCAACACGCGCGCGTAGGTCGCGGCGAGCGTCTTGTTGGTGAACAGGGTGCCGGTCTCGGGGATCTTGCCGCCCGGCAGATACACCGCGGCCGATGTCGGCCAGTGCTTCTTGAACAGGTTCTCGACGGTGGCGATGGTCGCGTTGGCGCGCTCGACCAGCGGATGGCCTTGATCCGCGTAATGGATCGCCGCCGCGAGCACATCGGCAACCTTCATCGTGCCGTAGTCGCGAAGGAGCAGCATCCACGAGTCGAACATGCCGGGGATGCAGGTGGCGAGCAGGCCGGTGCCCGGCACCATGTCGAGGCCTTCGCTCTTGTAGTGCGCGATGGTGGCCTTCGCGGGCGCGGGCCCCTGGCCGCAGATGATCTCCGGCTTGCCCTTCTTCACGTCATAGAGAATGACCGGCACGTCGCCGCCGGGGCCGTTCAGATGCGGCTCGACGATCTGGAGCGTGAAGGCGGTGGCGACCGCCGCGTCGAAGGCGTTGCCGCCGCGCTCGAGAATCCCCATGCCGACCGCGGTCGCGATCCAGTGCGTCGATGTGACGACGCCGAAGGTGCCGTCGATCTCGGGCCGGGTCGTGAACGGATTGGGATTGATATTGCCTGCCATGATCACCTCGTGAAGGGGCCATTCATAGCGGCAAACCGGGGCCGCCGGTAGGCACCGGGAACATGGCAGAGCGGTCCGTCGCGCGGACGTTTCCACAGGCCACGTTCCGCGCTGCGGCAAGCGGGGCTCGGAACGGCTAGGCTTCCTTCAGCGCGATTCCGCGCGGGCCGAGTGTTCCGTCCCGGGTGTTCCGTCCCATGCGCTTCCACGCCGATCTGCACATCCACTCGAAATATTCGCGGGCGACCAGCCGCGATCTCGATCTGGAACATCTCGCCTATTGGGGTGCGCGCAAGGGCATCGGCGTGGTCGCGACCGGCGACTTCACCCATCCGGCGTGGCGCGCGGAACTGGGCGAGAAGCTGGTGCCAGCGGAGCCCGGCCTGTTCCGCCTGCGCGAGGACATCGAGAAGGCGGTTCTGGAGACATTGCCGCCGTCGTGCCGCACCCCGGTGCGCTTCCTGCTCGAGGTCGAGATTTCGACGATCTACAAGAAGGGCGACAAGACGCGGAAGGTGCATCACCTGATCTACGCGCCCGATCTTGCGACGGTGGATCGCATGTCGGCGTCGCTTGCGAAGATCGGCAACATCGCCTCCGACGGGCGGCCGATCCTCGGGCTCGACTCGCGCAATCTTCTCGAAATCACGTTGCAGTCCGGCCCCGACGCCTATCTCGTTCCGGCGCACATCTGGACGCCGTGGTTCGCCGCGCTTGGCTCGATGTCGGGTTTTGACTCCATTACCGAGTGCTACGGCGATCTCGCGGATCACATCTTCGCGGTCGAGACCGGTCTGTCGTCCGATCCCGCGATGAACTGGCGGCTGTCGATGCTTGACCGCTATCGGCTGACGTCGAACTCCGATGCGCACTCGCCCGGCAAGCTCGGCCGCGAGGCGACGACCTTCGATTGCGACATGGATTACTTCGCGATCAAGCGCGCGCTGGAAACCGGTAATGGCTACGTCGGCACCGTCGAGTTCTTCCCGGAGGAGGGAAAGTACCATCTCGACGGCCATCGCAAATGTGGCGTGCGGCTGACTCCGAAAGAGACGTTGGCGCACGGCGGCATCTGTCCGGTGTGTGGCTCGCCGGTGACGGTCGGCGTCGAGCATCGCATCGAGGTGCTGGCGGATCGCGACGAGAGCGAGGTGGCGCCGCCGGAGACGGCGGGCGCGGTGTCGAGTCTCGTGCCGCTGCCGGAGATGCTGTCGGAGATCGCCGCGAGCGGGCCGACGTCGAAGGCGGTCGAGCACAGCTACGGGCAGGCGCTGGCGCGGCTCGGTGCCGAGCTCGACATTCTTCAGAATGTTCCGGTCGAGGATATTTCGCGCGCGGGTTCGTCTTTGCTCGCCGAAGCAATCTCTCGTTTGCGTAAAGGCGAGGTGATCCGCGACGCGGGCTACGACGGCGAATATGGCGTCATCCGGTTGTTCGAAGACGACGAACTGAAACGGCTGACCACCGGCGGCATGCTGTTCGACGCGCCCATCGTGCGGAGGAAGAAGCCGGAGCGCACGGCGAAGGCGGTGCAAGAGGACGAGCCTGCCGCGCCGTCGCGGAATCCGCAGGCTCCCGCGCAAACCAACGCAACAGGCGTTCTTGCCGGTCTCGACGACGATCAGTTCGCTGCGGCGTCATCCGTCGGCGGACCCGTGCTCATCATGGCGGGCCCTGGCTCGGGCAAGACGCGGACGCTGACCCATCGCATCGCGCATCTCATCGCCGAGCGCGGTGTGCCCGCGGAGAACTGCCTCGCCATCACCTTCACCCGCCGGGCGGCGGACGAAATGCGCGAACGGCTCGCGCATTTGTTGCCGGAACATTCCGACAAAGTTGCAATCCACACCTTCCATTCGTTCGGGCTTTCGATCCTGCGCGACCATGCCGACGCGGTGGGTCTGCATCGCGGCTTCCGGATCGCCAACGAGGCCGAGTGCGTGGCGGCACTGGTCGAAGCAGGTGTCGCAGGGAGCAAGGCCGGTGCGACGCTACGCGCGATCTCCAAGGCCAAGCGCACGGGTGCCGCCGCCGATCTCGCGGAGACGATGGCGGCTTACGAGCGCGCGATGTCGGTTCGCGGCCTGATAGACTTTGACGATCTGATCGGTCTTCCGATGCGAATGCTGGAGAACGATCCGGCGCTGGCCGCGCAACTTCAGGCGCGCTGGCGCTCGATATCGGCCGATGAATTCCAGGATGTCGACGAGAAGCAGTACAGCCTGCTGCGGCTTCTTGCGCCATCTAACGCAGACCTTTGCGTGATCGGCGATCCGAACCAGGCGATCTACGGCTTCCGTGGTGCGGATGCCGCGTGCTTCGAGCGCTTCCGCAAGGATTATCCGGCTGCGAAGGAGATCGCGCTGAAGCGCAACTACCGCTCCAGCGGCACCATCGTCACCGCGTCGTCGCAGGTGATCGGCGGTCCGGCCATCGCCGAAGTGATGCGCGAGATGCAGGCGCGCATCACGATCCATGCGGCGCCGAGCGATAAGGCCGAGGCCGAGCATGTCGTGCAGTCGATCGAGCAGATGATCGGCGGCCACAACTTCTTCTCCATCGACACCGGCCGTGCCGAGGGCGCGGGCGAGAAGGGGCTGTCGTTCGCCGACATCGCGGTGCTGTACCGCACCGATGCACAAGCTGGTGCGCTGTGCGAGGCGCTGACCCGCTCGGGCATTCCGTTCAAACGTCACACCCACGCGGCGTTTTCCGACGAGTCTGCCGTTCGCATGCTGTTGGAAGAGTTGAAGAGCGAGAGCGATGAGACGCCGCTTGTGGTACAACTGCGCAACGCTGTGGAGCGCGCGAAAGCACGACTCGATGCGCCGGATCAGGCGTCAATCGTTACGGCCTGGCAGCGGTTGATGATCTTGGCTGAATCTTCCGGCAATGATCGTGCGCGTCTGATTGATGCCGTGGCGGTCGCGACGGAATCCGATTTCTTCGATTCTCGCGCCGACCGTGTGTCGCTGCTGACGCTGCACGCCTCAAAGGGTCTCGAATTCCGCGCCGTCTTTATCGTCGGGCTCGAAGACGGCCTGCTGCCGCTTGCCTTCGGCGAACGCACGGAAGCGCAAATGGCGGAGGAACGCCGCCTGTTCTACGTCGGCATGACGCGCGCGAAGGACCGCCTGGTGCTGAGCCGCGCGGCGCAGCGGCACTGGCGCGGTGCGCTTCGCAATTATCCGCCGTCGCCGTTCCTGACCGACATCCAAAGCGAGCTGGTGAAGCACCAGCAGACCGAGCCGGTCCGCCGCAAGCCGGAGGACCGTCAACTCAAGCTGTTCTGAGTCGCTTGCTCCGTTCACCTCTCCCCGTAAACGGGGAGAGGGAGCGCACTGCCGTGGTCGCTTAGAACTTGATCTTCTCGTCCGCGCCGAAGCCGTAGAGCGCCGCCGGGTTGTCGACGAGAATGCGTTTCTTCGTCGCCGCGTCCGGAATCCACTGGTCGAGCAGATCGGTCATGTCGCCGTCGTTTGCCATCGGCTTCTTCTTCATGACGTGCGGCCAGTCGGTGCCCCAGATCATGCGGTGTGGCGCGTGTGCGATCAGTTTACGCGCGGGATCGGTCACGTCCGAATACGGCATGTCGGCTTCGCTGGTGATGCGATACGGCCCCGTCAGCTTGATCCAGCACTGGCCGCCGTCGAGCAGCTTGAGGAGGTCTGCGAATGCCTTCGCCTGCGTCCAGGTTTTCGCCAGCGCCTTCGGATAGCCGAGATGGCCGATTACGACCGGCACGCCCAGCGTTCCGAGCAGCGGCGCGAAGTCGCCCGCTTCGTCGAGTTGCACCAGCATCTCGATGTGCCAGCCGCGCGCCGCAATGCGTTTCGCCACGCCGCGGAGCATGTCGGCCGGAACCTGGTTCTTGTTCTCGCGGCGGTCGACGACGTTGAAGCGCAGGCCGCGCACGCCGGCGTGATGGAGCTTGTCGATCTCGGCGTCGGACACGTCCGGCTGCGTCACAGCGACAGCGCGGAAACCCGGCCCGCCGTTCGCCAGCGCGTCGAGCATCGCCGCGTTGTCGTCGCCGTAGACGCTCGGCTGCACCAGCACGGCGCGCTCGCAGCCCAGCGTCCTTAGAAGATGCTTGTAGTCGGCGAGCGTGGAATCCGGCGGCGTGTAGATGCGCTCCTTCGAATAAGGAAACCGTTCTTCGAAGATATGCGCGTGCGTATCGCAGGCGAGCGCCGGAAACTTCGTCTTCGGCGCGCGCGGATTGCGGTCGGGCGCCTTGCAGAGCGGTGCGTAGTCCGGAATCTCCACCATCAGTCGAGGCTCGCGCCGGATGCCTTCACCACGGCGGTCCACTTCGGGATCTCCGCCTTGATGTAAGCCTGGAACTCCTGCGGCGAGTTGCCGACGATGTCGACGCCCAAGTCTGCAAGCTGCTTCTGCACGCCGGGATCGGCCAACGTCTTCTTCGTCGTGTCGTAGAGGATCGCGATGATTTCCTTCGGCGTGTTCGCGGGCGCGACAAGGCCGTGCCAGGTCGTGGCGTCAAAACCCTTGAGGCCGAGTTCGTCCACGGTCGCGATCTCCGGCAGCACCGCGGTGCGCTTCGGCGTCGTGACCGCGAGCGCGCGGACCTGTCCGCTCTTGATGTGGCCGACGACGGATGCCGCCGTGGCGAACATCATGTCGACGTGACCGGCGATGACGTCCTGGAGAGCGGGGGCCGCGCCCTTGTAGGCGACGTGGACGATATCGACCTTGGCCTCCGACTTGAACAGCTCGCCCGACAGATGCGCGGCGGCGCCGTGGCCGGACGAGGCGAAGTTCATCTTGCCCGGCTCTTTCTTCGCGAGCGCGATCAGCTCGGCCATCGTGTTGGCCGGCACCTTCGGATTGACGACGAGGATGTTGGCCTGCGTACCGATCAGGCTGATCGGGATGAAGTCCTTCTCCGGATCGAAGTTGATCTTCTTGTAGAGCGCGGCGTTGGTCGCAAGGATCGAGTTGTTGCCCATCAGCAGCGTCAGGCCGTCCGGCGCGGAGCGTGCGACCTGCTCGGCGGCGATGTTGCCTCCCGCGCCCGGCCGGTTCTCGATGATGAACGGCTGGCCGAGGATTTCCTGCATCTTTTTGCCGACGATGCGGGCGAGCACGTCGCTCGGGCCGCCGGGCGTGAAGGCGACGACCAGCGTGACCGGCTTGTTCGGGTAGTTCTGCGCGCCCGCGGCGTTCAGTGACAGCGTGAGCGCGAACAGCGCGACGAAAGCGAGTGAAATCTTCTTCAGCATTGTTCTCTCCGATTACAGCCGCGCTGACACACCACCATCGACAGCCCATAGGCTGCCGGCGACGAAGCTCGCTTTTTCCGAGCACATGAATGCGACGACGCTTGCGATTTCCTCCGACGTGCCCATGCGGCCGAGCGGGATCTTCGCCACGCGGGGCTTCAGCACTTCGGCCTCCGACTGGCCGGTCTTGGCCATCGTGTCCTTGATGTTCTGGTCGTGACGCTCGGTGCGCACGGCGGTCGGCACGATGCAGTTCACCAGGATGCCGTCCTTCGCGAGTTCATTGGCGAGCGCAATGGTGAGGTTCTGCACTGCCGCGTTGTTCATGCCGGTGGCGATGGCTCCGAGCTGCGGCGTCCAGGCCGCGCCGCCGGAGATGTTGACGATGCGGCCCCACTTGCGCTCGCGCATCGCGGGGACGGCGAGGCGGATGCAGCGCACGGTGCCGCGCAGCTTGTTCTCGAAGGCGCGATCCCATGCCGCTTCGTCCATCGCGAAGAAGCTGCCCTGCACGACGTTGGTGGCGTTGTTGACGAGAATGTCGAGGCGGCCGAATTCGGCGAGAGTCTTCTTGAAGAGATTCTCGATTGCTGCCGGATCAGTGAGATCGGTCGGCACGCCGATGACCTTGCCTTTGCCGATCGCTTTCAGTTTCTCGACGGCCTGCGCGTTGCGCGCCGGATCGAGGCTCGCGACGACGACACTCGCGCCTTCGTTCAGAAGTTCGGCCGAGATCGCGTAGCCGATGCCGCGGTTGCCGCCGGTAACGATTGCGACGCGGTCCTTGAGGCCGAGGTCCATTATTTCAATCCTTGCTCAGGTGTCATGGCCGGGCTTGTCCCGGCCATCCCGCTTGGGCGGGTACGGCGCCTCCCTAAGCGGGATCACCGGGACTCGCGCCCGCGGCGCGGCCCGGTGATGACAGCCGCGTAGGGCTTCGGCTGTCAGCCCGTATATTCCAGAATGTGCATTCCCGCGCCGGCGCGATCGATCAGGTAGAGCAACCCGCGATCGTCAGTGCCGATGTCATTGCTCTGCACCGCCGGACGTCCTTCCTCCAGCGCCGGAACGAAGCAGCCGACCTCCTTGGGATTGAACGGATCGGCGACATTCACCGCGCGCAGACCTGCGTTGAAGTAGGTTAGGAACACGATGTCCTTCCAGGGGCCTTCCGCCGGAAGGTTCTCCAGGATGTTGTGCGCGCCGTAGCGGCCGGGGCGGTTAAAGTATTTCTCGCGGTCCGGCATGAAGGTCGCGACCGGCGTGAGCTTGTCTTCCTTGCGCATGTCGATCACCCACATGAATTGCGCGTCCCAGTACTTCTGCTTGGCGCGCGCCTCGTCGGTGCAGATCAGATACGGCCGGTCACCGAGCGGCCAGCAGGTGTGGTTCGAGCCCGGGAATGGCGGCGCCCACGAGAGATGGCCGGCGAGCTTCATGTCGCGGAGATCGGTGCAGTCGATCACCGAGATGCCGCCGCCCCACCACGCGCAGTACATGCGGTTGCCGCGGATCACCGGCGGGCCGTGCAGGGTGGCCAGATTGTCGGGCGGATGGCCGGCCACTTCCGACCCGTCGCTGGATGCTTCTTTCATCCACGGCAGGCCCCAGATGCTGACCACCTCCGGCTTGAGCGGGTCCTTGATGTCGAGCGTCCAGATGACGCGGCTTTTCCAGCCCGGCGCGGCGTTCGGCAGGAACGCGAGCTTGCGCTTGTTGTCGACGCCGAAGCGGTGCGGGCCGTTGCCGGGCGTGTCGTAGAAGCCGACCTGCTTCGGCTCGCCGCCCTTGGAGATGTCGAAGATGAACAGGCCGGTGCGCGCGTTGCGTCCGGCGTCGCCGCCGAGGCGCTCGGAGTTCACATAGAGAATGTCGCCGTCGACCACACGCAGCTTGTGCATGTGCACGCCGGGCGGCGCCTTCACCTCGGCGACCTTCTTCGGGTTCTTCGGATCGCGGACGTCGTGAACGGTGAAGCCTTCAGGCCCGTTGAAGCTCGATCCGCCGACCGCGCCGACGTAAACGTAGCCCTTGTTGTATTCGACGATCGAGCCGCCGCCCCAGGCCGCTGACGAGTCGTGGCCGATTTTCTTGAAGTTCTTGGCTTCCTCGGGGATTTGAACGGACATTACTGACTTCCTCCCACCCACAACCCTATCGACTGTCATGCCCGGCCTTGTGCCGGGCATCCACGTCTTACTTTCTCACTCGCAGCATACATCACGACGTGGATGGCCGGGCAACAGGCGAGCGAAGCGACGCCGTCTTCGACGGCTATGCCCGGCCATGACGTCGGAGTATGCCGACCCGGCGTTATTGAACGCCGCTACGGTTGATACCTGCCGCCGATGGCCGGCTTGCCGAAACCGAGGCCCGGCAACTCCCAGACGCCGGCGCCGCCGGGGTTCATGTCGCCCGCGATGTTGGCGTCGATCAGGAACGGCTTGTTGGCGGCGACCGCCATCTTCACCGCAGAGTGCAGATCCGCAGGCTTGTCGACGCTGACGGCTTCGACACCCGCGGAACGCGCCATCGCCGCGAAGTCCGGGTTGTACGGCTTGCCCGTCTTCGGGTCCTTGAAGTCCGTCGCGAGTTCACGGCCGCCGAGGTAGCCGCGCTGCAATCCGCGGATCGAGCCGTAGGCGTAGTTGTTCCACACCACCCACACGACCGGCAGATTGTATTCGACCGCGGTGCCCAGAACGTTGGCATGCATAAAGAATGCGCCGTCGCCGGAGACCGACACGCACGGACGATCTGGCGCGGCGAACTTCGCACCGAGAACGCCCGCGACGCCGAAGCCCATCGCGCCGAAGCCCATGCAGCCGACCTGCGAGTCGACGCGGCGCGGCTTGCAGTATTGCAGCAACCAGTTGTGATGAACGCCGATGTCGCTGACCATAATCGCGTCGGCGGGCAGCGCACGGTCGATCTCGAACGCTGCGCGCTGCGGATTGATCGGGCTCGACTCATCCTTGAACCCCGGCGCGATGAAGGTTTCCCATTCCTTGCGCCACGCATCGATCTGCTTCAGCCACGCCTGACGCGCCGACGCCTTGGCGTCGAGTGTCTTGCGGCGGTCGAGTTCGGCGAGCACCTGCCGCAGGAACGTGCGCTGGTCTGCCATCAGGCCGAGCGCGACCGGATAATTGCGGCCGATTTCCTCGGGCTCGATGTCGACGTGAATGAGTCTCGTCGGCGGGATCGTGAACGAGTAGCCCGGGATCCACGACGACGAGGTGCGGTCGTCAAAGCTCACGCCGAGTGCAAGAAGCACGTCGGCCTGACGCGTTGCGCTGTTGGCCTGCAACGCGCCGGCGCGTGAAACGAGGCCGGCTGAGAGCGGATGCAGTGTGTCGATCGCGCCGATGCCGCACATCGAATGCGCCACAGGGATCTGGAGCTTCTCGGCGAGCGCGAGCAGTTCTCCGGTCGCCTGCGCATACTTCACGCCCTGTCCGACCAGGATCACCGGACGATCGGCGCTGAGCAGCATGTCGACGGCCTTCACGACGCCATCCGGATCGGCGCCGCAGCGCGACGAAATGTTGGCGCTCCACTCCTGCGCCTTCGGCGGCTCTTCGGCGGAAGCCTCCTCGAAAATGTCGAACGGCATATCGAGGACGACCGGGCCCGCCCGGCCCGTGACCATCGTCTTCCACGCCTGCCGCACCATCATCGGCACCTGCTCGCCGCGCGTCGGCTGATAGACACGCTTGCAGATGCTACGGACCGTGGAGGGGAAGTCGGCCTGATAGTGGCGATGCAATTCCTGGAATGCGCCGCGGCCGAACTGGCTGGTCGGCACGTTGCCGGTGACGGCGAGGAAAGGCACCGCGTCGAGATAGGCGGTGGCCAACGAAATAGGCAGGTTCACCGAACCGGGGCCGCACGACGTGAACGTCGCAACCGGCTCGCCCTTCACGCGGTAGTAGACGTCCGCCATGAAGCCGCAGACGCTCTCGTGGTGCGTCGAGATCGTTTTGATCTCGCTCTGCCGCTCGAACAGCGCGTCGATGAACTGGATGTTGCCGTGGCCGCACAGGCCGAAGGCGTAAGGGACTTTCTGCTGGATCAGGTAATCGACGATGACCTGCGCGCCGTCGAGCATATTGTTTTTGGACATCGAGTTTCCTTGGGTGTTTTCCTCGCGGCCTATTAAGCAAGCCGCAGACGAGACCGCAACGAACTAGGGCGATACGCGCTTCAACGCGCGGTCGTAATAGGAGAGGTCGAGATACTTCGCCGGGTTCGGCGCGGGGCCGCCTTCAACCTCCTGCCGCAGCGCCAGCACGTTGTTGAAGCCCTCGACCGAGAGCTTCGCGTCTGGATTGAATCCGAAGCCCGGCTCGATCATCAGGTCGTAGCTCCGCTCGGCGAGCGAGCGCGACAGGTTGCGCTTGCTCATGAGCAGCGCGATGGCTTCCTCGCGGTGCGACCTGTCGACCACCCAGCGCAGCGATTCGATATAGCCCGCGATGTAGCGCTCGAGCGTCTCCGGGTTGGCCTTGGCCCAGGAGCGCAGCACAAATGCGCCGCCTGCCTGATACGGCCCGAGCATATCGACCGTACGGCCCATGCTCTTCAATCCGGCTTCGATCACCTGCGCGGAGAACGGGAGATTCATGATCGCAGCGGCGTTGTCGCCGCCTTCGAGCATCGCCTTGAGACGGAAGGGGCCGGCCCCGACCGCGTTGATGCGGTAATCGACGCCTTCCTTCAGGCCGTTTCTGAGAAGAATTTTCTTCGCCTGCACCGCGTAAGCCGTGTTCGGCGCATCAGTCACCAGCGCCTTGCCTTTGATGTCCGCAAACGACTTGATGTCCTTGCCGACGATGAACTCGTTGGTGCCGCCGTCGCCGCCCGAGACGATCACGACGTCGACCTTCGCCACCTCGATCATCGCGAGCGCGTTGTCGACCGCCGAATGCACCACCTCGAACTTGCCGTTCGCGAGGCCCTCGCGCTGCGCCTTCGAGCTTTCGGTGAACTCAAACTCCAGCTTGATGCCGTGTTTTTTGAAGATGTCTTTTTCGACGCCGACGAAGAACGGCAGCGAGCGTGCGGTTGGGAATGTGTTGACCCGGACCAGCGTTTCGTCGGCGCGCGCGGAACCAGCAACCAGGGCGAGAACCGCGGCGAATGGCGCGAGGGGTACAAATTTCATGGCTGGGATGCTCTTGGATAACAATGTGCCGGCTCAGAACCCGCCCTTGGGCCGTGGCCCAAGAGAATTGCTGCGTCCGGCTTGTCGGTCGGGTAGTTTACCTGACCAATTCGAGGAGATCGAGGAATGAGACTAGGGTACTTCACGATGCCGGTTCACCCGCTGAATCGGCCCTGGCACGAGACCCTTAAAGAGGACCGCGAGGCGATCATCCTCGCAGACAAGCTCGGCTTCTACGACGCCTTCGTGGGCGAGCACCTGACCGACAAGGCCGAGAACGTCACCAACTGCATGACGTTCCTCTCCTCGCTCATTCATTCGACCAAGAACATCAAGCTCGGCTCAGGCACGACAAACCTGTCGCACATCCATCCGGTTGTGATCGCGCAGCAGGCGGCGATGTTCGACCATCTCTCCGAGGGGCGTTTCGTGTTCGGCGTGAGCCCCGGCGCGCTGACCTCGGACGCTGAGGCGCTAGGCATCCTGGAGCAGGACCGCAACAAGATGTTCGCCGAGTCGATCGACGTGATCCTCGCGATCTGGGAAGGCCAGCCGCCCTACAACATCGATTTCCCGGATAATCGCTTCAAGGTGTCGACCAACCGCACCCAGGCGCTGGAGATCGGCGTTGGCTATCTCGGCAAGCCGTATCAGCAGCCGCGGCCGGAGATCGTCGGCACCGTGGTCGCGCCGTTCTCGCCCGGCGTCGTGCTGATGGGCAAGCGCGACTTCCATCCGCTGTCGGCGAACTTCCTGCTCTCGAAGCATCTGAAGTCGCACTGGGAGAACTATTGCAAGGGCAAGGCCGAGGTCGGCGCCGAGCCGAAGGTTGCGGACTGGCGCGTGGCGCGGAACATTTTCGTCGCCGACGACGACAAGACCGCGGCGCGCTACGGCCGCACCGATCCGAACAGCCCATATCAGTTCTACTGGTCCCAGATGCTCTACAAGATGAAGCGCGGCAAGCGGCTTTACGTCTTCAAGAGCCACAAGGATCAGCCGGACGAGGAGATCACGCAGGATTACGTGATGGACAATTGCGTGATCCACGGTTCGGTCAACAAGGTCGTGGACGGCATCCTTGCGCTGCGCGAGGAGATCGGCGATTTCGGCGAGCTCGTCTACGCCGGCATGGACTGGGTCGATCCCACGCTCGCCAAGCGATCGATGCAATTGCTGGCCGAAGAGGTCATGCCGCGCGTCAATGCCGCTATCGGGAAGTCCGCCGCGGCGTAATCGCGCCTCAAATCGCTGCTCACTATCGCGGCCCCCGCCCGGAAACCGAGCGGGGGCCGTAACATTTGGCGGTCATACGGCTGACACAAGGTTCCCCGCACTGTAAGAATTGAGGCGTCGGGAGGTTTGCATGCGTTACGTCGCGATCGTTGCGAGTCTCGTCGGCACGCTGGTCTTCGGCCTGCTGATCCCGCTCCACCCGCTGTTCTGGATTGCGTTCGCCATCTGCGCCGTGCTGAGCGCGATCGGCGCTTGGGACATGATCCAAACCAAGCACAGCCTGCGCCGCAACTATCCGATCATGGCCAATCTCCGTTTCATGCTGGAGAAGATCCGGCCGGAGATCCGCCAATATTTCCTCGAGAGCGACACCGACGGCACGCCGTTCAACCGCACGAAGCGCGCCATCGTCTATCAGCGCGCCAAGGCACAGCTCGACAAGCGGCCGTTCGGCACGCAACAGGACGTCTATGGCGACCATTTCGAATGGATCAACCACTCGCTCGTTCCGGTGCCGCCCACAGGCCACGACCTCCGCATCACCGTCGGCGGGCCGGAATGCAAGCAGCCGTATTCGCTGTCGCTGCTGAATGTCTCCGCGATGAGCTTCGGCGCGCTGAGCGCCAACGCGATCCGCGCGCTCAACAAGGGCGCGAAGCTCGGCAACTTCGCGCACGACACCGGCGAGGGCGGTTTCAGCAGTCATCACCGTGAGTTCGGCGGCGACATCATCTGGGAGATCGGTAGCGGCTATTTCGGCTGCCGCAATGACGACGGCACGTTCTGCGCGGAGAAATTCGCGAAGCAGGCCGCGGAGCCGCAAGTCAAGATGGTCGAGATCAAGCTGTCGCAGGGCGCCAAGCCCGGTCACGGCGGCGTGCTGCCCGGCCCGAAGGTGTCGGAGGAAATCTCGCGTGCGCGTGGCGTCCCAATGGGCGTCGATTGCGTGTCGCCCGCTGCGCACTCGGCCTTCTCGTCGCCACTCGAGATGATGCATTTCATCGCCAAGCTGCGCGAGCTGTCGGGCGGTAAGCCTGTCGGCTTCAAGCTCTGCATCGGTCATCCGTGGGAGTTCATGGGCATCTGCAAGGCGATGCTGGAAACCGGCATCCGGCCTGACTTCATCGTCATCGACGGCAAGGAGGGCGGCACCGGCGCGGCCCCGCTCGAGTTCGTCGATCATATCGGCACGCCTTTGCGCGACGGTTTGGTCTTCGCGCACAATTGCCTCGTCGGCGCGGGCCTGCGCGACACCATCAAGATCGGTGCGGCCGGCCGCATCGTCACCGGCTTCGACATGGCGCGTGTGCTGGCGCTCGGTGCCGACTGGTGCAACGCGGCGCGCGGTTTCATGTTCGCGCTCGGCTGCGTGCAGGCGCAGTCCTGCCACACCGACCGCTGCCCGACGGGCGTGGCGACGCAGAATCCGCTGCGCCAGCGCGCCATTGTCGTGCCGGACAAGGCGGAGCGCGTGCGGCGCTTCCACGACAACACGCTGGCGGCCCTCACTGAGCTGATTGGCGCGGCGGGCCTGCATCATCCGAAGGATCTGACGCCGCTGCATCTGCTCAAGCGCGTGTCGTCGCATGAGGTGAAGAGCTTCGCCGAGCTCTACACGTTCCTCGCCGACCGCGAGCTTCTGGCGGGCTCAGGCCATTCGTTCTACGCGCAGACCTGGAACCTCGCGCACGCGTCGCGCTTCACCGTGCTGCCGGAGGTGAAGGCCGCGGCGGACGCGCAAGGGCAGGCTGCCTAGCGCGCAGGCGGCTTAAATCGCCGTCAGCCCGCCGTCGACCGGTAACGTGTGGCCGGTCACTGAAGCCGCGCCGTCGCTTGCGAGATAGACCACGGCGGCGGCGATCTCTTCGGCGGTGGCGAAGCGGCCCGAGGGAATACGCGCCAGCGCGTTCTTCCGAGCGACCGGATCAGCCAGCAGTTGCTGGCGGGATTCCGTCATCACGGTGGTCGGTGCAACCGCATTCACGCGGATGTTGTGGTCGGCCCATTCGATCGCCAGCATCCGCGTCATCTGGATCAGTCCGGCCTTCGAGATGCCGTAGACCGAGCGGCCCGCGATGCCGGTCATGCCGTGGGTGGAGGCCATGCTGACGATGACACCCGGACGGCCCGCCGCGATGCAGGCGCGGCCGAACAATTGCGACAGGAAGAACGCGCCTTTCAGATTGGTGTCGATGACGTCGTCCCAGTCGGACTCCGACACGTCAACGACAGGGCGGAGCAGGGCGCGCCCGGCGTTGTTGACGAGCAGGTCGAGCGGGCCGAGATCCGTCCATGCCTCCTCGAATGCCGCCTTGATCGAGTCCTGCGAGCGCAGATCGAGCGCAATCGCAAGCACCCTACGTTTGGCGATGTCCGGCTGCTTCAGCGTGTCTTTCAGCATCGCGGCGTCGAGATCGGTCAGCGCGAGGTCGTAGCCCGCCTGCGCGAGCCCGATCGCGATGGCAAGGCCGAGGCCGGTGGACGTACCGGTTACAAGGGCGCGACGCCGATCCATTTGCCGTCCTTCATGCTCTGATAACAGGCCTCAGCGAACTGCACGTCGCGGACACCCGCCGCGAGCGTGGCCCGCATCGGAGCGCCGGTCGCGACATGCGGCAGGAAGTTCTCCCAGCCGACGCGGTACGGGTTCTTGTACGGCCCCTCGGGCGCGACCTCGTGCCAGTTGGCGCGGTAGTCGATGTTCATGTCGGTCACGATGTTGAAGTGCGCCGTGCGCGGCGTCTGTGCGGTGGTCGTGGTCCAGCAGCGGTGCAGGCCGGCGATGGCCGACGCTTTTGTGCCGTCGATCTGCACGGTGAGCAGGTCGTCGCGTCGCACGCGCGTCGCCCATGAGGAGAGAATGACGCCCGTGGCGCCGCTTTCGAGCTCGATCAGCGTCGAGGCGTTGTCCTCCACGTCGACGCCGTAGCGCGCGCCGCGTTCGTCGATCCGCTCCGGCGTCGCAGTCGACATCGTCGTGATGACGCGCCGCATCGGCCCGAGCATGTTCTCGATCACGTAGCGCCAGTGCGGATACATATCGAGGATGAGCCCGCCGCCTTCCTTCTTTTTGTAGTTCCAGCTCGGCCGCTGGCACGGCACCTCGGTGCCGTCGAACACCCACCAGCCGAAATCGATACGAAAGCCGACCACGCGGCCGAAGAAATCCGACGCCGCGAGCTTCGACAATTTCTGCAGGCCCGGGAGATAGAGCTTGTCCTCGACCGCGCCGTGCTTGAGTCCCTTCGCATCGGCGGCCTTGGCGAGCGCGAGGCCGTGCTCGACCGATAACGCGACCGGCTTCTCGGAATAGATGTTCTTGCCGGCGTCGATCGCGCGCTTCAGTGATGCCTCGCGCTGATGCGTCGCCGCGGCCTCGAAGAACACGCTGAAGGCCGGGTCGCCGAGCGCGGCATCGAGATCGGTGGTCCATTCCGCGTCGTAGCTCTTGGCGAGCGCCGCGAGCTTTTCAGCGTTGCGCCCCGCGAGCATGAGCCGCGGCATGATGCGGTCATTGCCCGAGGGCAGACCGCCTTCGGCGCGGATGGGGGCGAGCGCGTTTGCCAGATGCTGCGTCGAGCAGATGCGCCCGGTCGCGCCGTTGAGGATGATACCGATGGTCTGGGTTGCCATTCTTATTCGCAGCACGAGGACGGAAATGCCCGGCTAGACCGGGCGTGGCCGAGTATGATGGTCTGTCATCGTTCGAAGCAACCCAGGTTCTTGCATGCCCCGCCACATCGTCTGTCTGACCTTCGATTTCGACACCCAGTCCGGTTTCATCGCGCGCGGCATGACGACGCCGACGCCGCTGTCGCGCGGCGAGTTCGGCGGAAGGGTGGCCTGCAACCGCATCCTGAAGTTCCTCGCCGAGCGCAACATCAAGGCGACGTGGTTCACGCCGGGCTTCACCATCGAAAGCTGGCCGAAAGAATGCGCGGCGGTGGTGGAGGGCGGCCATGAAATCGGCCATCACTCTTGGGCGCACATTCCGCCCGCGAACCAGACCCGCGAGGAAGAAGAAGCGGATCTCGTCCGCGCCAACGAGAACATCCGCAAGCTCACGGGCAAGACCGCGCGCGGCTATCGCTCGCCGTCATGGGACCTGAGCGAGCACACCATCGACCTGCTGATCAAGCATGGCTTCCTCTACGACACGAGCCTGATGGGCGGCGATTACGTCCCCTATCTCGCGCGGCGCGGCGATGTGGCGGAGCTCAACAAGCCTTACAAGTTCGGCGCGGAGACGCCGCTGATCGAAATGCCGATCTCGTGGTCGCTCGACGACTATCCGCATTTTGAATTCGTCCGCACGCCGCAGACCGTGCTTGCCAGCATGCAGCCCGCGCGTGCGGTGATGCAAAGCTGGTACGACGAGTTCCTCTATATGAAGAAGACCACGGACTGGGGCGTGCTGACCTACACCATGCATCCGTATGTGATCGGCCGCGGCTACCGGATGCTGGCGCTGGAGGGGCTGGTGGCACAGCTTGCGGAGAACGGTGCGGTGTTCATGACGATGGAAGAAGCTGCTTTGGAAGCGAAGAAGAAACTCTTTGCGTAGGCACTCCAATCTATCCACGGTCATGCCCGGCCTTGTGCCGGGCATCCACGACTTACTTTCTTGATGCAAAGCAAGACGTGGATGGCCGGGACATAGGCGAGCAAAGCGACGCCGTTCTTAGAACGGCTATGCCCGGCCATGACGGCTGAGAGACGCGTGGCTGACGCTACTTCGGCGTCTCTCTTGCCACTTGTTCCAGGATCGGCCGCCACGTCGTCTGCTCGTCCTGCACGAACTTCGTGGTCTCCTCCGGCGACATGAATTTGATGAACGCGCCGTTGGCCTGATACTTGTCCTTCACGTCGGGCGCGTTCAGCGCGGTCCACATGTCCTTGCTGACCTTGCGGATGATCGGGTCCGGCGTGCCGGTCGGCGCCAGCATGATCGTCCATGCGCCGACGAAGAAGTTCGGCACGGTTTCTGCGACCGGCGGAATGTTCTCCAGGCCCGGCAGACGTTCCGTCGCGCTGTGGCCGATGCCCTTCACCAGATCGCCCTTGATGGCGGCCGCGAGACCCGCATAGGCATCGAGCACGAGCGGTACGCGCCCGCTCATCACGTCGTTCATCGCCTGCGCGGGGCCGCCCGCGTAGGGGACGAGCTGAAGCTTGATTCCGGTCCTGGCCTGCAACATCTCCATCGTCAGATGCGTGAGCCGCCCGCGACCCGTCGCGGCGTAAGTGACTTCGTTCGGTGCCTTCTTCGCCAGTTCGATCACCTGCGCGATGCTGGTGATGCCCGACTTGTGCGAGGCGGCGATGAAGATCGGCTGCTGGAGCACGAAGCCGATCGAGGCGAAGTCGCGCGGCACTTCGACCGGCATGTTCGGCGCAACGCCGACGCCGCCCGGCAGCGCGAGGAACGTCGAGGTCGAGGGCAGGTACAGCGAATAGCCGTCGTTCGGCTGCTGTGAGGCGAAGCGCGCGGCGATGGCGCCGCCGGCTCCGGGCTGGTTCATCACGATGACCTGCTGGCCCCAGATGCTGCTCAACTTGTCGGCGAGGATGCGCGCGGTGGCGTCGTTGGCGCTGCCCGCTGCCGAGTCGACGATCAGCCGCACCGGCTTGTTCGGATAGTCCGACTGCGCCTGCACCCCGGATGTTGCGATGATCGCCATCAAGAGCGATGCAATAGTGATTCGAGTTATTCTCATCCCCGTCGCCTCCCTCCGCCGTCATCACCGGGCCGCGCGAAGCGCGAGTCCCGGTGATCCCGATTCATTTGGCACCGTGCCCTCCCAAGCGGGATGGCCGGGACAAGCCCGGCCATGACACTGGAGTATGTTGCGCCGTTTTAATCCGGCTTCGGCACCTGCTTCACGTACCAGTCGTGAATTTCTTGTCCGGTCCAGTGCACCACGCCCGGATGCTTGTTGATATAGGCGTAGAGCTGCTCGTAGTACTTGATGCGGTGCGCCTGGCCGCTGACATAAGGATGCACGCCGATCGCGATGATACGCGTCGACTCCTTGCTCTCGTCATACAGCCGGTCGAACGCATCCTTCGTGCGCTTGAACAGCACGTCGGACTCGTGATGGTGCGACACCATCATGGTGATGTCGTTGATCTCGGCGGAATAGGGGATCGCCACCAGCGGCCCATGCGCTGTCTTCACCCAGATGGGCTGATCGTCGAGCACCCAGTCGCCGAACCAGGTGAAGCCCGCCTTCGCGACATGATCGAGCGTGTCGTACATCTGCCCGCGGCCCGGTCCAAGCCAGCCATAGGGGAACTTGCCGGTGAATTTCTGCAGGATGTCGATCGACTGCTGCATGACCTCGGCCTGCTGATCCGCGATCTGCTGGATCGGCATCTGCACGTAGCTGTGCGCCATGAACTCCCAGCCGGCGTCGCGGGCCGCCGCCGTCGCCTCCGGATAGGTCTCGCAGACCTTGGCGTTCAGCGACATGGTCGGCGTCACCTTCGCCTTCTTCAGCGCGCGCATCAGGCGCCAGAAGCCGACCCGCATGCCGTATTCGTACCAGGTCCAGTTCGGCATGTCGGGGATCGCGCTCTTGCCCTGCGGCGCGATCGAGAGCTGCCGCGCCATCGGCCGTTCGATCTCCCACTCCTCGATGTTGACGACGGACCAGACGATGATGCGGCCCTTGCCGGGCAGCTTCAGCTTCGGGCGGGTGAACGGAGAGGAATAGGAAAAGCGGTCGCGCGGATATGTTGTCATGTCAGCCCCGGTTATTGCGGATCAATTGTCGAGGATCGCGACCGCCCGTGTCCAGCCTGCGGAGCCGCCTTTCACCTTCACCGGGAAACACGAAATCAGAAACCCATCAGCGGGCAACGCTTCCAGGTTGTGCAGCTTCTCGAGATGGCAGTAGCCGATGTCGCGCCCGGCCTTGTGGCCCTCCCAGATGATTTTCGGATCGTGGTCCTTCGCGTAACGCTTCGCGGTGAAGCTGAACGGCGCGTCCCAGCTCCAGCCGTCGATGCCGGTGACACGGACGCCGCGCTCGGTGAGGTAAAGCGTCGCATCGCGCCCCATGCCGCAGCCGGAGTCGACGTAATCCGGCGCGCCGTATTTCGCGCCGGCCGACGTGTTCACCACCACGATCTCCAGCGGCTTCAGCGTGTGGCCGATCCGCTTCAGCTCATCCTCGACGTCCTTTGCGGTCGCCACGTAGCCATCGGGGAAATGCCGGAAGTCGAGCTTCACACCGGGCTGGAAACACCATTCGAGCGGAATCTGGTCGATGGTCGCCGACGGCTTCGGCGCGCCGAGCGCATGATCCATGGTCGGATGGAAATGATAGGGCGCGTCGAGATGCGTGCCGTTGTGCGTCGTGATCTCGACCTTCTCCAGCGCCCAGCCCGCGCCGTCCGGCAGGTCGCTCTGCTTCAGCCCCGGAAAGAACGAGGCGATCCGTTCGAACGTCTGGTCATGCCGCATGTAGTGGATTTTCGGCAGCGCGACCGGCGGATCGCTGGCCACGTCGGCTTCGAGCGGAATCGAAATGTCGATGATGCGTCGTGGCATAGATGCGTCCCGGCGTTGAAGGTTGACGACAATAGACCGCGCCCGTAGCGTTTTAAAACGCCTCGCAAAACATCGCAGGGGTGCCGGAGGATCCGATGTTCGCAAAATTTGCTGCCGTGTCTGCGCTTTCGCTGGCGCTTGTCGCGCCTGCCGCGGCCCAGCAGAAATATCCGTCCAAGAACATCGACCTCATCATTCCCTTCGCGGTCGGCGGCGGCGTCGACCTGATCGGCCGGGCGATCGGCGCGTCGCTGGGCGAGCAGCTTGGAACGAATGTCGTGGTGATCAACCGTGACGGCGCGGCCGGCACGCTTGGCTTTGGTCAGCTTGCGAACGCTGCGCCGGACGGTCACACGCTCGGCTTCGGGCCTTCGACGCCGATCGCCAACGCGCCCTACCTCGTCAGCGGCGTGCGCTATACGGCCTCGTCGTTCGAATACATCTGTCAGGTGTTCGAGAACGTCTTCACCATCGCGGTCGGCCCGAACTCCAAATTCAAGACCGCGCAGGACTTGCTTGCGGCGGCGAAAGAGAAGCCGGACGGGCTGACCTTCGGCCACTCCGGCCTCGGCTCGATCCCGCATCTGTCGGTCGAGAACTTCGCCGATGCGCTCAAGATCAAGGTCCAGCATTTGCCGTTCCGCGGCGACGGCGCGTTGCTGCCGGTGCTGCTCAAGGGCGATCTCGATTTCGGCGCACCCGCGGTGTCGTCGATCCGCGGCAACGACACGCTCCGTCCGCTGGTGATGTTCTCGGACAAGCGCCACCCGGCCTATCCGGACGTGCCGACCGCGAAAGAACTGGGCGTCGCGACTTCGGTGCCGCCCGGCCAGAACGGCCTGTTCGCGACCAAGGGCATTCCCGCCGAAGTGAAGGCCGCACTCGAACGCGGCTGCGCCAACGCGGTCAAGAGCGAGCAGGTGCTGCGTGTCACCGGCAACACCGGGCAGAGCATCGCCTACATGGACAGCGCGGCGTTCGAGGCGCAGACGCTCGCCGACTACAAGTTCAAGGGCGAGCTGATCAAGCGGCTCGGATTGAAGCAGCAGTAATCATTCCGCGGCGGCGGCCAGCGCCGGGATCGGCGGGCGCTTGTCGGCGAAGCTGGTTGCCTCGCAGTACGCCTGCGCGACGCGATAGACCATCGCCTCGTCGAAGGCGTGTCCCGCGATCTGCATCGCCAGCGGCATTCCGCTCTTGGAAAAGCCGGTCGGCACCGAGATCGCCGGCGTGCCGGTGACGTTGAACACCAGCCGGCATTGCTGGTCGTAGGTGCGCGCCACTTCCTTGGGATCGTCGATCCGCGCCGGCAGCCACAGGCTCGACAGCGTGATGACGGCATCGAGATCGCGCATCGCCCCCGCCATCTCGCGGCAGAGCGCAGTGCGAAGCTGCTGCGCCTTGATGTATTTCGACGCCGGGATGAATGCGCCGGGGAATAGCCGGTTACGCGTCAGCGCCGAGAAATCCTGCGGCCGCTCCTGCACGTCCTTCTCGTGGATCGAATAGGATTCGCACTGATGGATCGTGCGGTTGCAGTCGGTCCATTGTGCGAGCGGCGAGACGCGGATTGTGCGGACCTCCGCGCCGAGCTTGCGCAACACCGCGACCGCTTCTTCGACGCCGCGCACCTGTTCGGCGTCCGTCGGCGCGTCTTCCGTGTAGAAGTGTTCGATCAGGCCAATGCGCAGACCCTTCAGCCCGCTCTTGAGGTTCTTCAGGCAATCGCTGGCAGGCTCGCGTGCGCTGGTTGGATCGTCCGGGTCGTGGCCCGCGAGGGCGTGGAACAGCATCGCGTTGTCCTCGACGCTGCGCGTCATCGGCCCGACGTGATCGAGCGAATAGGTCAGCGGGAACACGCCGTTCAGGCTCACCGCGCCATAGGTCGGCTTCATCCCGATGATGCCGCAGCAGGTTGCGGGGTTGCGCACCGAGCCGCCGGTGTCGGTGCCGAGCGTCATCGGCGCAAGGCCGAGCCCCAGCGCCGCCGCCGAGCCACTCGACGAGCCGCCGGGGTGATGGTCGCGATTCCACGGGTTGCGCGCGGGCGGCCAGGGCAAGTCGAACGCCGGGCCGCCGGTCGCGAACTCGTGCAGCGATAGCTTGCCGAGGAACACGGTGCCGGCGTCGCGCAGCTTGCGGATCGTGAAGGCGTCGGACGTGGCGCGATGATCGATGCGGATTTTCGAATGGCATGTTGTCGCCATGCCTTCGACGTCGAAGATGTCCTTCGCCGCATAGGGCACGCCGTGCAGCGGCCCGCGGATGTTTCCCTTCGCGATCTCCGCTTCGGCGGCCTTCGCCTGGGCCAGCGCCGCATCCGCGGTGACGACGAGGAACGCGTTGTAGTGCGGATCGATCGCGGCGATGCGGTCGAGCAGCGCGCGGGTCCATTCGACCGGTGACAGCTTCCTGGCGTGTAGGAGCTTCGCGCCTTCGGCGACGGAGAGGTAGGCGAGGTCGGTCATTTGCCTGGGCGCACCGGCACGAAGACGTTGGACGGATGGATGCGTGGCGGTGTGCCGGGCGGTAGCGTGACCGGCTTCAGTCCGCGCTCCGCGCCGGCCTTCACCGCGTCGGGGTACTGTTCAAGCGCGCGGGTAATGCCCTGCTGTTCGGCGATCAGCCGCACGATGTCGGGATTTTTCGAGGTATCTGCCATTTCATTATTCTGGCAGCACCATTCTCCGCTGTCATGCCCCGCGAAAGCGGGGCATCCAGCTCTTTTTGCAAAGATGGGTGTGGTCTAACTCACCACCCGCAGCGGCTGCGGCGCGGGCTTGTGGCTCTCGAAAATGCGGATCACGTCTTCCGCAATCGGCGAATACGCCGCATGCGTGCGCATGATCCAGCTCCGCATGCCTTCGCTGTTGTGGTGTTTCTTGCGCTCGTTCGGCAGGTCGATGCGCTCGTTCTTCGCCGGGTCGCGGAAGGTGAACATCGGATCGACGCCTTCCTCGACCTTCTTGATCTCGCGGCGAAGCACGCGGCGGTAGAGCGCGATGCCGTTGTCCGACGCGCCGAGGTTCTCCCGCGTGCGGTCGGCGATCGGCCCTTGAGAGATCCAGGCCATCATGTCCTGGCCGTCGATGTTGTCGAGGATGAACTCGCCCTTCTCGTCGCGGTAGGGCACCTCGTAGACGTGAACCTTGTCGAGCAGATGCTGCGGCACCTTCTCGCCCTTCGGCGGCATGTAGGCTGTGTACCAAAGGTGCAGTGTGTGCGTGTCGTCGGCGGGCACGCGGATCTGGAACGCGTAGTAGCGCGAGGCCTCGTCGCCGTTGCCGACCGAGAGCGTGTTCGGAAACACCACCGGATGCCCGATCTTCCAGTCGTCGCCATCCTCCGAGTGGCCGGCGAGCAGGCGATGCTTGGTGATGCCGTGCTCGAATTCGCGGAACGCGATCTTCTCGTGGCGCGCCGAGATCGCGACCTTGTGGCCTTTGCCTTGCCGCTCCTTGACGAACTCGTAGGTGTGGCCGTGCAGCCATTCGGTGTGAATGGGATCGAGCGAGTTCTCCATGATCTGGAGCCAGTTCACCGGAATGAGCGTCTTGCCGAGCATGCGGATAGCGCCCTCAGCGACGAAGCCGTCGATGCGCGGCAGCAGCGGCTTGCTCTCGGCCGGGCCGAGATAGGCCCAGTACATCCCGCCCATCTCTTCGACTGCGTAGGCGGGCGTCGACACCTTGTTGCGGAACTGGCTCTTCTCCGGCTCGTTCGGCTGCGCGAGGCATTGGCCGCCGTGACCAAACTCCCAGCCGTGATAGGGACAGCGGATGCCGTCGTCGGTCGGGATGCCGTAGGCGAGCGAGGCGCGGCGGTGCGGGCATTGCTCGGTGATGAGGCCGATGCGGCCCTGCTTGTCGCGGAAGAGCACGAGGTCTTCGCCGAGCAGACGGACGCGGATGTTCCACTTACCTTCAAGCTCGGAGACCGCGGCGATCGGCTGCCAGTAACGCCGCATCATGTTGCCGGCTGGTGTGCCGGGTCCGATGCGGGTGAGCAATTCGTTTTGCTCGGCGGTCAGCATGAGGCAGTCTCCTGTTCAGGCTTCCGGCGAGAGTTTACGCTCGCGCCGACACGGTGGCCAGAAGCGTTCAAGGTTAAGCAAGGATGTCCGGCCGAATCCGCATCGGGATCGTGGGAATGGGCGCCGCAGGCTGGGCTTTCGTTCCGGCGATTCGCGGCAGTGCGTCATTCGAACTTGCCGCGATTGCAGAGCCCGCCGCCGATATGCGCGAAACGGCTGCGAACGAATTGAACGTCGCGGTTTATCGCGATTTGCCGTCAATGCTGGAGAAGGCCGCGCTCGATGCGGTGTACATCGCGACGCCGACCGAGCTGCATCCCGAGCATGTGGCACTCTGCTGTTCCGCGAAGAAGAACGTGCTGACCGAAAAGCCGATGGCGATCCGCGTCGAGCAGGCGCGGACGATGGTCGAGGCGGCGGACGACGCTGGTGTCATTCTTCAAGTCGGCCATTCGCACTCCTACGATCTGCCGATAGCGAAAATGCGTGAGATCGTCGCGTCCGGCTCGCTCGGGCATGTGCGGATGATCCACACGTGGAATTTCACCGACTGGATGGCGCGGCCGCGCCGCGCGGCGGAATTGGACGTCGCGCAGGGTGGTGGCGTGACCTACCGGCAGGGCGCGCACCAGATCGACATTCTGCGACTGATCGGCGGCGGCCTGGTGAAGAGCGTGCGCGCGACGACGTTCGATTGGGATGCGAGCCGCCGTTCCATCGGCGCACACACGATCTTCCTGAATTTTGCCGACGGTACCGCGGCGACGGCGATCTACAACGGCTACGGATTCTTTCCGGGCTCCGAACTGACCGGAGGCGTCGGCGAGTGGGGCGAGTCGTTGAAACCGCGTGCTGCGGCGAAGCCCGCCGCGCCGTTGTCGCCGGACGAAGAACTCGCCGCCAAGCGCGAGCGCTCTCGCAATGCGATCCCGGCCAACGCGCCGCATCAGCCGCACTTCGGCCTGACGATGGTGAGCTGCGAGCGCGGCGATGTTCGCCAGTCGCCGGATGGTCTATTGGTTTATTCGAACATGGGCCGTGAAGAGATCGCGCTGACGAAGGACGTCAGCCCGCGCAATCTCGTCATCGCGGAGTTCGCCCGGGCCATCGAGGGCAAACCGGTCACGCACACCGGCCGCTGGGGTCTCGCAAACCTCGAAGTCTGTACAGCTGCGATCGAGTCGTCGCGGACAGGCAAGGAAATCGAATTGAAACATCAGGTCGCGGTCGCGGAGTAGCACCATGCAGCCGGTCAAGCTCAAGCCGTCATCGGATGGTGCCTCTCTCGGCCTCTCGCTCGGGAGCGCATCCGCCGATCTGTCCGCGCACGACGTCGATCAGCTCATCCGCGATCTTGCCGCTGCCCGCGCGAAAATGACTCCGATCCATCCTGCGGAACCGCCGTTCGACCGCAGCAAACTTCATCACGGCGACAATCTGCTCTGGACCGTGAAGGCTGCGCCGGGCACCGCGACGATCCAGTTCGCCACGCAGCATCCCGGTCTTGGCTGGACCTCGATGTGGCTTTCCCGCGCGCAGGTCGAGGATTTGCAGACCAGCTTTGAATTCGAGCTGGTCAAGATTCCGGAGTAGCACCTCGCGGCGTGCGCCGTTTTGAGCTATTCTAAGCTCATGCAAACCGCCGGATTCGACGAAGCCCTGATGAGCCGCGTTGGCGAGATGGTCGACGCCTGCACGAAATGCGGCGCCTGCTTCAAGGCGTGCCCGATCACCGGCCCGGCCGGCATCGGCGATGCCGACCCGGAAGCGGTGGTCTCCGGTGTGCTCGACATTCTTCGTCTCGGCAAAGGCCCGGAAGAATCCGAGAAATGGGCGAAGTCCTGCATCGCCTCGGGCGAGTGCATCAAGGCCTGCGACTACGGTGTGAACCCGCGCTTCCTGCTGACGATGACGCGGCTCTCGATGATCCGCACCCAGAAGGAGCCGGTCGAACGCCGCAAGCAGGCGGTCGACGTGTTCCGCAAGACGAGCCAGGACGTCAGCGTGCTCTCGCGCATGCAACTGTCCGAGGAAGACCTCATAAGGCTTGGTCAGCGGCCGTCGAAGGCCGAGGAACGCGCTGATCTTCCCGATGTCGTGTTCTACACAGGCTGCAACGTCCTCAAGACGCCGCACATCGCGCTTCTGTGCCTCGATATCATGGACATGATCGGCACCGACTATCAGGTGATGGGCGGCCCGACCCATTGCTGCGGAACTGCGCAATTGCGCGCCGGCGATATCGACAGCCTGGGCCGTTTCGCCAACAACACCATCAGTAAGCTCTCGCAATCTAAGACGAAAACCGTGCTGGCCTGGTGCCCGAGCTGCGTCATGCAATTCGGCGAAACCGTCCTGCCGACGGTGGAGCGCGCAACCGGCGAAAAGCCGTTCAATCTCACGCCGTTCATGCCGTTCCTGCAAGGCCAGCTTGAAAAAGTGCGGCCGTTCCTGAAGAACCGCGTCGAGATGACGGTGGCGTTGCACAAGCATCCGGGCATTGCGGGCGTGATGGAAGCCGCCGAACAGCTCTTGCAGGCGGTTCCCGGCATCAAGATCGTGAAGCTCGACGTGCCCGCGATGGGGCTTCAGAGCGTGAACCTCGCGGCGCTGCCGAAGTTCAAGGCCGAGCTACAGCTTCGGGAGCTCGAAGCCGCGAAATCAGCGGGCGTCGACGCGCTCGTCGCGGTCTATCACTCCGATCATCGCGAGCTTTGCGCGCACGAGCGCGACTGGCCGTTCAAGATCATGAACATCCTCGAGATCGTCGGTGCGAGCATGGGCTTGAGCCAGGACGATCACTACAAGCATCTGAAGATCAAGCAGGACGTCGACGCGATCATCACCGATGCTGCCGATCTGATGAAGGCGCACAAGGTCGATCTCGACACGGCGCGGAAGGTGATCGTCCAGGGCATGCTCGGCGACCAGCCGCTGCCGCTTCAAGGCAAGCAGGCGGCCGTCTAGGCCGCCTCGATCTCCGCCATCAGCGCGTCCGAAACGGACAGCCCTTCGGCTTTTGCCTTCTCGCGCGCAGCAAGCCGCTTGGTGCCGGGCAGTCGCGCACCCGCCTGTTCTTCAATGGAAGTCGCCAGCACGCCGAAGCGTTCGACCGCGTTGCCGTCGAACGCTTTTGGATCGAAAGCGATAATGATCTGCCCCACGCCCGGCGGTCCGCCCTTCGTATCGAGGAACGACGACGCATCGGCGGCGTAGTTCGAGCCGGTCATCCCTGCCGCGAGCAATTCGACCATCAGCGCCAGCGCCGTGCCCTTGGCGTCGCCTGCGGGCACCATCGTGCCGCGCAGCGCGGCATCGGGATCGGTGGTCATCTTGCCATGCTCGTCGAGCGCCCAGCCTTCGGGAATCTTTTCGCCGCGCTGCTTCGCAGTGACGATGTTGCCGCGCGCGACCTTCGACAGCGACAGATCGATGACCAGCGGCGCGCGGCCGGGCAGGGGGCACGCGAAGGCGAGTGGATTGGTGCCGAACACCGGCTTCGATCCACCCCACGGGGCCATCGCATGGGGCGTGTTGGAGAACAGCATCGCGACGAGACCCGCCTGTGCAAGACGTTCGACCGGATGGCCCGCGGCGCCGCAATGGTGCGAGCGCCGGATTGCCGCGGACGCGACGCCCTGCGTCCGGGCGGCGTCGGGCAAAGCCGTCTCCGTCAATTCGATCGCCGGGTAGGCGAAGCCGTGCGCGGCATCGACGAGGATGAGCCCAGGCTTCGGGCGCTCCATCACAGGCGCGGCCATGCCGTCGACCTTTCCGATCTTCGCCTGAGCCGCATACATCGGCACGCGCGAGAGCCCGTGGCCCTTCAGCCCGTCTATTTCCGCCGCGACGAGGGCGCGCGCGACGGCTTGCGCGTTGGCGGCGCTGGTGCGGCAGCGCGTCAGTGTGGAGACGACGAGTTCGTGGGCCTGGGCCGGCGTAAGGTTCGGCATCGGTCTAGCCGACCACGAACAGCCCCGCTGTGACAAGGACGAGGATCACAATGGTGGTGCCCACCACGGTCGCGACATGGCGCATGCCGAGGGCAGCGATCGCCGAGATCGAGGTGCCAAGCCCGAGCGCGCCGATGGAGATGAGCAGGCCCCAGTTCGAAATCTCGATCAGCGCGGCACGGATCGGCGCGTAGGCTGTGCCGAGCCCGAGCATCGGGATGACGCTGTTGAGGATGCAGAGCCCGAGGAAGAAGAAGGCGAACACCGGCGCCGGCACCTTCGCCGCGTTCGACGCGGCGTTGTCGCGCGCGAACCAGTAACCGATCGCGAGCACCATCGGCAGCAGCAGGAACACCCGGAACAGTTTTACGATTACCGCGCTGTTGCCGACCGGCTCCGACACCGCATAGCCCGCGCCGACCACCTGGGCGACGTCGTGGATGGTCGCGCCGAGCATCACGCCGGTCTTGGTTTCGGAGAAGCCGAGCCAGATGCAAATCAGCGGATAGACCACCATCGCAACGGTCGAGAGCGCATTCACCGAGACCACCACGAAGGCGACGTCGGCTTCCTTGCCCTTATATTGGGGCAGCACGATCGAGGTGGCGAGCGTCGCCGACGCGCCGCAAACCGCGGTGCCCGCTCCCGCGAGCGCGCCGTAGGTGTCGGTCTGACCGAGCAGCCGCGCGAACAGGAAGCCCGATAGAATCGTGACGATCATCGAGACGATAACGAGGATCGCCGTGCCCCATCCAAGCGCGATGATGTCGCCCAGCGCGATGCGGATGCCGAGCAGCGCGACCGCCCAGCGCAGCAGCGTCTTCACGCAGAACACGATACCCGGCTGGAAAACCGGCCTCCGGGCGACGGAATTGAGCGCGATGCCGATGATCAGCGCGATCACCATTGCGGGAATCGGCAGCGCCTTTGCAACCAGAGGTGCCGCCAGCACGGCGGCAACCGCAACGGCTGCTGACAACGCGACGCCCGGCGCGAACAGCCGGGCGTTGCTAGCGGCTTGGCGAAGCGGAACGTCAGTCACCGATTAATCAACCATTCCCTATGAATGGCCCGCGCCGCTCCAGGGCCAGAGCAACGAAAAGGAACCATCAAGCCCGGCTTCTTTACGCGCTCCGGTACAGTTTCGTCATCACATATTCTCGGTGACCCAGGGCTTCCGCAGCGGTGAGACGGCCATTTGCAGTGCGAACGATCATATCGATCAATGCATCGCCGGCCTGCGGAATCGTCATGTCTCGGCGGAGGATACCGGAGACGTCCACATCCACGTGCTCGCCCATGGTGCGGATGGTCTTCGGATTGCCGCTGATCTTGATGACCGGGACAATCGGATTGCCGATCACGTTGCCCTGGCCGGTCGGGAACGTGTGGACCACGTAGCCGCCCGCCGCCATCAGGGTCACGCATTCGGCCGCGGCCGACGACGTGTCCATGTAGTAGAGGCCCGGTCCCTGGCGCGGCGCCTCCGCCGGCTCGAGCACGTCGATGTATTTGCACTCGCGGCCGATCTTCTCGAGGTTGCCGAGCGCCTTTTCCTCAATCGTCGTGAGGCCGCCCGCGATATTGCCCTTGGTGGGCTGCGAGTCGGAGAGGTCGTCGGTCTTGTGCGCCTCGATGACGTCGTCCTGATAGGACTGCCACGTCTTCATCCACTTGTCGCCGATCTTCTTGTTGATCGCGCGGGCGCGCGCCAGATGCTCGGCGCCGGTGATCTCCGAGGTCTCTCCGAATACGCCGTAGATGCCGCGCGGGATCAGCTTGTCATACATGTTGCCGACCGTCGGGCAGGAGGCGAGGCCGGTGGTGGTGTCGCTCTCGCCGCACTTGGTCGAGACCCACAGCTCGGAGATGTTGCACTCCTCGCGCTGAAGCTCCGACGCCCACTGCACATATTCCTTCGCGACGTAGGACGCCTTCGCAACAGTCGCGATGTCGCCGTGGCCTTCGATGCCGAAGCCCATCACCGGCTTGCCGGTCTTCTTGATGCCGTCGACGACGCGCTTGGTCCACTGGTCCTCGATACCGATGACGACGACAGCCGCGACGTTCGGATTGGAGCCGGTGCCGATCAGCGTGCGGAAGTGCAATTCGAGGTCTTCGCCGAATTGCAGCCGCCCGTAGGCGTGCGGCAACGCCATCGTGCCCTTGATGTTGTTGGCGACCGCCTCGCAGGCCGCATTCGACAGGTCGTCGAGCGGCAGGATGATGACGTGGTTGCGCACGCCGACGCGGCCGTTCTCCCGCCGCCAGCCCATGAACGTGAGCTTGCCGTTCTTCTTCGCGACCGCTTTGCCGCTTTTCTTCTTTGCTTTTGCCATGACGTTTATCTCTCCCATGTCATTCCAGCCGAGCGCGCAGCGCGAGAGCCGGAATCCAGAAACGAAATCCCATCAATCCCACCCGCTGCGCTGGTTCCCGGCCCTCGCTTCGCTCGACCGGGGTGACAGCAGGGAGGGAGCGCTCACCACCGCTTCGTTTTGACGTTATGGACGTGGACGTGCTCGCCCTTGCCGATGCTGGATTTCGCGATGCCGATGTCCTGGCCGTACTTCCAGATCGTGTCGCCCTTCTTGATGTCCTTCAGCGCCACCTTGTGGCCGATCGGCACGTCCATCTTGGACTTGAGCTTGAACGACGAATTGTCGTGCGTGACGACGCACAGCATGTCGGTATTTTTCTTGAGGCCCTCGACGACGACGACACCGACGGTGTCCTTCTTGTCGTGAACCAGGAGCTGCGGAATTGCCATTGTCCTCCCCGTGGGTTCTGCACTTTCGTTGCCTCACTATAGAACCGCGGGCGCGTGAGTCGAGCGGGGGATGACAGTGCGGCGCGGGATGAACCCGGCCGGAAATTGGCCTATGCTTGGCCTTGCAAGCACCGCCGCCGGGGAAGGGGCTCGCAATGCAAACGCTGCTGGTTCTGCTGGTCAGCTTGTTCTTCATCAATTCGGGCAAGGCGCAAATGGCACCTCCAACGCTCGACTACGTCGCGGTGGCTGAATCCTTCAAATTGCCGGCGGGTATGAACTTCGGCGGCACCTCGGGCATCGCGATCAACTCCAAGGGCAATCTCTTCGTGTTGCATCGCGGGCCGATGCCGCTGATGGAGTTCGATCCCGATGGCAACTTCATCCGCGGCTGGGGCGACGGCTTGTTCGACCGGCCGCACGGGCTGCGCATCGACAAGGACGACAACATCTGGGCGACCGACGTCGCCTCGCACGTCGTCTACAAGTTCAATCCGTCCGGCCGTCTCGAAATGGTGCTCGGCGTGAAGGGCCGGCCCGGCACGACGCACGAGTATGGCCATCTGCGATTGTTCAACGAGCCGAGCGAAGCGGCGGTCGGGCCGACCGGCGACATCTACGTGCTGCAAGGCCACGGCAAGGCCGACTCGAACGTGCTGAAGTTCGACAAGGACGGCAACTTCATCAAGGCGTGGGGCAAGACCGGCAAGGGGCCAGGCGAGTTCAACATCCCGCATTCGATCGTGTTCGACGCGCAGGGGCTGCTTTACATCGCCGACCGCAGCAACCAGCGCATCCAGGTGTTCGACGCCGATGGCAACTACGTCCGCGAGACGAGCCATCCCGGCACGCCGTGCGGATTGTTCATGACGCCGGACCAGACGATCTGGCTCGCGCACGGCCACACCGGGCAGATCATGACACTCGATCTCAAAGGGAACGTCACCGGACGAATGGCGGGCGACGGACAGGGCAAGACGCTCGGCAAGTACGGCGAGGCGCACTACATCGCGGTGAGTGCGCGCGGTGAGGTGTTTGTCGCCGACACGCTGAACTGGCGCATTCAGAAGTATGTGAAGAAGTAGGATACGGGCACACTCTCACTCCGCCCTCATCCTTCGAGACGCATTGCTTCGCAACGCTCCTCAGGATGAGGCCGGGCGAGAGCGGGGCACGTCGCCGCACCCCGCCACCATCACTTAGTCATCTGCCTAAATGTTCTTGACAGGCGCCCGTTGGTCCAATTACTTAGCCATATGACTAACCAATCGCAGCAGCATCTCG
>BFBZ01000309.1_pt1 | contig 54202 bp, 46 predicted proteins | sample 1888401 | NCBI WGS metagenome assembly BFBZ01 (sample SAMD00112614, study PRJDB3348) | symbiont metagenome | host: Chara braunii
TCGGCCTCGTCGGACGTGTCGACCAACGGTGGCACCACGGCGATCTCGGCGGCGACAGTGCCGCTGACGACGACGGTGACGGCGGTCAACGACGCACCAGTCGTGAGCGGGACGGCGACCGTGCCGCCCAGCAATGAAGACGACCCGAGCGCGACGGGTACGTCGGTTTCGACCCTGCTGAACCAGGGCACGATCAACTACACCGACGGCACCGATACCGTGCCCGGCGGCTCGACCGGCACGTCGCGGACCGGCATCGCTATTACGGGCAATGCGTCAACGGCGGCTCAGGGAACCTGGCAGTACTCGACCGACGGTGGCGCGACCTGGGTCAATATCCCGAACACGGGTCTCGGCGATGCCAACGCGATCGTATTGCCGAATACGGCAACCTTGCGCTTTGCACCCAATGGCGACTGGAACGGCACACCGGGCAGCCTGACGGCGCGCGTCTCCGATGGTGACGGCGGCCTGCCGGCGACCGGCGCGCAGAACCTGGGCACCGTGGGCGGCACCAGCCAGTGGTCGAACGACACCATCACCATTGGCACCACGACGCCGCCAGTGAACGATGCACCGGTGGCGAGCGGCACGGCGACTTTGCCGGCGGTACCGGAGGACACGACGACCGCGACGGCGCCGGGCCGGACGGTGTCGGAACTCTTCACGCCGACCTTCAACGACTCGCGTGACGATGTCGTCGACGGCTCGTCGGCCAACTCCCTGGCCGGCATTGCGATCACGGCCAACGCTGCGACGGCGGCGCAGGGCAACTGGCAGTACACGTTGGACGGCACGACCTGGGTCGATGTCCCACGGACGGGCCTGGGCGACACCACGGCGCTGATCCTGCCGTCGACGGCGTCGCTGCGCTTCGTGCCGGAGCCGAACTGGAACGGCACGCCGGGCAGCCTGACGGTGCGTCTGATCGATGGGTCGAACACGTCGAACAATCCGGTGGACTTTTCGGCTTCGTCCAATGTGTCGGTGAACGGCGAGACGACGGCGATCAGCCGCAATGTGGTGCCGCTGACGACGACGGTGACGGCGGTCAACGACGCGCCGGTGGTGAGTGGCACGGCGACGATCCCGAGCACCGAGGATGCCTCGACCGGCACGACGGTCGCCAACGTGCTGACCCAGGTGAGCTACACCGACGGGACGGACACGATCAGCGGCGGCTCGACGGGCACGCCAGCGGCTGGTCTTGCGATTACAGGCAACACGTCGACCGCGGCGCAGGGCACCTGGCAGTACTCGACCGACGGCACGACCTGGATCGACATTCCGCGCATGGGCCTCAGCGACACCAATGCCATCGTGATCCCGAGCACGGCCTCGCTGCGCTTCGTGCCGGCAGCCGACTGGAACGGCACGCCGGGCGGCCTGACGGCGCGCATCTCCGACGGCGCCGGCGGACTGCCGGCGACGGGCACTCAGAACCTGGGCACCGTCGGCGGCACCAGCCAGTGGTCGAACGACACCATCGCCATCGGCACGGTGACGACGCCGGTGAACGATGCACCTGTCGTCGGCGGCACGGCGACGATCCCGAGCACCGAGGATGCCTCGACCGGCACGACGGTCGGCAACGTGCTGGCGCAGGTGAACTACACCGACGGGATCGATACGATCACCGACGGCTCGACGGGCACGCCGGCGGCGGGCCTGGCCATCACGAACAATGCGTCGACACCGGCGCAGGGCACGTGGCAGTACACGACCGACGGCACGACCTGGGTCGACATCCCGCACACCGGGCTCAGCGACACCAACGCCATCGTGATCCCGGCGACGGCCTCGCTGCGCTTCGTGCCGCAGCCCGATTGGAACGGCACGCCGGGCAGCCTGACGGCGCGCATCTCCGACGGCACCGGCGGCCTGCCGGCGACCGGCGAGCAGAACCTGGGCACGGTGGGTGGCACCAGTCAGTGGTCGAACGACACGATCACCATCGGCACCGTGACGGTGCCGGTGAACGACGCGCCGGTCGCGACCGGCACCTCGACCTTGCCGAGCGTGCCGGAGGACGCGGCGAACCCGCCGGGCCGGACGGTCACCGATCTGTTCCTGCCGCGCTTCAACGACTCGCGCGACCAGGTCACGGACGGCTCGTCGGCCAACAGCTTGGCCGGCATCGCCATCACGAAGAACGACTCGACCCCGGCGCAGGGCACCTGGCAGTACACCTTGGACGGTACGACCTGGGTCGACGTCCCGCGGACGGGTCTGGGCGACACGACGGCGCTGATCCTGCCGTCGACGGCCTCGCTGCGCTTCGTGCCGGAGCCGCAGTGGAACGGCACGCCGGGTGGCCTGACGGTGCGCCTGATCGACGGCTCGAACACCTCGAACAACCCGGTGCCGTTCTCGCTCTCGTCCGATGTGTCGGTGAACGGCGAGACCACGGCGATCAGCCGCAATGAAGTGCCGCTGACGACGACGGTCACGGCTGTGAACGACGCGCCCGTCGTGAGCGGCACGGCAACCGTGCCGCCCAGCCGCGAGGACAACCCCAGCCCGACCGGCACCTCGGTCTCCGAGCTGCTGGGCCAGGGCACGGTCAACTACACCGACGGCACCGACACGGTACCGAGCGGGTCGACCGGCACACCGTCGACCGGCATTGCCATCGTCGGCAACACCGCGACACCCGACCAGGGCACGTGGCAGTACTCGACCGACGGCGGCACGACCTGGGTCAATATCCCGAACACCGGCCTTGGCAACGACAACGCCATTGTCTTGCCGAACAACGCGACCCTGCGCTTCGAGCCCACGCCGAACTGGAATGGCACGCCGGGCACGCTGACCGCCCGCGTCTCCGACGGCACCGGCGGCCTGCCGCCGACCGGCGAGCAGAACATCGGCACCCCGGGCGGTACGAGCCAGTGGTCCGACGGCACCATCACCATCGGCACCACGACGCCGCCGGTGAATGACGCGCCGATCGTCAGTGGCACCGCGACGGTACCGCCGGGTAACGAGGACACGCCGAGCCCGACTGGCACGCCGGTCATCGATCTGCTGGGCCAGGGCACGGTCAAGTACGACGACGGCATCGACACGGTGCCGGGCGGCTCGACGGGCACGCCCGCTGCCGGCATCGCCATCGTCGGCAACACCTCGACGCCGGACCAGGGCACCTGGCAGTACACGACCGACGGCGGCACGACCTGGGTCGACATCCCGCGCACCGGCCTCGGCGACACCAACGCGATCGTCATTCCGGCGACGGCGGCGGTGCGCTTCGTGCCGCAGCCCGACTGGAACGGCACGCCGGGCAGCCTGACGGCGCGCATCTCCGACGGCACCGGCGGCCTGCCGCCGACCGGTCCCGGCGACATCGCCACGGGCATTGGCGGCACCGGCCAGTGGTCGACCGGCACCATCACCATCGGCACCACGACGCCGCCGGTGAACGATGCCCCGGTCGCCACGGGCGAGACCAGCCTGCCGCCGGTCAAGCAGGGCTCGAACAACCCGCCGGGCACGTCGGTGAAGGATCTGTTCAAGCCCAACTTCGACGACAGCCGCGACACGGTGCCGGGCGGTTCGACGGCGCACGAACTCGCCGGCATCGCGATCGTCGGCAACCAGGCCAACCCGACGCAGGGCGAGTGGCGCTACTCGCTCGACGGCGGCTCGACCTGGACCAGCATCCCGAGCGGGCTCGGCGACAAGACGGCGATCGTCCTGCCGGCCACGGCACAACTGGTGTTCGTGCCGAACAGCAACTTCTCCGGCACGCCGGGGGCTCTGACGGTACGGCTGATCGACAGCTCGGCCGGACCGGTGACGGCCACCGCCGGCGTCGATGTCTCGACCAACGGCGGCACCACGCCGTTCAGTGCCGCGGTCGTGCCGCTCAACACCAGCATCACGCCGGTGCCGCCGGTGATCACCGGCGTGACGCCGAACGTGCTGCTGCCGGCGGACTACCTGTCGGATCAGTACGGCGACGTCGGCTTCTACCGGCGCGATCTCGGCGGCATGCCGTCGGACTGGCTGGTCGGCTCCAACGTCTATCGCACCATGCTGGCCAACCAGCCGGGCACGGCGGCGGTCTCGACCGACGTCTTCTACGGCACGGCGCCGCGCCAGAACCTGCGTTACGAAGCGGCGTCGATCAGTGGCGGGCCGATTCCGGCCTGGCTGTTCTTCGACCCGACCCTGCTCACCTTCACCGGCACGCCGCCGGAAGGGTCGGAGGGATCGTACGACCTGCGCGTCGTCGCGACCGACCGGCATGGCCGGCAGGCTACGGCCGACGTGCACATCGTCGTGTTGCGCGAGCCGCGGGACATCCTCGGCCTGCTGCGTCCGGCGGTGGTCGTCGAGGACGTCATGCAGGCGCCTGCCGCTCTGCCGCCGCCGCCGGCGCCGCCCGAAGTGGCGCCGCCTGGCACGCCGCCGACGGGAGATCCGGAGAAGCAACCGTCGGGCTCGCCCAACAGCGAAGCCCCGCCGTCGACGCCGCCCGCGCCGACCGGCGACGGTGCCGAGCTGCAACCGGTGCCGGGTGCAGATCCGGCGACCGGACAGACGATCCAGGGCTTCGGCCTCTCGCCGCAGCTGCGCGAGCAGACGCAGGCAGGCCGCCTCGCCAAGGCACGCGCCCTGCTCGACGCCCTGGCAGCCTGATTTTCGCAAATGATCGAGGACATGCGTGGCCGCAGGGGTCGGCCACGCTTCAAGTTTTGGGGAGATGTGGGAATGAGAAGCGCTGTTGTTTCTGTGGCCGCCTCGTTCGCGGCCTTTCTGGTCGCGGGTTGCGGCAACCTGACGCCCGACGCGATGACCCTGGAAGAGAACGTCGTGCGCGCGCAGGGCGATCGCAAGAAGATCGAGCAGGCCTACGTGCCGCTCAACGGGCCGCTCAGCCTGTCCGAGGCGATCGCACGGTCGTTGAAGTACAACTACGACGGTCAGCTCGCCAAGACCGAGATCAACATGCAGGAGAAGCAGCTCAATCTCGCCTTGGCGCAGATGCTGCCGAGACTTGCCGCCGGTGCGGGCTATGACGGCCGCACCAGCTACAACGCCGCGCAGAGCATCGACGTCTTCACGCAGCAGCAGAGCCTGACCTATTCGTACTCGCAGCAGCCGAGCTTCGGGACGGCCGATCTGACCCTGACCTGGAACGCCCTCGATGTGGGCCTGAGCTTCTTCCAGGCCCGCCAGCAGGGCTATCGCGTGCTGATCGCCGTCGAACGCCGCCGCAAGGTGATCGACAACATCGTGCGCAGCACGGCGACGGCCTATTGGCGTGCCAAGACGGCGTCCGAACTGCTGCCGCGGATCGAGCCGATGCTGAAGACGGCGCGGCAGATCCTCGAAGCCTCGCGGGCGGTGAGCGCGCAGAACCTTCAGGCGCCGCTGGCGTTGCTCGACTTCCAGCAGAACATGGTGATCGTGCTGAGCGAGCTGGAGCGCATCCGCAGCGAGCTGTCGGCCGCCCGCATCGAGCTCGCGACCCTGATCAACATCCCGGCGGGTGGCGACATCATCTATTCCGGCGGGCTGTCGGAGAGCATGGAGCCGCAGTTCGGCCTGAACAACCACCAGCTCGAGAATATCGGCCTGACCCTGCGGCCGGAGCTGCGCATCGAGGCCTACCAGAAGAAGATCGATCAGCAGGACATCTACAAGGAGATCCTGAAGATGCTGCCGGGCATCGGCATGATCGGCGGCTTCAACTTCAACTCCAACAACCTGCTCTACACCAACGTCTGGGGCGAGATCGGCATCCGCGCCACCTTCAACCTGATGAACATGATCCAGGGGCCGCGCGCCATCGCGGTGGCCAAGCAGGCGGTGGATCTCTCGGAGGAGCGGCGCATTGCATTGAGCGTGGCGGTGCTGAGCCAGATCAACCTTGCCATCAACGAGTACGCCAACTCGCTCGACACCTTCAAGACGGCCAAGGACGTCGACAAGGTCGGCATGCAGATCGGCCGCGTCGCCGACAGCGTGTCGGAAGCCGGTGCCCAGTCGGAGGCCGACCGCATCCGCCGCCAGCTGACCGTGCTGACCACGCGCATCGCCCGCGACCGCTCCCAGGTGCGTGTGCTGACGGCGCTGGCCTCGATCTACTCGGCCACCGGCATGGACCTCGTGCCGGCCGGCGCGGAGCTGCAGGACCTGCCGACGCTGACCGCCCAGGTCGAGCAGGCAATCGTCCGCTGGCAGGCCGGGCAGCTGCCCGAACTGCCGACCCCCGCCGCGGCGCCGGAGCCGGCGCCATCCACCTCGGAAGCGCCCGCCGCTCCCATGGCGCCCGCTCAGCCGATGCACACCGCGAAGGCGGATTGATCATGATGACCCAGACACGTTCCCTGCTGTCGGCCGCCGCCCTCGGCGCGCTCAGCCTGGCCCTGGCCAGCGGTGCGGCCGGCCAGAACGGCGCCGGCAACGGTGCGTCCGCGGCCGCAGCCACGCAACAGGTCGGCGTCCAGGTGACCGCCCGGGCGACGGCTGTCATCGCCGCGCCGATGGCCGGCCAGCTGGTCGAGTTCCCTGCGGCCGACGGCGACAGCGTCAAGGAAGGCGACGTGCTGGTGCGCTTCATCTGCGCCCAGCAGGATGCCATGCTGGCCCGCGCCAAGGCCGAGCTGGTGAAGCGCCAGGAACTGCTCAAGACCCAGCAGGCGCTGAAGGCGCTGAACGCCTACTCCAAGGCCGACTTCGCCACGGCGCAGAACGATGTCGGCGTTGCCACGGCCGACGTGGCGGTGGCCCAGACGGCGGTCGACAACTGCATCGTCAAGGCGCCGTTCAGCGGCCGCGTGGCAGCGACGTCCGTGCGCAACCACCAGTTCGTGCAGGCCGGTGCACCGCTGCTCGACGTGGTCGACGACCGCGACCTCGAGCTCGAGTTCATCGTGCCCTCGCTGTGGCTGGCCTGGCTGAAGCCCGGCGCGCCGATGCGCATGCGTGTCAGCGAGACCCAGCAGGACTACGACGGCAAGATCACACGCGTCTCCGGCAAGGTCGATGCCGCGAGCCAGACGATCAAGATCTATGGCCGCATCGAAGGCGACACGGCGTCCCTGCTGCCGGGTATGAGCGGCACGGCACAGTTCCCCAGCGCGTCGCGCTAGGCAGATCCCGATGGGTCCGGTTCCTCAGCCGGCCCGGCCGGCACCTGGCCAGGGCCAAGCCCAAGCTGCGCCCCCGGCTGCACCTAAGGGTGCACCACCAAGTGCCCCCCAGGCTGCGGCCTCAGCGCCGGTTTCGGCCCCCGTGCAGATCGGGCGGCTGAACCAGCAGCTGTTGCGCATGACGGAGGTGCTGCAGCTCGCCGCACGGTCGCGCGATGCGGTCCGCGAGGAGCTGCCGTTCGTCATCGTCAACGAGACGGTCCGTGCCGTGCCCTACGACCAGGCCGTGCTGTGGGATGCCCGGACCGAGCGTGTGGTCGCCCTGTCGGGCGCGGCACGGCTGGAGCCCGGCGCTCCCTATGTACTGCTGCTCGACCGGCTCTATCGCAGCATCGCCGCGAGCGGCAAGCGCGACGAGGTCCAGAAGCTCGGACCCGAGGCGGTGAGCGGTGATGACGAAGGCGCCAAGACCTGGCTGGCGCCGCATCTTCTGTGGTGGCCGATCCGCGTGCGCGGCCAGACCGTGGCGATCCTGATGCTCGGTCGGCGCACCGCGTGGCCCGACGCCGAGCTGCCGCTGCTGAACGTGCTGTGCGGCAGCTACGGCCAGGCCTGGGAACTGGCGCGCGCGAAGCTGGCGCCGGTCAAGGTCGGCGGCCGCCGCAAGATCAAGCAGATCGCCATAGCCGCGGCCATCCTGCTGCTGGTCGGGGTCGGGCTGATGCCGGTGCGGTCGAGCGCGATTGCGCCGGCCGAGGTGGTGGCCGAGACACCGGCCTTCGTGCGCGCGCCCTTCGCCGGCGTGGTCGACGCCATCGAAGTCGCCCCCAATGCACCGGTCAAGGCCGGGCAACTGATCGTGCGCCTGGAGCGTCGCCAGCTCGAGGCCGAGTTCAAAGTCGCCACCAAGGTGCTGGAGACGGCGACGGCGCAGTTCCGCCAGGCCTCGCAGGAGGCCATCACCGATCCGCGCGCCCGCGAGCAGCTGGCCACCTTGCGCGCCAGGCTCGACGAAGCCCGCGCCGACTTCGAGTACCGGCAGGCCCGTCTCGCACGCGGCGACATCCTCTCGCCGGCCGACGGCATCGCCGTGTTCAACGATCCGGCGGAATGGATCGGCAAGCCGGTCGAGGTCGGCGAGCGCATCCTGCAGGTCTCGCCGCCGACCTCCTCGCGGATCGAGATCGAGCTGCCGGTGACCGAGGCGACCAGCCTGCAGGAGGGCGCCGAGGTGACCTTCTTCAGCAACCTCATGCCCGACCAGCCGGTCGACGGCAAGGTCGTGTTCGTGAGCTACGCCACGACGATGACTCCGAGCGGCGTGCTGGCCTACACCGCGCGCGCCGACCTTCAGCACGTCGCCGATCTGCGCCTCGGCCTGAAAGGGACGGCCAAGATCTTCGGGCCGCGCAGGCCGCTCGCGGTCTGGCTGCTGCGCAAGCCGCTGGCCTATATCCGCCAGCTGCTGGCGTGAGCACGGCGGCCTTCCTGCCGCCGCTGCGCGAGGATCTCACCCTCTCGCCGGGGCCCTTGTCGGAAGGCCAGCCGACCTGGTCGCTCTACGATCCGGCGCGCCATCGTTTCGTGCGGCTGGGCTGGCTCGACTTCGAGATCCTGAGCCGCTGGGGGCTGCGCGCGCCGGAGGCGATCCTGGCGGCGATCGCCGCCGAGACGACCTTGCGGCCCAGCACCGACGACATCGTGCGCTTCGCCAAGTTCGCGCGCGGCGCCGGCCTCCTGCAGGCGACGACCGCGGCGGAGACCGCGCAGATGGCGGCGGAACGCCTGGTCGAGCGCAAGGGCGCGGCCTCCTGGCTGGTGCACAACTACCTCTTCCTGCGCCTGCGGCTGGTCAATCCCGACCGCTTCCTGACGGCCGCGCTGCCTTTCGTGCGCTGGCTGTTCACGCGTGCCGGGATGATCGGCATCGCCACCTTGGGTGTGCTGGCGCTGTTCCTGATCTCGCGCGATTGGGAGCGTTACACCCACAGCCTGATCGAGCAGACCTCGATCGAGGGGCTGATCCAGATGGCGATCGCCATCTCCTTCGCCAAGGTGTTCCACGAATTGGGGCACGGCTTCGCCACCAAGCTCTATGGCTGCCGGGTGCCGTCGATGGGTGTGGCCTTCCTGGTGCTGTGGCCAGTGCTCTGGACCGATACGACCGACGCCTGGCGGCTGACCGACCGGCGGCAGCGGCTGGTCATCGATTCCGCCGGCATGGCGACCGAGATCCTGATCGCCGCGATCGCCTCGATCGCCTGGGCGGTGCTGCCGGACGGACCGACGCGCAGCGCCATGTTCGTGCTGTCGAGCTCGACCTGGCTGCTCACCTTGCTGGTCAACATCAGCCCGCTGATGCGCTTCGACGGCTACTACATTCTCTCCGACCTGCTGGATTTCCCGAACCTGCAGGAGCGGGGCTTCGCCTATACGCGCTGGCTGATGCGCGAGGTCCTGTTCCGCCCCAACGTGCCGCCGCCGGAAGTGCTGCCGCGGCCGCTCGATCGGATCATCGTCGTCTGGTCGATCTCGACCTGGATCTACCGCTTCTTCCTGTTCATGGGCATCGCGGTGCTGGTCTACCACCTCACCTTCAAGGTGCTGGGTGTGGTGCTGATGGCGATCGAGATCTGGTTCTTCGTCGCCCGACCGATCGTGAAGGAGATCGGCGTCTGGATGAAGCTGCCGACGGTCCGCAAACCCGGGCGCTACACCTGGGGCACGTTCGCCCTGCTGGCCGTCCTGCTGCTGGCGGTTCTCGTGCCGTGGCGCGGACGGGTCGATGCCCCGGCGCTGCTGCGGGCGGAGCGTCAGATGGTGCTGATGGCGGCCGAGCCAGGCCGCCTGGTCGAGATGGTGGCGGAAAAGGCGCGTGTCGCCGAAGGCCAGATCCTGTTCCGCATGGATTCGGTGGAGATCGATCACGACATCGCCGCCGCCCGTGCCCAGCTCGAGGCCGCCCAGGCCGAGCAGACCGCCGGCACCTACAATCCCGAGCGGCGCCGTGCCCAGCAGGCGGCCTTCGCGCGAACCTCCGAGGCGTCGGCGGCGCTCGCGCGGTCGGAGAGCCGGGCCGGCAGCCTCGAAGTGACGGCACCCTTTGCCGGTGAAGTGCGGGACATCCCGCCCGACCTCAGAGTCGGCGCGCAGATCCGCCGGCTGGAGCGCCTGGGCGTGCTGGTCGCGGCCGACAGCTCGATCGTCGAGGCCTTTGTCTCGGAGGCCGATCTCGATCGGATCCGTCTCGGCGCCGCCGCCCGCTTCGTGCAGGTCGACGGCGACACGCTCGACCTCGAAGTGACCGAGGTGGCACACGCCTCGACGCGTGCGCTGGAAGTGATCGAACTGGCCTCGACCCACGAAGGCCCGATCGCGGTGCGCAAGGGGCCGCAGAACACCCTGGTGCCCGAGCATGCGCTCTATCGCGTCCTGCTGACCGGCAAGCGGCCGCTCGGCACCACGACGTCGCGCACCGTCGGGACCGTGGTGATCGACGCCCCGCCGCGCAGCCTCGCCGATATCGTCTATCGGCGGGCCGTGGCGCTCTTCCTCAGGGAAGCGTCGCCTTAGGCGGCGGCGCGCTGCTCGAAATAGGCGTCGAGGCGCTTGGCCAGGCCATCGGAAATGCGCGTCAATGGCAGGCGGCATTCGGGTGAAGCGATCAGGCCCTGGCGCCACAGCAGGTACTTGATCGGCATCGGGTTGGCTTCGGCGAACAGCAGTGGCACGAACTGGGCGAGCGGCGCCCAGGCGGCGCGCGCACCGGCCACGTCGTTGGCTGCGAAGCACCGGCCGACCTCGATGAAGCGCTCGGTCATCAGGTGGCTCGCCGCCAGGATGCCGCCCTCCGCGCCGTTGGCCATCATCGTGAAGTAGAGCGCGTCCTCGCCGGTCAGGACGGCGAAGTCCTTGGGCTTGCGCGCCAGGAGCTCGAGCGACTGGGCGAGGCTCCCCGAACTGTCCTTGGCGCCCACGATGTTCGGCACCTCGGCCAGCTCCAGCATCGAGTCGTTGGAGAGGTTCACCGCCGTGCGATAGGGGATGTTGTAGATCAGCACCAGGCGGTCGGTCGCGGCGGCGATGTTGCGGAAGTGCGCGATCAGCCCGTCCTGGCTCGGCCGGTTGTAGTAGGGGCAGACGGACACGATGCCGTCGAAGGCGATGCGCTGCAGCCGCTTCAGCTCCTTCTCGACCTTGCGCGTCGAGTTGCCGCCGACGCCGACGAAGACCGGGACGCGGCCGCGCGCCACGGCCACCGTGCGCTCGATCACCAGGTCGATCTCGGCATCGTCCAGGGTGGGCGATTCGCCCGTGGTGCCGAGCGGGAACAGGGCGTCGGCCCCGGCCTGGATATAGTGCTCGACCAGCCGGTCGTAGCTCTGGATGTCGACGGCGCCATCCTTGAACGGCGTGATCAGGGGGACCCACAATCCAGAAATAGAGGGGCCTGAAACGGAGGGGCCTGAAACGGAGGGGCCTGAAAGGGCGGGGCCGGAGAGTTGGGTTGTCATGTCGCGACGCTACGCTCGCCTCGGGAATAATAAAATCGAATGTTTTGGATAAGACCGTTCGGTTTGCGTTATATATCGGCGATGCGTCGGGATCTCGATATCGCGCTGGTGCGCACCTTCCTTGCCGTCGTGGAATCGGGCGGCGTCACGCGTGCCGCCACGACGCTCGGCATGAGCCAGGCGGCCACCAGCCAGCAGATCAAGCGTCTGGAAGAAGCGCTCGACTGTCGCCTGTTCGAACGCCAGGGGCGGGGGCTGGCCCTGGCGCCGGCCGGCGAGCGGCTGATCGCACAGGCGCGCCGGCTGGTCACAATGAATGACGAGGTCTGGTCGGCGATGCGCACGCCGCAGTTCGAAGGCGAGGTTCGCTTCGGTGTGCCTTACGACATCATCGGCACATTCGTGCCGACGATCCTGCGCGGTTTCGCCAAGGCGCAGCCCCGCGTGCGCGTCTCGCTGGTCTGCGAAGATTCCAAGATCGTTCGCGAGCATCTCAGGTCAGGCGGCGTCGACCTGGCGCTGACGACGGAGATGGACTGCGGCCGTCACGGCGAGACCTTGCGCACCGATCGTCTGGTCTGGGTCGGCGCGCCGGGCGGCGACGCCCATCTCAAGGATCCCCTGCCGATCTCGCTCGGCGCGCCGACCTGCGTGTTCCGGCCCGTTGCCGTCGAGGCGCTTGGCAAGGTGCGGCGCGACTGGCGGGCGGTCTGCGAAGTGAGCCGCCTCGAGCAGGTCTATGCCGTTCTCGAAGCGGGCCTCGCAGTGGCGCCGTTGTTGCGATCGTCGGTGCCGCAGCGCTTCGAGATCCTGGCCGGCGCGGTGTTGCGTGCCGCCAAGCTACCGTCGCTGCCGGAGTTCCGCATCAACCTCTATGTGCAGCCGGGCCTTGGACCGGCCGCTCTCGATCTCGCAGATCACGTGCGGGCGAGCTTTTCCGGCCGGCCGCGCAGCCAGTAGCTCGTCGCAGAGGGTTTGACTGGCCGAGAGCGCGCGACTCATAGGCGCTAACTTACAAAGATTCCTCACCCTGAGGAGCGGCCGTAGGCCGCGTCTCGAAGGGTCGGCAACAGAAACGGTGCTTGTTCCCATCCTTCGAGACGGCCGCTACGCGGCCTCCTCAGGATGAGGTTGTTGAGCAGCGGGCTCCCAGCCATCCAACAAATGATACCAAGCGGCCTCTGTCGGGACTGACCGCGCGCGCCTATCCTCGCGGGCATGAGATTTCTCCTCGGCTGGGGCATCAAACTGGGCCTGCTCGGCGTCGCCTATCTGGCACTGACCGGCGGCCTGTCGCTCAAGCTGCCACAGACCGTGATGGGCTACGAAGTGCCGCGCGACGTGCGGCAGTGGGCCGAGAGCGGCACCGGTCTCGGCGATCTCGCCGAGAAGGCACAGGCCGGCGTGAAGACGCTGGTCGACAGGATCAAGTAACGTCAAGAGGGGGCGTCCAAGGGGTCCGGGGAGTTCGCTCTTCGGGCCCCTTGTTTTTTCCTCGTCTCCCTTCGCTGCACGCAGCGACATCAAATCGTCATCGACTCGTGTTTGATCCAAGGCTGGGGCCGAGGAGGGGTCGATGGACGGCACGGCAGGTGAACCGATTCGCGACACGTCGCGCGGCGTCGATGTACGGCCGTCGACCGAGAACGACGTGCCGGCGATGCTCGCGATCTATGCGCATCATATCACCCGCGGGCTGGGCGAGTTCGATCCCGAGCCGACCCATGCCGACGACATCAAGCGGCGTCGCAAGAACATGCTGCGCCGCCGCCTGCCGCATCTCGTGGCCGAGCGTGAGGGCGCGGTCGTGGGCTATGCCTATGCCGTACCGTTCCGCAAGCGACCGGCCTATCGCTATGCCGTGAAGCACTCGATCTACGTCCATCCCGAGCACCTGCATTCCGGCATCGGCCGTCTCTTGCTGCCGGCCCTGGTCGAGGCCTGCACGGCGGCGGGCTTCCGCCAGATGTTCGCCTACATCGATGCCGACAACAGGCCGTCGCAGAACCTGCACGAAGCGCACGGCTTCCAGCGGGTCGGCGTGCTGACAGGCGTCGGCTACAAATTCGGCGGCTGGACCAACAGCCTGCTGATGCAGCGCGCGATCGGCGAGGGCGCGACCACGCCGCCCCCCGAGCCCAAGCCCGAGCCGGCTTAGTCGCGCACTACATAGGTGTAGAAGCGTACGGCGCCGCCCTTGTCGATCTCGCGGTAGATGCCCTGGATCTCGACATCGAAGCCGGGGAAGAGGTTGGCGGCCTTCTCGAACATCTTGAGGTAGTCGAGCATCGGCTTGGCCCGGTCGTCGAGCCGCTCGCCCGGCACGATGCTGGCGATGCCGGGCGGATAGACCACGAACATGGTCGTGGCGATCCGGCCGTCGGCCTGGTCGATCGGCACATAGTCGACATTATTGCGCACGAGCTGGCGCACCGCCTCGTGCGGCGCCATCGCCGGGACGGGCAGATGCTCGGGGGCGAACTGCGCCTTCTGCAGGCGGCTGACGGCGCTGTCGCGAAAGAAGGCGTGCATGTCGGCGCAAAGGTCGCGCAGCCGCACCCCCGAATAGCGCGTGGGGCGCCGCCGCACGAACTCGCTGATGACGTCGTCCAGCCGGGCGTTGTCGTCGTGCAGCCGCTTGAAGGCGACGAGGCTCGAGAGCAAGGTGCCCGCCTTGCTCGACTCGACGCCTGGCGTCAGCAGGAAGAGCAGCGAGTTCAGGTCGTTCTTCTCCGGCACGACCTGGTTCTCGCGCAGATACTGCGCCACCACGGGGGCGGGGATGCCGTGTTCCGCATACTGGCCGTTGCCGCGCTCGAAGCCCGGGGTCAGCAGGATCAGCTTGTTGGGATCGGTGATGGCGTAGCCCGGCGCCACGTGGCTGAAGCCGTGCCAGCGTGCATTAGGCGCCATTTCCCAGTAGCGGGCATCGGTCGCCAGCGTGTCGGTCGGGATGTCTTCCCAGGCGGCGTTGCGGCCGTCGATCGCCACATGGTCGGGGGCGAAGGCCTCGAAGAACCAGCGCCGCGCCGGATCGCGCTCTTTGTCCTCGAACTCGCGGCGGATGGCGCGGACCTTCTTGCGCAGCTCGATGCCGAGACGGATCGTGTCGTCCCACAGCACCTCGCCCGAGCGGCCCTTCATCATCTGTGCCCCGACATCGAGCGAGGCGAACAGCGGATAGAAGGGCGAGGTCGAGGCGTGCAGCATGAAGAACTCGTTGAAGCGCCGGTGCTCGATGCGCCGGCGCTGGCCCTCGATGTGCCTGTCCTTAACGTGGATCTGCGAGGCCTGGCTGAAGCTCGCGAGCTGCTTGTGGGCCGACTGCGTGGCGATGATGCCGGGGGCCTCCGGCCCGAGATTGGCGAGGCCCATGGCGAAGCGACCGGCATAGAGCGGATGAAACTTCATGAAGCCCGCCCAGGCCTCGTCGAACAGGATGTAGTCGCAGAGATGGCCGATTTTCTCGACGATCGTGCGGGCGTCGTAGATCGTGCCGTCATAGGTGCACTGCTCGATCACGGCGACGCGGAACGGCCGTTCGCGCTGCCACGCTTCCTTGTCCTGGATCAGCGGATGGTTGCGAATCTTCTCGCGGATGCGGGCCTCGTCGAAGGCCTCGTGGAAGATCGGACCGATCAGCCCGTGCGTGTTGCGGTCAGTCTCGAGATAGATCGGGGTGCCGCCGCCCAGGAACAGCGCGCCGTGATGGGCGGCCTTGTGGTTGTTGCGGTCGAACAGGACGAGGTCGTCCTGCGCCACCAGCGCCTGCAGCACGATCTTGTTGGACGAGGACGTGCCGTTCAGCACGAAATAGGTCTTCTCGGCGCCGAAGATCTCCGCCGCCTCCTTCTGAGCCTTCAGTGCCGGGCCCTCGTGGACCAGCAGATCGCCGAGATCGAGCACGGAGTTGTCGAGGTCGTCGCGGAACACCGCCTCGCCCAGATGCTCGACGAAGATCCGGCCGATCGGGCTCCTGTTGTAGAAGATGCCGCCATTGTGGCCGGGGCAGGTCCAGAGCTGGTTGCCCTCCTCGGCATAGTCGACCAGGGCGCCGAAGAACGGCGTCTTCAGCGTCTCGGCATACTGCTTCAGCCGGCTCACCAGGTTCTTGGCGATGAACTCCGGCGTCTCCTCGGCGAGGAAGATGTAGCCGTCGATATAGTCCAGCACTTCGACGGGGATGTCCTCCAGGCGCTTGCGGCGCATCAGGATGACGATCGGCATTTCGAGGCCGCGCCGCCGCATCAGGTTGATCAGGGCGACGGCCTTGCCTTCGAGGCCCTTCTTGCCCCAGTCGACGACCATGCAGCCGACGGCGGCGTCGGTCTGCACGGCGATCTCGGCATCCTCGATGCGCCGGGCGCGCACGACCTGGAAGCCCATCCTGTCGATGGCAGCGGTGATCTCCCCCACCCGATGGCCTTCGAGGTCGTCGGTGTCGAAGGCTGGAGCGCAGAAGAGAACGGTGAAGCGCCTGAAGAAGTCCATTGGGCTGAGATCCGTCAGTAGACCGAGGGGACGTAGAGTTCGGGGGCGACCGGCATACGCAGGTAGTCGGGCTTGTGCTCGCGTTGCGGCAGCACGATAGCCTCGTGCGACACCTCCTGATAGGGCACCTGCGTCAGGAGATGGTGGATGCAGTTCAGCCGCGCCCGCCGCTTGTTGTTGCCCTCGACCACCCACCAGGGCGCCTCGGGGATGTGGGTGCGGCCCAGCATCTCCTCCTTGGCCTTGGTGTACTCCTCCCAGCGCCGCCGGGATTCGAGATCCATCGGGGAGAGCTTCCACTGTTTCAGGGGATCGTGGATGCGCATCAGGAAGCGCAGGTTCTGCTCCTCGTCGGTGATCGAGAACCAGTACTTCACGAGGATGATGCCCGAGCGCACCAGCATGCGCTCGAACTCCGGCACGGTGCGGAAGAACTCGTCGACATCGGCCTCGCTGCAGAAGCCCATGACCCGCTCGACGCCGGCCCGGTTGTACCAGCTGCGGTCGAACAGGGCGATTTCACCGGCCGCCGGCAGGTGCGCCACGTAGCGCTGGAAGTACCACTGCGTCCGCTCGCGCTCGCTGGGGGCGGAGAGGGCGACGGTGCGGCAGACGCGCGGGTTCAGCCGCTGGGTCACGCGCTTGATCACGCCGCCTTTGCCGGCCGCGTCGCGGCCCTCGAACAGCACCACGACCTTGAGCTTGTGGGTCACCACCCAGTCCTGCAGCTTGATCAGCTCACGCTGCAGCCGCAGCAGCTCGGTGAAGTAGAATTTGCGGTCGACGGCGTCGTCGGATGGCAGATCGGGCTGGTCGGGCAGGCGCGACAGGAGGTGGTCGCCGAGCTCCAGCTCGAGCTCCTCGTCGATACTGTCCGCCAGTTCGCGCCGGACGCGGTCTTCCAGCGAGGCACGGCTGCGGTCGTCGCGGTTCATGGGCATGCCCTCCGTCACGGTTGCGTGGCCGGAAAGTGGGGTCTCCCGATGACAATTTCACGACGGTCCGGACGAAACGCAGTGACGAGGTCAGGGAGGGGGCAGGAGCCGCTTGGCCTGCATCTCGGCGAAGCATTTGCGGAACATGGCCTCGCTGTCGATCACCTCGGTGAAGCCTGCCTGCATCAGCTTGATGGTCGAGACCAGTGCCGGCGGGCCCGGCTCGGTACGGCCGAAGCCCATCGTGTAGTCGGCATACTCGAAGGAGAGGCCGACGAACTCCTTCAGGGTGCCGGAAAGAAGGTTGTGGGTGCGGCGGATCTCGGCCCATTCGGCCTCGCGCGGCCGGATCTCGCGATCCAGCGCCAGGGGTACGTGCTCGCCGGGAGTAAAGCCCAGGGCGTCGGCGATGGCGGGCCAGACATTGGGCCAGACGAAGACGTCGCCGTTGGTGACGTTGAAGATCTCGTTGCGCGCCGCGGCGGCCTCGCCCGTCCAGGCAATGGCCCGCGCCAGCAGGTCGGCGTCGACGGCCTGGGCCACGCGGCCGACGCCGCCGGGATAGTCGAGCCGGGTCTTGCCGGCCCGGCGCATCAGGGCGGCATAGACACCGAGTGCGGGGATCACGTTCATGGCGCTGCCGACCGAGTCGCCCACGATCAGCACCGGCCGCAGGATCGACCAGCTCCAGGCCTTGCCCTTCTGTTGTGACGTGAGATAGCGCTCCTGGTTCCAGTAGAAATTGGGCTGCTCGTGCATCTCCGAACGGTTCTCGCGCGCCGGCACGGTCAGCGGACGGACATGCACGCCATAGGCCTTGGTGCCCTGCAACAGCGCGACGTGGCGCAGGCCGGGCGCGGCCTGCTCGAGCGGGCCAAAGAGATTGCGCAGCATCAGGTCGTTGGTGCGGATTTGCTCGTCCTCGCGCCAGCCCGCGACCAGGCCGGGCTGCTCATAGAGCGCGGCATAGACGAGATGGGTGACGCCGGCGAACACCGGCGCGAGCGCCGCGCAGGCCGCTGGGTCGGTGAGATCGAGCGAATGCCAGCGTGCCCCGTAGGTCTCGTCGGGGCGGCGGCGGGACAGCGCGACCACTTCGCAGCCTGGTTCGGTTGCGAAGTGCTTCATGGCGGCATAGCCGACGAGGCCAGTGGCGCCGGCGATCAGGACTTTCTTGCTCGGCATGGGAACAAGCAGCCTAGCATGTCGCGAGCCCCGGCAAAGATCGCCGTTCCGCCGTTCGGCAGATCATTCCCATTGCTGTTCGCAGCATATGATCGCGACTTCGCGCGAAGTGCCGCTCATGCTCTTCCACTTTCGACAGCTCAGCCCAGCGCCCGATCGAGGCTGGCGTGGAAGCGCTTCAGGTTCTGCTCCAGCCGGCCGACGATCAGCCGGTCGTTGGCGCCGCTCGCCAGCCCGCGCTGGATCTGCTCGCAGATCGGCAGATCCTCGCCGGCGAACACGCCGCGGTCGATCAGGTCGAAGGACCGCGCCCAATGCGCGTCGGCCTTGTCGTCGCGGGGCAGAGCCGGCGTCAGCATCGAATGCACGAACAGCGTCTCGCCGGGGCCGATGGGGAACAGCCCGAGATGGCTGAGGTAGTCGGGATGGTGGATGATGATCGTGTTGGGGAACACGTAATGCACCAGCGTGCCGTGCTCGCTGAGCGTCCAACGCTCGGGCGGCAGATCGCGGATGTCCCTGGTGCGATCGCGCGCTGCGAGAAAGCGGATATGCGGGCCCAGAGGATCGCTCACCGACACCGAGTCGGCGAAGAACGGGCCGATGGTGCCGGAATGAAGGCGGGTCACGTGGTAGATCTCGAGGAAGGCCTCGACGATCAGCTTCCAGTTGGTGGCGCGCCGGCTGGTGCTCTGGCGATAGAAGCGATGGCTGCCAAGGCCCGCCGCCGCGAGATCGCCGTCGACGCCGTCCAGGAACGACGCCATGTCGGGCAGGGCGGCCGCGGGATCGAGCATTGCCCAGATCATGCCGTGCCGGACGGCGGAGGGAAGTTCGCGCAGCCCGGTCAGGTGCTTGTCCAAGGTCGGGAAGGCCTCGGCACGCGGCACGCCGGCGAGCGATCCGTCGAGGCGGTAGGCCCAGCCATGATAGGGGCAGACCAGGCTTTGGCGCCGGCAAGGCTCGCCTTCCTCGACGACCAGCCGGGCGCCGCGATGACGGCAGACATTGAGCAGGACCTTCACGGTGTTCTCGCGCGTCCGTGTCATCAGCACCGGCACGCCGCAGATGTCGCGGGCCATGACGGTGCCCGGCTCGCGCAACTGGTCGGCCGGCCCGAGGCAAAGCGGGAAGCGGCGAAACAGCTGCGCCTGCTCGCGCGCAAAGCGCTCGTCGTCGAGGTAGATCGCCGGATCGAGGCTCGCTTCGTCGGCGTGCCAGTCCGGGCTGTTGCGTCCGTCGAGCTCACCCAGCAGGCGCTGGAATATGTTCTGCCAGTAAGGCTCTGCCGTAACCGTCGTCATGGTCAGGACTCCTTGAAGGGGCGGGCCGATACGGCCTGCAGGCAAAAGGCTGTGATGTCGCGGGCCAGCGCCTCGGCGTCGGGCTGGCTGTCGGCGTCCTGCGCCAGCGGGCCGATCAACCCTTCGGTCAAGGCACCGATCAGGCCGGCGGCGGCGAGACGGGCGTTCTGGGGTGGGAAATCTCCCTCGGCGATGCCGTCGGCGATCAGACCCTCGAACACATCGGCGAAGGCCCGGCGGGAGACGAGGCGGGCGGCATCGACTTCCGGTTCGGCCGGCTCAGCGATCATGGCCCAGGCGAGCCGCGGCGCGCGGATGGCGCGCAAGGCGAAGGTCCGGATTGCATCGGCAAGGCGCGCCATCGCCGCTCCCTCGGAGCGCGCCACGGCCGTCACCACCTCTATTTCGTGACCGGCATTCAGCGTCAGCGCTTCGGCGAAGAGATCGCCCTTCGACGGAAAATGCCGGTAGACCGTGCCGGTCGCCACACCCGCCGCTTCGGCCACGGTCACGACCTGGGCGCCGCGAAAGCCCACTTCGCCGACCACTGTACGAACCGCCTGCAGGATGCGGTTGCGCTTGTCCTGAAGCTGTTCCTCCACTCGGTCGGTTCGACGGTAGGCCATTTTATGAATCTCAATTCATTTCTTTGTAAAGAAATGAATGGAAATTCAATCCTTGTCAATGGTCGCCTGCGCCCTTTGGGAGGCGGGCACGTGCAACGGCCAGACGCCGCCGGGGTTGAATAGCGACAGTCACTCGCCACAGGAGCAATCCATGCAGTCCAAGCTCGTCTTCGAGGAGGCCGGTGAGCGCACCTTCGTCCTGGTGCTCGCGGCCGGCGAGGAGGCCTTTGCCGCCATCAGCGCCTTTGCGGCCGAGACGGACCTTGCGGCAGCGTCGCTGACGGCGATCGGCGCCTTTGAGCGCGCCACCTTGGGCTGGTTCGACCTCGTGTTGCGGACCTACAAGCCGATCCATGTCGAAAGCCAATGCGAGGGGCTGAGCCTCCTCGGCGACATCGCTGTCGGCGACGATGGCAAACCCAGCCTGCACATGCACGCGGTCATGGGCCTGAGCGACGGCACGACCCGCGGTGGCCACTTCCTGAAAGGCATCGTGCGGCCGACGCTCGAAGTCACCATCAACGAAACGCCGGCGCGCCTGCGTCGCCGCAAGCGGCCCGAGCTCGGTCTCGCTTTGATCGATCTTTCGTGAGGGGGGGCACTCATAGGCGCTAACTTTGCGGGCGATCCAATAATGACCTCATCCTGAGGAGGCCGCGTAGCGGCCGTCTCGAAGGATGGGAAAGAGCACTGAGTCTGTTGCCGACCCTTCGAGACGCGCCCCTACGGGCCGCTCCTCAGGGTGAGGCATCTTTGTAAGTTCGCGCTTGAGTGCCGCACCCCCAGCAATCCCCCCCGCTCAGTCGAGGCCGTACATCGAGAATTGCTGCGCGACCTCGGGATAGAGCGTCTCGGCGGCCGCCTGGTCGGCCTTGCCGCCGGCTGGATCACCGGCCCTGATCTTCGCAAGGCCACGGCCATAGAGCGAGATCGCCCGATTGGGATCGATATCCAGGGCCTCGTTGTATTCCTTCAAGGCCTGGGTCGGCTCACCGAGCTTGAGGTAAATGAAAGCGCGCGTGTCGCGGACCTCGAGATTCGTCGGCATCAGCTTCAGCGCCATGTCGCTGTCGTTCAGCGCCTGAGTCAGATCCCGGTCGGTGATGGCACGCGTCAGGCCGCGATTGTTGTAGGCGAGGCCCATCTCGGGATCGAGGGCGATGGCGGCGCCGTAGTCCTCGATCGCCTTGTCGTACGACTTCTGCATGAAGTACACGTAGCCGCGATTGTAGAAGGCGCGCGCGAAGGTGGGATCGAGCAGGATGGCCCGGTCGAGGTCCTTCAGCGCGAGGTCCGGCTTGCGGTCGAGGGAAAAAAGCGCGGCGCGATTGACCAGGGCGTAGACGTTGTTCGGATCGTACTTGAGCGTTGTGTCGTAGTCGCTCATGGCCGCCCGCGCATCGTCGCGTCTGGCATAGGCGAGGCCGCGCACCAGATAGGCGTAGGCATTCTCCGGGGAGAGTGCGATCGCTCGATCGAGATCGGCCATGCCACGACCGAAATCGCCGAGATGGATGAAGGCGTCGCCGCGGCTGATCAAGGCCTCGACATTGTCGGGCACGAGAACCAGAACGCGATCGAAGTCCTGGATGGCGCGGTCGTAGGAGCGCTTGCGCGTCGCCAGCAGGATGCCGCGATTGAGGAAGGCCAGCGAGGCGTCGGGATCGGCCTTGATGGCGTCGCCGTAGTCGGCGAGCGCCTTGTCGGTTTCGCCGATTGCCTCTAGGGCGGCGGCCCGCCGGAACAGGTTGAGGGCGTCGGGATTGGCGGGATTGATCAGCCGGTCATAGTGCTTGATGGCTTCGAGATAATCCTCGCTCGCCATGACCTTGTCGCCAAGCGCCACCCGGGCAATGCCGCGCGTCAGGCGTGCCAGGGCGACTTCGTCGGGCTTGAGCTGGTGGCTCCCCAGGGCTCGCGAGCACGCCGCGGCACGAGGTGCTGCATCGGCGCGCGTCGGAAAGGCCTTTTGCACGCAGGTCTCGTAAGCCGCCTGGATGGCAGCAGCGTCGAGCGGCGTTGTCGATGAGGTTGCCGGAGAATTCGAAGCAGCAGAAGCCGTGGCGGAAGCCGGCACGACCGCTGGCGTTGCTGCCGGCGCGGCGGCCGGCGCCGCGGCGTTGCGCCGGCCGGGAAGATTCTCGTATCCGACGACGAGCACCGTCGCGACGCCGGCGACGGCGAGACCTGCAATGGAAACGACGATGAGCTTGAACGGCGACATTCCGACCTCGGCAGGCGCACACCAACTGACCGCTCGGACTTCATCACACCGCAGAAGCGATGCAAGGACTTTTACGTCTCCGGAGAGAGCGGGTCGGGAAGGGAATTCCCCAGGAAGGCGCGGGTCTCGGCGACGGCCTCCGCCAGGCCGGTGCGTTCGATCGTGACTCCGGCGGGGAAGGCGCCGAGCAGGCGGCTGGGCAAGCGCGAATCGAGCATCACGAACAGGCCGCGATCGTCGGCGCGGCGGATCAGGCGGCCATAGGCCTGCTTGAGGCGCAATCGGGCCAACATGTCGTCATAGGCATTGGCGCCGGCGCCGGCCGCCTTCCAGTGGGCCTTGCGGGCGCGGTGCAGGATATCGGGCCGCGGCCAGGGGACGCGATCGAACACGATGAGGCGGAGGGAGCGGCCGGGCACGTCGACGCCATCGCGCACGGCATCGGTGCCGAGCAGGCAGGAATGCTCCTCGGCACGAAAAATGTCGACCAGGGTGGCGGCGTCCATGCCGCCGACATGCTGGGCATAGAGCGGCAGGCCGATCTCCTCGAGCGCCGGCGCGATCCTCTGGTGGACGGCGCGCAGCCGGCCGATCGCCGTGAACAGGCCGAGCGCGCCGCCACCCGCCGCCAGGAAGAGCTCGCGGTAGGCGGCCGCCACCTGGCCGGTATCGTCGCGCTTCACGTCCTTCACGATCAGGACCTTGGTGGCATTGGCATAGTCGAAGGGCGACGCCATGGCGGCGCGAATCGCGGGGGCGGCGAGATGGTTCGTGCCGGTGCGCGCCTCCGCGACCGTCCAGTCGGCGAGGCCGCGCGGATCCTCGTCGTTGGCGGCGGCCGGAAGGCCGAGCGAATCGCGCAGGGTCGCCGAGGTGATGACCGCGCCATGCGCAGGCCGGATCACCGAATTTACGAACGGCTCCGTCGGATCGAGATAGTGGCGATACATGCCGACATCGATCTCGCGGCTCTGGCTGCGCTCGACGGCGAACCAGTCGACGAAGGCGGGATCGGGATCGTTGTGCAGGCCGCGCAGCATGGCGCGCCAGGCTTCGAGCGTGAGCTCGCAACGATTGGCGAGCGAGCGCGCCACGCCTTCGATGCGCGCCCGCTGGCCGGAATCGAGCCTGTCGGCTTCGCCTTCGAGCTTGGCGCGCAACGCCTGGCGCAGCTTGCGCACCGGCACCAGCATCTTGTCCAGCGCATCGGCCAACTGGTCCGCAGCCTCGATCAGCCCGGGATTGAGCGGCCGCACGTCGCATTGCTGGCCGAAGCCCTGGTCGTCGCCGGCGGAGCGGGCGCGTACCTGCTGGCGCAGCAGGGCGAGGAACTCCTCGGCAGGCCCCAGCACGGTGCCGTCGGCGAGCCTGGTCTGCCAGTTGGGCGAGGGAAGCTGCTGAGCGAGGTCGAGCAGGCGGCGCAACGCCTGCTGTGCCTCGACGTCTTCACCGATCAGATCGCTCAGCCGCCGCTCGAGGCCGCGTGCCCTGCTGCCGCGGCGGCCTTCGGCGCCGAGCAGCCAGCGCCGCAGGTCGGACGCCTCGACACCGCTGAGATGCGCGCCGAACGCGCCGTCGGCGGCGTCGAAGAGATGGTGACCCTCGTCGAAGACGTAGCGCAGCGGGCGCGTGCCGTCGTCGAGGCCGCCCATCGCTGCCTGGATCATCACCAGCGCGTGGTTGGCGATCACGATATCGGCCTGGCGGGCGCGGCGGATCGTGCGTTCGACGAAGCACTTCCGATAGTGCTCGCAGGCCGAGTAGATGCATTCGCCACGGCGGTCGGCCAGCCGCTGCACGCGGCTGCGGCCGATCAGATCGAGCAGCCAGGCCGGCAGGTCGCCGCCGATCATGTCGCCGTCGCGGCTGGCCAGGGCCCAGCGCGCCAGCAGGCCGAGCCCCACGGCATTCTCCGGCACCAGGCCGGTGCGCATCACCGCTTCCTGGAAGTTCAGCAGGCAGAGATAGTTCTCGCGGCCCTTGCGGATCACGACGCGGCGGCGCTTCTCGGCGCTGTCGCGGTGCAGGCGGTCGAGCTCGTTGTCGATCTGGCGCTGCAGGTTGCGCGTGTAGGTCGCGATCCAGACCGGCGCACCGTTCTTTTCCGCCCAGAGGCTGGCCGGCGCGACATAGCCCAGGGTCTTGCCGACGCCGGTGCCGGCCTCGACCAGCACGACATGGGGTTTGTCTTCCTCTTCCCGCGGCGCAAAAGCCTGGCTCGCTGCCGAGGCATAGTCGCTCTGGGTCGGCCGCGCCTCGGCGATGTTGCTGCCGGCGGAGACGAGCTGGGCCAGGCGCAAACGGGCCTCGCGCGGCTCGACCGGCATGCTGCCGGGCGGCGGGGCGGGCGGCGGTTCCTCCCAGACCGGCAGGCTCTTCCAGACGTCGAGGCCGGCGCCGGGACGCGGCCGCTTGCTGCCCTGCGCGATGCCCAGCGCCGCCAGCACGGTCTCGCCCCATTCCCACTGCCCGCGCGCCATGGCGAGCGCGGTGTCGCGCAGCTCCGGCGAGGCCAGCGCGGCCATGTCCTCGAGCTCGTCGATCAGGGCGCGCGCGACGACGGGCTGGGCGGCGAGTTCCTCTTCCGGTGTCGTGGGCAGCGCAACCTCCAGCGCCTCGCACAGGCCGCGCACCGTCGGCAGGCAGAACCGCGCCGGCCGTACGAAGGCGAAGAGCGCCAGCAGATCGCGGGCGCGGAGGTCCTCCAGTCCCAGTCGAGCGGCGACGGCAGGCGCATGGCAGACGAGCGGCAAGCTGCCGGCAGCGCGCAGACCGGCCTCCCCTGCCGACAGGCGTTCGATCGCGCCGTCGGGCGTTCGCCACAGCGCGCCCCGCGACGTGGCGACCAGGGCAGGCCATTTGGACGTCATTGCCGCCTCCCCATTCATATGGGGAGGTTTCGTCGTCTTACGACGACGGAGAGGTCATGTGCGGCAGACGCTTCGCGGCCCATGACCCCTCCGCCCGTGAAGACACGGGCACCTCCCCATTTGAATGGGGAGGAAGGGTCAGGGAGAAGCTCGAAAATTGTCACCGGCTGGTGCATAGCACAGGCCAAATGTCCGATGCAGCGACCGTCAGTTCTAACTAGAATCGCGGTCCATGAACTCATCGCGCCTCGGGAAAATCACCGCCGTTTTCCGGCAATCCGGCTCCCTCGATAAGGGAAAAGGCAAGATCACCGGGGTGATCGCCCTGACCTTGGGCGGCCTTGCCGTGCTGTCAGTGCTGGCATTCCATTTTCCCCAGTATCTGACGACGCCGGATCTCCGGAAGAAATACGACGTCGGGGTGCTGCGCGAGGTGCTGCTGGTCGGCATGGTGATCGCCGGCGGCATGGCGATCGCCAACCTCGTCCAGTTGCGCAATCGCTGGCTGAACGGCACGGCGCTCGCCCTGATCCTGCTGGCCGCAGCCATGGGCGGCCATCGCGTGCCGGTCGACGACTTCCCCGACAACACGCCCTATGTCGGCCTCGATTGGTTCATCCTCGACCTGCTCGGGTCGAGCATGATCTTCATCCTGATCGAGAAGCTGTTCCCGCTGCATCGCGACCAGCCGGTGTTCCGGCCGGGCTGGCAGACCGACTTCACGCATTTCATCGTGAATCACTTGCTGGTGGGACTGGCGCTGCTGATCGTGAACTTCGCGATCCACCGCCTGTTCGGCTGGATGGTCTGGCCGCCGTTGCAGAAGTGGGTCGGCGGCCTGCCGTTCTTCGCCGAGCTCTTCCTGGTCATCCTGGTGGCCGACCTGGTGCAGTACTGGACGCACCGCGCCTATCACGAGGTCCCCTTCCTCTGGCGCTTCCATGCCGTACATCACAGCGCCGAATACATGGACTGGATGGCCGGGTCGCGACTGCATCTCTTCGAGCTCTTGACGACGCGCGTCTCGATCCTGGGCGTGCTCTACGTCCTGGGTTTCAACCAGGCGACGACCAACGTCTACATCGTGATCGTGGGCTTCCAGGCGGTCTTCAACCACGCCAATGTCGCGGTGCCGGCGATCTTCGCCAGGGCGCCGCTCAAATGGCTGATCGTGACGCCGGATTTCCATCACTGGCATCACAGCTCGGAGCGCGAGGCGATCGACCGCAACTATGCGGCCCACTTCGCCTTCATCGACTACATCTTCGGCACGGCCGTGAAGTCGGAGCGCCGCTTCCCCGGCAAGTACGGCGTCCTGGGTGACTACATGCCGCCGGGCTTCGTCCGCCAGCAGCTCTTCCCCTTCACTTGGAAGGGTTGACCCGCCGCTGGTGCAGCGCCAGCGCCGACAGCAGTGCCGCCAGGACCAGGGCGCCCGCGGCGGCGAGCGACGGGGTCGAGAGGCTGCCGGTCGCGTCGTAGAGATGGCCGGCGAAGATCGGCCCCAGGATCTGGCCGAGGCTGAAGGAGACGGTCATCAGCGCGATGCGGCGGCGCGGATCGCCGCCGCTGCCGTCACGGGCCGCGACCAGGCCGAGCGCCGTCAGGCCGACGAACGTGCCGCCGAGAAAGATCGCCGCGACGATGACGCCGGCCGTCTGCACCCACAGGGCACTGGCGGCGACGCCCACGGCTTCGACCAGGTTGGCGACGATGTAGGCGCGCAGCACGCCCCAACGGGCGCCCAGTGCCGTCCAGAGAGCGACCGACGGCACGGCGCTCAAGCCGACCACCAGCCAGATGTAGGGTTCGAGATGGGCGATCGCCGGCGTGCCGCGCACCAGGTCGACGATGAAGGTGGCAGTGATGACGTAGCCGAAACCGAACAGGCCATAGGCCAGGATCAGCGCGGCAAGTCCCGGCGAGCGACTGCTCTTGCTTTGGGCTCGCGCGGCCTGCTGCACCCCATCGTCTGCGGGAACCAGCAGGGCGACAGCAATGCCGGCCGCGGCAGAGAGGGCGGCGCTGGCGAACCAGAGCAGGGTCCAGGACGCATGGGCGCCGAGCAGGGCCGCGACCAGGACGGCCGATAGGGCAATGCCCACGCCAACGCCGGCAAAATGCACGGCCGACAGGGAGGCGCGGCCGGCGGCAGCCAGCTGATCCAGCACCAGCGACGAGCTGAAGATCAGCACGAAGGCACTGGCGGCCCCTGCAATCAGTCGCCATGCGATAAAGGCCGGCATGGTGGAGGTGGCCCCCATGCCGGCGAGGCAGATCGCGTTCAACGCCAGGGCGGCGAGCAGCCAGGTGCGGCGCGGGCCGGGCAGCCGCAGGGCCCCCAGCAGGGCGCCTGCGAGATAGCCGATGAAGTTGGCCGAGGCGATCAGGCCTGCCTGGCCCTTGGTGAGCTGCAGTGCCTCGACCATCGGCGGCAGGATGGGCGTATAGACGAAGCGGCCGATGCCGAGGCCGGCGGCCATGGCCAGCAGGCCGCCGATGCTGAGGAGGAGGGGTTTTTTCATTGCAGACGCGGCACTTTGGGCGCTCCGCGCAATTGACGCAAATCGCTCCCGTACCTAGTTTGGCGGGCTCCATGTCTCAAATCGATCGTACCCTCGCCGAGGCCGCGCGCGCGTGGCCGTTTGAAGAAGCCCGCAAGCTGGTCGCCCGGATCGGCGGCAAAGCGCCGGCAAAAGGCTACGTGCTGCTCGAAACCGGCTACGGCCCCTCGGGACTGCCGCATATCGGCACGTTCGGCGAAGTGGTGCGCACGACCATGGTGCGCCAGGCGTTTCGCCGTCTGAGCGACGTGCCGGCGCGGCTGTTCTGCTTCTCCGACGACATGGACGGCCTGCGCAAGGTGCCGGACAACGTGCCGAACAAGGAGATGCTCGCGGCGCATCTCGGCAAGCCGCTGACCTCAGTGCCCGATCCCTTCAGCAACGAGCATCCGAGCTTCGGGGCGGCCAACAACGCGCGCCTGCGCGCCTTCCTCGATTCCTTCGGCTTCGAGTACGAATTCCAGTCGGCGACCGACTGGTACAAGTCCGGCCGCTTCGACACGATGCTGCTCGCCATGCTGCGTCACTACGACGAGGTGCAGGCGGTGATGCTGCCGACCCTGGGCGAGGAGCGGCGCGCCACCTACTCGATCTTCCTGCCGATCTCGCCCAAGACCGGCCGCGTGCTGCAGGTGCCGCTCGTGAAGACCGATGCCGATGCCGGCACGATCGTCTATCGCGACGAGGACGGCTCGCTGGTCGAGACGCCGGTCACCGGCGGCAACGTGAAGCTGCAGTGGAAGGCCGACTGGGCCGGCCGCTGGTTTGCGCTCGGCGTCGATTACGAGATGTACGGCAAGGACCTCATTCCCTCGGCCGAACTCTCGGCCAAGATCGTGAAGATCCTGGGCGGCACGCCGCCGGAAGGTTTCAACTATGAGCTCTTCCTCGACGAGGAAGGCAAGAAGATCTCCAAGTCCAAGGGCAACGGCCTCTCGGTCGAGGAATGGCTGCGCTATGCGCCACCGGAATCACTGGCGCTCTACATGCAGCAGCAGCCGCGGCGCGCCAAGCGGCTCTACTTCGACGTGATCCCGCGCGCCGTCGACGACTACCTCTCCGCCGTGGAGAAGCTGCCGGCCGACGAACCGGCCAAGGCGCTGGAGAATCCGGCCTGGCATATCCATGACGGCAAGGCACCCGGCAACACCGCAGCCGGCGTCACCTTCGGCATGCTGCTCAATCTCGCCGGCGTGGCGAACACGGAAGACAAGGACGTGCTGTGGCAGTACCTGCGGCGCTACGTGTCGGGGGCAACGCCGGAGAATGCGCCGTATCTCGATCGACTGCTGGCCGGCGCGGTCGCCTACTACCAGGACTTCGTGAAATCCTCGAAGAAGTTCCGTTTGCCGACCGAGCGGGAGCGTGCCGCCCTGCAGGACCTGGCCGACACCCTGCGCAAGCTCGACGAAGCCGCCACCGCCGAAGTCATCCAGGACGAGGTGTACGAGGCGGGCAAGCGGCACTTCGCCAAGGAAGAGCTGCGGCAGTGGTTCAAGACGCTTTACGAAGTTTTGCTGGGCAGCGAGCAGGGGCCGCGCATGGGTGCCTTCATCAAGCTCTATGGCCGCGACAATGTCGTGAGGTTGATCGAGCGCGCCTTGGCGGGTGAGGATCTCGGCAAGGCGGCCTGACGTGAACGACTCCGTGGTCTTCGACTACCTCAATCCGGACATTCCGCCCGGGCTGAAGCTTCTCGACGTGCCGCTGGTGCGCGCCGACGCCAAGTCGATGAAAGGTTACGGCGAGATCGTGCGCGATCCCAGGAAGCATCGCATCGAGATCGTGCCTTGGCCGTTGACCGGCTGGCGGCGGCTCGACGCCGGCACCGGCATCGAAGGCGGCACGACCGAAGGCATCTTCGCCTGCGAATGGCGCGGCAACGAGTTGATCGGTCGCAACGAGGCGGTCGGCGGTCACTACGTCATCGGCTTTCGCGACCTGCCGGAAACGGCCCAGCCCGGCGTGGCGCTGAGCGAGGGCCGCGTCCTGCTGTGGCATTGCAACTACCACCCCGATGGCGGCCAGCTCTTCTGGCCGCTCGACGGCCGGCCGTTCGTCGTGCCGGTGTCGTTGCCGGGCGACGACCTGAAGCCGGAAGACTTCCGGGCGTTCTGGTCGGACGGCAGCTTCGGCATCTACATCCATCCCGGCGTCTGGCACGAGGGCGTCTTCCCGGTCAATCCGACCGGCCGCTTCTTCGACAAGCAGGGCAAGGTGCATGCGCGGGTGAGCTGCGACCTCGCCCACGAGTTCGGCGTGCTGCTGAACGTGCCGCTGCCGGCCGCCGACTGATCTCGCCGCGCTATAGCCTCCCCCTTCAAAGGGGGAGGACAAGAGGGGTGAATCCCACAGCGCGAACACGAGAGAAGGGTCGCTGCCCTACGGTCTGGTGACGGCGGTTGCCGTTATCCTTTCGAGATAGGCCATCACCAGCCTGACGACCTCGTCTTCGAAGGCGCGGCTTTTCAGGAACGGCTGCTCTTCCAGCACGGCGGCGCGGATGGCGCCCATCAGGCTGCGCGACAGCACGAAGGTCTGTTCCGGCGTCAGCGCGGCGAGCATCGGCTTGGGCCCGCGACCGACCTGCTGGCCGGTGCGCGCGATGAAGGCGGTTATCGGGGCCATCATCTCGGCGCCGAGACCTTGCGCCAGGACGGCCTGCAGCACCGCCTTGCGGGCACGCTGCCGCCCGCGGAACGCGTGCACCATGGCACGCACCATGGCGCGCACGCGGCCTTCGATCGACGGGTCGGCTTCGCCCTGCAGCGCCTGTCCGACATCGGCCAGCGCCCGGTCGAATTCCTGCCGTGCGAGCTGCAGCAGGATCGCGGTCTTGTCGCCGAAGTACTGATAGAGCGTGCCGACGCTGACGCCCGCCCGTTCGGCCACCGCGTTGGTCGTGAAGGCGGCGAGCCCGCCGGTCTCCAGAATCTGAGCCGATGCTTCCAGGATCGCCGCCACAGTCGCGCCGGAACGCGCCTGGCGGGGAATTCGGCGTTTTGCATCAAGGGGTTGGCGAGGCTTGGCCATGGCGGCGCTCCGCAGGCAAAGGCGAGTTCGAGAACATGAGCTTTGCTCATATTCTTGGAAAGGGCACAACCGTTGGGCTGCGCGATGACTTACCTGGCCACGCTCTATCTCGTCATTCTGCCGATCGTCTTCGGTGCGGCGCTGGTCGAGGGGCTGGTCCTGTCGCGCCGGCGGGCCGAGCGCTATGACTGGAAGAGCTGGGCATGTTCGCTCGCCGACCTGACCGGTCGCCGCCTGCTGGCCTTCATTCCCTACACGCTCGCCGCCCCCTGGCTCGACTGGGTCTGGCAGCATCGCCTCTTCACCCAATCGCTCGACGACGTCGGGGCGGTGCTGCTGCTCTTCGTCGGGCTGGAGTTCTTCTATTACTGGTACCATCGCACCAGCCACACGGTGCGATGGTTCTGGGCGTCGCATTGCGTGCACCATTCGCCCAATCAGCTCAATCTTTCGGCCGCCTATCGACTGGGCTGGTTCGGCCGCTTCACCGGCACGTCGCTTTTCTTCACGCCGCTCGCCCTGCTGGGCTTCGAGCCGACGACCGTTCTCGCCGCGCTCTTCCTCAACCTGCTCTATCAGTTCTGGCTGCACGCCGACTGGATCCCCAGGCTCGGCTGGCTGGAATACGTGCTGAACACACCGTCGAGCCATCGTGTCCACCACGCCCGCAATGCCGAGTATCTCGACGCCAACTTCGGTGGTGTGCTGATCGTCTTCGATCGACTGTTCGGGACCTATGTCGCGGAGCGCCGCGATCTCCCCTGTGACTTTGGTGTGATCGCGCCGGTCGTCTCGTCACGCAACCCACTCGTCCTCAACTTCGGACCGTGGATCGGCCTGGCGAAGGACCTTGCGTCGGCGACGTCGCCGAAAGAGGTGTGGATGTATCTCTTCGGTCCGCCCGGCTGGCGGCCTGACGGCAGAGGGCTGACCACGGCCGATCTGCGCCGGGAGGCAGGCCTGGCGATGCACTGACAATTCAGGCCTCGCCGAATCGGAAAAAGCCGCTGAATAAAAATGAGGGGCACGGATCTGACGATCCGCGCCCCTCTGCTCGCCTAGGCGACGTAGTCGGGCCGTGGTGGGTGGGTGGGAGGCACCGGGCGCGCCTAGGCTAACTCCTCATTCCAGTTTCAGTACCGCCGCGAGGGCGTGGTCGCAGCGCCGACACCGGCACCGACCGCACCGCCCACCAGGGCGCCCGGCAGGACGCCGATCGGCGTAAGGGCGCCAATGACGGCACCTGTGCCCGCGCCGATTCCGCCGCCGGTGACGGCTCGCTGACCCCAGGTATCACCGCAGGCGGCGAGGCCGAGGGCCATTGCGGAAAGGGCGATGAACTTCAACATTCGCTGTGGACTCCCTGTGACGTCGCCGGTGGACCGACTACGGTGAAGAACGCTTCCTCATCGCTTGACGTTCCATCCGACGTCAGAAAGCAATTACGTAAGATGAGATCGCACAAATGCCCGGAGCGCGCTGTGGTTTTCTGGTGATCGTGGCTGTCCTTGCCCAGTCACTGGCCCTCCATGCGCAGACGGTGGGGGGTGCCTACCGTGCGCCGCAATATGATTTCTCGGAGTTCTGGGCGGCGACGGACGGACGCCAGTTCCAGGTCGTCCTTGCCGGCAATCCCTTCCCGCAACTGCCGGTCGAGGATGTGAAGCGCCGGCTGCTGCCGGTGCTGCAGGCGAACAAGCCGCGCGCCAACCTCACCTTCACCTATCAGCCCCCGCCCGAGGAGGTCCGTCCCGACTACCGACTCGTCCTGGTGTTCGATCCAGCCAACGACCTCACCGCGGCGCGCGTCTGCGCCGGGCAGACCTTCCTCAAGGCAGGCACACCAGGCCGCGTCTATGTCTTCGGCGTCTACTGCCGCAACGATCTCGCTCTGTCGCAGACGACGGCCTGGACTCAGGCGACAGGGCCGGACGATCCGCGTCTGGCCGCGATGTTCTCCCAACTCTTCCTTGTGCTGTTCGACGATCGGCGGTCGAGACCTTTCCCGGTCGAGCCTCGCTTCGGCCGTTAGACGGGAGCTAAGGAACGCTTGCCGCCTCAATGACTTGGCCCGTGGGCGGAGATGTGCGACTGCTCCCCCCGATACGGGGTGAGAGGCCGCGGGGAGACGTTGGTGAATCAAGATCTTGAAGTCTGGTTGATGTTCCTGCCGTTCTGGCTGCTGGGAACGGTGGCGATCCTCGCCGCCCTCTGGCATGGGCTGCGCTTCGTGGTCGTCCATGGCCGAGCCCACGCTGCCGGCCACGTTCCACGCCTTTCGCTCGGCCGCCGACTGCAGTGGCATGAACTTACCGACGACGGTCGCCATCACCTGAAACGAGCGCTTCAGGCCGTCCTGATCTTCATCGGACTGTCGGCGATCGGCGTCCTTTGCGTGGCGGCTTGGTCATTGTGGCGCCACGGTTGACAGCTCGCCGCCGCCGCCTGTTCTTACTCGGCCGTCTCGGTGACGACCTCGTAATGGCTGGACGGCTCCAGCGGAATGAGAGGCCCGCAGGCATTCAACACCAGGGCCAGTAGACCGACGGACGTTAACGCTCGGAGGAACATGGCGAATAAGCCTCCTCTGACCGGACAAACGCCTCTGTCCCGGTTCGGTTGCCGGCTGTCTTTCCGTTTGCCGGGCGTCTTTTGCAGGTCGGCAGGACCGACCCGAAGGCTTCTGCCCACCGATCACGACCGCCTGTATGCTTTGCGGAGGTGAGGAGGCACGCCATGGCCGACATCGAGCGTTGGGACGTCATCATCATCGGGGCAGGACTGTCGGGCATGTACCAGCTCCTGAAGCTGCGTCAGCTCGGCTTCAAGGTGCATGCCTACGAGGCCGGCGGCGGTGTCGGCGGCACCTGGTACTGGAACCGCTATCCCGGCGCCCGCTTCGACTCGGAGAGCTGGACTTACGGCTTCTCCTTCTCGCCGGAAGTTCTGAAGGAGTGGACCTGGAAGGAGCATTTCTCCGGTCAGCCCGAGAACCTCCGCTATTGCGAGTTCGTGGCCGACAAGTTCGACCTGCGCCGCGACATCACCTTCAATGCCCGCGTGAAAGCCGCCCATTGGGACGAGTCGGCCGGGGAATGGGAGACCGTGTTCGAAGACGGCAAGACCGCGCGCGCCCGTTTCCTGGTCACCGCCATCGGGCCGCTGTCGTCGCCGACCATGCCGACGATCCCGGATGTCGAGACCTTCAAGGGCGAGTCCTGGCATACCGGGCTGTGGCCGCATCGGCCCGTCACCTTCGCCGACAAGCGCGTCGCCATCATTGGCACCGGCGCGTCGGGGGTGCAGGCCATCACCGAGATCGCCAAGACGGTCGGCCACCTGACCGTCTTCCAGCGAACACCCAACTGGTGCACGCCGTTGCGCAACAGTGCCATCGCGCCCGACGAGATGGAGAAGATCCGCGCCCGCTACGATGAGATCTTCGCGCAGTGCCGCGAGAACTGGGGCTGCTTCATCCATACCGCCGACATGCGGCATTCGACCGACGTTTCTCCCGAGGAGCGCGAGGCGTTCTTCGAGAAGCTCTACAATCTGCCCGGATTCGCCTTCTGGCAGGGCAACTTCCGCGACGTGCTGATGGACAAGGCGGCCAACGATGCGCTGACGGCGTTCGTGGTTCGCAAGATCAGGGCCCGCGTGAAGGACCAGAAACTAGCCGACAAACTGATCCCGACCAATCACGGCTACGGCACCCGCCGCGTGCCGCTCGAGAGCGGCTACTACGAGGTCTACAACCAGCCCAACGTGAAGCTGGTCGACCTGCGCGAGACGCCGATCGAGCGCATCACCGAGACGGGGCTCCGGACCAGCGACGCCGACTACGCATTCGACATGATCATCTATGCCACGGGCTTCGACGCGATCACCGGCGCGTTCGACCGCATCGACATAAGCGGCCGCGACGGCGGCAAGCTCAGGGACAAGTGGGCCGACGGGCCGCACACCTATCTCGGCCTGAACGTCGCGGGCTTCCCCAACATGCTGACCCTGGTCGGTCCGCACAACGCTGCGACCTTCTGCAACCTGCCGCGCTGCATCGAGCAGAATGTCGAGTTCGTGAGCGACCTGCTGGAGTACATGCGCGCCAAGGGACTCACCCGCATCGAGGCCAAGCCCGATGCCGAGGAGAACTGGACGTCACATGTCCACGACACCGGCGCCCGGCTGCTCCTGACCAAGGTCGATTCCTGGATGACCGGCGTGAACAAGAACGTCGCTGGCCGCCAGAAGCGCACCTTCATGGCCTATGCCGGCGGCGCGCCCAAGTACCGCCAGAAGTGCGAAGAGATCGCCGCCAACGGCTACGAGGGCTTTGCGCTCCGATAGTTTGAACGCTGAGTGCATGTCGCATCGCGCCTTTCATCTTCCTCTCCCCCGAAGCGGGGGAGAGGAGAATGAAATGAGCGCGGCTGCCAGCCACGCAACTCGCTAAAACCCGATCGCGTTGGCCAATGCCTTCGCCTTCGTCAGTGCCTGCTCCTCGGCAATGTTGGTGAACCCCAGCATCAGGCCGTAGTCGCGTGTACGTTCCATGTATTGGCTGGACAGCGCATTGGGCATCAGTCCGTGCCGGACGGCGCGGCGGGCGAGTTCGACGTCGTTGCCGCCGTCGGCAAAGCGCGCCAGCAGATGCATGCCGCCGGGCTGGACCGTCATCCGCAGGCGATCGCCGAAGGTGTCGCTGAGCGCGATCGCCAATGCCTCCCGCCGGGCGGCGTAGAGCCCCCGCATGCGCTTGAGATGCCGGCCGAAATGCCCCTCGGCAATGAAGTCGGCGACCACCCGTTGCCCGAGCACGGCTTCGCCTTTGGTGAGGGCAAGCTTGGTCTCGACGGTCTGCTCGACGAGCTGCTCGGGGACGACCAGGTAGCCCAAGCACAGGCTGGGAGAGAGCGTCTTGCTGAAGCTGCCCGCATAGATCACACGATCGGCGAGATCGAGGCTCTTCAGGGCCGGTAGCTTGCGTCCGACATAGTGGAACTCGCCGTCGTAGTCGTCTTCGACGATCCAGGCGTCGGTCTCCGCCGCCCAGGCGAGCAGCTTCTGGCGGCGCGCCAGGGCGAGGGCGACGCCGAAAGCGCTGTGATGCGCCGGCGTGACGACCGCGAGACGCGCAGGCGGCAGGTGCGCGCGGGCGAACTCGACATTCATGCCCTGCTCGTCGACCGGGACGGGCAGCAGGCGGGCCGCCACGGCCTTGAGCGCGGAGCGGGCGAGGAAGTAGCCGGGCTCCTCGAACCAGACCTCGTCTCCCGGCTGCAGCAATACGCGGGCGATCAGGCTGAGGCCTGCCTGGTAGCTGCTGGTGACGATCACTTGTTCGGCGCGGCAGGGCACACCGCGGGACACGGCGAGATAAGTCGCGATCGCTTCGCGCAGATCGGCGAGACCGGCCGTGTCGGGATAGGCGAGGGCACCACCGCTCAGCCGCTTGGCGGCGCGTGCTGTGAGGCGCGCCCAGAGCGCACGGGGAAAGGCGTCGAGCGCGGGCAAACCGAGTTGAAAGGGCAGCGGCTCCTGCGGCGTCTGCGGCACGCGGGCCGTCGGCCGCCTGCCCCGTGTGGCGGGCGATCGCAGGATGCCGGCCTGCAGGTCCGGCGACACGACCGTTCCCGCCGGGCCGCGCGACAACAGATAACCCTCGCCGATCAACCGCGCATAGGCGGTGTCCACGGTGCCGCGGGCGACGCCGAGGTCGCTTGCCAGGGTCCGCGCCGCAGGCAGCTTCTCGCCCGCGAAAAGCTGGCGGCTGGCGATCGCCGTCCGGATCCGCTGATAGAGCTGCTCCTGCAGCGGCATCGCGGAGCGGGCGAGGGGACGATCGGACAAGGCGCGAGGCATGGCCTAGTCATTTTGTCAGATCTTGGATCATTCATATAGGCCATCGAGATGCCATCTAACGGGCATCACTCGCAGGAGCAGACAATGTTCGTACAGCGCCTTTCGATTCCCGATGCCGCTCCCCAAGGGTATGCGGCGCTGGCCACCGTCGAAGCCTACGTCAAGCAGAGCGGTCTTCCCCCGCTTCTGGTCGACCTGATGAAGATGCGGGCGTCGCAGATCAACGGCTGTGCCTTCTGCCTCGACATGCATGGCAAGGATGCCCGGCGTCGCGGCGAGACCGAGCAACGTCTCTATCTCCTCAATGCCTGGCGCGAATCACCGCTCTACACGCCGGCCGAACGGGCGGCGCTGGCCTGGACCGAAGCCCTGACGCTGATCGCGGAGACCCACGCGCCGGACGCGGATTTCGAGGAGCTGAAGAAGCACTTCTCGGACAAGGAGATCGCCGATCTCACGATCCTCGTCGGCATGATCAACCTCTGGAACAGGATCGCGATCGGCATGCGCAACCAGCATCCCGTCGCCAAACCCGTGGCGGCGGCCCGTGCAGGTGTCGCGTGAGCGCGCCTGAGCTGCGTCGCGCGGAAGCCGACCGCGACGTCGAGGCTTGCTTTCCCTTGATGCAGCAGTTGCGGCCGCATCTTGCCGACGGCACCGAACTGCTGGCACGGGTGCGGCGGCAGGAGGCGGAGGGCTATCGTCTGCTGGTCGCCTGGAGGGGCGATACGGCGGTCGGTGCGGCCGGCTATCGCTTCCAGGAAAATCTGATTCGCGGCCGCTTCGTCTATGTCGATGATCTCGTCGTGCTCGACAGCGAGCGACGCAGCGGCATCGGTGCCGTGTTGCTCGACGAGGTGGCGCGCGTAGCCAAGAGTGCCGGCTATGGCTGGCTTACTCTGGACACCGCCCTCAACAACGTCCTGGGGCAAAGGTTCTATTTCAGGTGGGGCCTGCTCTCGACGGCACTTCATTTCGGAAAGGCGCTGTGAGGGCGACGGCGCTGCTGGTCGAGGCGAGCCCGCGCTTCGGCCGATCGCAAAGTCGAACGGCGGCCGAGAAAGTCGTCGACCGCCTCAAGGAACGGGCGCCCGGCCTCAGGCTTCTCCGGCGCGATCTCGCAGCCGAACCGCCGCCTTTGATCGACGAGGCGTTCACCGAAGCGATGTACGTCCCCGCGTCGCGACAGGACGAGCGCCAGCGCCAGGCGCTTGCCTATTCCGAAGCGGCGATCGCCGAGCTGGAGCAGGCCGGCGCCTTGATCATCAGCACGCCGATGAACAACTTCACCGTGCCCGCCGTCCTCAAGACCTGGATCGACCAGGTGCTGCGCCTGGAGCGCACCTTCCGCTCGACGCCCGACGGCAAAGTCGGCCTCCTGGCCGACCGGCCGACCTACGTCATCATGGCGAGCGGCGGCTACATCACCGGCGAACGCGCCCGCCAGCCGGATTTCCTCACGCCCTATCTCGAGGCCGTGCTCGCGACCCTGGGAATAAAGACAGTGCAGTTCTTCCATCTCGAGCGTCTGCCGCGCGACCAGGATTTGGCGGTGATGATCGACGAGCAGGTCCAGTCCTGGCTTGATTGCCACCTGCCTTCTACAAAGAACGCCTTACCCTGAGGAGCGAGCGGAGCGAGCGTCTCGAAGGGTGGGAACGAGTACCGAGTCTGTTGCCGACCCTTCGAGACGCGGCCTGCGGCCGCTCCTCAGCGTGAGGCCTTCGAGCGAAAGACTTCAGATCACCCGCTGCGTGCGCGAGTAGGCCATGTAGAGCTCGTGGGCGCGCGCCGCGAGGGGGCCGGGCTGCAGGTCGCGGTCTTCGTAGCGGCTGACCGGCTGGACCTTGCCGGCGTTGCCGGTCGTGAACAGCTCGTCGGCATCTTCCAGTTCCGCCGGCCTGACGGTGCGCTCCTCGACTGTGATGCCGGCGTCGCGCAGCAGCTTCACGGTGCGGTTGCGGGTGATGCCGGCGAGGAACGAGCCGTTGGGGATCGGTGTCGCCACCACGCCGTTCTTGGCGAGGAAAATGTTGGAGCTGCAGGTCTCGGCAACGTTGCCGATGGCATCGAGCACGATGCCGTTGTTGAAGCCGCGCTTCATCATCTCGGCGACGCCGCGCGAGGAATTGGGATAGAGGCAGCTCGCCTTGGCGTCGGTCGGCGCACTCTCGGGGGTCGGGCGGCGAATGCTGCGGCACAGACCGAGGGTGAGCGGCGTGCCGGCACGCATCGGCGAGAGGTAGGTGCAGAGCAGGAACTGCGCCGAGTCGGGATCGACCGAGATCGGTCCGGCGCCACCCTTGCCGGCCCAGAACATCGGCCGCACGTAGAGTTCCGCCTTTGGGCCGAAGCGGCGGACGCTTTCGTGCATCAGCTCGAGGATCTTCTGCGGCGTCAAAGTCGGGTTCAGGCCGATGGCGCGGGCCGAGCGCACGACGCGTTCCGCATGGAGATCGAGGTCCGGTCCGCAGCCCTCGAAGGCGCGGCCGCCGTCGAATACCATGGAACCCAGCCAGAAGGCGTGGTCGCGCGGGCCCAGGATCGCCGGGTTGCCCTCGTGCCAGGTGCCGTTCCAGTAGGTGAGCGTGTCCATCTTTGTCCCCGTTCTCGGAAGCCGGCGGGAATAGCAGATTCCCATGAACGGGGCAGCCTTTCTGGCCCTCGGTGCGGCGTTCTGCTTCGCCCTGGCCCTCATCCTGACCCAGTTCGGACTGCGCACCATGCCGTCCTGGCGGTCGCCGCTCTATTCCATCGTGGGATCGGCGGCGGTGGCCTGGCCGCTGGCTCTGCCGCTGGTCGACTGGCAGACGCTCGACTGGCAGGCCGTGGCGATCTTCGCAGGCGTGGGCTGCATCTTTCCCGTCGTGGTGTCGATCCTGGCGGTGCGTTCGAACGAGAAGCTGGGGCCAGCGGTCGCCGGTGCGGTCGGCAACGTCACGCCGCTGTTCGCCGTGCTCGGTGCCGTGCTCTTTCTCGGCGAGCATCTCCTGTTGCTGCAACTGGTCGGGCTGGCGATGGTGGTGGGCGGCGTGGCGCTGCTTGCCCTGCGCGGCGGCGCCGGCGGCCGGCAATGGTCGGTCTGGGTGCTCGGCCTGCCGCTGGCGGCGGCGCTGGTGCGCGGCTCGATCCAGCCCGCCATCAAGGCGGGGCTTGCCCTCTGGCATGAGCCGCTGGCGGCAGCCGCCATCGGCTACACGTTCTCTTCGGCCGTCATCCTTCTCCTGGTAGGGCGTCGCGCCTTGCGTGCCGGACCGGCGATTCGCGAGGGCGTCCTGTGGTTCCTGTGCGTCGGCTTCGCCAATGGGACGGCGACCTTCCTTCTCTATGCCGCTCTGGGTCTGGGTTCGATCACCCTGGTGGCCCCGCTGGTCGCCCTGTTTCCGCTGATTGCGGTCGTGCTGAGCTATTTCCTCCTGCGTGACGAGAAGCTGCATGTCGTCGGCCTGCTCGGCATCGTCGTCAGCGTCGGCGGCGTGATCGTTCTGCTGCTCGGCGGAAGATAGCGCGACATGCGAAGCGTTCGCGCCCGTGGCCGAAAGACGGCAAAAAGGGCGCGCGAATTCCCCCAGTGTAAAGGCAACGCCGATGACGCACGCGTCGTAATACCTGTCAGACGCGGCCATGCCGCGCAGAACGGAGACAGACATGTTGAAGCGACTGGCTTTGACGGTTCTTACGGCGGCAGCAGCCTTTGCCGTTACCGCGACCACGACGGCCACGCTGACGCCGGCCGCCGCGCAGGTCACCATCACGTTCGGCTCGCCGCCCCCGCTGCGCTACGAGGTCGTGCCGGCGCCGCGGCCCGGCTATGTCTGGGCGCCCGGCCAGTGGCGCTGGGTCGACAGCCGCTATGTCTGGCATGCCGGCGCCTGGTTCCCCAACCGCCCGGGCTATCGCTATGTGCCAGAGCGATGGGACCGTCGCTACATCGAGGGCCGCGAGCAGTGGCACTATCATGAAAGCCATTGGGACCGTGACCGATAGCCGAGACTGACGAACCCACGACCGTTAGGAAAGGCTAGGTCGCCAGTGGCGCCTCGCCTTTCTTCGTGCGGCCTTTCTTTCCGACGGCAGCAGCCTATCATGCGGCCATGCGCTCCGATCGATTTGGCTTGTCCGTCGCCCTCGCCACGCCTTTTGCCGAGGACCGGTCGATCGACCTGCCGCGGCTCGTCGCCCATGCCCGACAGTCGCTGGCCGATGGTTGCGACGGCCTCACGGCCTTCGGCACGACAGGCGAGGGGGCCTCTCTCGGCGCGAACGAACGCCAGCGCGCGTTGGGTGCCCTGGTCGGGGCCGGGATCGATCCCCGGACACAGCTGGTCGTCGGGATCGCGGCGAGCTCGGTCGAAGAAGCGATCGCGCAGGGCCGGGCCGGCCTGATGCTGGGCTGCGGCAGCTTCCTCCTGGCGCCGCCTTTCTATTTCAAGGCGCCGGGCGATGAAGGTCTGTTTGACTGGATTGCTGCCGTGCTGGCCGGGCTCGGCCCCAAGGCGAACAATGTCATTCTTTACCACATCCCGCAGGTCACCTCGGTCGGCCTGTCGATGGAACTGATCGCAGCGCTCAAGAAAGCCTTCCCCGCCCAGGTCAAAGGCGTGAAGGATTCTTCGGGGGACTGGGAGAATGCCCAGGCACTGCTGAAGCAGCATGGCGATCTGCATGTCCTGATCGGCGACGAGCGGCTGCTGGCACAGGCGATGAAACTCGGCGCATCCGGCGCGATCACTGGGCTTGCCAATATCGCGCCCGACCTGATGCGGCCTCTGCTCGACGGCATCGAGGAGCCGCGCGTCAATGCGATGGTCGAAGCGGTGCTGCCCTATGCCGTGACCGCGGCTGTGAAGGCGCTGGTCGGCCATCGTCGGGGCGATGCCGCCGCTTGGTCGCGCATGCGCGCGCCGCTCCGGTCGCTCGACGAAGCCGAGTGTCGCGCGTTGTTCGCTGCCGTGGACGCGATAAGAAGCAAGCGGGCGGCGTAGCATCCCAATCAGCCAGCGCCCCGGTCGGATAACGAATCGGGCCAGCCAGGAGGAAACGACAATGATGGCACCGCTCACCATCCGGCTGCATCCGGGCGACAACGTCGTCGTAGCCCGTATGGACATCCTGCCTGGCACCAAGATCGAGGGCGAGGTGGCGGCGGCGACGCGCGTGCCACCCGGGCACAAGATCCTGACCCGGGCGGTGAAGAAGGGCGAACCGCTGCGCAAGTACAATCAGATCATCGGCTTTGCGACAGAGGATCTGGCGCCCGGCGCGCATGTCCACACGCACAACTGCGCGATGGGCGATTTCGAACGCGACTACGCATTCTGCGCCGATGCCCATCCGACGGACTATGTGTCGCCGCCGGCCACCTTCATGGGCTATCGCCGCGGCGACGGCCGTGCGGCGACCCGCAACTACCTCGGCATCGTCACCACGGTGAACTGCTCGGCGGCGACCAGCCGGATGATCGCCGCCAAGCTCGCGCCGCTGCTCGACGCGTATCCCAACATCGACGGCGTGGTGCCGCTGACCCATGGCGGCGGCTGCGGCATGGCGGCATCGGGCCTCGAGATGGACGTGCTGCGCCGGACACTCGCAGGCTACGTCCGGCATCCCAACATGGCGGCGGTCGTGGTCCTGGGGCTGGGCTGCGAGACCAACCAGATCTCCGGCCTGATGAATGCGGAAGGACTGAAGGAAGGTCCCAAGCTGATCCCGATGGCGATCCAGGACGAAGGCGGCGTGGCCAAGACCGTCGGACGCGCCGTCGGTTTCCTGAAAGAACTGCTGCCCGAGGCCGATCAGGTGAAGCGCGAGCCGATCCCCGCCAGCGAACTGATCCTGGCCCTGCAATGCGGCGGCTCCGATGGCTATTCGGGGATCTCCGCCAACCCGGCGCTCGGCGCCGCGGTCGACCTGCTGGTTCGCAACGGCGGCACGGCAGTGCTGTCCGAGACGCCCGAAATTTATGGTGCAGAGCATCTGCTAACGCGGCGGGCCGTCAGTCGTGAGGTCGGCGAAAAGATCGTCGAGCGTATCCGCTGGTGGGAAGAGCATTGTGTTCGCACTGGCGGTGAGATGAACAACAATCCGTCACCCGGCAACAAGGCCGGCGGACTGACGACCATTCTCGAAAAGTCGCTGGGTGCAGTTGCGAAGGGCGGTACAACCAATTTGATCGACGTATACAAATATGCAGAGCTGATCACCGCAAAAGGGTTCGTCTATATGGACTCGCCCGGCTACGACCCGGTGTCCGCTACGGGGCAGGTGGCCGGCGGTGCCAATGTTTTGTGCTTCACGACGGGGCGCGGCAGTGTCTTTGGTTGCAAGCCCACACCATCGCTTAAGCTTGCGACGAATAGCTCCCTCTATCGACGCATGACTGACGACATGGACATCAATTGCGGAAGCATCGTCGACGGTGAAGAAACTATTCAGCAGAGCGGCCAGCGCATCTTCGATCTCGTTCTCGCCACGGCCTCCGGGCAGAAAACCAAGTCGGAAGCACTGGGCATCGGCGACGACGAATTTGAGCCTTGGAAGATCGGCGCAACAATGTGAAGGTTCCGTGGGAGCCAACTTGACTTCCCTGCGTTAACCAACCATATGCGGCCCTACGACTTACGAACTTGGCCTTGCCTTGGCGGCCCTGCCCACAGCGGCTACGGATCTCCCACCACGAGCTTTTCCAAATTTCTTCGGTTGTCGCAGACGGTTGCACGAGCGCAACGTCAGCGCGCATTTGTGTGCTCGGTCTAACTGCCTAGGAGTGAGAAATGGCAACAGGCACGGTCAAGTGGTTCAATGCCACCAAGGGTTTCGGTTTCATCCAGCCGGCTGATGGCGGCAAGGACGTGTTCGTTCACATCAGCGCCGTCGAGCGCTCGGGCCTCAACGGCCTCAACGAAGGCCAGAAGATCAGCTACGAGATCGCCACCGAGCGTGGCCGGTCCGCGGCGGTCAACCTGAAGGCCTCCGACTAACGGTGAGAGTCGTCCCACTCGTCGAACGCCCCGATCTGGTCGAGCAGGTCTCGGTCTGGGGCTTCGCCGAGTGGGGGCATCTCAATCCTGGCCAGACGCTCGAGGAGCGGACGGCCAGGATCCGAGGGAAGATGAATGTCGATCGCATCCCGATCGCCTTTGTCGCCCTCGACGAAGAGGGCCGCATCGTCGGCACCGCTTCATTGATCTTCGACGATCTCGAAGGCGATCCGCGCAACCCCTGGCTTGCCAGCGTCTTCGTCCGTCCCGAGCATCGCAAGAAGGGCATCGCGTCGGCGCTCGTACGCACCGTCGAGGACGCTGCTCGCCGGCTCGGGTATTCGCGACTTTATCTTTTTACCTCGTCGGCCCCCGCGCTCTATGCCGGTCTCGGCTGGCAAGCGCTTGAGCAGCGCGTCTATCGCGGCGAACATATCCAGGTGATGGATAAATCGCTGTGAGGGTGTACGCATGCCGGCCGATCTGCATTACCTGTCGCTCGACGAGGTCGCGCGGCGCCTGAAGGCGCGCCAACTGTCGTCTGTCGAGGCGACCCGATCGATGCTCGACCGCATCGCTGAAGTCGACCCTGTCCTCAAGAGCTACGCCACGGTCACTGCCGAGCGCGCGCTGGCCGATGCCGCGCAGCTCGATGCCGAGACGGTGGCCGGCACGTCGCGCGGCCCGTTGCATGGCGTTCCCGTGGCGGTGAAGGACCTGTGCAACACGGCCGGGGTCGCCACGGCAGCCGGCATGGCGATCCATCGCGCCAACCTGCCGGCCAAGGATGCCACGGTCGTCGCCCGGCTCAGGCAGGCGGGCGCCGTCATCCTCGGCAAGCTGCAGATGACGGAGGGCGCCTACGGCGCCCACCATCCAACCATTCCCGCGCCGCTCAATCCCTGGAATGCGAGCTATTGGACGGGCTCGTCCTCGTCGGGGTCGGGCGCGGCGACGGCGGCCGGTCTCTGCTTTGCGTCTCTCGGCTCCGACACCGGCGGGTCGATCCGCTTTCCCTCGACGATGAACGGGCTGAGCGGTCTCAAGCCGACCTGGGGCCGGGTGAGCCGCGCCGGGGTCTTCCCGCTGGGCGAGTCGCTCGACCATATCGGTCCGATGGCGCGCAGCGCCCTCGATGCTGCTCTGGTGCTGGCCGTGATCGCCGGCGCCGATCCCGACGACCCGACCGCGGCGCCTCAGCCGGTGCCCGACTACACTGCTGCGATCTCATCGGGGGTCAAAGGGCGGCGCATCGGCCTGCCGAACAACTGCCGCGGCCTCGATTCCGACTCGGGCCGTGCCCTGGCAGGCGCCGTCGAAGCCTTCAAGAAGGCGGGGGCCGAGATCGTCGACATCGCGTTGCCGGACAGCTTCTTTCAGGCCTCCTACGACTGGGTCCCGCTCTGTTCCGTCGAAGCCGCCGTGGCCCATGCCGAAACCTATCCGGCGCGTGCCGCCGAATACGGCCCGGTGCTGGCGGGTCTACTCGATACCGGCCTGAAGTTGTCGGGCATGGATCTGCAGAAGCTGCTGCTGCGCCGTGCGGCGGTGAAGGGTGACCTCGACCGGCTCCTGGCGTCGGTCGATCTGCTGCTCCTGCCGGTCATGGAACGGGCGGTCTGGTCGCTCGATGCCCTGGCTGCGGGCGGCCGCGACATCGAGGCTGTGGCCGGACGGCTTCGCTATACGGCGCCGCTCGACATGAGCGGCCATCCCACCCTAACCCTGCCGGGAGGTATGACACGCGGCGGCGTACCGACCGGTTTCCAGATCGCCGCTCGTGCCTTCGATGAGGCCTCCATCCTGGCCGCCGGCCACGCCTACCAGCAGGCAACCGACTGGCACCTGAAGCGCCCGCCGGTGTAGGGGCCCTCGCGGTCTGGACCCTCATATTCCTCTCCCCCTTTTGGAGGAGAGGCTAGGTGAGGGGGCGGCCTTGCCCATGCGCTCGCGTGATTTGAGCGTCCTTCGTTTCCCCCTCACCTAGCCTCTCCCCCGAAGTGGGGGAGAGGAGAATGAAAGAAATGGAAGGTAGTCTCTTGAAAAGACCATGTGGCGTCATTGGACGCCGAATCTCCTTTCAAATATACTGAAAGAATCGCTGGGGGGTGTGCGGATCATTGGGCGGATGAGATTTTTTCACGACACGAATCTGCGCCTGCGTCCCAGCATTCTGACGCTGTTCGTCCTGCTGACCGTACCGGTCTTCATTGCAATCGTCGCAGCGAACTACCTCTCGAACGAGCGCACCGCGCGCGACAATGCCGAGAGCCTGCTGAAGCGCTTCAATGTCGAAGCGGTCGAGAACATCCAGAACGTCTTCGATCCCATCAAGTCGCTAATCCGCAGCGCCGCCGCCATCGGCAGCGAGCAGCCCGACTTCTTCGCCAGCAAGCGCTCGGTTACGTACCTCTTCAGCATTCTCCAGCACAGCGACCGCATCGTCAGCGCCTATGTCGGCCTGACTGACGGCGCCTTCCGCCAGGCCCGCCAGATCGATCCGGCGGTCGAGGTCCAGGGCAGGCTGCCGCCGCCCGGCACGCGCTACGCCGAACGCTGGATCGATCCGTCGCTGAGGTCGGCGCCGATCGACCACTATATCTTCCTCGACGGCGATCGACGGGAACTCGGCAGCTCGGAGCAGACGACCTCCTACGATCCGCGTGCGCGCCTGTGGTACCGCACGGCGCAGCAGTCGGGCGGGCTCTCGGTCAGCGACGTCGACGTCTTCGCGGCCCTCGGGCTCGTCGGCTTCACGGTCGCGGCGCCGTTCTACCAGGACGGCAAGCTGCAGGGCGTCGCGGCCGCCGACATCACGCTGGACGATCTCTCCGGCTATCTCGGTGAACGCCGGGTGAGCCCGGGCACGCTCTCCTACATTCTCGACCATCAAGGCCGGGTCATCGCCAACTCGGAGGGGGCCAGGACCTATACAAGCCATGCCGGCAAGGTCGAACTGCAGCACGTTACGTCGCTCGGCAACGACCTGCCGGCCGTTGCCTTCGGCTTGCGTCCGCGTGGCGACGACAACAAGACGTTTTCATTCTTTCATGGCGGCAGGGAGTACGTCGCCAGCCTGACGACCCTGCCCGCTTCGTTCGGCAAGAAATGGCAGCTCTTCGTCATCACGCCGCTCGCCGACTTCACCAGCGTATTCGAGGCGCACAACAACAAGCTCTTCGCCTTCGGCCTGCTCGCCATCGTCCTGCAGATCCTCATCATCTATTTCCTGTCGAGCGTCATTTCGGCACCCCTGGAGAAGCTCGCCCACAAGGTGACCAGGATCCAGGATCTGTCGAGCGAGCCGACGGCGCCACTGCAGTCGCCGATCCGCGAGGTGGCGCTGCTCTCGCGCGCCATCGATACGCTCGACGCGGCGGTGAAATCCTTCGCTGCTTTCGTGCCCATCGGGCTGGTGCGCGAACTGCTCGAGTCCGACCAGAAACTGGAGCTGGGCGGCCATAGCCGTTTCCTCACGATCTTCTTCTCCGACCTCGAGGGCTTCTCCTCGCTGTCAGAGGAACTGCCCTCGCAGGACCTGCTGATGCGCGTCTCGGCCTACCTCGAGGTCGTGACCAAGGCGGTGAACGAGGAGCACGGCACGATCGACAAGTTCATCGGCGACGGCGTCATGGCCTTTTGGGGGGCCCCGGCGCTGCTCGAGGACCACGCGCTGCGCGCCTGCCAGGCGGCGTTGCGTATCCGCAGTGGCATGGCCGCCCTCAACACGCGCTGGCAGGCCGAAGGCGGCAAGCCGATGCGTATCCGCGTCGGCATCCACAGCGACGCCGTCCTGGTCGGCAATATCGGCTCCAAGGAGCGCATGAGCTACACGGTGATGGGCGATGGCGTGAACGTCGCGGCGCGCCTCGAGGGCATCAACAAGGAGTACGGTACGCGCATCTGCATCAGCCATTCGGTATTCAAGGAAGCGGGCGAGCGGCTTTGCGTGCGGCCGGTCGACGATGTCGTGGTCAAGGGGCGCCGTTCGAAGATTCCCATCTACGAGTTGGTCGGCGCCTACGGCCTCGGTGAGGAATTCGAGCCCGACGAGGCGATGCTGCGACTCTGCCGCATGACGCGGGACGCCTACGATGCGCTGATCGCCGAAAACTTTCCGCTGGCCCTGGAACGCTACCGCGAGATCCTGGCCGAGTACCCCGACGATACGGTGGCTGCCGAGATGGCGCGCCGCCTCGCCGTCATGGAAACCACGCCGCGCGTCCAGCGCCAGTTGTCGCGTTGAGCGACGAATAGATCGCCCCCATGTTCGATATCGGCAAGCCTTCCCCTGCCACGGCGGCCCTGCGGCCCAGCGAGTACACCGCGGCCCTCATCCATGTCCTGCGCCGCGAACCCGAACGCGTCCGCGACCGGCAGGTCCTCGAAATGGGGTGCGGCAGTGGTGTCGTGCTGGCTGCCCTCGCAAGCCTGGGGGCATCTTCGCTGAGCGGCATCGACATCGAAGGCGAGGCCATCCTCACCGGCCGGACCCTGCTCCGCCAGCTCGGCCACGACGCCGAGCTTCTCCACGGCGACATGTGGAAGCCGGTAGCCGGCCGCCGCTTCGACCTGATCGTCGCCAATCTCCCGCATTTCCCGATGGCGCATGTCGAGCTCGCCGGCCGCCTGCCGAGCTGGAGCTCGGGCGGTGCCGACGGCCGCGAGTTCCTCGATCCCTTCCTCGAAGGCTTGCGGGATCACTTCACTGGAGAGGCGCGGGCGGTCCTCACCCACAACGCCTTCGTCGACATCGAGCGGTCGCGCGCCATAGCCCGGCGTCACGGGCTGCACCTCGCCATCCTCGCCTCGGTGATGGTCCATATCCCCGGCGACAAGCTCGCTTTGATGACGCCGTCGGTGCTGCAGACGGAAGAGGGCAGGACGATCCATCGTTACGGCCCGCACGTCTTCGCTGACCTCCACATCGTCGAGATCGCTCCCGCCGGGACACGTCACTGACATGACCGTTCGGCCCGGCCTGTTCGCGGCGCTGTTCTGGCTCGTTCTGCTCGTGGCGTCGGCGGGGCGCGCCGAGACGCCGGACGCTGCGTTCGAGACGTTGCTCGGCGAGGCCCGGTCGGCGGCAGCGGCCCCCGGCGCCTGCAGTCAGCCCGGTCTCGATCGGCTCGTCCGCCTCTATTGCACCGGCAAGATCCGCATCGGCGTGCGCGAATACTACCCGCTGTTCGGCACGCGCGAGGGGCAGGAGCGGCTGGGCTATGACGTCGATGTCGGGCGCGCGATGGCCAAGCGCCTGGACGTCGAGCCCGAGTTCACGCGCGTCAATGCCGCCAGCCGCATTCCGCTGCTCGCCGACGACAAGATCGACCTCACCATCGCCACGATGGGTCACAATGCCCAGCGCGACAGCCAGGTCCGCTTCATTCGTCCGCACTACTATCAGTCCGAGACGACGCTCGTCGGGCCGAAGTCGCTGGACATCAAAGGCTGGTCCGACGTCGCCAACCGCACGATCTGCGTCACCGTGGGCAACGGCTCGAACGCCCAGATCGTGGCGCATAATGCGCGCCTGATGCTGTTCGACGAGGCAGGCGTCCTACCTGACCGGCTGCGCGACGACATCTGCACTCTGGCCGCCCAGGACGACAGTTTCTTCGCCTACTATTTCACCGATCCGCGTTTTGCCGACCGCTTCGACCAGAAGTTCGGCTTCGCCCAGGTGCCCTGGGGCATGGCGGTCGCGCCGTCGGGCAGCGACCGGCTGGCAAGGGCCCTCGATCTGATCAGCCAGATCTTCCTGCGCGATGGCGTCTTTCTGAGGATCGCCCAGGAGAACCGCATCGGCACGGCGTTTCTCGAGCGCCAGCGCGAGGTCTGGAACCGGCCGGACTGCAATACCGCGACCGGCAGCAAGGACCGGGCCTGCGTTCTGCCCGCGCTGACGGCCGAACTGGAGCCCACGCCGTTCGCCGCGCGCGTCGCGGCTTTCGAGGATTGGATCGAAGATCGCCTCGGCATCGATCTGCAATTGCCGATGTTCAAGACCATGCCGGCCTGGCAGCTCTTCAAGGACGGCATCGCCAACTCGCTGATCCTGGTGGCCGGCGCGCTCGCGGCGACCCTGCTGTTCGCGCTGCTGCTGGGTGCGGCGCAGAGCGCGCGCCTCGCAGTCGTTCGATGGCCGGCCCGGACGCTCACCGTGATCCTGCAATCCTCGCCGGTCGTGCTGACCCTGGTCATCTCGGCCGCTGTGGCGCATGCGCTCTTTCCCTATTCGTCCGCGGTGGCGATCGGGGCGGCCATCGTGGCGCTCGGGCTGATGAATGGCAGCAATGCCGGTCAGGCGATCGCCGAGGCCATGCAGTCGCTGCGGACCGAGCAGGGAGGCGGGGCGGCATCGGTCGCGACCGGCCTCTATGGCCGCGCCGTCAGCCGCTCGGCCACGCAGATCGTGTCGTTCCTGATCAACGCCGCCAAGGGCACGCCGATCGCGAGCTTCATCGGTGCGCCGGAGCTGCTGAGTGCGCTCACCGACATCACCTCCTTCGCGAGCGGCCGCGCCAGCACCTATTCGCTGCTCCTGGTGTTCTACATCGCCGTGGTGATCGTGGTGGTCTGGCTGTGCGGCAAGCTGCGTCTCTGGCTCGAGCGCCGGCAGGTGGCGGCATGAGCCGGATTTCCCCCGACTTCCTGCCGCAGCTGCTGGGCGGCATGGTGACCAACTTCGAGATCGCCGCGATCGCCCTGCTGCTGGGCCTCGCCGTGGGCGGCCTGCTCACCTGGGCGAAGCTCGCCGGCGGCGTGCTGGGCGCGATCGCCACGACGCTGATCGGCCTGATGCGGGCGGCGCCCACCTTCGTCGTGATGTTCTTCCTGCTGAACATCATCCCCTCGGATGCGTCTCTTCTCGGCGTCAACGTCGCGCCGTCGGGGCTTATGACGGTGGCGCTGTCGCTGGTGCCCTATGCTGCGGCCTACGTCGCCGACAATGGCGGCGAGGCGCTGAAGCAGTTGCGCGACGGCTCCCCGCTCGGCGCGCTGCTCTTCCTGCCCAATGTCACGCGCGCCTATTTCGTGCTGGTGATGTCGTCCAGCGCCGGCGCCGCGATCGGCGTCAGCGAGGGGATCGCCGTGATCCTGCGCGAGGCCGAACGCATGCCGACCCTCGGCGACAAAATGGTGCTGTTCGGGATCGGCATCGTCTGCTTCGGCATCACCCTGCAGGCAGGCTTCGCCCTGATCCGCCTGCTGCAGCACCGGCTCGGCCGCCTCGCGTTGCGCAGCCGGCAAGGATAGAGCACGTTCCGCTCGACTGGACTCAGTCGCGCGGAAGGTCGTGCTCTAGATTCCATCGATTCTAGAGCAGCTTATGCCTGAGAAGAGGGAACCGCATGCGGTTCCCTCTTCTTGGGCGCTGCTCTAGTCTGCGGCCATGTTCTCCTCTGCCGACCCGAGCTTCGAGTAGCGCCATGCAGTATGCGTCCGTCTTTCGTCCCGGCCTGTTCGCCGGTCGCACCATTCTGGTCACCGGCGGCGGCTCGGGCCTCGGGCGCTGCACCGCACACGAGCTGAAGTCGCTGGGGGCGCGGGTGGCGCTGGCCGGCCGCACCCAGGAGAAGCTCGATCGCGTGAAGGAAGAACTCGGCGATCCCGACACCTTCACCTTCGCGGCCGATCTCCGGCGCGAGGACGAGGTCAAGGCCATGGTCGACGGCGTGCTCGGCTGGAGCGACGGCCGCATCGACGGGCTGGTGAACAATGCCGGCGGACAGTTCCCGGCCCAGCTCAGAGACATATCGCTGAACGGCTGGAACGCCGTGGTGAACAACAACATGACCGCGACCTTCCTGGTGTCGAAGGCGGTCTATCTCGGCTCGATGGACAAGCACGGCGGTGCGATCGTGAATGTCGGCGCCGATTTCGAGCTGGGAAATCCCGGCATGGGCCACAACGGCGCCGCACGAGCGGGCCAGACCAACTTCACCTACACCGCCTCGGTGGAATGGGCGCATTCGGGCGTCCGGGTGAATTCGGTGTTGCCGGGCTTCATCGCCTCGTCGGGCCTCGATCGCTACCCTGAACGTGCCCACGGCGTGCTGCGCGGCGTCAAAGGTCGCGTGCCGCTGAAGCGCCACGGCACTGAATCGGAGATCGCCGCCGCCATCGTCTATCTGCTGAGCGATGCCGCTGCCTACGTCACCGGCATTGCCTTGCGTGTCGATGGCGGGCTGCACAATGCCGGCAAGTCGAACTTCTACGAAGTGCCGGATCACGACCGTTCGACGCCCTACAACGGCTTTCCGCTCTACCGGCGACCGAAGGTGCTGGAGTAGTCTCTTGCGCCGTCACAGGCCTCGAACCAACCGGAGGATACAATGCGCACTGGGCGAACTGGTCGATTTTTTGCGGCATTCGCTGCGGCTCTCTCCCTGGGCATTGCGGCCTCGTCCGTCGCCGAGGCCCAGACGGCGAAAGCCAGCCTGAAGGACGCCACCGGCAAGGACGTGGGCACCGTCCAGCTGGTCCAGATGCCGCAGGGCGTGCTGCTCAAGCTGGCGCTGAAGGGCGTCGCCCCGGGCGAGCATGCCTTCCATATCCACGCTGTGGGCAAGTGTGAGCCGCCCTTCACCAGCGCCGGCGGACATTTCAATCCGGCCAGCAAGAAGCACGGCATGGGCTCGGCCGAAGGCTCGCACGCCGGCGACATGCCCAATCTCTATGTTCCCGCCAATGGCGAGCTCACGGCCGACATCGCCAACAACATGGTCACCTTGGCCAAGGGCCAGCCCAACTCGGTGTTCGATGCCGACGGCTCGGCAATCGTCATCCATGCCGGTGTCGACGACTACAAGACCGATCCGACCGGCAATGCCGGCGACCGCATCGCCTGCGGCGTCATCACCGAATAGCCTTCCCTCGCTGTAGCCAAGACTGGAGTCGATAGAATGGATCTGGCCCGTTTCCCGCGCCGTCATTACACCCACGCGCCCACGCCGATCGAGGTCCTGCCGCATTTCACCAAGGCGCTGGCGGCGGGCTGTCCGGGCGGCGTCGGGCCGGAGATCTGGATAAAGCGCGACGATCTGCTGGGCCTCTTCCCGGGCGGCAACAAGACCCGCAAGCTCGAGTTCCTGGCCGCCGATGCCCTGGCGCAGGGCGCCGACACGTTGATCACCTGCGGCGCGCCGCAGTCCAACCATTGCCGCATCACCTTGTCGGCGGCGGTCAAGGAAGGACTGAAGTGCCGCTTCGTGATCGAGGAGCGCGTACCCGGCAGCTACAAGAAGGAAGCCGGCGGCAACAACTTCATGTTCGAGCTGATGGGCGTCGAGGCCATCACCGTCGTGCCCGGCGGCTCGGACATGGGGGCGGCGATGTCGAAGGTGGCGCAGGAACTCGCCTCGCTCGGCCGCAAGGGCTACGTCATTCCCGGCGGTGGCTCCAACGCCATCGGCGGCCTGGGCTACGTCGCCTGCGTGCAGGAGATGCAGCAGCAGTGGTACGACATGGGCCTCGCTCTCGACGCCGTTGTGGTGGGCTCCGGCAGCTCCGGCACCCATGGCGGCATGGTCGCGGGCTTTCTCGGCAACAATATCAAGATCCCGCTGATCGGCATCGGCGTCAGCCGCGACCCTGCCGATCAGGAGCCGCTGGTCCACAAGGAGGCGCAGGCGGTCGCCGACCTCCTCGGGCTCGGCAAGGTGCCGCGCGAGGCGGTGAAGAGCTTCGGCGGCTACTGGCAGCCGAAATACTCGGTGCCCAATGCCAAGATGGTCGAAGCCGTGCAGATGCTGGCGCGCACCGAAGGCATCCTGCTCGACCCGGTCTATACCGGGAAGATCATGGCGGGCCTGATCGGTCTGGCCCGCCAGGGTCACTTCAAGCCGAATGCCAAGGTGCTGTTCATGCACACCGGCGGCCTGCCGTCGCTCCACGTCTATGAAGACGTCGTGCTCGGCCGGACAGCACTCGACGCCTGATCGTTATTCCACCTTGGCGCCCGACGCCTTGATGATGGGCGCCAGCTTCTTCTCCTCGCTGGCGCGATAGGCGGCGGTGTCCTGGGGTGTCATCCACATGTTGGTGGCGCCCTGCTGCTCGAACGCCGTCTTCACGGCCTGCGTGTCGAGTGCCTTCTTGGTGAGCGCCGAGAGCTTCTCGACCATCGCCGGCGGCAGGTTGGCCGGCCCGCAGATGCCGCCCCACGAGCTGATCTCGAAGCCGGGCAGGAACTCGGCGATCGCCGGCTTGTCCGGCACGGCGGGATGCCGTGCCTTTGAGGTGACGGCGATGCCCTTCACCTTGCCGCCCTTCATCAGGCCGAGCGGGCCGGGGATGTTGTCGAACATCATGTCGACCTGGCCGGCCAGGATGTCCTGATGCGCCGGCGCGCTGCCCTTATAGGGCACGTGCAGGAGATTGACGCCGGCCATCTGCTTGAACATCTCGCCGGTGAGGTGCGGGCTGGTGCCGGCGCCGGAGGAGGCGAAGGAGTATTTGCCGGGGTTGGCCTTGGCCAGCGCGATCAGCTCGGGAATGGTGCTGGC